>Ga0170475_127222872_pt1 | contig 10809 bp, 7 predicted proteins | sample Soicark_Litter_5_FD_111474 | JGI IMG/M metagenome (GOLD analysis project Ga0170475, IMG submission 111474) | Avena fatua rhizosphere microbial communities from Hopland, California, USA. Combined Assembly of 48 SPs | reverse complement strand
CTCGCGCGACCAGTTCATCAAGCAGTACGCCACCGTCTTCGACGGCGATGAGCGCTGGAAGAACCTCCCGACGCCGACCGGGCCGATCTTCGAGTGGGACGACTCGTCGACGTACGTGCGCAAGGCCCCGTACTTCGACGGCATGGAGCTGACGCCCGCGCCGGTCACCGACATCACCGGCGCACGCGTGCTGGCCACCCTGGGCGACTCGGTCACCACCGACCACATTTCGCCCGCCGGCAACATCAAGGCCGGCACCCCGGCCGCCAGTACCTCACCGAGCACGGCGTCGAGCAGCGCGACTTCAACTCCTACGGCTCGCGCCGCGGAAACCACGAGGTGATGATCCGCGGCACGTTCGCGAACATCCGCCTGAAGAACGCCCTGGTCAAGGCCGTCAACGACGGCCAGCAGATCGAGGGCGGGTTCACCCGCGACTTCACCCAGGAGGGCGGTCCGCAGGCGTACATCTACGACGCGTCGCAGAACTACCAGGACGAGGGCATCCCGCTGGTGATCTTCGGCGGCAAGGAGTACGGCTCGGGATCCTCGCGCGACTGGGCGGCCAAGGGCACGAACCTGCTCGGCGTGAAGGCGGTCATCACCGAGAGCTTCGAGCGCATCCACCGCTCGAACCTCATCGGCATGGGCGTCGTGCCGCTGCAGTTCCCGGCCGGCGAGACGTGGGAGTCGCTCGGACTCGACGGCACCGAGATCATCTCGATCGAGGGCCTGACCGCGCTGAACGAGGGCGTCACCCCGAAGACGGTGAAGGTCACGGCTACGCCGAGCGAGTTCTCGGCCGAGGGCCGCGAGCCCATCACCTTCGACGCGGTCGTCCGCATCGACACCCCCGGTGAGGCGGACTACTACCGCAACGGCGGCATCCTGCAGTACGTGCTGCGCTCGCTGGTCTGACCGACGGAGACAGGGGCTCGGATGCTTCGGCATCCGAGCCCCTGTCGCATCCCGCGGTAGAATGTTCCGATGCGCACGCCGTCTCCGGCGCGTGATCCACGTCGCGGAAGGACGTCCATGCCGATCCTGCCCAGTATCAGCGGCCCCCGAGATCTCGACCGACTCTCCGGCGCGGAACTGATCGAGCTGGCGGCGGAGATCCGCGCGTTCCTCGTCGAGAACGTGGCCCGCACCGGCGGGCACCTCGGGCCCAACCTCGGCGTCGTGGAGCTGACGATCGCGCTGCACCGGGTCTTCTCGTCTCCCGATGACCCGATCATCTTCGACACCGGGCATCAGTCGTACGTGCACAAGCTGCTCACGGGACGGCAGGACTTCTCCAACCTCCGCTCGCGCGGGGGACTCGCCGGCTACCCGCAGCGGTCGGAGAGCGTGCACGACGTGGTCGAGTCCTCGCACGCGTCGAGCTCTCTGAGCTGGGCGGACGGCATCTCGCGTGCCCTCACGGCCACCGGCCGCTCGGATCGCCACGTGGTCGCCGTGGTCGGAGACGGCGCGCTCACCGGCGGGATGACGTGGGAGGCGCTGAACAACATCAGCGACGACAACGATCGCAACCTGGTCATCGTCGTCAACGACAACGGGCGCTCCTACGCACCGACGATCGGCGGCATGTCGCGCTACCTGAACCGGGTGCGCACCGCGGGCGTGTACCGGGAGATGCATCGCAAGTCCGACCGGCTGTTCCGCGCGTTCGGTCCGCTCGGCCGGGCCGTGTTCCGCGGCGTCCGCGGCGGAACACACTGCTTCCTGTCGCGCTTCACCAACAACGTGGCGCTGTATTCCAACCTCGACATCAAGTACCTCGGACCGGTCGACGGGCACGACGTCGATGCGCTGATCGAGACGCTGCAGTTCGCCAAGGACTACGGTGCGCCGGAGATCGTGCACGCCATCACCGAGAAGGGGCGCGGCTACCAGCCCGCCCTCGACGACGTGGCCGACCAGTTCCATGCGGTCGGCCGCATAGACCCGAAGACCGGCGGCGCGCTCTCATCGTCGTCCGGCACGTCGTGGACGTCGGTGTTCTCCGACGCGCTCGTCGAGATCGGCGCGCGCGACGACAAGGTCATCGCGATGACCGCGGCGATGCTGCGTCCGACCGGTCTCGCCGCGTTCGCCGAGCGCTTTCCCGACCGCGTCTACGACGTCGGCATCGCCGAGCAGCACGCGGTGGCCTCCGCAGCGGGCCTGGCCTTCGGCGGTCTGCACCCCGTCGTCGCGATCTACGCCACTTTCATGAACCGCGCGTTCGATCAGGTGCTGATGGACGTCGCGCTGCACCGCTCCGGCGTCACCTTCGTGCTGGACCGCGCTGGTGTGACCGGCCCCGACGGCCCGAGCCATCACGGGGTGTGGGATCTCGCCATGCTGCAGATGGTGCCGGGCATCCGGATCGCCGCGCCCCGCGACGCCGCGCGCCTGCACGAAGCCCTCGCCGAGGCCGTCGCCGTCGAGGACGCGCCGACCGTCATCCGCTACCCGAAGGGCGACGTCCCCGACACGATCGACGCGATCGAGCGTCTGTCCGACGGCACCGACGTGCTCGCGCGCGGCGACGACGAGGACGTGCTGATCGTCGCGATCGGCACGTTCGCCGAGATGGCGGTCGACATCGCCGGGCGGCTGCGCGCACGCGGCATCGGCGCGACGGTGATCGATCCCCGATGGGCGGTGCCGGTGCAGAGCTCCGTTGTGGAGCTGGCAGCGCGGCACCGGCTGGTGATCACGCTGGAGGACGGCATCCGGGTGGGCGGTATCGGCACCCGCGTGCGCCAGGTGCTGCGCGAGGCCGGGATCGACACCGCCGTCGACGAACTGGGTCTGCCCGACGAGTTCCTCGAGCACGCCTCCCGTGAGCAGATCCTCGAGGACGCGGGTCTTGAGGCCGAGAAGATCACCGCCGACGTCGTCGCGCAGGTCGGCGGCACCCGCATCCCCGTCGCGAAGGCCGCGGGGCAGACCGGAGCCATCGACCTGCCGCTCGTCCACAAGCGCTGAACCCCTCGAGCGGCCGAGTGGACGAGGTCGTGCGCCTCGCGCTCATCGTCAACCCGCAGGCGGGCAAGGGGCACGGTGCGCGTGCCGGCGTGCAGGCCGCGAGCGCGCTGCGGGCGGCCGGCGCCGAGGTGAGCGTCTACGCCGGCACCACGGCGGAGCAGACCATGACGCTCGCGCAGCGGGCGGTGCGTGCGGATCCCGACGGGGTAGTGGTCGTCGGCGGCGACGGCACGCTCGCCGGCATCATCGACGTGCTGGCCGAGAACGGGCATCCGATCACCCTCGTACCGGCCGGAACCGGCAACGACCTCGCACGGGCACTCGGCATCCCGACGGGAGATCCGCAGACGGCCGCCCTCGTCGCTCTGCACGGCTCCGCCCGGACGATCGACCTCGGCACGATCCGGTCGCGGGGCTCGGCGAGGACGTTCCTCACCGTGGCGGCACTCGGGTTCGACTCGAAGGTGAGCGAGCGCACGAACGCGCTGCGCCGTCCGAGCGGCCGGCTGCGCTACTATCTTGCGCTCGTCATCGAACTCGCGCGACTGCGCCCCGCCCTGTTCCGCATCTCGATCGACGGCGACGCCGAGCGGACGCAGCCCGGTACGCTGCTCGCCGTCGGGAACACCCGCAGCTATGGCGGCGGGATGCCGATCTGCGCCGGCGCTCAGCCCGATGACGGACTGCTCGACATCGTGCATGTCGCGCCGCTTCGCCGCAGGAGACTTCTGCACCTGTTGCCGCTGCTGCTGCGCGGCAGCCACCTGGAGCTCCCCGAGGTGCGGCATCACCGGGCGCGCTCGGTGCGGGTGGCGGCGCCTGACCTCGTCGTCTACGCCGACGGCGAGCGCGTCGGCGTGAGCGAATGCGTCATCGGCGTCCGACCGGCCGCCGTCACGATGATGGTCCCGAAGGAGTGAGCACATGTCGTACGACGAGGACGTGGTGATCGTGGGATCGGGCTTCGGCGGATCCGTCGCCGCGCTGCGCCTGTCCGAGAAGGGGTACCGCTGCGCGTGTTCGAGGCGGGCCGGCGATTCGAGGACCAGGACTTCGCGAAGACCTCGTGGGACGTGCGTCGCTACCTGTGGGCGCCGCGGATCGGATGCTTCGGCGTGCAGCGCATCCACCGTCTGCCGCACGTCATGATCCTCGCCGGCGCGGGCGTCGGCGGCGGATCGCTGAACTACGCGAACACGCTGTACGAGCCGCCGCCGTCGTTCTTCACCGACCGGAACTGGCCCGCCGGCATCGACTGGCATGCAGAGCTCGCCCCGCACTATGCGACCGCGAAGCGGATGCTCGGGGTGGTGGAGCGCTATCCGCACACCGGGCCGGTCGAGCGGATCATGGCCGGCGCCGCCGAGGATCTCGGCGTGAGCGACACCTTCCGTCACGCCCCGGTGGGGGTGTTCCTCGGCACGCCGGGAGTGCGGGTGCCGGATCCGTTCTTCGACGGGGAGGGGCCGGGTCGCACGGGATGCACGCTGTGCGGCAACTGCATGACCGGCTGCCGGGTGGGCGCGAAGAACACGCTCATGAAGAACTACCTCGCCCTCGCCGAGCGGCGCGGTGCTCGGATCGACGCGATGCGCACCGTCGTCGAGGTGCGCCAGGATGCGCGCGGCGGCTACCTCGTCACCACCGAGCGCTCGGGGGCATGGCTGCGCCGCGACCGGCGGACCGTGCACGCTGAGCAGGTGGTGCTGGCGGCGGGCACCTGGGGCACGCAGCAGCTGCTGCACCGAATGCGCGCATCGGCCGCGCTGCCGCGCATCTCGGATGCCGTCGGCCGGCTCACCCGCACGAACTCGTAGGCGCTCGACGGAGCCGTGTCGACGCGGGTGCCCGACTCCGCGGGCTATGCGCGAGGCGTCGCGATCACCACCTCGTTCCACATCGACGATCGCACGCACGTCGAGAACGTGCGCTACGGCCCGGGCTCGAATCTGATGGGCGCTCTCGCGACCGTCCTCGTTCCCGGCGACCGCTCCTTCGGTCGAAGACTCGCCCTGCTGCTCGGCGCGCTCATCCGGCATCCGATCCGCCAGTTCCGCCTCGCGGACCTGCACCGCTGGAGCGAGCGGGGCATCATCGCACTGGTCATGCAGACCGCCGACAACTCGCTCACCCTGTCACTCCGTCGCCGGTTCGGCCGCGACGTGCTGACCAGCAGACAGGGGCACGGTGCGCCGAATCCGTCGTACCTGCCGCAGGCGCATCGAGCCGTGGCGGCCATCGCCGAACGGATGCAGGGGGAGACCGGAGTGCGCACCGAGCCCCGCGGATCGTGGCCGGAGGTGTTCGGCATCCCGCTGACTGCGCATTTCCTCGGCGGTGCGGTCATCAGCGACTCACCCGACCGGGGAGTGGTGGACCCGTGGAACCGGGTATGGGGGCACCCGGGCATCCACGTCCTCGACGGTGCGGCGGTGCCGGCGAACCCGGGAGTGAACCCCTCGCTGACGATCACCGCACTCGCCGAACGCGCCGTCGCCCACTGGCCGCGCCGCGGCGAGGTCGATCAGCGCCCCGCACCGGTCGGCTGATCCGCGCATCGTCGCACGAGCCGGCAGGGACGACAGCAGGGGCCGCACCCGGAGGTGCGGCCCCTGTCAGTGAGCGTCAGTTCTGAGCGATCCCGCGGATGGGTGGGGTGTGGAAGGTGCTGCCGAACACCCGCTCCGACGCGCCCTCGCGGTCGAGGTACGGCGACGCACCGCCGTCGATGAACGGCCAGCCGGCGCCGAGGATCAGGCAGAGGTCGATGTCCTCCCCCTCGGGCACGACACCCTCATCGAGCATGATCCGGATCTCCTGCGCCAGGCCGTCCTGCACGCGCCGGAGGATCGTCTCAGCGGATGCCGGCGAGCTGCCCGCGTGTCCCTTGAGCACCTTCTCGGCGGCCTTTGTCCATCCGGTCACCCGGCCGCCCTTGTCCTTCTCGACCACGGCATCCAGCTCGGCGAGAGCGTGGAAGTTCTCGTTCGCGTAGAAGCGGTCGGGGAAGTGACGCACCATGGTGTCCTGCACGTGCGCCGCGACCTTCCAGCCGACCAGGTCGATCAGCTGGAACGGTCCCATCGGCAGTCCGAGCGGCCCGAACGCCTTCTCGACGTCTGCGATGGGAGTGCCCTCGTACACGGCCCGGGCCGCCTCGCCCATGACCTTCGCGAGCAGGCGGTTCACGACGAAGCCGGGAGCATCGGCCGTGAGCACGGCATTCTTCCCCAGGCCCTTCGCGACGACGAAGGCCGTCGACAGGGCGGCGTCCGCGGTGTGCGGCGTCTTCACGATCTCGATCAGCGGCATGACCGCGACCGGGTTGAAGAAGTGGAAGCCGACCAGGCGCTCGGGGTGGGCGAGCTGGGAGCCGATCTCCTCGACCGACAGCGACGAGGTGTTCGTCGCGAGGATCGCGTCCTCGGCGACTATCTTCTCGATCTCGCCGAACACCTGCTGCTTGACCCCGACCTCCTCGAACACGGCCTCGATCACGAAGTCGCAGTCCGCGTACTGCGTCTTGTCGGTCGTGCCGGTGACGAGCGAGCGCAGCTTGTTGGCGGTGTCGCCGTCCAGGCGGCCCTTCTGCTCGAGCTTGCCGATCTCGTCGTGGATGTATGCCACGCCCTTGTCGACGCGCGCCTGATCGAGGTCGGTGATCAGCACCGGAACCTGGAGCCTGCGCACGAACAGCAGAGCGAACTGGATGGCCATGAGGCCGGCGCCGATGATGCCGACCTTGGTCACCTTCTTCGCCAGCGCCTTGTCGGGGGCTCCGACGGGACGCTTGGCGCGCTTCTGCACGAGGTCGAAGGCGTACATCGAGGCAGCGAACTGATCGCCGGTGACGAGCTCCGCCAGGGCCTCGTCCTCACGGGCGAAGGCCTCGGCCTTCGTGCCGCTCTTCGCCTTCTCGAGCAGGTCGAGGGCGACGTAGGGCGAGCGGGGCACGGTGCCGATCTTCGACTCCAGCATGCCGCGGGCCATCTTGATCGCGATCGGCCACTTGACTGTGCGCTCGATCTTGCCCGGCTCGTTCTTACGCTCGACCTTCTTTCCGCCGAGTACAGCGTCTGCCCAGGCCAGCGAGCTCTCCAGGAACGTGGATGCCGGGAAGATGGCGTCCATCAGGCCCAGCTCGAACGCCTGCTGCGGCTTGAGCATGCGGTTCTGCTTGAGCGGGTTCGAGATGACGACCTCGAGCGCGTTCTCGATGCCGATCAGGTTCGGCACGAGGTACGCGCCACCCCAGCCGGGGATGATCCCGAGGAAGACCTCGGGCAGCGCGAGAGCCGCGGCGGATGCGTCGACGGTGCGGTAGGTGGAGTTCAGCGCGATCTCCATGCCGCCGCCGAGCGCGAGCCCGTTGACGAACGCGAACGACGGCACGCCCAGCTCCGACAGCGAGCCGAGCACCTTGTGCCCGAGCTGCGCGATCAGGCGGGCGTTGTCCTTCGACCCCACCCGGCTGATGTCGGACAGGTCGGCTCCCGCAGCGAGGATGTACTGCTTGCCGGTGATGCCCACCGCCTGGATCTCTCCCGCGGCCGCGCGAGCTCGGAGCGAGTCGAGCGTCTCGCCGAGCTCGGTGAGCGTGGCAGGACCGAGCGTGTTCGGTCGCGTGTGATCGCGACCGTTGTCGAGGGTGATCAGGGCGAGCACCTTGCCCGATGCGAGACGGATGTCGCGCACGGGGGAGTGCGTGACGACCTCGCCGTCGGCCAGTGCTGACAGGGGCGTGAAGTCGACGCCGGCGTACTGGTTCTTGATCGTGTCGGCCATCGCGGTCACTTCCTCTTCTTGCCGTCGTAGAACGGGTTCTCCCAGATGACCGAGCCGCCCTGGCCGAGTCCGACGCACATGGCGGTCAGACCGTAGCGCACGTCGGGGCGCTCGGCGAACTGCGCCGCTAGCTGGATCATCAGCCGGACTCCGGATGCCGCGAGCGGGTGTCCCACCGCGATGGCTCCGCCCCACTGGTTGACGCGCGGGTCGTCGTCGGCGATCCCGAAGTGGTCGAGGAGGGAGATCACCTGGATGGCGAACGCCTCGTTCAGCTCGAACAGTCCAATGTCGGAGATGTCGAGACCGGCCTTCTTCAGCGCCTTCTCGGTCGAGGGGATGGGGCCGATGCCCATGATCTCGGGTTGCACGCCGGCGAACGCGAACGAGACCATCCTCATCTTCGGCTGCAGGCCCAGCTCCTTCACCGCCCCGCCGCCGGCCAGCAGCGACATGGTCGCGCCGTCGGTGAGCGGGGAGGACGTGCCCGCGGTGACCCGGCCGTGGGGCCGGAACGGCGTCTTGAGCGCGGCGAGATCCTCCATCGTGGTCTGCGGGCGACGGCCCTCGTCCTCTGTCGCGAGACCCCACGCGCCGTCCGCGCCCTTGATCGCGACAGGCACGAGGTCGGGCTGGATCTTGCCTGCGTCGTACGCGGCCTGCACCTTCTGCTGGCTCAGCATGCCGAAGCGGTCGGAGCGCTCCTTGGTGAGGTGCGGGAAGCGATCGAAGATGCGCTCTGCGGTGACGCCCATGTTGAGCGCCCCCGGGTCGACCATCTTCTCTGCCACGAAGCGGGGGTTCGGGTCTGCGTTGCCGCCGATCGGGTGGTGGCCCATGTGCTCGACGCCGCCGGCCAGGGCAAGGTCGTACATGCCGACGCCGATGGATGCCGCCATCGTGGTCACGCTGGTCATCGCGCCGGCGCACATGCGCTCCACGGCGAGGCCGGGTACCGTCTGCGGAAGGCCGGCCAGGATGGCGACCGACCGACCCAGCGTGAGGCCCTGGTCTCCGGTCTGCGACGTGGCGGCGATCGCCACGTCGTCGATGCGCTCCGCCGGGACAGCGGCGTTGCGCTCCATCAGTCCGATGGTCGCCTTGACGGCGAGGTCATCAGCGCGGGTGTTCCAGTACATGCCCTTTTCGCCGGCGCGCCCGAACGGGGTGCGCACTCCATCGACGAAGTAGACGTCCGAGATCTCGGCCACTCTGCCTCCATAGGTTGGGGTTCTCATCCACCCTAGGAGTGCGCAAACGCGGCCTGGAATCGGTTGGATCGAACCTACGAAGCGCTCGGCAACCCCTCGACGGGCGTTTGCGGCCCCTCTACAAATGCATCCACGATCTTCTGTGCGGTATGCGCAACCTGCCAGGGGCGTGCCCCGAGCTCCAGGAGCGCCGCGCCCACCGACTGCGCAGTCAACTCCGTCGGCGGCTGCCAGGCGAGGCGGCGCAGGTGCTCGGGAGTGAGCAGGTTCTCGGTGGGCATGTGCAGCTCTTCAGCCAGCGCCTCGATCACCGGGCGAGCGGCCTTGAGCCGCAGGTCGGCGTCCGGGTTGCGGTCGGCCCAGGCGCGCGGCGGGGGCAGCGCATCGCTCGGCACCCGCTCGCGCGGCAGATCGTCGGTCGTGCGCCCCTTCTCGATCGCGGCCCACCAGCGATCGAGCTGGGTGCGGCTCGCGCGTCCGTTGAACTCCTTGAGGCCGGCGAGGTCCTGCTTCGAGCGGGGCGACGCCAGCAGCGCGGCGAGCAGTGAGCGGTCGGGAACGAGCCGTCCCGGCGACACGTCGACCTCCTCGGCGTACTGCTCGCGGGCGGTCCACAGCTCGCGAGCCACCGCGAGCTGACGGGCGCCGCGCACTTTGTGCAGCCCGCTCAGCCGCCGCCATGGCTCCTCTCGCGGCGGCTTCGGCAGGCGGCGCAGCGTCGCTTCGAACTCCTCGGCGGCGATCTCCGACTTGCCGGCGGCGTCGAGCTCCGCGACGAGGGCATCGCGCACGTCGACGAGGTGGAGCACGTCGAGCGCGGCGTACTCCAGCCACGGGTCGGGAAGCGGTCGGGTCGACCAGTCGGCGGCGGAATGGGCCTTGGCGAGAGTGATGCCCAGCGTGTGCTCGACGACCGCGGCGAGCCCGAAGCCGTCACTGCCCAGGAGTCGCGAGGCGAGCTCGGTGTCGAAGATGCGCGAGGGCACGAGGTCGAGCTCGCGCAGCGACGGCAGATCCTGACTTGCCGCGTGGAACACCCACTCGGCATCGCCTATGGCATCCTGAAGCGCTCGGAAATCACCGATCGCGGGCGGGTCGAACAGGTGCACGCCGGCGCCGCGGCGGTAGACCTGCACGAGGTACGCGCGCTGGGAGTACCGGAACCCGGAGGCCCGCTCCACATCGACCGCCACGGGCCCGGTTCCCTGCGCCAGCGCGGCGGCTGCCGCCTCGAACTCCGCACGGTCGTCGATCACGGAGTACTCAGCCACGTGCGCCCTTTCTCGCGCCGAACACGGCGACGTCCTCTGATCCGGGCGGGAGTCCCGCGAGCATCCCGACCAGCTCCGCCCATGCTTCCACATGCGGGCGCAGCGGGGCATCCGGAGTCCACGACGCACGAAGCTCGATCTGCGCCCCGTCGCCCTCCGCAGCCAGCGCGCCGAAGCCCTTGGAGAGCATCTTCGTCGACGTGCCGGATGCCGAGTGATACGCGGCCTCGCGCGAGTCGAGGGCGTCGACCAGCCACGACCACGCGACGTCGGCGAGCAGCGGATCGGTGCCGATCTCGGGCTCGAGCGGCGCCTGCGCGAACGCGACGATCCGCCACGCCCCGCCCCACGCGTCGGACTCATCCGGGTCGTGCAGCAGCACGAAGCGCCCCGTGCCGTAGACCGAGTCGCCGTGATCGTCGGGGCGCACATCCGCGGCGAGCGCGAGCGCGAACGGCGCGAGCCCCGCCGGAGACGGGATCTCCCGCACCACGATGTCGGCGCGGAACGCCGTCTCACGAAGCTCTGCCGCCGCTGCGTCGAACAGCGCTGCGGAATCCGGG
>Ga0170475_105882341_pt1 | contig 10809 bp, 11 predicted proteins | sample Soicark_Litter_5_FD_111474 | JGI IMG/M metagenome (GOLD analysis project Ga0170475, IMG submission 111474) | Avena fatua rhizosphere microbial communities from Hopland, California, USA. Combined Assembly of 48 SPs | reverse complement strand
GTCATCGGTATTCATCCGTTGGGGTTTAGAGTTGTTGGCCGCGGCACGTGCAGGACTCTCAGCACACGACGTGCCACGGGAGCGAAAGCCCACGCGTCTTTCGATTCCCGAACCCTCGGCGCCCGCGCCTGCGGCATCGTGGCATCGCGTAGACAACTGTTGGAATCGGCTCGGGCTCTAGGAGAGTCGGGATTCCCAGTGACTGGTCGTTGGTCAGAGCATCCTGGTGAAACCAGCCGGTCGCCGCGGCGCGGCGGGGAAGGAACGCACCCGCCCGGTTCAGCGTCGTGGAACTCGGTGCGACCGTCAAGCTCACGATTGGCTGAGCGTCGCGGCGGGCGGGCGAAGTCAGCCAGGCGCCCTTGCGTCGTTGTCACTCATCGCCACGTCTGCATGGAGGTTTGACCCCCAAGGATCACTCTCTACGCGCCGCCGGCATTGTAATTGCACAGACGACCCACCGTGCCCACCGAAGCCACGCGGCGCCGGCTTCTGCAGTTGTGGGAGCGTCCGCAGTCCGTCTGGGGGTGGCTGGCCACCGTCGACCATAAGGAAATCGGCAAGCGATACCTCGTGACCGCCTTCGCCTTCCTGGTGGTCGGCGGTGTCGAGGCCATCCTGATTCGCACGCAGCTCGCGCGCCCCGATCAGGTCGTCCTCAGCCCCGAGGCCTACAACCAGATCTTCACGATGCACGGCATCACGATGATCTTCTGGTACGCCTCACCGATTCTCTCGGGCTTCGCCAACTACCTGATTCCGCTGATGGGCGGAATGCGCGATATGGCGTACCCGCGGCTGAACGCCTTTTCCTACTGGACGTTTCTTGCGTCGGGACTGTTCGTCTACACCAGTCCGATTCTCGGTCAGGCGCCGCACGGCGGCTGGTTCGCCTACGTGCCGTACACCAACCCGGTGTATTCCCCTGGCCTGAACATGGATTTTTATGCGTTGGCGCTGCTGTTCCTGACGATTTCCACCACCGCCGGGGCCATCAACTTCATCACGACGATTCTGCGTTTGCGCGCCCCGGGCATGTCCATCGCCCGGATGCCGCTCTTCTTCTTCAGCAGCCTGACCGTGTCGGCGTCGATTCTCTTCGCGCTGCCGGCGCTGACGGTGGCGTGCGTCTTCCTCGAGCTCGATCGCCAGTGGGGCACGCATTTCTTCGACACGACACACGGCGGAAGCGCGCTGCTGTGGCAGCAGCTGTTCTGGTTCTTCGGTCATCCCTGGGTCTACGTGATCTTTCTGCCGGCGACGGGAATGGTCTCGATGATCCTGCCGACATTCGCGCGCCGGCCGATTGTCGGCTACGCCTTCGTGGCGTTCTCGACCGTGCTCACCGGCCTCGTCGGGTTCGGCGTGTGGATTCACCACATGTTCGCCACGGGCGAGCCGCAGATGGCCATGAGCTTCTTCAGCGCCGCGTCGATGACGATTGCCATCTTCAGCACGGTTCAAGTGTTCGCCTGGGTCGCCACGCTCGTCGAAGGCACACCCGTTCTGACGGCCGCCATGCTGTACGCGGTCGGCTTCCTCGTGATCTTCGTCGTCGGCGGGTTGAGCGGTGTGGCCACGGCGGTCATTCCGCTCGACTGGCAGCTCACCGATACCTATTTCGTGGTGGCGCACCTGCACTACGTCCTCGTCGGCGCGAACGTGTTCCCCGTGTTCGCGGCGTTCTACTACTGGCTGCCCAAGATCACGGGCCGGATGCTGAGCGAACGGCTGGGGAGGTGGAGCTTCTGGGTGATGTTCGCGGGATTCAATCTCACCTTCTTTCCCATGCACATCGCCGGGATGCTCGGGATGCCGCGCCGCATTTACACCTACTCGAGCGCCAGCGGTTGGGGTGGGTGGAACCTCACGGAAACGGCTGGCACCTATCTCCTGACCGCGGGCATTCTCATCAGCCTGGTCGCCCTCGTGCGCAGTCTGCGGGGGCCGGCAGCCGGCGCGGACCCCTGGCAGGCGCCTACACTCGAATGGCACACGTCGTCTCCGCCCGCCGTCTACGGGGATTTGGTGGTGCCGCTCGTCTCGACCGGCCTTCCGCTCTGGGACGAGTTCGACGAAGAGCGCGATCCACGAGGCGATCGTGCGTTGGACGACCAGCGTGCGGGCGTGGTGACATCCGTTCTCGATGCCGAGCCTCTCGGTATCGCGAAGATGGCCGACGACACGCTCACGCCGCTGCTGCTGGCAGCGGGTCTGACCGTGGTCTTCGGCGCGCTCCTCGTCAAGGCGATGTGGATCGCCCTGCTCGCGCTCGCGTTCTCGCTCGCCGTCGCGGCTGCCTGGTTGTGGCCGGAGCCGGAACGGAGGGCCGCGTGATCGACGCTGCCGCGGCTGACGTTCCGAGCGTCCCGAGAACGGTGATCGCGGACCGAGGCAGCTGGGCGATGACGATGTTCATCGCGACCGAAGCGACGCTGTTCGTGTGCCTCTTCTTCGCGTACTACTACCTGGGGCACCTTGCGCCCGCGTGGCCTCCGGAACCGCCGGAGTGGCATTTCGCGGCGGCGATGCTTGCCGTCCTCCTGGCGAGCAGCGCCGTGTTGCACTGGGGCGAACGCAGGGCCGAGCGGCGGCTGGTGTCGCAGGCGCGCGCGTCTGTGATGGTCACCGTGGCCATGGGCGTGGCATTTCTCGGCCTGCAGACCGTCGAGTACCGGCATCATCTCGAACGCCTTCGGCCGTCGAGCAACGCCTACGGCTCGATCTTGTACACCATCACGAGCGTCCACGCCGTACACGTCGCGCTGGGGGTGCTCATGCTCCTGTTCGTGGCGGCGCTTCCCGATATCACCGACGCGCCCAAACCTCCACATCGTCCCCTCCATAACGTCGCGATTATTGGCATTTCGTCGACTCGGTGTGGGTCGTGATCGTGGTTCTGCTTTATGCCCTTCCCAATATCCGGCGCTGACGCGCTCTCTGGACGGCCGCCGTCGCGTCCGGGCTGGTTCGGGCTGGTGGCCGCGCCGTCAGCCTGGATCGCGCAAGGACTGTTCGGGTGGTGGATGGGCGCCCGCATCTGTGCGCCGTCGTCGATCCTCGAGGTCCGGGCCGTGTTGGGTGCCGCGGGCGTCGTTGCCATGATCATCGCCAGTCTCGGTCTCGCGGCGAGCCTTCGCGAGTACCGTGCCGGCGGCACGGCCCACCCGTCGCACGGGGAATCGCGCGCGCTGCTCGCCTTCGGCGGTGTGTTCGTGAGCGCCGCGTTCTGTCTCGGCATTCTGTGGGCCATGCTGAGCGCAGCGTTCATCGACGTGTGCGGAGCGATGCGATGAGAGCCGGCACGATCGGCCTTCTGTCGATTCTGCTCACGGTACTCGGCGGCTGCCGCGGCGGCAATCCAGCGACGCCGGCGGCGTCTCCGGTCTCGATGATCGGCGACCCGGTCCACGGCCGGGCTCTGATTGAGGAGTTCAAGTGCGGAGTGTGCCACACGATTCCCGGCGTGTCGGCTGCGCGGGGCGTGGTGGCCTCGCCGTTGTTCTGGTTCTCGCGCCGCTCGTTCATCGCCGGCGAAGTCCCCAACACGCCGCCGAATCTCGTGAAATGGGTGCGGGATCCGCGTGCGATCGAACCTCGCACGGCCATGCCGGCCGTGGGTCTCAACGAGGGCGAGGCCCGGGACGTCGCCGCGTACCTGTACACCCTGAGGTAAACGATGCACTGGAGAAGCGTCATCACGTGCGCGGCGGTGCTGTTGGCGGCCGGATGCGGCCGCTCCGGCATGGGTGCGGGCGGCACGGAGAAGGCAGCGGCTGCGAGCGTGCCCGGCGGTTCGCCGGAGATCAGGCTGATTGCCGACGTGCCGCGCGGTGAATGGCGGATGCCCGCCGGAGACCCGGCCGGGCTGCGGTACAGCACCCTCGACACGATCAATACGTCCAACGTCGCCAATCTTCACGTGGTGACGACGTTTTCGACCGGCGTGCCGCACGGGCACGAGGGGCAGCCGCTCGTGTTCGACAACACCATGTACGTGGTCACACCGTTTCCGAACAATCTGATTGCGGTGGATCTGACGAAGACCGGCGGCGCCGTGAAGTGGATCTACGAGCCCCACCCGGATCCCCGTTCCGTCGGCATCGCCTGCTGCGACGTGGTGAATCGCGGCGCCACCTTCGCCGACGGCAAGATCATCTACAACCTGCTCGACGCCCACACGGTTGCGGTCGACGCCAGGACGGGCCAGGAGGTCTGGCGCACGACCGTCGGCAACATCAATCTCGGAGAAACCATGACCGGTGCGCCGCTGGCGATCGGCGACAAGGTCATCGTCGGCAATTCGGGAGCAGAGCTCGGCGTCCGCGGGTACGTGGCTGCGCTCGACGTGAAGACCGGCCGGGAGCTGTGGCGCGCATTCAACACCGGTCCTGATGCCGACGTGAAGATTGGTCCGCGATTCCATCCCTTTTACGAGAAGGACCGCGGCCAGGATCTGGGCACCGCGAGCTGGCGCGGGGAACAGTGGAAGCTGGGCGGGTCCACCGTGTGGGGATGGCTGTCGTACGACCCGGAAACGAATCTGTTCTTCTACGGGACGGGTAACCCTGGCGTGTGGAACCCGGACCTGCGGCCCGGCGACAACAAATGGTCGTGCGCGATCATCGCCCGCGATGCCGATAGCGGAGAGGCGCGGTGGGCGTTCCAGGCGACCGCGCACGACGCCTGGGACTACGACGAGATCATGGAGAACATTCTCGTCGACATGCCATTCGCCGGCCGGCCGCGCAAGCTGTTGATCCATCCGGGCCGCACGGGCTTCGTCTACGTCATGGACCGGGAGAGCGGCGAATTGCTGTCGGCGGAAACCTACGAGCCGGTCAACTGGGCGAGCCGCTACGACCTCAAAACGGGAACGCCCTTCGAGAACGCCGACAAGCGCACGCATTTCGGGACGGTCACCGAAGGCATCTGCCCCTCGTCGACCGGAGCGAAGGACGTGACCCCGTCCGCGTTCTCACCACGGACCGGGCTGCTGTACATCCCGGCCCACAACACCTGTATGAACTACGAAGGCATCGAGGCCAACTACATCGCAGGCACGCCGTACCTCGGCGCCGACGTGAAGATGTTTCCCGGGCCCGGCGGATACCAGGGGGAGCTCGTCGCCTGGGACGTGGCGCGCGCGCAGAAGGTCTGGGGCGCGAAAGAGCCCGTGCTGCCGGTCTACAGCGGCGTCCTGGCGACCGGCGGCGACCTGGTGTTCTACGGGACCATGGACGGATGGTTCAAGGCGCTCGACGCACGAACAGGCGCCGAGCTGTGGAAGTTCCACACCGCGTCGGGCATCGTCGGCAATCCGATCACCTATCTCGGGCCGGACGGGAAGCAGTACCTGGCCATCTACTCGGGAATCGGGGGATGGATGGGCGCCGTCGCGTTCCCCGAACTCTCGGCCGACGATCCCTATGCGGCGCTGGGCGTGGTCGGCGCGATGAAGGACATCAAGAAGTACACCGCGCCGGGGAGCACCGTGTATGTCTTCGGGTTCTGAGCACCTGCGTCTGTCCCGTGCCGTGTGCTCACTGATCGCTGGCGGTTGCTTCGCGGTCTCCGCCTGCGGCGCGATTGGTCAGGACCAGCCGGCCGTATCCGCGGTCGCCGCGCTCGAGACCTCCACGGTGCAGACGCCCGTTGGACCCGTTCCTGGGCCGGCGCAGCCGGCTCCTGAGCCGCACAATCCGTATCGTGGCCGCCGCGGCGCGATGGCCGAAGGGCGTGAGATGTTCGTGCGTTTCAACTGCTCCGGCTGCCATGGCGGCCGCGCCGGCGGAGGGATGGGGCCCAGCCTGCGCGATGTCGATTGGATCTACGGGCGGACCGACCTGCAGGTCTTCAGCTCGATCGCCGAGGGCCGGGCGCACGGGATGCCGGCATGGGGTGCGCGGCTGACCGAGGATCAGGTCTGGAAGCTCGTGACCTACGTGGAGTCGCTGCGCACACCAGAGGAGCCCGACGCGCCATGAGCCGAAGACCGGCCCTTCTCGTCGCGCGGCTGGCGATGTGCGGGGCGCTGGCCGCGGCATCCTCCTGCGGCGGCGCCGAAAACATGATGGCGCCAGCCGGTCCGGCGGCGGAGCGCATTGCGCACCTCGGCTGGTTCGTGCTGGGCGCGTTCACGGTCGCGTCGGCCGCCATGTGGGGTCTCGTGTTCTGGACGGCCACGCGCCGGCGCGGGACGCTGACGTCGCACATGCCGTGGAACGCGCGAGGCGACGAGCGGTGGATCACCGTTGGCGGGTTCGCGATTCCCGCGGTCGTGTTCGCCGCGATGTTCGTCATGATGCTGCGCACGATGACGGCGTTCCCGATGGGCGATCACGACATGCCCGGCATGGCCGCCGCGGTCCGCGTGACGGGACATCAGTGGTGGTGGGAAGTGGAGTATCTCGACCGCCAGGTCCACCGTGCGGTCGTCACCGCCAACGAGGTGCACGTGCCGGTGGGCCAGCCGATCGACATCGAGCTCCGCTCGGCGGACGTGATTCATTCCTTCTGGGTGCCGCGGCTGCACGGCAAGGTGGATCTCGTGCCGGGTCTGGTCACGCGCATTCGTATCCAGGCGAACGAACCGGGCATCTATCCGGGGCAGTGCGGCGAGTTCTGCGGAGCGCAGCACGCGCACATGGCGATGCTCGTCGTCGCCGAACCGGAGGCCGAGTACGCCGCCTGGCTCGATCATGCCCGGTCCAATGCCGCCGCTCCGGCGACGACAACGACGGCCGCCGGGCAGCAGGCGTTCATGACACACCAATGCGCGCTGTGCCATGAGATTCGTGGAACGGACGCCCGGGGAACGGTCGGCCCCGACCTGACGCACTTCGGTGCGCGGCGCGGATTGGCCGCGAACTCGCAGCCGAATACGAGAGCGACGCTGTCGGCCTGGGTGACGCACGCGCAGGCGCTCAAGCCATTTGCCCAGATGCCGAACCTGACCGTCCTGACGGGAGAAGAGCAGCAGTCGGTCGTCGCGTATCTCGAGAGTCTTCAATAACAAAAGGAATCCGCCATGGTCCGCCGCATCGGATGCATTCTCACGGTCGCCGCTGCGTCGGCGTTCGTGTTCGCCTGTTCCCGCGTCGAGTCGAGCCGCTCCGAGGGAAGTCCCGCAGAAACGCAGGTGGGCGCCGCGGTCGAGCAGAGCCAGGGCCCCCGCCAGGGCGCCGCGGCGGCCGATTGCCGCGACCTGCCGTCGCGCGACGATCTGACAAAGTGGCTGCGCGCCGCACCTGGACAGAGCGAGGCCGGCGGCCTCTTCTCGGGCAGGATGGAGTGGGCCGCGATCGTGAACCGGCAGGGGGAGATCTGCTGGACCGCCGCGGCCACCGACGACCCCGCCAGCGGGTGGCCGGGCAGCCAGGCCGTCGCGAAGGCCAAGGCCTATACGGCGAATGCGTACAGCACCGACAGCATGCCGCTCTCGACCGCCCGGCTGTACACGCTGACCCAGCCGGGCCACTCACTGTGGGGCGTCGGGGAGCCGAATCCTTTCAACATCAACTGCCTCGAGCCTCCTCGCAACGCCGGAAAAACCGATGGGATGGTGTGCGGCGGTTCGATTGCCTTTGGAGGCGGCGTGCCACTCTACCGGAGCAAGACGCGGGTCGGCGGCCTTGGCGTCAGCGGAGACACGCCCTGCACCGATCACGAGATCGCCAAACGCATTCGCCATCTGGCGCAGCTCGATCCGGAAAAGGGCGAGTTCGCAGACGACATCACATACAGCGAAGCCGACGGCAGTTCGTCCTTTACGCACCCGCTTTGTGACAATACCTGGCGAAACGGGAAGAAGCTCGGCGACGAGTCCAAAGCGCAGGGCTATTGAGTCTTCCACTCGCTTCGCCGGGAACGCGGCCCATGGGGATGCCCCGCCGACGTCTTGCGCTGCTGGCCTTCTGCATGTTCGGCGCGGCATCCGCCGGTCCGCTTCTGGCAGCCCCGCCGCTCCGGGTCTGTGCGGATCCCAACAACATGCCGTTCTCGAACGATCGTCTCGAGGGGTTCGAGAACCGGATGGCCCTGCTCGTCGCCGGCGCGCTGCATCGGCCGCTGACGTATTTCTGGCTGCCGCAGCGCCGCGGTTTCATCCGCAACTCGCTGAATGCGGGCGAATGCGACGTCGTCATGGGCGTGCCGGCCCAGTACGGGTTGCTGCAGCCTACGCGGAGCTATTACCGATCCTCGTACGTATTCGTGTCCCGCCGCGATCGCAAGCTGCGCATCGAATCGTTCGATGCCGCTCCACTGAGGACGCTCAGGATCGGCATTCAGATCAGCGGTGACGATTACAACAATCCCCCCGCGGCGCAGGCGCTCGCCGCCCGCGGCATCGTTCAGAACGTGCGCGGCTTCACGATCTACGGCGACTACTCCACTGCGGATCCCCAGCGGGCGATCGTCGACGCGGTGGCCGACGGCCGGGTGGACGTGGCCGTGGTCTGGGGCCCTCTCGCCGGCTATTACGCACAGCGCGAGCCTGTCGCGTTGGATATCAGACCGATTGCCGTCGAGAAGGACGGTCCGATGCGGTTCGCGTTCGACATCGCCATGGGCGTCCGACGCGACGACGTCTCGCTCCGGGACGCCCTGAACGCGGTCGTGGTCCGCCGCAGCCAGGACATCCGTCGAATCCTCCGTTCGTACGGCGTACCTCTTCTATGAGCGGTCCTCGGCATCTTTCCGTCGGAGGGCCCGCTCCACGAAGGACGATGTGGCTGAAGGCTTCATCGTGACGGCCAGCCGCAACCGTCCGTCCGGGCGGTTCGACACCGCGCCTGCGGGCCGCAGCGAGACAGTGTCGCCGCGGGACTTCGAACACACGATGACGAGCCCGCGGGAATCGGCGCCCGCACCCAACAGTGTCCCAGCGCCTGGCGACGACACGCGCGCGGACGGGTCGGCCCGCGTCGTCTATCTGGCACTCGCGGGGAACATCGCCATTGCCGTGGCGAAATTCGTCGCGTATCTGTTTTCGGGCTCCAGCGCCATGTTCACCGAGGCGGTTCATTCGCTCGTGGACTCCGCGGACCAGATCCTGTTGCTGATCGGACGCGCTCGCGGCCGCCGGCCTTCCGACGATGCCCATCCCTTCGGCTACGGGATGGAGACGTATTTCTGGTCCCTGGTCGTGGCGGTGATGGTGCTGCTGATGGGAGGCGGCGTCTCGATGTATCAAGGTATCCGGCAAGTCCGGATGCCGGAACCGATCGCGTCACCGCTGCTCAGCTATGGTGTCCTGGCGATCGCGGCGATCTTCGAGGGCACGTCGCTCGGCGCCGGCGTTCGGGAATACAGGCGGATCGTTCGGGGCCGGAGCGTGCCTCTCTGGAACTTCATCCTGCTGTCGAAGGATCCGAGTCTCTACGCCACGCTTCTCGAAGACTCCGCGGCGCTCGTCGGCATCGCCATCGCTGCGCTCGGAGTGACGGCCGCAAGTCTCTTTCATCTTGCGTGGGCGGACGGCGCCGCATCGATCGCAATCGGGTTCCTGCTGACCGGAGTGGCGGTCGTCCTGGCGAACGAATCGCGGAGTCTGATCGCCGGTGAGTCGGTCACAGGGCCGGTGATGACCAGACTCCGACAGCTGCTGCAAGGGGATTCGCGTGTCGAGGTCGTGACGCAGATTGCGACGTTGCACCTCGGTCCCGGAGCGATTCTGGTCGCATTGACCCTGCGGTTCAGGCCGGAGACGACGATGGACGAGGTGCGGGATGCCATTCGCGACCTGACCGGGGCCATGCGCGGCGCCGACAGCCGGATCGCGTATGTCTACGTTCGGCCTTCGCCGGACTGATCCGCATCTCCTGTTGAACGCGTAACAGAGCGTCGACCGCACCGGTGATGCGCGCCCGCGGAGCGCCGGCCATTCTCGCTCGTGCCGGCCAGCCTCGTTATGGATCCGGCGTTACGCCAGTTGGTGGGTCCCACCATGCGCACACGGCACGGCTCCGGTTCGACCCCTCGCACCCGCCGGGAGGAAAGAGGTGTTCGCACGGCTGCCAGACGCGTCATGCCGCGTCTGAACAGTCCCGCACCGGCAGTCCTCCGCGTGGGCTGCTCCGGCTGGCAGTATTCGCACTGGCGCCAGCGCTTCTATCCGGCGGACTTGAGCATAGGGCGCTGGCTGGAATACTACGCGACGCAGTTCGATACGGTGGAAATCAACAATTCCTTCTATCGGCTGCCGGAAGCGTCGACGTTCGCAAACTGGAGGCGCCGCGTTCCGGCCTCCTTCTTGTACGCTGTCAAGGCGAGCCGCTACCTGACCCATATGAAGAAGCTGAAGGAGCCGGGACCGCCGCTCGCGCGGCTCTTTGCGCGCGTCCGCGCGCTGGGCGACCGCCTCGGACCGGTGCTGTATCAACTTCCGCCGCACTGGGGTCGCAACCTCGAACGTCTGGAAGCCTTTCTGCGAAGGCTTCCCTCGAGGCGTCTGCATGCGATCGAATTCCGCGACTCCAGCTGGTACGTCGACGAGACGTTCGCGCTGCTCAGCGAGTATCACACGGCGCTCTGCCTCCATGACATGGAGGGCTCGGCGACCGGCCTGCGGGTGGCGGGACCATTCGTCTATCTCCGTTTCCACGGGCCCGAGCGCTATGGCGGCGCGTATTCCGACACGGTGCTTCAAACGTCGGCTGAGTGGTGCGCCCAACGCCGGCGTGAAGGCGCGGGCGTATACGCCTACTTCAACAACGACACCGACGCGCACGCTCCGCGGGATGCCGCAAGGTTTCGCGACCTCATTCAGCGCTTCAACTGACGCACGAACCGTTCAGCCGGATACGC
>Ga0170475_111738975_pt1 | contig 10814 bp, 4 predicted proteins | sample Soicark_Litter_5_FD_111474 | JGI IMG/M metagenome (GOLD analysis project Ga0170475, IMG submission 111474) | Avena fatua rhizosphere microbial communities from Hopland, California, USA. Combined Assembly of 48 SPs | reverse complement strand
TTTTTCGTGATTCGGGCGTTTTGGCGGAGATATTTTCCGAGCTTTCAAAGCATGACGCGTAGCGAAAGTAAAGTGAAAATTAACGGCAAAAAAACGTTACCGAAACGCCAAATAAATGAGAATAAAAAAATTGTTGTTATTTTCAGAAAATAGGTATAGAATGATTTCGAAACGTACAATCAGATGATTTTCAGGGGTTTATTTTCAGCCTTCCCGCTTTTAAGGCTGCGAAAACCCGTCTATTTTTCTTGGCATTCAGACAGGAAATCATTTGACCACTCGCTTGAACGAAATTTCTGAAGGTTCACGACACAAAATCGGCACAAGGCGATTTTTAACCGCATTTTATCAATTGCCGGAATCCGGTTTTTGAAGATTTTCAACTGTTTCTAGGAGGAGCAAAGGATGTTAATGACCAAAAAGAAGATCAAAAATTATTCACAGCATTTCGGCAGACGCTTTTCAAAGCGTGCTATCTTGATGTTTGTTTTTTTGCTGGGCGTTTTAGCAGTCTTCAATACGCCCATTTTCTCTCAGAGTAATGTTACCGGCGGTTTCGAAGGACGTGTAACCGATGGATTGGGCGGTCCGGGACTAGCCGGCATTACCGTTCAATTTATCAACGTCGCCAACGGTTATCAATCGGCGAAAAAGACCGATTCGACCGGATACTTTCAACAGGCTTTTCTCTCGCCCGGCGTTTATAAGGTGAGGGTAGAAGCGCCCGGATATAAGTTTTTTGAAAAAGAACAGGTTCTCTATGCAACGAAAACAAACGAATTTCGTCCTGTTCCGATACCTCTGGAAAAAGAAGGCGCTGCTGCCGTTACGACTCCGACGACTACATCAACTCCGACCGTAACGAATACTCCAACTCCGACAAATAACGCAAAAACAACTCCGGACGACCCGGGCGACGAAAACCTTAACTTAAATCCGCGACGCGACGGAATTTTCGGTTCAAGAGAGGTTTCGACTCTGCCTCTAGGCGGAACGACCTTGACGCGCACTTTTGACGAGCTGGCATTCTTTGTCTTAGGCGTTAACCTGCCGCCGCAGGCAATCGGCAACTCGGTCGGACCAGGCGTTGGCGGCGGTGTCGGAACTTCCGGTCAATTTTCGGTCAACGGCTTGCGCTCGCGCGCCAACAACTTTACGGTTGACGGTTCGGACAACAACGACGAAGACATTGGCGTTCGTCGGCAAGGCTTTTTCACGCTCGTCCCGCAGCCGATTGAATCCATCCAGGAATTTCAAATCATCACATTGCTCGCTCCCGCGCAGTACGGGCGCAATCTCGGCGCACAGGTCAACGCTATTTCAAAATCGGGCGGCAACGATTTTCGCGGCACGGTTTACGGAATGTTTAACTCGGACAGGCTCAACGCGCGTAATTTCTTCGATAATGCAGGAGGCAATTCATCTATCCCTTTAACTGGCAGACAGCCGACCGGCGCGATTGTGCCTGTTTTTATTGATGATGTACAGCCCAGCATTTCTAATAATGCCGGGAATAAAGATAAGACTACACTTTGGCAAGCCGGTTTTGCGATAGGCGGTCCGATTGTCAAAAACAAAGCGTTTTTCTTTGCTTCCGGCGAAGGTCAATGGCTCGATGCGACGAAGGAAAGAAACTTTGCCGTCCCGACCGTCGAGCAACGCGGATTTGTCGGCAGCGGCGCAGGCGGCTTGCGGCAATGTCAGGAATTTTTGATCAATGGAAGATGTCAAGACGAAAATGGAGTCTCCGTTCCTTTTACCGATGGCTTTCCGACGACATATGACGGAGACGCGGTTTTCAGTTTATTCCCGTTTGCCAATAACCCGAACGGAATTTACGGGCGCAATACTTATTCGCAGGAACTTTCAGCCGACGCGCGCGGACGTATTCTTTCCGGCAAGTTCGATTGGAATATTTTCAAGATTAACGGCAACCAGCAAACTTTTACCGCCCGTTATAATTACACCGATGATTGGCGTGATTTGACGGATGTCGGCGGCGCGCTTTTTTCGGCAATTCGTCCGGTTGCCCGTACAGACAATTTTTCTACTTATCTTGCCGGTAGTTTAACCGATGATTTATCGAACGAATTACGTTTTTCATGGGGACGCACCCATCTCAGATTCGAGGAAATTAAGGATACATCCGGATTTTTACTCCCGGCAAGCCGTTCTTTTGCCAATCCGGATGATGCACGGTTCTTATTGAACGCTCGTTTAATTGCAAATAATACGCTTCCGATTAATTGCAACGAATTCGGCTGTTCTCAGCCAACACGTGTTGATTACTCTCGTGAAGGAACAACAGAAAATCCGGGTCTTGGGGTTGATTCCCGTTTAGGACTTATCGGACAATTAAACGTCTCCGGTTTCAGTCCGGTTGGCGTAGATGTTTTCAATTTTCCACAGGAGCGTTCGAACAATACTTTTCAGATTGCCGACAATTTACGCTGGCAAATCGGAAAGCATAGTTTTACATTCGGAACGGACATTCGCCGCACAGTACTCGACAGCGAATTGCCGCGCAATTCGCGCCCGTTGGTTACTTTCAATGGCGCACCAGATTTATTTGACTTATGCCAAGTTGTTCCGTGTTCCAATCTTAGTACGAATCAAAATGCTTGCCCCACAAGATTTTGTTTAGGAACCGACTTAGCCGCTTCGGGCGCTGCTACCGGCTTTTTCCAATCGTTGATTTTACCGAACAACGATGCTCGCATTAAGTTGGGCTACTACCAGTTAGGCTTTTTCGCGCAGGACGATTGGCGCATCAGTCGCAGAGTTACACTTTCCTACGGGTTGCGGTATGAATTTAACACCGTTCCGCAAGAAGCCGACAACAAAATCGAAGATACATTTTCCCAAACACTTCCTGCTGCGGTTGCAAGTTTTAGCCAATTTATAGACGGACGCACCCAGATTTTCGACGCTGACCAAAACAATTTTGCCCCGCGCGTCGGGATAGCCGCAGCGATTACGGATTCAACCGTTATTCGCGGCGGTTTCGGAATCTATTTCGACCAGATTCTCGGCGCGGTCGTCAGCCAGTCGCGTAATGTCTTTCCAACGTTTACGACCTTAAACTTTGGCGGCGGAAATACCCGTGCGAGTACTGATCCTACTAGCTCTCTCTATAATTTCCTCAGCTTCAGACTTTTTAACCCTCTAAGAACTACTCTAAATGCTGCGCCCATTATTCAGCCGGGAACATTGAATACCATGGGTGTAAATCAAACTGCGCTTTTGAACGCGATTTTGAACAATTTTCCTTGGTTCAATTTCTCAAACGGCAATAGAATAGCGGGCTCGGCGTTCGGCGCAACGCTTCCGCAAAGAGAACTTGACACTCCTTTTTCCTATCAGTATTCACTCGGTTTAGAACAACGCCTTTTCCGGGATACATTTATCTCGGTCGCGTATGTCGGAACAACCGGACGAAATTTACTGCGCTTTACCACTCCTAATTTGGGAAGCAATTATCTCGTCGGAGTAACTAGAGTTGATTTGGACGATAGCGGAGTGCCAACTGTTATCGGTACGACATTTGACCCGACTGCAAATCCGACAAGCAGATTATTTGCCGGTAGACCGGTTCCTTTGATTGGTCCGATTAACCAGTTTGAGACGACTGGTCTCTCGCAGTATGATTCGTTTCAAATAGAACTGCACGGGCGTTGGTTAAGAAATAAGCTGCAATATCAGGTTAATTACGTTTACGGCAAGGTGAAGGACGACGTTTCAGACGTTTTCGATCTGGCGGGCGCATCGGCACTGCCGCAAAACAGTACGACCTTTGTAGGCGAATATGCTCCGGCAAATTTCGACGTTCCTCATAGATTCACCTATAACTTTATCTATGACTTGCCGAGTTTGAAGGGACAAAACGACGCCCTCCGTTATTTATTCGGCGATTGGCAAATAGCTGGAACGGGTAGATTTTATTCCGGACAGCCTTTCACGGTTAATTCGATTTTTGACGTTAATCTGGATGGAAATTTGACTGACCGCTTAAATAACACCGCGTTCTTAGTTGAAACCGGCGACCGTCGTCAACCGCTCGCCCTAACCTGCACGAATCAAAGCCAATGTCAAACAATGTTAGCCCCGATCGGTCGTGACGGAGACATCCTGCGCAACACATTTCGGTCGGGAAACATTATGGAATTGGATATGTCTTTAAGCAAGCGGTTCAGATTTACGGAAAATCAAAACCTGCAATTCCGGGTGGATTTTTTCAATTTCACGAACCGCGCCAATTTCGGCGTTCCGGTACGCTTTCTCGAATCTCCCAGTTTCGGGCAGGCGACCGATACCGTAACGCCCGGCAGACGTATTCAATTCGCTTTGAAGTATAACTTCTAAGCTCTGATAACGTCTTTTTCGCTGCGAAGGAGCGCAGGCGTTTTTTGCCGGCGCTCCTTGAATTTCTTTGAAGACTGGAGTTTTTTTAATTTTTCCCGCTTCGGTCGTCGAAAAGAGGAACCCGCTGACGGTTTAAGCCGTGCGTTCGAATTATTGTTTTTACTATTGAAATTGTTGTGTTACGATACATTTCCAAAATAACTCGTTACACGAAAAATGTATGATAAAGGGGAAGACTTTTACATTAACGGCTTTGGTATTCTGCGGTGTTGTTTTTTTGACGATGCCCGTCAGCATTGTCGCGCAGTTGATCGAAAACCGTCCGAATCTAACGGAAAAATCAACCAATACGCCTAAAAGAAACACCACGCCAAAGAGACCTCAAGTGACGAAAAAACAGTCGAAAGCCGAGACTTCGGGTTCTTTGAAAAAAATCTCTCGTCCGAAAAATCCGGCAGTCAAAACAAGTTATCTGGCGGTTACGACCGAACCGGGCGCGAATATCGTTCTGGTTTCCGAAAAACTAAATTCAACGCCGATCAAGCGAACCGCGCCGGATTCCGGCATCCTCGAATTCGACAAGCTTCAACCGGGCGATTATTCGCTTTCGGCGTCGCTCGACGGATTCGACTCGCGTGAAGCTGAGCTTTCGATTCCGCCGTCGGATTCGCTGGCATTCGGCTTTAAATTAGATGCGGTCAAATATCAACTGAGCCTGCAAACCAATATTTCCGAAGGCGAGGTGCGTTATGCACCCGCCCGATTTGTCGGTTACAACGCGGACAAATCTTTGAAATTAGCGGAAACCGGCGGCTATTGTATCGTTCCGATCAGAAATAATTCCGCTTTGATTAAAGGGATGAAAAAAGGTTATTACACCATTGATATTCGCCCGAAAGAGGTCAAGTACGAACCCATTTTAGCAGGCGTGGCGCCCGACAACCTTGACGAAGAAGATGAGAACGCAACTGAAACGCCGGAAAGCTACAAGGTAAATCTGCCGATTAAAGAAAGCACCGAGCAGTTTCCGAATTCATGGACAAACAGCGAATGGGATTTGCCGACGGGATGGAATCTGCGAAACAAGCTTTCGACCAACGGTTCATCCGGCATCGCCCTGCCGCGCAGCGAGCAGTATCGCTACTACACGGATTTTGAAATGATCGCCAACGTGACGCTGTCGGACAAAAAAACCGCCGGTTTCGTTTTTCGCGCCGTTGACGCGCAAAATTATTATCTCGTCCAGATTTCCGGCGCGCGCGCCGCCGAGCCTTACCGCGTGACGGGCTATGTCGTTAAAAATGGAACAGCGGAACAAATTTTCTCGAACCCGATTGATAACGTCGCTTCAATCGTTAACAAACAATTTCGTCTGACCATTCGGGGCAAGGACAATATTTTCAAGCTTTATATCGAAGACAGCACGACCGGCGACGGCGGCGAGCTTGGAAATATGGTTGACCGCTTCAACAATTTCAGGAAAGGCGCGGTCGGCATTGCCGGAAGCGCGAACTCGAATTTTGAAGTCGTGTTTTTTACCGTCTGCTACCGGTCATGCCAGTAGAAAATTATTTGAAATTTGCGAATGTCTGCGCTAAACTCGCTCATTACAGAGCATTTTCAAAACCGGTTCTGTCCGGGAAAATAACCCGGTCCGAAAACCCGATTCGGAGTTCTTCCGCAACGTTCATTTGACGCAAAACGCAGTTCTAACTGCCGTCGGTCTTTAAGGTTATGAAAGAATGTTCCAAATGCCGTCATTGCTATGACGACGCTTACACAATTTGTCCGCTTGATGATAGACCTCTAATGACGACTATCACCAGCAATGTTGTGATCAGCGGTCGGTATATGCTCGAAGAAAGGTTGGGTAACGGCGGAATGGGCATCGTCTTTCGTGCCAGACACAAATTCCTCAAATCGCAGCACGCCGTCAAGATAATTTTACCTAGTTTGGTCGAACAGGACGGCAACCTTCTGGCGCGATTTAAGCAGGAAGCCGTCTTAGCAGCTTCGATTGACCATCCGAACGTCATCAGAGTTACCGATTTCGGCGTTGAAGACGACAAAATGCCGTTCCTGGTGATGGAATTTGTGGATGGCTTGCCGATTTCTGATTCTCTCCAACCGGGCGTGCCGTTGTCGGTCAAAGATTCTTTCGACCTTTTCGAGCCTATCGCAGCGGGCGTCGCCGAAGCGCACCGAAAAGGCATCGTTCACCGCGACCTCAAGCCGCAAAATATCATGGTGCAAAAAGGTCTCCCGATGAAAAAAGCCGTCAAGGTGTTGGATTTCGGTCTGGCAAAAATCAAGGCGAGTGAATCGTTAGGCTCATTTATTCAAACCCAGACCAGAAACATTCTCGGCTCGCCGCCTTATATGTCGCCCGAACAGTGGGAAAACGAAGGAGTTGACCATCGCGCCGATATTTACGCGCTCGGCGTGATTCTTTTTCAGATGCTGACCGGACATTTGCCGTTTGACGGCGAGTCAATTCCGGCAGTGATGTTTAAGCATTTGACCGCCGAGATACCGACTTTCGTTTCGGTAGGCAGCTTGCTCGCGCCCGAAATCGAAACCGTCGTCCGGCGCGCGCTGCAAAAAGACCGTGAAGCGCGTCCCACTTCGGTCGAAGAGATGCTTGGTGAATTTGAACACGCCATCAAGCGCGCGGAAAATCTGTCTTTGCCATCAACTATCGAAACCGAATTCATGTCGAAACCGACACTTTCCGACAAGGCAGTGCCGCCGACCGCTAACAACGCGCTGCCGCCGACTGCGGATAATGTGGAATTACCGCCGACTGTTTTGGACAGTATCACGTCGCATTTAACGAAATCGCAAAGGGAAAAACTTTTCTCTTATTTCGATTCCTCCCAAAAAGATACTTTACTTCCCGACAACCAATTAGCCCAGGAGTTTCTCGAAGCCAAAGACCGCGCCGAAGAAGCCAAGGTCAAAGCCAACGAACACGATAAACTGGTGCGGGAATTTGCCGAGGCGCAAAAGTACGCCGAAGAAGCCGAGCGAAAGGCGCTGGAAGCCAAACAAAAAATGGAGCAAGATGTGCGGCGGCGGCTCGAAGCCGAAATGCAGGATAAGCTGATGGCTCAACAGCAGGCGCGGCAATTAGCGGAAGCCGAGCGGCTTGCCAAAGAAGTCGAAGCGCGCAAAAACGCCGAAGAACGCGCCAACTATCTCGCGCAAGCCGCACTCGAAGCGCAAAAACAAGCCGAACTCGAGCGAAAGAAATCCGAGCAGGCGGCGCATCAAAGAGAGCTTGAAGAAAGCGTCCGGCGACAGGCTGAAATTCAGGCTTTACAGCTTACCCGGCAGGTCGAGGAAGCAAAAAGAAAATTCGAGGAAGCCAAAAAACAAGCCGAATACGAAGCCTCATTGCGCGCCGCCGCCGAAGCCAAACAAAAAAATATCGAAAGCGAGCTGCTGTCGGTCGCCGAACAGGAAGCCCGCCGACGCAAGCTGATTGAAGCAGAAGCCGAAAAACATCTCAAGGAAAAAGTCAGCCGCTTTGAAAAGGAAGCTCAAACCGCGCAAAGACGCGTCGAAGAAGCGCGGCAATTAGCTGAACTCGAGGCGGCAAAACGCGAAGAAGCCGAAGCTGCGCGGCTTCACGCCGAACAGGAAGCCAAACGTCTGGCGCAGGAGATTATCGAAGCGCAGAAACATATCGAAGAACTAAAACTCCACACAAGCGTTGACGCGCAGCATCAATCTTCGCCACGCGTTCCCATGTCGGGAAATTGGGATGCTTCTTCTAATCCGACAATAATTCGTCCGGCACAAAATTTAACCGGCGATCAAACCGTGCAGATTATCAATCTTGGCGATACCGGCGAGACAGGCTTTCAATCGCAGAGTTACCAACCGCAGCAGCCGACCACTCAAATGTCTGGTCAGGCTCCGTCAAACCTGCGTTTTTCCGACGACCTGCATACCAGATTATCTGCTCCGCCGCGGCGGTTTTCTCCCGTGCTCATTGCCGGCAGCGTTTTGGCGGTTTTGCTGATGATGGCGCTCGGCGGAGTTCTGATTTACTTTTTTGTTCTGCCAAAACCGCAGACCGACCCGAACGGCGGTAAAACGACCGGCGACGGAACCAATGCTGCGAAGAGCGATACAATAGCAAATAAAGCGCCGCTGGATATTTCTAAAAATCTGGTCAAGATTGAAGGCGGGAGTTTTCAGATGGGCAGAAGCGACGTTCCGAAGCTCGACGGTATTTTCGGCAATCAATTTCCGGCGCATAACGTTACGGTAGATTCTTTTATGATTTCCAAAACCGAAACCAGCAACGAAGAATACGCCGAATTTGTGCAGGATGCAAAATACCAGTCGCCGCAGGATTGGAAAAACGGAAAGCCGCCCGAAGGAGAAGAGAAACTGCCCGTAACTTTTGTTTCGATGAACGATGCCAAAGCTTATGCAGATTGGGCTTCGAAGAAACTGAATAAACAGTGCCGTCTGCCGAGCGAAGAAGAATGGGAATACGCCGCGCGCAACGGTTCACAGGCGACTTCTTTTCCGTGGAGCAACACCTGGCAGGCGTCATTAACCAACATCAACACGGGAAAAAAATCGCCCGTCGGAACTTCTTCCGATGAAACTATGGTCGGCGGCTTGAAGGATATGTTGGGCAACGTTCAGGAATGGACTTCTTCAAAATTCGCTTTATATCCGGGTCATACGGCGAATAAACCGCCCGAAGAAATGCGAGGCGACATAGTTATCCGCGGCAGCGCGTATGTCGCCTCTTCGAACTTACTACAGAATCCGCAATGGCTAATAACCTTTCGATTTCCCAGCCCGGCTGACCAAAAGACATCACCTTTTGTCGGTTTCCGCATCGTCTGTCAGCCGTAAGCAGAATCAAACCGGGACGAATTTACTTTTTTTCAATATTCCTGATTACTTTAGCAAGATTCCGATTGAAATTCGGCTAATTCTGATTTGCTTCGCCGTTTGTTAAGCCCGTTTTTTCAACCTTTTCCATGCGAACCTTTAAGATACGGCGTTTTTCGACCTTTTCGATTCTGAAAACATGCCCATTAAACGGAACGGCTTCACCTTCTTTCAGGATTTGCCCGGCTTCGTTCATCAAAAATCCGGCAATCGTCGTGTAAGCGTCAGAAACCGGCAGATTCAATCCGCATCGTTTGTTCAAATCGCGCACCGCGAGACCGCCGTCCAAAATATAACTTCCGTCCGGCTCGGTTTTGATCTGTTCGTTGACCTCTTCGTCGTGTTCGTCGGAAATATCTCCGACAATTTCTTCCAAAAGGTCTTCGAGCGTGATGATGCCTTCGACGCCGCCGTGTTCGTCAACGACAAAGCCGAAGTGGAATTTCTCACGCTGCATCTGGCGAAGAACGTCTTCGAGCCGCGCCGTGTCAACGACATAATAAGGTTTTTTCAAGACGCGTTCGAGCTTGAACATTCGCGGCTTGACCAGAAGATACTGCATGATGTCCTTGCCGTGCAGAACGCCGCGCATATCGTCGAGCGAATTGCCATAAACCGGCAGGCGCGAATAGCCGTGCTCGCGGAATGCTTTGGCAATCTCTTCAAGCGAAGAAGTGTCGGGAATCGCCACGATTTCGGTGCGCGGAATCATCGCCTCGCGCACGGTCGTGTCGGAAAACTCGAAAACCTGATTGATCAGGCGACGTTCTTCTTCGTTCAAATGTCCGCTTTCTTCCGACAATTTAACGAGCTGGCGAATTTCTTCTTCCGTATAAACTGCGCTTTCGTCCAAAGACGCTTTCAACCCGAAAAGCTTTGCCAGCCCGCCGCCCGCTTTGTTGAAAACCCACAGCAGCGGCGAAAAGACTTTCGCAAAAAGCTCAAGCGGACGCGACGCAAAAATCGCATACGTCTCTGCTTTTTCGAGCGCGAACATTTTCGGAAAAAGCTCGCCCAAAACGATATGCAGAAACGAAACAATCGCAAACGAAATGACTATCGCCGTAATGTGAACGACATAGCCGACCGAACCTTCGGTCGCAATTTTTTCCGCGAAAGGCTCGATGATTCGCGCCACCGTCGGCTCGCCGACCCAACCGAGAGCGAGTGAAGCCAAGGTTACACCAAGCTGAACGGCGGAGATAAAAAGCGTCGGGTTTTCAAGCAAACGAAGCGCGGCTTGCGCTCCCTTACTGCCTTCTGCCGCGCGCGCTTCGAGCCGCGTTTTGCGCGCCGAAACGAGCGAAAATTCACTGGCAACGAAAAATGCGTTGATGAGAACAATCACAATCATCAACGAAAACTCGATTACGGCTTGAGTAAATGAAATCGAAGCGGTGTGCGCGGCATCTTGAAAAAAGAGTAAAAAGCTACTGGCAGGATCGTCCATCTTTAGATTCTGGATTTTAGATTTTGGATTTTAGATTAAACCCCGTAAAAACTTCCCCTTAATTAAAATTTCCGCCTTTCGT
>Ga0170475_102122309_pt1 | contig 10816 bp, 7 predicted proteins | sample Soicark_Litter_5_FD_111474 | JGI IMG/M metagenome (GOLD analysis project Ga0170475, IMG submission 111474) | Avena fatua rhizosphere microbial communities from Hopland, California, USA. Combined Assembly of 48 SPs | reverse complement strand
GCCCTCGAAGCTCGATACGTACGCTTGCGCTCCTGGCCGGAACGAATTCGGCCCGCAGTACGCCGTGAATCCCAGCACGGCCATGCCTGCGGCGCGCGCCGCAGCGATGCCAGGCGCCGAATCCTCAATCACCAGGCACGCGGTCGGTGCGACGCCGAGCGTAGCAGCGACGGCTAGAAATAGGTCCGGCGCGGGCTTTTCGCGCGGCGCGTCTTCGCGGCACAACGCAACGTCGAGCAGGCGCGCTAGGTCATACATCTCGATCACTGCGTTCATGCGTTTGCGGGAGCCCGAAGTGGCGAGCGCCGTGTGCAGACCCGCCGCGCGCAGCTCGGCGAGGAGCGCACTCAGGCCGGGTGAAACGAGCGTCTCGTCATAACCGGCGATCTCATTGTCCTCGTCGTAATTCGAAGCGTAGTAATCGAGGGGCTCGGGCAAGCCATAGCGCGTTTTCACATACGTCCAGAATTGCGGCGCGCTCGCGCCCACTAGGTCCTCGAGCTCGGAAACGCGCAGGCGAACACCGTAACGCGCGGCCGTTTCGACCAAGACGCGATTCGCGGCGGCTTGGCTGTCAATGACGACCCCATCCATATCGAAGATGACAGCCGAAAGCTCACTGAGCCGATCGATGCCTGGACGTGTGCTCGTCAGGGCGGTGGCCATAGCTACTCATGGGGCCCGAGCGGTGAACTGCTGTCAAGGCTCTGCGGGCCCGCGCTTTTCGAAGTGGTGAAGCGGCGAACTTCGGATCTGGGTTTGACGGCAAACTCCGTCGCGAGTGGACGCTACGCCGCACAGCGTCAGCCGTTACTCGGGTCATGCGCGCTGCGCGCTGCGCGCGCCGAACGGGTTGCGCTCAAGGCTTTTGCCAGTGAGCAGTTCGAATCGCCTGCTCCCAGTGTTTGCCATCGAACAGTTGCGGCTCGAGCGCGCTCAGATCCACTCCGTCCAAACAGCGGACGTTGACGTCCACTTTATCGGGGTCCGAGCGTGGCGTATAAAACGGATGGATCCCGCACGTAGCGCAGAACTTGTGCTCGGCGACGCCCGTGTTGAAGCGATATGACACGAGCGCGTCCGCGCCCGCGTCCAGGTCGGACGCTGACAATGGCACGATCAGGTGCACGAACCCTTTCTTCGTGCAGATGCTGCAATTGCAGATCGTCGCTTCGCGGAGGTCTCCACGGACGCGAAACCGGATTTTTCCGCAGTGGCACGCGCCCGTGTGCTCTAGAGCCGCCATCATTCGCTCTCAGTCACCATCACCGGAAATGCTCCAGTCTTCAGTCGCTGACTCACCCTTGGGGCTTGGCAACGGTTCACCGTTCGGACCGTCCCGGCGCACGATCATCGTCGTGCGCGTCGCGCTGTCGTCGCTCTCACGCGCAACCACGGTGATCACGTTGATGCCTGGTTGCAGCTCGGTGTCGATCGCGAATTTCAGTTTCGTCGGATCCGCCGCCTTGCGGTTCGATTGATAGAATACCTTGCGTGGGCCCACGAAGATGAACGTATCGAGCACGCGGTCGCCATCGGTTGCTTGCCCCTCGATGCGCACCTTGCTTTCGCGGGTGGCGAGCTTGGCCGGCGTTACTTCGAGCAACGGCGGTGAGTGCGAGAGGTGTGGCTTGTAGCCGACCTTGACCGCCGTAGCGGCGCTGTCCTTCACGATGCGCGTCTCGACGAATCCGAAGCGATCATCGCCCAAGCTGACCTTGGTGAAATTGCCGAACGTGCCCAAACGCTCCAAAATGCTGCCCTTGTCGACCTCGCCGACGACAGCCGCTGCAGCCAACGGCTGACCGCGCATGGGTGCCACCGCGCCGAACGAGACCTTGCCTTGCCCTTTCACGATCGAGAGCGGGCTCTTGGCGAGCGGCAACACCACCTTTTCGGTCGAGACGACGCGCAGCTCGCGATCAGCGACGCTCAGTTCGAAATTCACGTTGGGCTCGCTCAATTGATCGAGCACATCGAAGGTGAAGGCCACATTGCGCACTTCCCCCGGCTTCATGTTCGAGATGTCGAACCGACCGTTGTGAATCAGTAGGCCGTCACCCGTCAGGTTCCGGATGTTGGCCTGCGTGTCGTACGAATGGCCCTTACCGACGTTCTTGACGGCAAGGTACACGGTCGCACCCTCTCCGCGCGCCAACTGCCCGTCGCCGTTGCCCGGGCGGTTGTCGACGATCTCGTAGTTGTAGGCGAAAATCGGCTGAGGCAACGCGTTGAGTGTCGGCCGGAGATCGGCATCTGGCGGTGCCTCGGCCCCCTCTGCGAAAAAGCGCACCTTCACCACGTCGGCACGGGCGTCCGCATCGAGCGGCACCTTGCACACGCGCTTGGCGTTGTCCGGCATGGGCGCGCTCGAGCCCGGCTTGTGCCCTTCAACGTCGCAGAAGCCGAGCGGCGCCGTCACCGTCTTGGTCTCGCCGGGCGCGATCTTGCCGAACGCGAACTCTTTCTCGTCGTAGTACGCGCCGTCGCTCTTGGTGCTGGCTCGCACTTGATACGCGGGGCTCGAGCCCTTGTTCTTCACGGACACTTTGAGCATCACCTGCTCGCCGGCCGCGAAGGTGTCGTTCGGATGATCGGTGCTGACCTTCACCTCGAAATCGCTCGACTTGGGCGGGTTCGCATAGTCCTTCGGGGGCGCGGCCCAGTCGATGCCGAGCTTACCTAGGTCCGCCGCAACCGCGTCCACCTCGGTTTGCTGCAACTTATCCAAGAAGTCCTTGGCGGCGTGAACCTGATCCAGGCGCTTGCCGGGTGCCGAGCGGCCCGCGAGGTCACGCGCGATCTTGATCGGGAAATCGAGCTCGAACTCGTCTTCCAGATCACCGCCACGGTCCCGAATTTCAGCGCGCTCTTTTTCCGGCAAGTTGTAGCGCAGGCGCAGCGACGGCTGGTCACTGGCGCGGTGCGCCGTGTTCGACAAGCTCTTGGTCAAGTCACGCTCGCGCAAGCCGTGCGCGTTGCGATACAAGTCCATCTCGACCGTGTCGGCCGTCATCGGGTCGAGCTCGATGTCCGGTGCCACGCCGACGCCCTGAATGGAGACATCGCCCGGCGTCAGGTACTGCGCGATCGTCAGCTTGAGCGCCGCGTTCTCCGGGGTTACGTGCGGGAACACGAGCTGCACGCTGCCCTTGCCGAACGTGGTCTGCCCAACGATCACCGCGCGATCCAAATTCTTCAGGGCGCCGGCCACGATCTCGCTCGCGCTCGCCGAGGAGCCATTCACGAGCACCACGATCGGGTAGTTGGGCTCGGTGCCCTTGCGCACGGCGCGCTTCTCCTCACGACCCTCCGAGGCACCCACCGTGGCCACGATCACGCCGTCATCCAAGAAGCGATCGGCGACGCGCGCCGCTTGGTCGAGAAGGCCGCCAGGGTTGCCGCGCAGATCGAGAACCAATGCCTTGAGCTTCTCTTTCTTGTGCAAGTCGGCCAAAGCCTCGTCCAGCTCGTCCGAAGTGTTGGCCTGGAACTGCTTCAAACGCACATAGCCGACGCCGTTGCCCAAGCCGCGGTAGTCCACGGATTTGACCTGGATCTCTTCGCGTACGAGCTCGAAGGGGCGCGAGCCGGTCCAACCTTCGGCCGCGTCACGGTGCACCCAAATCGTGACTTTGGAGCCCGGTTTGCCGCGCAACCGATTCACCGCGTCATCGAGCGGCATGTTCAACGTCGACTCGTTGTTGATCTTGGTGATGCGGTCCATGCGCTTCAAGTTGGCGCGGCCCGCCGGTGTACCCGGCATGGGGCGCATCACGGTGAGCATCTGGTCGCGTACGGAAATCACGATGCCGAGGCCGCCGAAATGACCGGACGTCGACAGGTTCATCTCGCGGTAAGCCTCGGGGCTCAGAAACACGCTGTGCGGGTCGAGGGTTCGCAGGATGCCGTTGCATGCCGCGTACTCGACATCCCGCAAGTCGACCTCGGTGTCTTTCAGGTTTGCCTGCAAGAACGCGAACACTTCCCGCAAGCGCGCGGCCACGTCCCAAGGACCTTGCACGTTGTCGATGTGGAAGGTGGCCGACTCGGTGTCGACCTGCACCTTCACGACGTTCGACTTGTCCTCGTGCAAAACGATGACCTGTGCGACTTCTTTTTGGATCTCGTTGACCGCGCTCAGGAACATCTGCCGGGGCTTGACCCGGCTCGGGTCCACGTATTTCGCGCGGATGGTGTTGAGCGTCTCGTTGACGGCTACGAGGCCCGTCAAGTCATACGGTGCCTTGGGCTGTCCCGGGCTCGTCACCGCGTGAGCGACTTCGAGCCCGCGCCACAGACCCCCCGTCCCGAACTGCAGCGCGAAGTACGACGCGAGCGCAAACACAGACAGCACGACCAGCGCCCGACCGAGGCGCGGAAGAATTCGCATTGCGCGAGTATAGCCCGAGAAATCCCGAACTTTCGACGCGCCTCTGCGGCCTATTTTATTCCCGAGGCGGCCGCCAAAATCGGGGCCTATTCCCGGTTCGCGTCGCCTTTAACCGTCGCCCCGGCCCCCACGGCATCCGGACCCTTGCTCGGGCTTGGGTCATGGACCTCGACGGCCGGTGATTTTTCGTCGCGCTTGATGGAGTAGCGCACCAGTGCCCGGAGTGCGCGATTGCGCTCGACGTTGCCGAGCATCAGCTTCAGGTCCTCATAAACCGAGGGGTCGACGAGGAGAGCGCCCAGCGTGCCTTTGCCAGCGCGCATGTCGTTCACGACCTGGCGAAAATCGGCCGAGGCCTGGTTCAGGTTACTCATGATGGCCTGCGACGAATCATCCCCATAAATCACGCTGCGAGCCAGGCCGTTGCCCTCGCGGACGCCCTTGAGGGTGGTACCGAGCTCGTCGGCCACGACGCCTACCTTGGCGATCACCTTGGCGCCGTCCTCACCGTACAGGACCTCGTGCGCGAGGCCGGGGCCGCTGTTCACGCGCGCCAAGATCTGATTCACGTTCTGCGTCGTCCGGGTGAGCTCGGCCGACGTCTGTTGCAGGTTGGACACGACCTGTGAGAGGCGCGCAGCTTCGGCAGGATCGTGGAGCAACTTGCCGGCGTAGCCGTCGCCTCGGTCCACCGCGTCCAAGATGCGCGCGAGCGAGGCCGTCGAGTTCCGAATATCGCCCTGGAACTTCTCGTCCGAAAGCGAGTTGGTCGCGTGCTCCAAGTTGGTCACGACTTTCTCGACTTGGCTCGAAATATTGCTGAAGCGGGTCATCAGCTTGCTGATGTCCTCGGCAGTTTGCGACGGGATCTGACTGCCCTCGGGCAAGGTGGGCTGCTTCGGATCGCCGACGGTTATCACGATCATCTTGTCACCGAGAGGCCCTTGCCTTCGATGCTCGCGATGCTGTCCTTGCGAATGCGGCGCGCGTCCGACTGCGAGATGGACATACGGACGTGAATGTCTTTGTCCGTCGCGGAGCTGCCGTATTCCACTGCCACGACGGTGCCGACGTCGACGCCGCCCATGCGCACGGGCGAACCGCGCCGGAGCCCTTGTACGTCCTCGAACTCGGTGCTGTATGCGAGCTTGCTGTTGAAGATCTGGCGTTCGTCACCGATGAGAAAGATCACGGTCCCAATCGCGGTCACCCCCGCCAGCACGAACGCGCCAACCTTCACGTCCTTGGACGACACCATCGTTCGACTTTACCTGTGGCAAGAACCTAAGACGAAGAACCCTTCGAGAGTCGCTTTTATACCCGAGCACTGACCGCCAAGCCCGCCCGTTCTTTTGTCACACTGGATTTCAGCCTCAGGCGAAGGGAAAGCCGGGGCGCTCAGCTATTCAGCAGCGTCTCCACGTCCTCTTTGACGGGCGCGCGGCCTTCGATGAAATCTGAAACCCGGGGGTCGGAGGAGGTTTTGAACTCCTCGACCGTGCCGTAGGCGATGATTCGGCCCGTGCGTACCATCGCCAGGTGATTGCTGATTTCGAAGGCGCTCTTCATGTCGTGCGTCACCACGATACTCGTAATTTTGAGCTTCTGCTGGAGCCCCATGATCAAGTGATTCACGCGCGCGGTGTTGATCGGGTCGAGGCCCGTCGTGGGTTCGTCGTACAACAGCACCTCGGGCTGCACGGCGATGGCACGCGCCAGGCCCACCCGCTTGCGCATCCCGCCCGAGAGATCCGCCGGCTGCAGCAATTCGATGCCCGGCAAATCCACCAAGCTCAGCGCCCAGGACACTCGGTCGTCGCGCTCGGCCTTGCTCATCTTGTCGCGGAAGTGTTCCTCGAGCCCGTAGGCGACGTTCTCACCGACGGTGAGCGAGTCGAATAGGGCGCCACTTTGGAACAACATGGCGATGCGTCGCCGCACGAGCGACAGTTGTTGCTCCTGCATCCGCGTCACGTCTTCACCGTCGAAGGTGATCGTGCCCGCGTCCGCACTCAAGAGCCCGATCAACATCTTGAGCATGACGCTCTTGCCTACGCCTGAGCCGCCGCAGATGGTGAGGACTTCCCCGCGGCGCACCTTCAGGTTCAGCCCCGAATAGATGACCTTCTGCCCAAAAGCCTTCTTGATGCCCTTGAACTCGATGATCGGATCGGCGTTCAGGTCCGGCATGGTGTCGATCAGATAGCAGTTTTGGCGGCGGAGTGGCGGTGGTTCGGCTTTGGGACCGCGCGGAGGGAGCGTTGTCCGCGTTGTACCGCGCGCGGCACGGGCTCGCTCAGTCCAAGATCTTCTCGAGCCGGAGCTCAATGGCGTTGCCGCCACGGTAGGGTCGGGGCGTAGCTTGCCGACCACTGCGACTTTGCCCGTCAGGCCGGCAGCGCGCTCGCCCATCGAAATTCCGAAAGCACCGATGCGGTCTCCGCCTTCGAGCTCGAGCTCGAGCTTCAAGTGGCCACCCGTGACTTGACGCGCGGAGAGCACGGTCGCCTCGAAGGCGAGCTGCGGGCATTCGTTCCCGGCGCCACAGGGTTCGAGCAGGTACAAATCACTCAAGACACGAGCCGGAGCATCTCCTGGGGCGAGCCAGGCCCAGGTGCCCTCTTCAGCCGGCTTGGCCGTCGTGATCGGAGGCTGAGCGGCACAAGCCGCAACGAAGCGTTCCCGCAACTCGGCCAAGCGCGACAGCTCGACCTCGGCACCGGCCGCGGCTTGGTGACCACCAAAGCGCACGAGCACGTCTTGCACCGCACTCAGTGCATCGAACAGGCGCGAGCCCGCGGGGCCACGCACCGACGCGCGCCCGTGACCGTCACTAAAGCCGACGGCCAGCACCGGACGCTGATAACGATCGGCGAGCCGCCCCGCGACGATGCCCACGATGCCGTGATTCCACCCCTCACGCCCGATCACGATTGCCGCGCGCTCGTGCCAGGCTTCGGATTCGATTTCGAGCAGCGCTTCTTCGATCATACGCTCTTGGATGAGCTTGCGCTCGCTCGACCGTTGCTCGATCTCAGCCGCCAGGGCGTGCGCTTCGTCCAACGTCTTGGCGAGCAGAAGCCGCACGGCGATTTCGGCAGAGCCCAGACGACCCGGCGCGTTCAAGCGGGGAGCGATGCGGAACGCGACGTCTTCCGCGGTGATGGGGCTCTGCCCGTCGAGCTTTGCCAGCTCGAGCAATGCGCGGATGCCGGGACGGCGTGCTTCGGCGATCGCTTTCAGCCCCGCGCGCACCAAAGCGCGATTGTCCCCGTCCAGCGGCGCGACGTCGGCGATCGTACCGATGGCGACCAGGTCGAGCCAGCGACGCAAATCAAGCTCGCGCCCGAGCGCGGTACGCAGCGCGGCACCGATGGACAGTGCCAAGCCGCAGGAAGCGAGCCCTTTATACGGAAAGCCACACTCGGGCCGGTGCGGATTCAGGAAAGCAACGGCAGGAAGGGCCTGCTCCGGCACCAGATGGTGGTCGATGACGACGCAATCCACCCCGGCGACGCGCAGCCGCTCGAGCGATGCGTGGTCAGAGGAGCCGCAATCACACGTCACGAGCAGTTCTGCGCCGCTGGCCAGCACCTTGTCTACGGCGGCGGAGGAAACGCCGTAGCCGCCCTCGAAACGGCTCGCAATGAACGTAACGACGCGACCGCCCAACGCTTCGATGATCTCGGTCATGATCGCCGCCGAGGTCATGCCGTCACAGTCGTAATCCCCGAACACGGCGATGAGCTCCCCCGCGCGGATGGACCGAGCCATGCGCTCTGCGGCGAGGGAACGGTCGACCATGGCGTCCGGCGATGTGAGCTCCGACAAGCGCGGGTTGAGAAAGCGACGCGTGGCTTCGATGGCTCCGTGGCCGCGGCGCTCCAGCAGCTCGCCGAGGGTGAGCGAGACGCCCAAACCGAGCGCCAGCTCCCGAGCCCGGGAGTTCGGGTAAGACCGACGATGCGCGGGCTGCGTATCGGGCGACTCAGCGCGGAGGGGGAGCGGGGTCAAGGCACAGACTTCCAACATGGCGCACCGGGACTGTCAATCCATCGGCAGCCTAGCCTCGTCGAGTGCGTGAATATGTCCGTGCGCAGGTCACAAAAGCGAAACCGCCCCCCGTCACGTTGAGCTTGACGAGAGGCGGCATGAGTGATTCGCCGAGACCAGCTCGGCACGCTCGAAAGGAGCGTCTAGTTCCACTTGGTTACTTTTTGTCAAGGGATCGAGAGGCCGCGGTAACTGCTGGATCGGGCCGGAACCGCGACCCCGGCCGTCCCGCGTCGCTTCCGATTGTAGAGGCAGCAGGCGCCCGGTTTCGCCGGCTCTTTCGTTTTACTCGTGTCCGCTCGCGACGATCGTGATCTGCTCTCGCTGAAGAACTGACTAAGTAGTGTTAGTTCAAACTCTCCGAATCAACCTCAGGCGGATCCAGAGGACGGGCCACGAACAGCCACTGCGCACGACCATTGGGACCGACGAAGCGGACGTGCTCATCCGGTAGGGCGCGCAGGTGGAAGCGGGGGCCGTCATCCGACTCCTCAGTCGTGACGAGGGCCATGGCGTCCAACACGTGCAAACCGCCGAGCACGTCTTCCGGTTCGGAGTCGAGGCGCTCGGCCAAGTCCTCCAAATCGAGATCGCGGTCACCTGCGAAGGCGCCGAGGACGCGCTGAGCGTTGATGCAACGCTCCTGCTGCTCGGGCGCTATCGTCGACCACAACTCTTCCGGAATGGTCAGCGGCAGCCCATTCACGGAGGGCAAGGTAGCCATCTGAGACTTCAATGCGGCAAACATGCCTTCGAACATAAGGTCGCCGTCCAATGTGTCAACCTGGCCGGTCGGGACCGACGGTCCCGGCCCGGGCAAGTGACTGGAAATAGCCGGAAGACCTAGACCCTAGGCACTAGACAGCCGGTTGCTGCCTAGCGGCCGGGGTTCTTTTTTTTTTGTCGCCGACCTTGGAAAACAGGGTGTGGTCCAACCACTCCGTCAGAGGGAGTGCGACATAAATCGAGGAGTAGGTGCCGAGCACGACACCGATTGTCAGCGCGAGCGCGAAGTCTTTCAACTCGCCGGTGCCCCAGATGAAGAACGCGAGCAAGCTGATCACGACCGTGCTGCTGGTGAGCAGCGTGCGGCCCAGCATCTCCGAGGTGCTGATGTTGATCAGTTCGAAGAAGCTCGTGCCACGCAGCTTGCCTAAATTCTCGCGCACCCGGTCGTAGACGATCACCGTGTCATTCACCGAGTAGCCGACGATGGTGAGCACCGCGGCGATGGTCGTCAGATTGATCTCTTTGCCGAGCACGATCAGGATGCCGATGGTGCCGAGCGCGTCGTGCGTCAGCGCGACGACGCCACCGGGAGCGAACCGCAAATCGAAGCGGAACGCGATGTAGACCATGATGAAGACGATCGAGACGATGATGCTCTTCATCGCGCTGTCGCGCAGCTGCGCGCCGGCGCGCGGCCCGATCCATTCCGTGCGCAGGGCCGTTTCTGGAACGACGCTCGCGCCGAGGCCTTGGCGCAGGCCATCCATCAGCTGGTCGCCCTTGCTCATGAGCTGGATTTCGACCTTGTTGTCGCGCGCGTTCTGCAGAAGCGGGTTGTTTGCGCCAGGGCGCAGCGCGACGCCCTTCACGGGGGCGATGCGTTCTTTTACCCAGTCCAGGTCGGGCGGGTTGCGGTAGCGGACGCTGATCTTGTCGCCGCCCGGACTGAACTTGACCTCGGTGGCCTGCCGCTCGGCGGGGCATTTGTCCGTGGCCTCACCCGTGCCCAAGCACAGTGCCTTCTCGATCTCTTGCTGCTTCTCAGCGGAGATGGTCGAGACCTCTTCCACGCGGATCAGGTAACGGTTCGGGTTCTTCGGGTCGTCGACCTTGATCACACCGGGGTCCGCGAAACCAGCCTTGGTGACTGCAGAGCGCAGCTCCCCAGGGCTGACGGGCTTCGTGAACGCGACTTCGATCTCGGTACCGCCGGTGAAGTCAGTTCCGAGGCGCGCTTTTCCGAGCAGCAGCAAGACCGCTGCGCCGACGGTGATGAATAGGCTGAGGCCGATCCAGTACCACCGGACCGCCATGAAGTTGTAGACCTTGCCAGACTTGAAGAGGCGCATGGTTCAACCCAAATCCAGCTGGGCGCCGCGCCCCAGGTTCTTGACCCACCAGTCGACCATCAAACGGCTGACGATAACGCCGGTGAAGATGTTGCAGATGACGCCGACCATGAGGGTGACGGCGAAGCCCTTGAGCGGGCCCGTCCCGTACTGCATGAGCACTAAGCCGGCGATGACCGTGGTCACGTGACCGTCGATGATCGCATTGAGCGCGCGTTTGTAGCCGACTTCGACAGCAGCACGCGGCCCTTTGCCCAAGCCGAGCTCCTCACGAATTCGCTCGTTGATGATG
>Ga0170475_108981186_pt1 | contig 10821 bp, 5 predicted proteins | sample Soicark_Litter_5_FD_111474 | JGI IMG/M metagenome (GOLD analysis project Ga0170475, IMG submission 111474) | Avena fatua rhizosphere microbial communities from Hopland, California, USA. Combined Assembly of 48 SPs | reverse complement strand
GCAGAAGCCAGCGGCGCGGGGTGACGCCGTTGGTTTTGTTGTTGAAACGCTCTGGGAACATTTCAGCCAACTCGCGGACGGTGGTGGTGCGGAGAAGTTCGGAGTGTATGGCAGCGACGCCGTTGGTGCTGTGCGTTCCGACGATGGCGAGGTTGGCCATACGGACGTGGCGGGGGCCTGTTTCATCAATGAGGCTGATGCGCGCGGCGCGGTCGCTTTCAATAAAATAGCGAACGCGGACATCGTTCATCAGGCGGCGGTTGATTTCAAAGATAATTTCGAGATGGCGCGGGAGCATGAGCTTGAACCACTCAAGCGGCCATTTTTCGAGCGCTTCGGGGAGGAGCGTGTGGTTCGTGTATGCGAGGGTTTTGCGCGTGATATCCCAGGCGGCATCCCAGACGAGATGAGCTTCATCCAGGAGAATGCGCATCAGTTCGGGGACGGCTAGCGCGGGGTGGGTATCGTTAAGCTGGATGGCGGCTTTTTCGGGGAGATCACCCCAGTCGTTATTATTCTGGCGGAAGCGGCGGATGAGATCAGCCAGCGAGCAGGCGACGAGAAAATATTCCTGCACGAAGCGCAGGCCTTTGCCCTGGGCGGTGGAATCATCGGGATAGAGGACGCGCGTGACGGTTTCAGCGGTGAGCGTATCGACCAGCGCGGCGACGAAATCTCCGCTGCTGAAACGATGGAAGTCGAAATAGTCTGGAGCGGCAGCGGACCAGAGGCGTAGCGTGTTGATGTTGTTGCCACCAAAGCCGACGATCGGGCGATCATAGGGGATGCCGATGAGGGTGGAGGCCTTGCCGGCAACTGCGCGCAGAGATCCGCCGCGCATCTCGAACGAGCAGTTGAAGGGAATTTCCACTGCTTCGTTGGGGCGGGCCACCTCCCATGGATCGGGCCGGCGCAGCCAGTTATCCGGGCGCTCATTTTGCCAGCCGTCTTTGATCGATTGGTTGAAGATGCCGTACTCGTAGCGCAAACCATACCCGATGGCGGGGAGTTGCATCGTGGCCATCGAATCAAGAAAGCAGGCGGCGAGTCTTCCAAGGCCGCCGTTCCCCAGGCCGGCATCGGGTTCCTGTTCGAGCAATTCGATCCAGTCGATGGCGTGATGACTGGCGGTTTGCTTGGCGAGCGGTTCAATCAGCAGGTTGACGACGTTGTTGGCAAGCGAGCGGCCGATGAGAAATTCCATCGAGAGGTAATAAACTCGCTTTACGTTTTGCCGCTGATAAGTTTCCTGCGTGTGCACCCAGCGCTGGGAGAGAATGTCGCGCGTAGAGCGGGCGAATGCTTCGAAGCGCTCGCGCGGGCCGGTGTTTTTCAGGTCCAAGACATTGTCGAAAAGAAGGTGGCGGTCGTAGAGCGCGTTATCGGTTCCGGTGAAGCGGATCGGGCCGCAGCCATATTGCTGCAGCAACTTCTGCACGAACTGGGGATCTTCCAGCTCGGGGAGTGTGACGTACTTTGGGGTGATCTCGGCCTTAGACCGCGAGGTCTTTTCGACGGTGCTCATGGGAGTGTCCTTTGCGAATCAGTGAAGAGCACGACGACCGAGCGCGGGCCGACGCGATAGGATTGGCCGGGGGCAGACGGGGCGTCGTCCAAAGTGGTGATGTCGTTGGGCGATGCGAGCGAAGTATCGATCCATCTGCGCCAGGGGTTGCGCGGGCCGGGCACGGGCGGGAGCTCGAAATCCAGAGGCTCGTGATAGGCATTGAAGATCAGATGGACCAAAAGTTTGGCGGCGCGGAGTTCAACAGTAAGCGCGACGGTATGCGAAAGATCGCCCCAATCCGGGCGATGGAGTTTGGTTCCATGCCATGACTTGGCGGCCCTGGCGATAAGCTGGCTTAGGGTCAGGCGTTGGTGCTCGTGCTCGACGGTTCGGCGCACGCGCTGCTCGCTGAGGATCCGCGTGAAGCGGTGGATGTCGGCATGGCGCTTGAGCAGGCTCCAGTCGAGCCAATTGTCGGGATTATCGTGGCAATAGGCGTTGTTGTTGCCGTGCTGGGTGCGGCGGAATTCATCGCCCATGAGGATCATAGGAATGCCGATGGAAAGCATGGTGGTGGCGAGGAAGTTTTTGACCTGGCGGTTTCGGAGCGATTCGATGTTGGGATCGTTGGTTGGTCCTTCGTGGCCGCAGTTCCAACTGAAGTTATCGTTGCCGCCGTCGCGGTTATTTTCGCCGTTGGCTTGGTTGTGCTTATGGTTGTAGGAGACGAGGTCGTTGAGGGAAAAGCCGTCATGGCAGGTGATGAAGTTGACGCTTTGCTCGGGTTCGCGCTCCTTGGCGGCGTAGACTTCGGGGCTGCCGACGATGCGATCGGCGAAGCGGCGTGCGGAGCCATGGTCGCCGCGGAAGAAGGCGCGGACATCGTCGCGGAAGCGGCCGTTCCATTCCTTCCAGGCGTCGCCGATGAAGCTGCCGACCTGATAGAGACCGGCTGCATCCCAGGCCTCGGCGATGAGTTTGACACCCGCCAGCGCGGGATCGGATTCAATATCCCACAGCACCGGCGGCGTGGGCATCACATGACCGGCAGGATCTCGCGAGAGGATCGATGCCAGGTCGAAACGGAAGCCATCGACGTGCATTTCGGCCACCCAGAAGCGCAGGCTGTCGATGATCATCCGGCGGACGATGGGGTGATTGGCGTTGAGCGTGTTGCCGCATCCGCTGAAATCGGCATAGCGCGAGCGGTCGGATTCGAGAATGTAATAGGCGCTGTTATCCAGGCCGCGGAAGCATTGGGTGGGGCCGTCTGCGCCGATTTCAGCGGTGTGGTTATAGACGACATCGAGAATGACTTCGATGCCGGCGCGATGGAGGGCTTTGACCATATCGCGGAATTCATCGAGCGGGCCGCTGGCATCCTGGCGCGAGCTGAATTGACGATGCGGTGCGAAGAAGGATACAGGCTGATAACCCCAGAAGTTGATCAGACCCGGCGGACAGGCCTGGGTGTCGAATTGAAAAACGGGGAGGAGCTCGACGGCGGTGATGCCGAGTTCTTTCAGGTAGGGAATTTTTTCAATCAAGCCGGCGTAGGTGCCGCGGGTTTTTTCGGCCAGACCGGAATTGGGGTGGCGGGTAAAGCCGCGCACGTGCATTTCGTAGACAATAGTTTGGGCGGATGGCCGGCGCGGCGGCTGATCGTCCTCCCAATCGTAGGTAGAGGTATCGACGACGACGTTTTTCATGGCGGTGGCCGAATTATCGCCGGGGCGGGTGGCATCCTGGCGCGTGTATCCGCGCGGGACGACGACGCTTCGGCCATAGGGGTCGAGCAATACCTTGGTGGGATCAAAGCGCATTCCCCGCGCGGGATCAAAGGGGCCGGTGGCGCGGTAGCCGTAAATTTGTCCGGGATGCAGATCGGGCACGAAAGCGTGCCAGTAGTGATAGGTGCGGTTGGTGACCGGATCAATGCGAATCGTGCGCGCGGGGCGCTTGTCGTCCTCACGGTCGAAGAGAAGCAAATCCATCGCGGTCGCGTGCCGCGAGAAAATGCAGAAGTTAACCCCGCCATCGACGACTGTAGCGCCGATGGGGAAACTTCTTCCATCGGGCGAGTGGCGATGCTGGGCCGAAAGATCATTGTCATGGGACGACTTGGACAATCGCGATTGGGTCGGTGTTTGAATCATAATTCAACTCAGTTGGTGACAGGTTCTGACAATGGGACATTTTCATGCTCGGCATCATCCAGCGCGTCGGAGACGGCGCGCAGGCGATTGATGCCGCCCAGCTTGACGTCCGCACCAGCGGCGCGGAGGCGGTCGCGGACGGCGGCGTGAGCTTCGACGGCTTGCAGGCGAATTCCTTCGGACAAAAGTTCATCCGCGAGTTCCGCCAGCGCATCAGCGCTTTGAACATCAACGTGGGGCGAGGCCGAGAGATCGAGTAGGACGAGTTTGGTTGTTTCGCGCCGGTCGTGAACCGCCTGGCGGATGGTGTCGCGCACGTGATCGATGTTGAAATAAACCAGGCCCGATTCAGGCCGGAAGATCGCCACGCCCGGCACGGACTGATTGTCGGGATGGCGCTTGCAATCTGAAAAGCGGCGGGTGCCGGGAACTCGGCCAAGCTCGGCGACGTGAGGGTGAGATGCCCGGCGCAGAAGCTGTACCAGAGAGATGATTGCGCCAATCAGCACGCCGCGCAACAGCCCCGAACCGAGCACCCCCATCAATGCGGCGGCGGCGGTGATGAACTCCGTGCGATCCGCCCGCCAGAGTCGGCGCAGGGCGCTGACATTAAATAATCCGGCGACCGCGACCAAAACGACCGCAGCCAGCACTGGTTGAGGCAGATTGCGCAGTGGACCGGAGAAGAAGGCGGCGACGAGCAAAACGATGCAGGCGGCGATGAATCCCGAAAAAGGTGTTTTCGCGCCGCCACCTTCGTTCACCAGCGACTGCGACATGCCGCCACTGACGGCAAATCCCTGACCCAGTCCCGCGGCGAGGTTGGCAGCCGCCAGGGCGAGCAGTTCCTGATTGCTGTCCAGACGCCCGCCATGCTTACCCGTGAACATGCGCCCGATGGCTGCGGTTTCGACAGCGGCCAGCAGGAAACAGGCGAATGCGAGTGGGATCAGATCGTTGACATCGTTCCATCCGACATTGGGAAGGCGTGGTAGCGGCAGTCCGCGCGGGACATCGCCCAGGAGTTTTACGCCGCGCGCTTCGAGACTAAGCAGCGATGCGGAAATGATGCCCGCGATGACGACGAACAGCGCAACAGGCCTGTTCTTCAGGAATATCTTGCCGCAAATAAGCGCTGCCAGCGCAGCCAGGCCGAGAATGACGGCGGAGAAGTTGGTATCGTCGATATGCTTGAAGAAATGCCCGCTGCGCTCCCAGAATCCGCCGCCGTGCGCGCCTGAGAAGCCGAAGAGCTTGGGGAGTTGTGTGCTCGCCAGGAAAAGCGCCACGCCGCATTTGAAGCCTAGCATGACCGACTCGGAAATGAAATTGACGATGGTGCCGGCGCTGACCAGCCATGCAGCGAAGGCGATTACTGCCACGAGGAGTGCAGCGCAGGCGGCCAGCGCGCGGAAGCGCGACGGATCCCCGCCGGCGATGTCGCCGAGGGACACGCCGACGAGGATCGATATCGCGGAGGTGACAGTAATGGCGGTGTGCCGCGAGCTGCAGAAAATCCAGAAGACCAGGCCGGAAAAGAGGCAGGCGTAGAGTCCGGCTTCGGGAGGCAAGTTCGCCAGCGAGGCATCACCCAGGCCAGCGGGCAAAAGGTAAGCCGCCAGCGTGATGCCCGCGATCAGGTCGGCGCGAAACCACGGCGATTGATACCCACGCATCCAGTTCAGCGCCGGTACCCACCGCCAGCGCGTGACAGGACTGGAGGGAGCGAGATTCTCAATTGCCGGGTCCATTAATCGGACGAGTTTGAAGAAGGTTTTTTTCCTATCCGCGAACCGGGCGGCGCGGGGCCGCCGAGCGGTCATTACCGCCGCGCCGCGCGGGCGCTGGCTTGTGGGTTTTTTGTTCTTCGCGGTCGATGGTCTCGCCGGGATGTTGTTCGGGCTCGGTCGGCACATCGCGCGGGGCGCTGTAGCGGCCAACCGAAAGCGCATCTTCGGGCGAATTGGTCTCGAAGAGTTGCATGAGCCGGGCCACCACTCCCGTCCAGCCGGTTTGATGGCTTGCGCCCAGGCCCGCGCCGTTGTCGCCGTGGAAGTATTCGTAGAACGGGATCAGATGCGGAAGTGTTCGTCTTCCTGGAATTTGTCGGTGCCGCCGTTAACGGGCCGGCGGCCATCCGCGCCGCGCAGGAAAATGGCGGAAAGCCGGCGAACAAGTTCCTGCGCCACCTGGTACAGATTCATCCGCACGCCCGAGCCGGTGGGACATTCCACGGTAAAATCGTTCCCGTAGTAAATGTAATATTGCAGCAGGGCGCGAACGATCATCGCGTTGATCGGCACCCAGATAGGCCCACGCCAGTTGGAGTTGCCGCCGAACATGCCGGTGTCGGATTCAGCCGGAATGTAAGGAACACGGTATTCAGTGCCGCCGGCGTTGAAGATGAAAGGATTGTCGGCATGAAAGCGCGAGAGTGAGCGGATGCCGTGGGGGCTGAGAAATTCATTCTCATCCAGCATTTTTTCCAGCACGCGGCGCAACTTGGTTTCATTGAGGACCGAGGCCATTCTGCGTCCGTCAACGCCCGGCTTGGCCGGGTCGTGAATGAAAAGCGTCAGCTCCGGACGCGCTTCGAGAAATCTGCGGAAGCGCTCGCCGACCTCGGGATATTTGCGGCGAAGTTTTCCATCGAAAACAGTGACGGCGCAAAGCGGGAGAAGCCCGACCACGGAACGGACCTTAAGGCGCTGGGCATTGCCATCCGGATAACGAAGCACATCATAGAAGAAGCCGTCTTCTTCATCCCACATGCCGGTGTCGCGCCCGGTGTGGATCATCGATGAAGCGATCCAGAGGAAGTGCTCGACGAATTTCTGCGCCATGTCGATATAGACGGGGCGTTCCATCGCCAGCTCGACGGTCATTTCGAGCAGGTTCTGGCAGAAGAGCGCCATCCACGCGGTGCCGTCGGCCTGGTCGAGGTATCCGCCGGTGGGCAGGGGCGAGCTGCGGTCAAAGACGCCGATATTATCCAGGCCGAGGAATCCGCCTTCGAAGACATTACTTCCCGCGCGGTCTTTTCGGTTGACCCACCAGGTGAAGTTGAGAAGAAGCCGCTGGAAGGAGCGTTCGAGCCAATCGATGTCGCCCTTGCCGGTGCGCGATCGTTCAAGTTTGTAGAGGAAGATTGTAGCCCAGGCATGAACCGGCGGGTTAACGTCGCTGAAATTCCACTCATAAGCGGGAAGCTGTCCGCTGGGATGGAGGTATTCGGTTCCGAGCATCAGGTCGAGCTGGTGCTTGCCGAAGTCGGCGTCAACCATCGTCAGCGCCAGGACATGAAACGCCAGATCCCAAGCGGCGTACCAGGGATATTCCCATTTGTCGGGCATGGAAATGACATCGGAATTAAACATGTGATGCCAGTGCTCGTTGCGCGGAGCGCGGCGCGTCGGATTGAAGGGATCAGCGCCGCGTTCGCACAGCCAGCGATCGACATCGTAAAAATAAAACTGCTTGGTCCAGAGCATCCCCGCCAGCGCCTGCCGCATGACGTTGCCGGCATCTTCGCCAAGCGAAGGGGGAATAACCGAGGCGTAAAATTCATCGGCCTCGCGCTGGCGGTCGATCATGATGGCGTCGAATTCATCGCTAAAAGGCTCGGGGGCATCAGGGTCGTCATTTAATCTAAGCTGCAGGGTCTGCGACTCTCCCGGCTCGACGGTGATCGTGTAATGAACCGACGCCTTGGTGCCTTCGCGCTTGGGATTGACGGCTTCCGCCCGGCCATTGACGACACATTCGTTGATGCCGTCCTTAACATATGGCGTTGCATTGGCGACGCCGACCAGCCGCTGGGTATTGGTATCGTTTTCAGTAAAGAGCAGCTCGGCCTCTCCATCACTGTACAGGGTTCGCGCAAGAAGATGCGGATGTGAAATGGCGATCGCGCCGCCCTGATCATCCTGAAATGTCTGCCGCAAAAGCGGGCGGGGTGTCTGGTTTTCCGCCCAGACATTTCGGAACCAGAGCGTGGGCAGGACATGCAGCGTGGCGGCTTCCGATCCGCGATTGTGAACGGTGATGCGAATTAGAATGTCCTGCGGGGATGCTTTGGCGTATTCGACAAAGACATCGAAATAGCGGTCCTGATTAAATACGCCTGTGTCGATCAGTCATATTCCTGCTCGCTGCGCCCGCGCGCCCGGTTGCCGTGTACGAGATCTTCGTACGGGTAGGCCGCTTGCGGGTACTTGTAGAGATACTTCATGTAGGAATGGGTGGGCGTGGAATCGAGATAGTAATAGTATTCTTTTACATCTTCGCCATGATTGCCTTCGTTGTTGGTCAGGCCGAAAAGCCGCTCCTTGAGGATCGGATCTTTGCCGTTCCACAAGGCGATGGCGAAGCAGAGTTGCTGGCGCTCGTCGGAAATTCCCGCCAGGCCGTCCTCTCCCCAGCGATAGGCGCGCGAGCGGGCCTGGTCGTGGGTGAAATAGTTCCACGCATCGCCCGATTCGCTCTGATCTTCGCGCACGGTTCCCCACTGGCGCTCGCTGAGATACGGGCCCCACTGTTTCCATAAAGCGGTACGTTCGCGCGATTCTTCGAGCCGAGTTTGTTCAACTGTCATTTCAGATCTCCAGAGATGTTGATGTCAAAAGGATTGAGTTATGCCCGGCCGGCAGATCAATACGGCCAGGTCCACTGATCGCATTCAGGCTTGTCCATGCCATGCTCGTAGGCGTAGGTTTGGCATTCGATCTGCATGTTTCGCAGCTTTTCTTTGGCGTGCGCGCCCTGAACGCGCAGCCACGGGACGCGGTCGATCACGTCGATCGCCAGGCTGAACCGGTCAATTTGATTTTGAATCGCCAGGTCGAGCGGAGTATTAATATTGCCCTTTTCCTTGTAGCCGCGGACGTGCAGGTTTTTGTGGTTTGTGCGGCTATAGGTCAGGCGATGAATCAGCCATGGATAGCCATGGAAATTGAAGATAATCGGTTTGTCGAGCGTGAAAAGAGAATCGAAGTCGCGATGCGACAGGCCATGCGGGTGCTCGCTGTCGGGCATCAGCTTGTAAAGGTCCACGACATTGATGAAACGGATTTTAAGATCCGGGAAATTGGAACGCAGCAGGACCACAGCCGCCAGCGATTCCTTCGTCGGAATATCCCCGGCGCAGGCGATGACGACATCAGGCTCGCTGCCCTGATCGTTGCTCGCCTGATGCCAGATGCTGATGCCCTTGGTGCAGTGGGCAATAGCCTGTTCCATGCTTAAATATTGCAGATGCTTTTGCTTGTCGGAGACGATGACGTTGATGTAGTTGGTGCTGCGCAGGCAATGGTCGGCTACGCAGAGCAGCGTGTTGACATCAGGCGGCAGATAAATCCGGCAGACATCCGGGCTCTTGTTGACTACCACATCGAGAAAACCAGGGTCCTGATGTGTGAAACCGTTATGATCCTGCCGCCAGACCGTTGACGTGATGAGTAGATTCAACGACGAAACAGGCGCTCGCCACGGCAATTCATTGCACATGGCCAGCCACTTCGCATGCATGTTGAACATCGAATCAATAACGTGCGCGAAGGCTTCATAAGTCGAGAAAAATCCGTGCCGGCCGGTGAGAAGATAACCCTCAAGCCACCCTTCGAGCGTGTGCTCCGAGAGCATTTCCAGAACGCGCCCATCGGGCGCGAGCTCGCCGCCATCCGCATCTTCGGGGAGATATTCCGCCAGCCACAGCTTCTTGCTGACCTCATACACGGCCTGCAAACGGTTTGAACTATTTTCATCCGGACTAAAAACCCGGAAGTTTTTCATATTCTGCCGCATAATATCGCGAAGAAATTCCCCCAGTGGCCGGGTGTTTTCTGCGGATTCGCATCCGGGCTTGTCCACCTTGATCGCATAGGTGCGGAAATTGGGCATTCGCAGGGACTTTCGCAGAAGCCCGCCGTTGCCGTGCGGGTTGGCGCTCATGCGGCGATGGCCTGTGGGTGTCAATTCTTTAAGTTCAGGAATAAGCCGGCCTTCATCGTCGAAGAGTTCCTCTGGCTTGTAGCTGCGCAGCCAGCTTTCCAGTTGTTTCATGTGTGCGGGGTTGCCGTGCAGGCCCGAGAGAGGCACTTGATGCGAGCGCCAATATCCTTCCACTTTATGGCCATCGACTTCGGTTGGGCCGGTCCAGCCTTTGGGGGTGCGGAGGATAATCATGGGCCAGCGCGGGCGCATGGGCTTGCCGCTGCCGCGCGCCTCTTCCTGAATGCGCCGGATATCGACGACGCAGCGTTCGAGCGTGGCGGCCATGCGCTGGTGGACGGCCATTGGGTCCTGCCCTTCGACGAAATAAGGCGTCCATCCGTAGCCTTTAAAAAGGCTTTCAAGCTCATCGCGCGGAATTCGCGAAAGCAGGGTCGGGTTATTGATCTTGTAGCCGTTGAGATGCAGGATGGGCAGCACCGCGCCATCGCGGATTGGATTGAGAAATTTATTTGAGTGCCATGAAGTGGCCAGTGGTCCCGTCTCCGATTCGCCGTCGCCGACGACAACGGCTACGAGAAGTTCCGGATTGTCGAAGGCTGCGCCAAAGGCGTGCGAGACGCTATATCCCAGCTCGCCGCCCTCATGGATCGATCCTGGCGTTTCAGGGGTGCAATGACTGCCGATTCCGCCGGGGAATGAGAATTCCTTGAAGAAGCAGCGCATGCCCTCGATGTCTTCCGATTTATTGGGATAGACTTCGGAATAGGTTCCCTCGAGATAGACGGGACCCAGTACTCCCGGCGCACCATGGCCCGGACCTGCGAGAAAGATCGCATCGAGGTCATATTTTTTAATCAGACGATTGAGGTGCGTATAAACCAGGCTCAGGCCGGGACTGCTGCCCCAGTGCCCGAGCAATCTGTGTTTGACGTGTTGTTCTTCGAGAGGCTGGCGAAGCAATGGGTTGTCACGCAGATAAATCATGCCTGCGGTGAGGTAATTGCAGGCGCGCCAGAAGGCGTGGGTTTTGCGGAGGTCTTCCGCGGAGAGCGGACCGGCGGGAAGATCCTGGCCGGTCTGCATGCCCATGATTTTCATATCTTTTAGAGCGGCAGTCATGATTACTCCATTTTGTGCGCCGGTCCGATTCCAGAGCAGGGTGGTGCCGAGATGTGCGGGTCATGCCAAGATGGCCACGCTGCGGGT
>Ga0170475_100304262_pt1 | contig 10822 bp, 9 predicted proteins | sample Soicark_Litter_5_FD_111474 | JGI IMG/M metagenome (GOLD analysis project Ga0170475, IMG submission 111474) | Avena fatua rhizosphere microbial communities from Hopland, California, USA. Combined Assembly of 48 SPs | reverse complement strand
TCAGCCAGTGGGGGATGCCGCGCGAGCGGCGACAAGGCGAGCGAGGTCCTCGCTCGCCGCAGGCCAAGTTTTGTGTCGAGGAATAGATGGACGCGCGGGCGGTCGATAAATCGAAGCTTCCAAGCCGGCATGTAACGGAAGGGCCGGAGCGCGCGCCGCACCGCTCCTACCTCTATGCGATGGGGCTCACCCGCGAGCAGATCCACCAGCCGCTAGTCGGCGTCGCCTCCTGTTGGAACGAGGCGGCCCCCTGCAACATCGCGCTCATGCGCCAGGCGCAGGCGGTGAAGAAGGGCGTCGCGGCAGCAAACGGGACGCCGCGCGAATTCTGCACGATCACCGTGACCGACGGCATCGCCATGGGTCACCAGGGCATGAAGTCCTCGCTCGTCTCGCGCGAAGTCATCGCCGATTCGGTCGAGCTCACCATGCGCGGCCATTGCTATGACGCGCTCGTCGGGCTTGCCGGCTGTGACAAGTCGCTGCCGGGCATGATGATGGCGATGCTGCGCCTCAACGTGCCGTCGATCTTTATCTATGGCGGCTCGATCCTGCCGGGCTCGTTTCGCGGCCATCCCGTGACGGTGCAGGACCTGTTCGAGGCGGTCGGCCAGCATTCCGTCGGCGCGATGTCGGATGAAGATCTCGACGAGCTTGAGACCGTCGCCTGTCCCTCGGCCGGTGCCTGCGGCGCGCAGTTTACCGCGAATACCATGGCAACTGTCTCCGAGGCGATCGGCCTCGCGCTGCCATATTCGGCCGGCGCGCCGGCGCCTTACGAGATTCGCGACCGCTTCTGCATGCTCGCCGGCGAGATGGTCATGGAACTCGTCTCGCGAAATCTCCGTCCGCGCGACATCGTCACCCGCAAGGCGCTGGAGAATGCCGCGACCGTGGTCGCCGCGACCGGCGGCTCGACGAACGGCGCGCTGCACCTTCCGGCGATGGCGCATGAAGCCGGCATCAAATTCGACCTCTTCGACGTCGCCGAGATATTCAAGCGCACGCCTTACATCGCCGACCTGAAGCCGGGCGGACGCTACGTCGCCAAGGACATGTTCGAGGCCGGCGGCATCCCGCTGCTCATGAAGACGCTCCTCGACGAAGGTTTTTTGCATGGCGAGTGCGTGACGGTGACCGGCCGCACCATCGCGGAAAACCTCGCATCGGTGAAATGGAACGACAAGCAGGACGTGGTGCGCCGCGCCTCCGACCCGATCACCAAGACGGGCGGTGTCGTCGGGCTGAAGGGTAACCTTGCGCCGGAAGGCGCGATCGTGAAGGTCGCCGGCATTTCGCAGGACAAGCTCACCTTCAAAGGCCCGGCGCGCTGCTTCGACACGGAAGAGGCGGCGTTCGAAGCTGTGTCGAAACGCACCTACAAGGAAGGCGAAGTTCTGGTAATTCGCTACGAGGGCCCAAAAGGAGGCCCCGGCATGCGCGAAATGCTGTCGACGACCGCGGCACTCTACGGCCAGGGCATGGGCGACGAGGTCGCGCTTATCACCGACGGCCGTTTCTCCGGCGCAACGCGCGGCTTTTGCATCGGCCATGTCGGTCCGGAAGCCGCGGTCGGCGGACCGATCGCGCTGCTACGCGACGGCGACACGATCGAGATTGATGCGATCCGCGGAACTTTAAGTGTCGCTTTGAGCGATGCGGAACTTGCCGAGCGTAAGAAAGATTGGGCTCCGCCGAAGTCCAATTACGGCTCCGGCACGCTGTGGAAATACGCGCAGACGGTCGGACCGGCGGTCTCCGGCGCCGTTACGCATCCTGGGGCGCAAGGTGAGACTCACGTCTATGCCGATATCTAAAGAATTGGCACTCGCCGCGTTCCTGAGCCTCGCGCCGGCAGGCGCGAGCGCGCCGACGCTCGCGCTCGACGGTCCGGAAGCGACCGCGATGTCGACGCAGCCGCTGCCGATCTTTAAAAACTCGCGCCAGGCGCTGCGCGAGGGGCTCGACTCCTACCGCTCCGGCAACGCCAAAAATTCGGTCGATGCGCTGCAATTCGCGGCCCAGGGCGGCGAGTCGCTCGCGCGCTGGAAACTCGGACGCATGTATGCTGACGGCGATGGCGTCGCGCGTGACGACATCAAAGCTTACCATTATTTCTCGCAGATCGTCGCTGATTATAACGAAGACGATGTAGCTGGGCGCGAGACCGCGGTCATTTCCAGCGCTTTCGTCGCGCTCGGTGTCTACAATCTAAACGGCATTGCCCATTCCGGCGTGAAACCCAATCCGGATCGCGCAATCGAAATGTTCCATTACGCCGCGACGAATTTCGGCGACGCCAATGCGCAATACAATCTCGGCCGCCTCTACTTCGATGGTCCTCCTGGGGTTGGCAGGGACACGCGCCAGGCTGCCCGCTGGTTGAGCCTTGCCGCCGATAAGGGCAACGCGCCGGCGCAGGCCGTGCTTGGACAGATGCTTTTCAATGGCAGCGACGGCGTGGTGCGCCAGCGGGCGCGCGGTCTAATGTGGTTGACCCTTGCGCGTGACGCCGCCACGGGTACCGGCGATCAGTGGATCGTCGAGCTTTACGAGAAGGCAATCAGCGCGGCGAGTGATCCGGACCGACAGATGGCGCTTGCCTATCTCGAAGCGCATCTGCAGAAACGCGACTGAGCGCCTCGCTTGGCTCAGATCCGCGTCGGCGTCGGTGGTTGGACGTATAAGCCTTGGCGGGAAAGCTTTTATCCGTCCGATCTGCCGAAGGGGCGCGAACTCGAATATGCGAGCCGCAAGCTCACCTCTATCGAGATCAACGGCACCTTCTATCGCGGTCAGTCCCCGGCCACATTCCGCAAATGGGGTGATGAGACACCGGACGATTTCGTCTTCTCGCTGAAGGCGCATCGCGTCACGACGAACCGCAAGGATTTGGCGGACGGGAAGTCGGCGATCGATCGTTTCATTGAAACGGGGCCTCTTGAACTCGGCAACAGGCTCGGACCGATTTTATGGCAGCTCGCGCCGACGAAGCGCTTTAATGCAGATGAGATCGAGGCGTTTCTGGCCTATTTGCCTCGCGAGAGCGGCGGGCGTCGCTTGCGCCACGCGATCGAAGCTCGTCACGCCACCTTTCGCGATGCGGCCTTCATGGAGCTTGCGCGGAAGTATGGTGCAGCGACCGTCTTCGCGCATTCGGAAAAATATGCCGAACTTTATGATGTGACCGGCGATTTCATCTATTTGCGCATGCAGGAATCGCGATCTGAGGAGCCGAAGGGATACCCGCCGGCGGAAATTACGAAATGGGCGCAGCGCATCCGGCGATGGGCCGCTGGTGGTATGCCCGACGATCTGCCGGTGCTCGCAAAGCAGAAGCCGCCGGAGGTGCCTCGCGAATGCTTTGTCTATGTGATCAGCGGCGCCAAGGAGCGCGCGCCGGCTGCGGCGATGGCGCTGATCGAAGAGCTGAAGCGGTAAGCTAACCCCGCGCTCTATACGGCGGCACGCCCTGGTCCGGGACCCACACGCCCTCCGGCGGCGCGCCGGTCTGCCAGAACACATCGATCGGGATGCCGCCGCGCGGATACCAATAGCCGCCGATGCGGAACCAGACCGGCTCGAGCGCCGCGACGATATCTTTGCCGATCCGCACCGTGCAATCCTCGTGGAAAGCGCCATGGTTTCGGAACGAGAAGAGATAAAGCTTCAGCGATTTGGATTCGAGCAGCCACTTGTCCGGCACATAATCGATGACGAGATGGGCAAAATCCGGCTGCCCCGTCACCGGGCAAAGCGAGGTGAATTCCGGCGCGATGAAGCGTGCGAGATAGCGCACGTCGGAGTGCGGGTTTTCGACGCGGTCGAGCTCGGCCTCTTCGGGTGACGTCGGTGCCTTGGCCTGCTTGCCAAGCAGGGCGGGGCCGGTATGGCTCTTCGGCACTTTCTTCTCCGGACGCTATGAAATGAACAACATCTTTGCCAGCTGGCAGCTCTGGGCATTTTTGTCGGCGCTCTTCGCGGCACTGACCGCGATCTTCGCCAAAGTCGGAGTGGAGCATGTCGGCTCCGATTTCGCGACCTTGATCCGCACGTGCGTCATCCTCTTTATCGTTGCAGCCATTGTCTGGGGCACCGGGCAATGGCAGGCGCCGCGCTCCGTTTCAAGCCGGACATACCTTTTCCTGGCGCTTTCCGGGCTGGCGACCGGCGCCTCCTGGCTGTGTTACTTCCGAGCGCTGAAGCTCGGCGAGGCGGCGCGGGTGGCGCCGATCGACAAGCTCAGCGTGGTGCTCGTGGCGGTGTTCGGGGTGATGTTTTTCGGCGAGAGGCTTTCCGGCTTAGGCTGGACCGGGATCGGGCTGATCGCCGCGGGCGCGGTGCTGGTTACCGTGTAAGACGCTGAGCCGCAGGGGCTTCCGAGCCGCGGCGGCGCATCGTACAAGGCCGCCTCGATTTGCCGAGTGACGCCTTGCCGGAAGACCGAATGACCCAGATCGTCGATATTATCGCCCGCGAAATTTTGGACAGCCGCGGCAATCCGACGGTCGAAGTCGATGTCGTCCTCGACGATGGTTCGATTGGCCGCGCCGCCGTTCCCTCCGGCGCCTCGACCGGCGCGCACGAAGCGGTGGAGCTGCGCGACGGTGACAAGCGGCGCTATGGCGGCAAGGGCGTCGAGAAGGCGGTGCGCAACGTCAACCGCGACATTCTCGAAGCGCTCTCCGGCATGGAGGCCGAGGACCAGATCGCGATCGACGACACGATGCGCTGCCTCGATGGCACGCCAAATAAGGCGCGGCTCGGCGCCAACGCGATCCTCGGCGTATCGCTGGCGGTGGCTAAGGCCGCCTCGGAGGCCGCCGGCTTGCCGCTCTACCGCTATGTCGGCGGCACCTCGGCGCGCGTCTTGCCGGTCCCGATGATGAATATCGTCAATGGCGGCGCACATGCCGACAATCCAATTGACTTTCAGGAATTCATGATCCTGCCGATCGGCGCTTCATCGCTGAAGGAGGCGGTGCGCTGGGGTTCGGAAGTCTTCCAGACGCTCAAAGCCGCGCTGAAAGAAGCCGGACAACATACCAGTGTCGGCGATGAAGGCGGCTTCGCCCCAAATCTCCCGTCCGCTGCGGGCGCGCTCGATTTCATCATGAAAGCGATCGAAAGCGCCGGCTACAATCCGGGCCAAGACATCGCCATCGGGCTCGATTGCGCCGCGACCGAGTTCTTCAAGAAGGGCGCTTATGTCTACGAAGGCGAGGGCAAGACGCGCAACAACGAGGAGCAGGCAGATTATCTCGCCAGCCTTGTCAAATCCTATCCGATCGTCACGATCGAGGACGGCATGGCCGAAGACGATTGGGACGGCTGGAAAGCTCTCACCGATAGGATCGGGAATAAATGTCAGCTGGTCGGCGACGATCTCTTTGTCACCAATGTCGAGCGGCTATCGCAAGGCATCAAGAAACACGTTGCCAATTCCATTCTGATCAAGGTCAACCAGATCGGCACGCTGACCGAGACGCTCGCCGCGGTCGACATGGCGCACCGCGCCGGCTACACCGCGGTGATGTCGCACCGCTCGGGCGAGACGGAAGATGCGACTATCGCCGACCTTGCGGTCGCGACGAATTGCGGGCAGATCAAAACCGGCTCGCTCGCGCGATCCGACCGGCTCGCGAAATACAATCAGCTCATCCGTATCGAGGAAGAGCTCGGCTCGCAAGCGCTTTACGCCGGACGTGGCGCGCTCAAGCAAGTGGCACCGCTTAAAGAGGAAATAGGCTCATGGTAAAAGCGATCGTCATTCATAAGGCCGGCGGGCCGGACGTTATGTCCTATGAAGACGTGAATGTTCCGCCGCCTGGTCCGGGCCAGGTGCGCATCAAGCAGCACGCAATCGGCGTCAATTACATTGACATCTATATCCGCTCGGGCATGTACTCGAACCAGACGCCGTTCACGCTCGGCAATGAAGGCGCCGGCGAGGTCACGCAGCTCGGCGACGGCGTGAAAGAGTTCAAGGTCGGCGATCGCGTCGCCTATGCCGGCGCGCTCGGCGGCTATGCCGAGGAACGCAATGTTCCGGCCGCGCTCCTGGTCAAATTGCCGGACTCGATCTCCTACGAGACGGCCGCGGCGATGATGCTGAAAGGTCTGACCACCCAATATCTGTTGCGCCGGACCTATAAGGTGAAAGCCGGCGACACCATCCTCTTCCACGCGGCGGCCGGCGGCGTGGGTCTCATCGCCTGCCAATGGGCGAAGGCGCTTGGAGCTACCGTGATCGGCACCGTCGGGACAAAAGACAAGGGCAAGCTCGCGAGCGAAGCCGGCGCGCAGCACATCATCTATTATCGTGACGAGGATTTCGTCGCGCGCCTCAAAGACATCACCAAAGGCGGCCTGTGCGAGGTCGTCTATGACGGCGTCGGCAAGACGACATTCCCAGCTTCGCTCGATTGCTTAAAGCCGTTCGGCTATTTCGTCAGCTTCGGCTCGTCATCGGGTCCGATCGACGCGTTCAACATCGGCATCCTCGCGCAGAAGGGTTCGCTTTATGCGACGCGGCCGACAATGAACACGCATGTCGCCAAGCGCGAGGTGCTCGAAGAGATGGCACGCGACCTCTTTGAGGTCGTTTCCTCGGGCAAGGTGAAAATCCCGGTCCACAACAGGTACAAGCTTTCCGAAGCGCGCAAAGCGCTTGAGGCGCTGGAGGGTCGTGAGACCACCGGCGCAACCGTGCTGATCCCCTAAACCCGGCTCACAGGTCCAAGTGCTGAAACGCGTGTCACAGGAAGACGGCCTCCAACAAAGCGGGACCCGCGCGTCACTTACGCCGGGTTCAGCCCGGCTGAAGAGCCTCTGTTTTTACAGCGGCGTATTTGCCGTCACGGCCGCGACCTTGATGTTGCAAATCATCGAGACGCGCATCGTCTCGGTGACCTCCTGGTATCATCTCGCTTTTTTTATCATCAGCATCGCCATGTTCGGTCTGACCGGCGGCGCGGTGTGGGTTTATCTGCGCAGCGAAAGTCTCGCGCGGCTCGATCTCAACGACGTTCTGGCGCGAAACGCGTTCTATTTTGCGCTGAGCACAATCCTCACATTGCTCGTCCAAATGACGCTGGTGACGAGTTCGACCGCGTCTCTGACCTCGCTTTTCGCCTGGGCCGAGCTCGCCATCGCGCTTGCCATTCCCTTCTTCTTCTCCGGCGTGATTGTCAGCCTTGCACTGACCCGCAGCCCGTATCCGATCGGCATCGTTTACGGCGTCGATCTCGTAGGTGCGGCGATCGGCTGCATCGGCGTCCTCCTAATGCTGAACATTGCGAGCGGGCCGACGGCGATATTGTGGATCGCGGCGCTCGGCGCTGCGGCGGCGTCGATGTTCGCTGGGGCCGGCAGCGCAGCGACAGGCTTCGGTGCGCCCCAGGGCGCGCCTGAGCTTCGCTACCGGTTGCCGTTGCTCCTTGCGATTCTACTGCTTGCCATCATCAACCCGCTCACCGATCGCGGCATTTATCCATCTTACGTGAAGGACGGCATCGAAAGCCCCAAAACCTTCGCTTTCCAGGGCTGGAATTCATTCTCGCGCGTGACGCTCACGCACGACACCAAGAGCGAGCCGGCGATGTGGGGAGCTTCGTCCCATATGCCGCCGATCATTATCCAGCAGCAATGGATGACGCTCGATGGTTCTGCCGGCACGAGCATGTACAAATTCGGCGGCAATATCGAGGATGTGAGCTTCCTCCGCTACGACATCACCAATCTCGCTTATCATCTGCCCGGACTTGATGCGGGTGCGGTGATCGGCGTCGGCGGTGGCCGCGATATTTTGTCGGCGCGCCTCTTCGGCGTGAAATCGATTGTCGGTGTCGAGATCAATCCGATTCTCGTCGACCTGCTGACCCGCCGCTATGCCGATTATACCGCGATCGGCAACCTGCCCGACGTCGCATTCGCGAATGATGAGGCACGCTCCTGGTTCGCGCGCACCGACCACTCCTTCGATATCATTCAGATGAGCCTCATCGACACCTGGGCCGCAACGGGTGCTGGCGCCTACACGCTGACCGAGAACGGCTTGTACACCGTCGAGGCGTGGCAGATCTTTTTGCGCCGTCTCAATCCGAACGGCGTTTTCACCGTCAGCCGCTGGTATGCGCCGGGCGAGGTCAATGAGACCGGCCGCATGGTCGCGCTCGCCACTGCGACGTTGCTCGACATGGGCATTCCCGATCCGCGGGCGCATCTGTTTCTCGCGACCGGGGGAAACATTGCGACGATTGTCGTCTCCAAGTCGCCGCTTTCACCTCAGGCGCTCGCGAGTCTGAAAAAGGCGGTTGCCGATCTTGGTTTCGGCATTCTCGTCAGCCCAGGAGAGAAGAGTGCTTCGCCGCTGTTGCAGAGCATCGTCGATGCACCTGATCGCGCAGGACTCCGCGCGGCGACCGAAAAATCCTATCTCGATCTGACGCCGTCATATGATGCGCGGCCATTCTTCTTCAATCAGTTGCGCTTCGATCGCCTGTTCGGCAGCAGGCCGATCTCAGCCGATATCGGCGCCGGCGTTTATGCCGGCAACATCGTCGCGACGTTGACGTTGGCGATGCTGGTTCTGATCTCCGCCTTCCTCGTCGTCGGGACGATCGTGGTGCCCCTGTACTCGGCGGTGAAGAATAGCGGTTGGGGACTCGCGTTCGGCGGCACCACTTATTTTTTGCTGATCGGCATCGGTTTCATGATGACGGAAATCGCGCTCGTGCAGCGAATGAGCGTCTTTCTCGGTCATCCCGTTTATGCGCTAAGCGTCGTACTCTTCAGTCTGATTCTGGCAACCGGCATCGGCGCGCTCGCCTCGGAAAGATTCCAGCTGAATAGCGCGCCGCGTTTGTTCGTGTGGGCGATCTTGACCGCGCTCTACATCGTCGCGCTGCCTCATTGGATGCCGCCGATTCTCTTGCAGCTCGATAGCGCGCAATTGCTGACCCGCGCCACGTTTGCCGTGCTCGTGCTCGCGCCGGCGGGCTTCCTCATGGGTTTCGGATTTCCGACAGGCATGCGTCTCGTCGGCGAAATCGATCGCCGGCCAATGCCGTGGTTCTGGGGCATCAACGGCGCGGGCGGCGTGCTCGCCGCGAGTGTCGCGGTGCTGACCAGCATGGCCTTCTCGATCGACATGAGCCTGCAGGTCGGCGGAGTTTGTTACCTGCTGCTGGTGCTACCGGCTGCCGGTTTGTGGCGGGCCGTTGGCCGGCGTGACCCGGAGCACGACTTTGCGCTGGACCGCGCAGCTCCTGCTGTGCAACCCGGTGCCGAATGAGGTGGCACCAGGAGGTGCGCGGTCCACGCTAAACGGCGACCCCGAGCAGGTCGTAGGCGTCGGCGCGCTCGATCTTCACGCTGACGATGTCGCCGGCCCGCAGCGGCCGTCGCGACGTGACATGCACCGCGCCGTCGATCTCTGGCGCATCGAACTGGCTGCGGCCCTTCGAGACCGGGGTGCCGGGCCGATCGATGATCACCGGCAGCCGGCGTCCGACTTTGGCGGCGAGGCGCTTCGCGCTGATCTTCTGTTGATGCGCCATCACCCGGTGCCAGCGCTGCGCCTTCACCTCGTCCGCCACGACCAGCAGGCCGAGATCGTTGGCCGGCGCGCCGGCGACCGGCTCGTATTTGAAGGCGCCGAGCCGATCAATCCTGGCTTCCGACAACCAGTCCAGCAGGAGGGCGAAGTCGTCGTCCGTCTCGCCGGGAAAGCCGACGATGAAAGTCGAGCGGATCGCCAGATCGGGGCAGGCGGCACGCCAGGCGCGGATGCGGTCGAGCGTCTTCCCCTGATTGCCGGGTCGGCGCATCGCTTTCAGCACGCGCGGCGAGGCATGCTGAAACGGGATGTCGAGATAGGGCAGGACGAGGCCATCGCTCATCAGCCCGATCACTTCGTCGACATGCGGATAGGGGTAGACATAGTGCAGGCGCACCCAGGCTCCGAGCTTTCCCAGCTCGCCAGCGAGATCGATGAACTTGGCGCGCACCGCGCGGTCGTTGAATGCGCTCTCGGCGTAACGCAGGTCGATTCCATAGGCGCTCGTGTCCTGCGAGATGACGAGCAGCTCCTTGACGCCGGCTTTGACGAGCCGTTCTGCTTCACGCAACACGTCGGCGGCGGGGCGCGAGACCAGGTCGCCGCGCAGTTTTGGGATGATGCAGAAGCTGCATCGGTTATTGCAACCCTCTGAAATCTTCAAATAGGAATAGTGGCGCGGCGTCAGCTTGATGCCCTGCGCGGGCACAAGATCGATCAAGGGATCGTGCGCTGGCGGCACGGCCTCGTGCACGGCTTCAAGTACCGATTCGTAGGCCTGCGGACCGGTGACCGCGAGCACCTTCGGATGCGCCGCGCGGATCGAATCGGGCTCGGCACCCATGCAGCCGGTGACGATCACCTTGCCGTTTTCATTCAGCGCGGCGCCGATCGCCTCGAGGGACTCGGCTTTGGCGCTGTCGAGGAAACCGCAGGTATTCACGATGACCGCATCGGCGCCGGCATGCGAGCGCGCGAGCTCGTAGCCCTCGGCGCGCAGCCGCGTCAGGATGCGCTCGCTGTCGACGAGCGCCTTCGGGCAGCCGAGACTGACGAACGAAATCCGGGGCGCGGGCGCCCCGGATCGGGCCGGAATTGGCGAATGCATGATCTCCCGTCGATGCCACGCCCGACCGGCGGCTTCAACCTCAGCCGCAAAAGAAAAGCCCGGCCGTGAAGGCCGGGCTCATGTGGGGTCCTAAGAACTGATCAATAGCGGGCGACGACCGGGGCCGGAGCTGCGTAGCCGAACATGTAGGGGAG
>Ga0170475_124884765_pt1 | contig 10823 bp, 7 predicted proteins | sample Soicark_Litter_5_FD_111474 | JGI IMG/M metagenome (GOLD analysis project Ga0170475, IMG submission 111474) | Avena fatua rhizosphere microbial communities from Hopland, California, USA. Combined Assembly of 48 SPs | reverse complement strand
TCGGTACGAGAACTTGATCCAGTCGTTGCCGTCCCCACCGCGCAGCACATTGGTGCCGCTGCCGTTGTCGGTGATCGTGTCGTCGCCCGCCCCGCCGTCGATCATGTCGCTGCCGCTGGGGTCGGCGATCGCGTCGTTGCCTCCGAGCCCGTTGATGATCGTGCCGTCGTCGCTGCCTCCATTGAGCGTGTCGGTGCCTGCGGTGCCCGTGATCACGTTGCCCAGCGCAGATACCTGCGTGTTGCTCAGCATGCTGCCATCAGCAAACACCAGCTGCTCAATCTGGTAGGAGCCTGGATAGAACCAATCCAACACTGTCACCTGGTCCGTGGCCGCCGGGTTCTGTGGATCGGTAATCCGCACCAGCAGGTCGTACCCCGAACCGGACCCTAAACGGCTGAACTGCAAATCACCTTGGGCGATGCCGGCGCCGAACACGATCTTGTCGGCGCCACCGTAATCGAGGATAATGTCGCGCCCGTCACCCCGGTTGATCAGGTACATGTCCGCGCTCAAGCCGCTCGTCATCGTATCGTCCCCTGTGCCGCCGTTGATGGTGTTGGGCTGGGCTTGGTCAATAGTCGACGATATCAGCAGCGTATCGTTACCTGCGCCGCCCTCGACCGTATTGCTGGCTCGGTACGAGAACTTGATCCAGTCGTTGCCGTCCCCACCGCGCAGCACATTGGTGCCGCTGCCGTTGTCGGTGATCGTGTCGTCGCCCGCCCCGCCGTCGATCGTGTCGCTGCCGCTGGGGTCGGCGATCGTGTCGTTGCCTCCGAGCCCGTTGATGATCGTGCCGTCGTCGCTGCCTCCATTAAGCGTGTCGGCGCCTGCGGTGCCCGTGATCACGTTGCCCAGCGTAGATACCTGCGTGTTGCTCAGCACACTGCCATCAGCAAACACCAACTGCTCAATCTGGTAGGAGCCTGGATAGAACCAATTCTGCACTGTCACCTGGTCCGTGGCCGCCGGGTTCTGCGGATCGGTAATTCGTACCAGCAAGTCGTACCCCGAACCGGACCCCAAACGGCTGAACTGCAAATCGCCTTGTGCGATGCCGGCGCCGAACACAATCTTATCGGCGCCACCGTAATCACGGATAATGTCGCGCCCGTCGCCCCGGTTGATCAGGTACGTGTCCGCGCTCAAGCCGCTCGTCATCGTATCGTCCCCGGTGCCGCCGTTGATGGTGTTGGGCTGGGCTTGGTCAATAGTCGACGATATCAGCAGCGTATCGTTACCTGCGCCGCCCTCGACCGTATTGCTGGCTTGGTACGAGAACTTGATCCAGTCGTTGCCGTCCCCACCGCGCAGCACATTGGTGCCGCTGCCGCTGTCGGTGATCGTGTCGTCGCCCGCCCCGCCGTCGATCGTATCGTTGCCATTGGGGTCGGTGATCGTGTCGTTGCCGCCGAGTCCGTTGATGATCGTGCCGTTGTCGACACCGCCAGCGAGCGTGTCGGCATCTGCGGTACCCGTGATCACGTTGCCCAACGCGGAGACCTTCGTGTTGCTCAGCACACTGCCGTCGGCAAATACCAGCTGCTCGATCTGGTAGGAGTAGCCTGGGCGGAACCAATCCTGCACCGTCACCTGGTCCGTGACCGCCGCGTTCTGCGGATCAAGAATCCTCACTACCAGGTCGTACCCTGAACCGTACCCCGAACGGCTGAACCGCAGATCGCCTTGGGTGATGCCGGCGCCAAACACGATCTTGTCGGTGCCGCCGTTGTCGCTGATGCTGTCGCGCCCATCGCCCCGGTTGATCAGGTAGGTGTCTCCACCGATGCCGCTCGTCATCGTATCGTCTCCAGCACCGCCATTGATGGTATTGGACAGGTTTGAGGAGGACGTCCGTAATATCGTCAATGTATCGTCGCCGGCGCCGCCTTCGACTGTATTGCTGGCATACTCCGAGAATATAATCTTGTCGTTGCCGTCCCCACCACGCAGCACATTGGTGCCGCTGCCGTTGTCGGCGATCGTGTCGTCGCCCGCCCCGCCGTCGATCGTATCGCTGCCGTTAAGGTCAGTGATCGTGTCATTATTGCCGAGCCCGATGATGAATGTGCTGTCGATGCCCCCAGTGAGCGTGTCGGCTTCTTCGGTGCCAATGATCATGTTGTTCAACGCAGATACCTGAGCATTGGTCAGCATGCTTCCGTCGGCGAACACCCATTGCTCAATCTGATTGCTGCTTGAATAGAACCAATTCTGCACCGTCACTTGGTTCGTGACCACCGCGCTCTGCGGGTCAAGAATCAGCATTACCAAGTCATACCCAGAACGGCCGAACCGCAGGTCGCTTTGGGTGATGCCAACGCCGAACACGATCTTGTCGGCACCGCCGCTGTCGCTGATGCTGTCGTGCCCATCGCCCCGGTTGATCAGGTAGGTGTCTCCGCCTCTGCCGCCCGTCATCGTGTCGTCCCCGGCACCGCCATCGATGGTGTTGGGCAGGTTTGCGGAGGAGACGTATGATATCGTCAATGTATCGTTGCCAACACCGCCTTCGACTGTATTGCTGGCAGACTCCGAGAATATAATCTTGTCGTTGCCGTCCCCACCACGCAGCAGGTTGGTGCCATAGCCGCTGTCGGTGATCGTGTCGTCGCCGGCCCCGCCGTCGATTGTGTCGCTGCCGTCGGGGTCGGTGATGATGTCGTTGCCGCCGAGTCCGTTGATGATCGTGCCGCTGTCGATGCCTCCAGTGAGCGTGTCGGCGCCTTCGGTGCCAATGATCATGTTACTCAACGCAGATATCTGCGCATTGCTCAGTATGCTGCCGTCGGCGAATATCCATTGCTCAATCTGATTGGTGCTTGAATAGAACCAATTCTGCACCGTCACTTGGTTCGTGACCACCGCGCTCTGAGAGTCAAGAATCATCACTACCAAGTCGTACCCCGAACGGTCGAACCGCAGGTGACTTTGAGTGATGCCAACGCCGAACAGGATCTTGTCGGCACCGCCGCTGTCGCTGATGCTGTCGCGTCCATCACCCCAGTTGATCAGGTAGGTGTCTCCACCTCTGCCGCACGTTATCGTGTCGTCTCCGGCACCGCCATTGACGGTGTTGGGCAGGTTTGCGGAGGAGACGTATGATATCGTCAACGTATCGTTGCCAGCGCCGACTTCGACTGTATTGCTGGCAGACTCCGAGAAAATAATCTTGTCGTTGCCGTCCCCACCACGCAGCACGTTGGTGCCGCTGCCGCTGTCGGCGATCGTGTCATCGCCCGCCCCGCCCTCGATCGTATCGCTGCCGTCGGGGTCGGTGATCGTGTCGTTGCCGCCGAGCCCGATGATGAATGTGCTGTCGATGCCTCCAGCGAGCGTGTCGGCGTCTTCGGTTCCAACGATCAGGTTGTTCAACGCAGACACCTGCACATTGCTCAGTATGCTGCCGTCGGCGAATACCCATTGCTCAATCTGATTGGTGCTTGAATAGAACCAATTCTGCACCGTCACCTGGTTCGTGACCGCCCCGCTCTGCGGGTCAAGAATCAGCATCACCAAGTCGTACCCCGAACGGCCGAACCGCAGGTCACTTTGGGTGATGTCAGCGCCGAACACAATCTTGTCGTCACCGCCGCTGTCGCTGATGCTGTCGCGTCCATCGCCCCGGTTGATCAGGTAGGTGCCTCCGCCTCTGCCGCCCGTCATTGTGTCGTCCCCGACACCGCCATTGATGGTGTTGGACTGGCTTGCGGAGGAGATCGATGATATCGTCAGTGTATCGTCCCCGGCACCGCCTTCGACTGTATTGCTGGCAGACTCTGAGAATATGATCATGTCGTTGCCGTCCCCACCACGCAGCAGGTTGGTGCCGGTACCGCTATCAGTGATCGTGTCGTCGCCCGCCCCGCCGTCGATCATGTCGCTGCCGTCGGGGTCGGTGATGATGTCGTTACCACCAAGCCCGTTAATGATCGTGCCGCTGTCGATACCTCCAGTAAGCGTGTCGGTGCCTTCTGTGCCAATGATCATGTTACTCAACGCGGATACCTGAGCATTGCTCAGTATGCTGCCGTCGGCGAACACCCATTGCTCAATCTGATAAGTGCTTGAATAGAACCAATTCTGCACCGTCACCTGGTCCGTGGCCGCCGGATTCTGCGGGTCAAGAATCCGCACCACCAGGTCGTACCCCGAGCGGCCGAACTGCAGGTCTCCCTGGACGATGCCGACGCCGAACACGATCTTGTCGGCACCGCCGCCGTAATCGGTGATCCTGTCGCGCCCGTCGCCCCGGTTGATCAGGTAGGTGTCCGCGCCGTGGCAGCTCGTCATCGTGTCGTCCCCGGCGCCGCCGATGAGAATGTTGAACTCGGCTCCGGAAGAAGGCGACGATATCGTCAGCGTATCGTTGCCGGCGCCGCCATCGACGGTATTGCTGGAGCTGTTCGAGAACGTAATGATGTCATTGCCGTCCCCCCCACGCAGCACATTGGTGCCGCCACCGTTATCGGTGATCGTGTCGTCACCCGCCCCGCCCTCGATCGTGTCGCTGCCGTCGGGATCGGTAATGGTGTCGTTGCCGCCAAATCCGAAGATAGCCGTGCCTTCGATATTTCCAGTGAGCGTGTCGGCGCCTTCGGTGCCAACGATCGTGTTGCTCAACTCGGATATCCGCGTAATGCTCAGCGTGCTGCCGTCGGCAAACACGCATTGCTCAATCTGATTGGCGCTTGAACGGAACCAATCCTGCACCGTCACCTGGTCCGTGGCCGCCGCGTTTTGCGGATCAAGAATCCGCACCACCAGGTCGTACCCCGAGCGGCTGAACTGCAAATGGTTTTGCGCGATGCCGGCGCCGAACACGATCTTGTCGGCGCCGCCGCTGTCGATGATCCTGTCGCGCCCGTCGCCCCGGTTGATCAGGTAGGTGTCCGCGCCAGTACCGCTCGTCATCGTGTCATCACCGGTACCGCCATTGATAATGTTGGGCTGGGCTGGGGAGGAAGTCGACGATATCGTCAATATATCGTTGCCGGCGCCGCTTTCAATCGTATTGCTGGCATTGTGCGAGAACGTAATGTTGTCGTTGCCGTTTCCACCGCGCAGCACGTTGCTGCCGCTGCCATTGTCGATGATCGTGTCGTCGCCCGCCCCGCCGTCGATCGTGTCGCTGCCGTCGGGGTCGGTGATCGTGTCATTGCCGCCGAACCCCATGATGATCGCACCGTCGATGCCTCCGGTGAGCGTGTCAGCGCCTTCAGTGCCAATAATCATGTTGCTTAAGGCGGTTACCTGCGTGTTTTTTTCATTTGACATTGGATTCCCTTTGCAGCCGTACTTCTTTTAGTAAAGATGAAAGTCCACTCCCGTCCAGTTGCTGGCAACAACAGCAAACTGCGCGGAAGTTAGTCAAGTCGATGTGCAGGTCGGCAACGCTTACGACGGCTGTCTTTAACATTTCAATCCCCGTCTTAATTAATTTGGCGCGGGAATCATCGTACAAAAACTGAGGAGAGGCAAATTTTTTAACGTGCGGCAATATATCTTTGAGGCTCCGACGCTTTATGGAAGTTCGTCACTTTTTTATTCCATTGCGCGTGCAGACTTGGTTTTACGTCGATCGTACACTTGCTTGATCATCCGCTCGCTGTCGTGACCAGTTGCGTTGGTGATCGCGCTGTCGCCTTCATCCGTGCAGTGCACCATCAGGCGCCGCAGGTACAGACTCGAAGAGGCCACCCATGGCGAAAATTACCGTGCTGCCCCATCCGGAATACGCTCCCGCCGGATTGACGTTCGATTCCGAAAGCGAGACTTCGATATGCGATGCCCTGCTCGAGCACGGTGTCGAGATCGAGCACGCCTGCGGCAAGGTCGGTGCCTGCACCACTTGCCATGTGGTCGTGAAGCAAGGCTTCGAGTCGCTCAATCCACCGAGCGAGGACGAGGAAGACATGCTCGACCGCGCCTGGGGCCTTCAGTCCACATCACGCCTTTCCTGCCAGGCAAAGGTCGGAAACGCAGACCTCGTCGTCGAGATTCCCCAATATTCGATCAACTTGGTAAAGGAGCCCAGACTCTGACCCCGTCGGAACCGCAGCGCGCCGCGACCGGTCGAATAGGGGGTGCCGGTTCGCGGCGCCACGCAAACAGGAGGTTCCCATGAAGCGCATTCCTCATTTGCTGGCCGTGAGTGTGCCGGCCATTGCCGCCGTAATGTTGTCCGCTTGCACCTCCTTGCAAGGGGGAAGCCAGATGCATGGCGGCGGTGCCAGCCAGGGCGAAATATTTAGCGGGGATGGCCCGCAGAGCGGCCCAGGTTACATGCAGGGTGGAACCGGCCAGATGGGGGTAGCGGATCAAGAAACCCTGTGCTCGACGTACCGCCGGATGATGGCCGCACGCACGCCCGAGGAACGGCAAGCGATGATGGACCAGCGCATGCGGTCCATGTCGCCGGAGATGCAACAACGCCATCTCCAGATGATGGCCGAACAGTGTAAGTAAGCACGAACCGGCCGATGTGCACTGGCGGTTCGTCAAGAAAGAAGAGAGCCCACAGCAGCGGCCCGGGAGGCCGACGAGATAGACGCATCCGGCACACCGGCTGCGCGAAGGAGAAATCTTAGTCGAGCCTCCAGGCGTAATCGACCTTGGTCCAGGTCTGAGCCGGCGCACCGTCCTTGGTGCCCGGCTTAAACTTGCAGGCTGACAGTGCCTTGAGCGCAGCCTTGTCCAGGCCCTTGAAGCCACTCGATTTTTCCAGCTTCGCGTCGACCACAACGCCGTCCGCGCCGACCAGGAAGGATATCGACGTCGTGCCCTGCTCTTCGTTCATCAGCGAAGCCTTCGGATACTCGACCTTACAGTTCTTCGGGTCGAACGAGGCTGGCAGGTCGGCGGCGACGGCCGAGCCGGCGACGCCGGACATAATCAAGGCAGCGAAGCCGCTCAGATAAGATTTATTTCTGGACATACCATTCCCAAAGTTCTTGTTCAGCTCCAGCATGCTTTCAACAACACACTACTGGATGCAGGTATAGGGCAGGAGGCGTTTTAGAATTCTTCCCACTCATCGCCTGCGACGGCGGCGGCCTTCTTCGGCCTGGCCGGCGCGGTGGACCGGGCGGCTACCGGCTTTTTCAGCACTTCACGCGGCGCCTCGGCCGCAGGCGGCGGCACGGCTGGCGCCACGGCGGGATCGGCCGCCGCCTCGGACTGATACATCTCGGCGTCGCCCAGCTTGAAGATACTGACCACCCTCGCCAGTTCGGTCGCCTGATTCTGCAGGCTCTGTGCGGCCCCGGCGGCTTGTTCGACCAGCGCTGCATTCTGCTGAGTCACACTGTCCATCTCGATGATCGACATGTTGACCTGCTCGATGCCGACGCTCTGCTCGGCGCTGGCATTGGCGATTTCGCTCATGATGTCGGTCACCCGCCTGACGCTCGCCACCACTTCATCCATCGTCACGCCGGCCTCGCCGACCAGCTTGCTGCCGCGTTCGACCTTCTCCACCGAGTCGCTGATCAGGACCTTGATCTCCTTGGCCGCCGCAGCCGAACGCTGGGCCAGGCTGCGCACTTCCGATGCCACGACCGCGAAGCCCCGGCCCTGCTCGCCAGCGCGTGCCGCTTCCACCGCCGCATTGAGCGCCAGGATGTTGGTCTGGAACGCTATGCCGTCGATGACGCCGATAATGTCCGCGATCCTGCTGGCCGAGCTGTTGATTTCACCCATCGTGCCCACCACCTGCGATACCACTTCGCCGCCCTTGCGCGCCACGTCCGACGCGGTCGCGGCCAGCTCGTTCGCTTCGTGCGCATTGTCGGCGTTCTGTTTCACGGTCGAGGTCAGCTCTTCCATCGCGGAAGCGGTCTTTTCCAGCGAGCTGGCCTGCAGCTCGGTGCGCGACGACAGATCGGTGTTGCCGGCGGCAATTTCGCGCGATGCGGCGCCGATGGTGACGGTGCCGCGCCGAACCTGATCGACGATACCGACCAGGCTGTCGCGCATCTCTCGCATCTCGACCAGCAGGCTGCCACGGTCCGATTCGGCGGTATGGATGGCAACCGACAGGTCGCCGTGGGCTATGCTGCTGACAATGCGCGAAGTGTAGTCCGGCTCGCCACCGAGCTGCTTGCGCAGACTTCGGGTGATCACCCAGGCCGCCGCGCCGCCGATCCCGACCGCCAGCACCAGCAGCACCAGCATGAAGTTACGGGCATTGACGAATGCCTCGTCGGCCTCGGTCCGGCTCTGGGCACTCTGCTCATCTTCGAGCGCGACCAGCTGGTCCAGCACCTCGGTCCATTTCTTTTGCAACGGGCGCACTTCGCGGACCATCACGCGGGTCGCATCCATTGCATTGTTGGCCAAGTACAACTCAGCCGCCTTGGCAATCGCCGGCATCGCCGCCGCTTCGTGTTCCTTGAGCTGAGCCAGCAGCGCTCGTTCCTTGTCCGACGCGTCGGTGGCGAAAATTTCCGCCAGCTTCTTGTAGGCTTGCTCGTACTTGCCGGTCTGTTCCTTGAACTTGTTTAACTCCGGCTCCATATCCGCCGGGTCGGTCATGAGGGTCAGGGTGCGCAACATTGCCAGGCGCTCGCTGAGGTTGTTGCGCATGTCGATCACGAGGCGGGTCGATACGTTGCTGACACTAACTGCGTAATCGAGGCGGTCCTGGATCTGTGCCATGCGCAGGATGCCGATCACGGTCACCGCGACCAGTAGCACCAGCACCAAGGCAAAACCGAGCCCCAGACGCATCCCCACCTTCATGTTTGTCAAATTCATTTCGCCTTCCCACTCTGTTGATCGGACTCGCCCGGAGTACCTGCCGCGCGACGCGTATTTACCAAGTGACCATATTTGATGTAAGCAATATGCTAACAGGATAAATCAAAAATCCGACCTCGTTGGAAAATGTCGGTGAAGCTCCTTGCGTAACGGACTTTTCAAACGGAGTGTGGTAGTTTTTTCCACAAGGCGTGCCAGCAACACCGCCGCGCATCAAGCGCCACCCATGCGCGCGGCCGCCTCGAACAGCAAGCGCGGGTCGCCCGCTGCAAGTCTTTTCGGGTCCGACAGCAGTTGGCGGAACGCGCGCGCGCCGGGCAAACCGGCCATCAGCCCCAGCATGTGGCGAGTGATGTTGTTCAGTTTGAGGCCATGCGCCGCATGCCGCTCAAGCTGGGCGGTGATATATGGGATCATCGCCGCCAGCACCTCGGTGCGTGACTTCGGGGGCGCGGCGTCGCGGTAAAAACGGGCGTCCCAGCCTGCCATCAGATAGGGATTGTGGTAAACCTCGCGGCCCAGCATGACGCCGTCGACGTGCTTGAGATGCAGCGCGATTTCATCGTCGGATTTGACCCCGCCATTGATGATGATCTCCAGCGCCGGGAATTCCTGCTTGAGGCGGTAGGCAACCTCGTAGCGCAGCGGCGGAATGTCGCGGTTTTCCTTGGGCGACAGGCCCTTCAGGATGGCGTTGCGGGCGTGCACGATAAAAGTCGAGCAGCCGGCCTCGGCAATGGTGCCGACGAAATCGCGCACGAAGGCGTAATCCTCATTCTTGTCGAGGCCGATGCGGTGCTTGACGGTCACGTCGATCGAGACCGCATCGCGCATCGCCTTGACGCAGTCGGCCACCAGCTGCCTCGGCCATCAGGCAGGCGCCGAAGGCGCCTTTCTGCACCCGCTCCGACGGGCACCCACAATTGAGGTTGACTTCGTCATATCCCCACTCTTGCCCCAGCTTTGCGCTTTTTGCCAGGTCGGCAGGGTCGCTGCCGCCCAGCTGCAGCGCCACCGGATGCTCGATCTCGTCGTAGCGCAGATGGCGCTCGACATCGCCGTAGACCAACGCGCCGGTCGTCACCATTTCTGTATACAACCAAGTGTGCCGGGTGAGCTGGCGGTGGAACACACGGCAATGGCGGTCGGTCCAGTCCATCATGGGGGCGACACTCAGTTTGCGCTTTCCGTACTTCATTGAAATTACCTGGATTTGTCTATATATAACTGTCTGCCGCTTAACCGCCTGTGTAGCAGGCGCGGAAGATCGAGGCCGAGATGAACGCCAAGCGCTTCAAGAATGCGCGCAGGCTGGCGAATACTACCCTAAAAGCCCTCATCAACCGACACCCCCCCCATGGCAGCGGCTCCGTGAAACCTTCCAGCATCGTAGCTGTAGCCATGCAGAAAATAAAAATTCAGAAATTTCCTAAGAGCATTTAATGGACATTCAGAAACGGTCGTCTTGTACTTGTGAGAGCGCGACGAGCGCACCTCCAACCAGATTACTACCTACTTAGGAGTTCACTATGCTGAGCCTTCATACCAACAACGCTGCCCTGTCCGCGCAAAACTCGATCACCCGCACCCAGACCGGGCTATCGACCTCGATGACCCGCCTGTCCACCGGCTACCGCATCAATTCGGCAATGGATGACTCTGCTGGCCTGCAGATCGCCACCCGCCTGAAAGCCCAGACCAGCGGCATGGCCGTTGCAATGCGTAACACCCAGAACTCGGTCTCGATGCTGCAAACCGGCGAAGGCGCGCTCGACGAAGTGACCAACATCCTGACCCGCATGAAGGATCTGGCCACCCAGTCTGCCGACGGTTCGTCGTCGGTCGCCGACCAGACCGCGATGCAGAAGGAATACGACTCGCTGACCGACGAGTTGTCGAACATCTTCGGTAACACCAAGTTCGGCGGCACCGCCCTGATGTCGACCACCGGGAATCTGATCGCCGCCGCCGGCGTGACCTTCCAGATCGGCGCTGCCAGCTCCGAGACGATGAACGCACACTTCGACGTCGAACTCACCACTGTGCACGCGAGCATCCTG
>Ga0170475_121283698_pt1 | contig 10823 bp, 1 predicted proteins | sample Soicark_Litter_5_FD_111474 | JGI IMG/M metagenome (GOLD analysis project Ga0170475, IMG submission 111474) | Avena fatua rhizosphere microbial communities from Hopland, California, USA. Combined Assembly of 48 SPs | reverse complement strand
GCATGAGATAACGGCTTCATCATGGAAAGTCAGTCGTTAGTCGTCGTCTTCTTGCTCCTTATTGGACACGTCAGTTCTGCCGGACAGCTCTGGATAGGCAACGCCTTGTTTGCCGTTGAAGCGGAAAATTATGAATTTAATGTGGCAGGCACAGGCGGTTGTGCTGGTTATCAATGGTCTCCAACGGCACTTACAGGTGCACAAGGCCAGACAATGAAAAGTACTGGGCCAGTGTCTTCCTTTGTTTGTGGTACTGGATGGCAACAATCAAGCCCACGATTCTCTATGTATATTCGATGGGATGTTACTGGAGTCTTTCGACCATGCTTTCGCTTCTGGCGAGATACGACTGACTATACCATTTATTATGGTATTAACGGTACAGCCTTATCGCCAGCAACTGGTCAAGCTTTATCAGGCCATCGAAGCACTTGGGAATGGAATACTGGTGCTGTTACTTTTAATATCGCTACACCTGGAGTTATTCTTCCATTTGACATCTACATGAGAAACAATTTAGCATGGATCGATAGAGTGATCTTTACTAATGCCAATAATTGTCCAACATCTGGCACAGGGCCTGCCACTACCACATCTAGCGATTTGGATGAATGTACCTTGAGAATCAATAACTGCGCAACACAGGCTGCATGTACAAACACTGCTGGAAGCTTTCTCTGTACTTGCAATCCAGGTTATGTGGGCGATGGAGTTACTTGCACAATTACTGCTGCGCCAACGATTACATGCCCTAGTAGTATGAACAATATTCCTAATACAATTGGCCGTACTGATTCCCCTGTTACTTATACTCCTCCTGTGGGTGTAGGCACTGGAGTAACAACTACACGAATCGCCGGTCTTGGAAGTGGCAGTCTCTTTCCGATTGGTGTTACCACTGAAACATATCGTGTAACTGATCTCCTGAGTCGTACTGCTACCTGTTCTTTTACTATTACTGTTATTGATGCTCAGAGCCCGACAATTACTTGTACGAACAACATTACTGTGAATAATGATCCCAATCAAGCAAGTGCTGTTGTTACCTATCCTGTACCAACAGCAACAGATAACGTTGGTGCCACTGTGACACAGGTGGCAGGGTTAGCCAGTGGTTCTAGCTTTCCACTTGGTACTACAACTGTTACTCATCGTGCTGCGGATGCTGCTGGCAATTCTGCCACATGCACATTCTATGTTACAGTGCGAGATGTGCAATATCCTCTTATCGCATGTCCTGGAAATATTAATACTCAAACTGATCCTGGATTAGCAACAGCGATAGTTACTTATCCGGCTCCTGTAGTATCAGATAATGATCCACTTGTAACAACAACTCGGACAACAGGATTACCTTCAGGAGCAGCTTTTTCAGTTGGATCTGTTCTGGTAACGATGGTGGCTACAGATAGAGCAGGAAATTCTGCATCATGTGGCTTTATAGTAAGCGTTGTCGATAACCAACCGCCTTGGATTACATGTCCTGCAAATATTTCTACTACTACTACTCCCGGCACTTTTACTGCTCAAGTTACATACACAGCACCGATTGGAATCGATAACACTCCAAATGCTACAACACAATTAATCTCAGGAAGAGCAAGTGGTAGTTTATTCCCACTTGGAACAACAGTAGTAACATATCGTGTTACTGATACTAGTAGTTTATCTGCAACCTGTTCTTTTAGTGTTACTGTACGTGATATTGAAAACCCAACAATAACGTGTCCATCAAGTATCATCACCAACACCGATTTCCGTCAATCAACTGCCGTAGTATTCTACACCACACCAACTGCAAATGATAATACTGGAATACCTGCAATTATATTAACTAAAGGACAAATATCTGGAAGTGCATTCTTATTTGGTGTAACTACTCAAATTTATACTGCAATGGATAGCTCAGGAAATAACGCTTCATGTTCATTTACTGTTACTGTTCGCGATTCCGAACCTCCTCAAATAGTATGTGGTCCGAATATTATTGCGAATACAACTCCTGGATTCAGCACTGCTATTGTGAATTATAATCAACCTCTTACAATTGATAATGTAGGCAATATAACAACGAGTGTTACCGCTGGAGGAATTAGCGGTTCTGCGTTTTCACTTGGATTAACAACTGTTACGATACTTGCACGTGATGGTAGTGGCAATACTGCATCCTGTTCGTTTGCTGTCACTGTTATTGATAATGAGTATCCAAGAATTACATGTCCTTCTGATCTTTCTTTTACTGTACCACCAGGAACTCCATCGCTAATTGTTACTTACAATGCTCCTGTTGGAACTGATAATGCTCCTAATTCAATAACGGTTCGGTCCTCAGGTCCAGCACCGGGATCAGCTTTTCTATTAGGATTAACCACTGTTGGATATACTGTAACAGATACATCTGGACATGCTGCTTCATGTAGCTTTTACGTCAGCGTTGGTTCGGGTTCTTTAGCCTTAATCTGTCCTGCCAACATCACTGTTAATACCGATCCTGGTGCACCTACCGCTGTCGTAACTTATACAATACAGGTAACGGGTTCCAATCCTACCTATACCCTCTTTAGTGGATTGGCTAGTGGTGCCGCTTTCCCTGTTGGTAATACTGTTGAGGTTTATACAGCCACTGATGTTTTTGGTGGTTTTACTTCATGTTCATTCACTGTTGTAGTACGAGATGTTGAACCACCAACACTTACTTGTCCTGCAAATATTACAACAACCACCTTTCCTGGAATGTCAACCGCAATAGTAAATTATACCCAACCAGTTGCTACAGATAATTTACCGAATGTTCAAACCTCATTATTGGGAGGTTTACCTTCTGGTAGTGTATTTCCATTAGGCACTACAAGGTTAGATTATCAAGCTAGAGATGTGACAGGGATTACTACAAATTGTTCCTTTTTCATCACCATTCGAGATATGGAGAATCCCAATATCACTTGTTCAGCAAATATCACAACAGGAACTGATTCTGGATTAAATACTGCAATTGTAAACTATGTACAACCTACTGCTACAGATAATGTGGGTGTCCTGGCTGTACAACGTACTCTCGGTCTTTCTAGTGGTACTATCTTCTCGATGGGTGTTACTCAGATACGGTATCAAGCAAGCGATAATAGTGGAAATAGTGCCAGCTGTACCTTCTTCGTCAATGTTCTTGACTTGGAACTTCCTCGTATCACTTGCCCTGAGAGCGTTCTGATCTATGTACTGAATCAAACTTCGGCACCGGTCACATACACCACACCCATCGCAACCGATAATGCTCCTGGAGTTACTGTCCAGCGTACAACAGGACCAGTCAGTGGAAGCGCCTTTCCTCTTGGAACAACTACCGTTACCCACCTTGCAACGGATTCTAGTGGAAATACTGCCTCTTGTAACTTTAGTGTTACCATTGTCGGTAATACAACAATTGTATGCCCATCTAATGTTACTCTGACCACCGATCCTGGGTCTGCCACTAGAGTGTATAACTACCCTGTACCAGTGGGTGTGGGTGAAGGTGTTGTTACTATCCGTCTAGCTGGTTTAGGAAGTGGTGCAGCTTTTCCTATAGGTCTCACAATGGAAACCTATCAAGTTACTGACTCGAAGAATCAATCGCGCTCCTGCTCTTTCACAATTATAATCATAGATATTGAGGTCCCGGTTATCACCTGCCCAGCAAATATCACAACAGGAACTAATTCAGGATCAAGCACTGCCGTTATAAACTATGCTTTACCTGTTGCTACTGATAATGCGGGTGCTATCCTACAACGCACCGCTGGTCTTCCTACTGGTGCTGCGTTCCCGATGGGCATTTCCCAAGTGCGTTATCAAGCAACTGATAGCAGTGGAAATAGTGCCAGTTGCACCTTCACTGTCAATGTTCTTGATTCAAGTAATTTTACTCTCAGTTGTCCTCCATCTGTATGGCAAGGTACAGATCCTGGCCTTTTAACAGCTGTAATTATATATCCGTTACCAGTAGGATTAGGCGGAGTTGGTTCAGCAACGATTACACAAACTCAAGGATTATCTAGTGGTTCTATCTTCCCATTGGGGGTAACAGGAAATGCATTTCAAGGAGTAGATCAACTCAATCATTTCAGTACTTGTAGCTTTACTGTGAATATCACAGATAACGAATTACCTGTAATCACTTGTTCATCGGATATATTATTTGGAGTAAGCCAAGGACAAAATACAACCACAGTTGTTTACCCAATACCAACAGCTGTTGATAACTCAAATCAAGTTACTGTTACCCGTATTACTGGGCCGAGTAGTGGCGATACAGTTCCTGTTGATACTATTCCTGTCATTTATTCAGCCAAAGATCCAAGTGGGAATACTGCTGTTTGCACTTTTAATCTCGTTGTCACTGGAAATCTAACCATCGTATGTCCGAACAATATTACATTACCAACCGATCCTACTCAAGCTACACGTACACATTACTATATTGCTCCTGTTGGAGTAGGTGATAACGCTATAACAGCACGTATTGGTGGTCTTGGTAGTGGTGCGTCATTTCCTATTGGTACAACAATGGAGGTTTATCAAGTTACTGATATTAAAAATGAATCTAAATTCTGCTCATTTGCTATTACTATTGTTGATATGGAACCTCCCATTATTACCTGTCCATCTAGTATTACAACAAATACAGATACGGCAAGAGATACCGCATTAATTAGTTACAACGATCCAGTTGCATCAGATAATTCTGGTCCCCCTATCATTCAGCGTATGACTGGATTTAGTAGTGGTTCATATTTTCCGATTGGAACTACACAAGTCGATTATACTGCTTCGGACGTGAGTGGGAATGTTGCAAGTTGCAGTTTCTTTGTCAGTGTTCAAGATGTCGAGCTTCCAGTGATTCTGTGTTCGCCCAATATCACTAGACTTGTTCCCCTGGATGCAGTTGTTAATTATAGTCTTCCTGTAGCTTCTGATAATGCTCCCAACCTTCGTGTAGATAGAACTGCTGGACTTGCTAGTGCTACAATATTCCCTGAGGGTGATACAACTATCGCCTTCCTTGCTACAGATTCGAGTAATAATACTGCATCATGTTCATTTACTATTGGCGTTGCTTTCCCTCCATCTCTTACGATTTCAGCACCATTTAGTAGTACCCGCAATGAAGATATAACGTTACAGAGCATCATAGGAAATACTATTGCAACTTATTCCCTTCTATGGAGTGCTGTGGAAAAAACAAACAATAATCAAGTAGCTCTGTCTAATCCTACTCAGCGTAATGTATTCATTCCCAAAGGTACCCTAATTCCTGGTACTACCCTTACATTTACTCTGGCATTAAATTTAACTTTCAAGGGACAATTTATCGGTATTGCGATGACTCAGCGAGACGTCCCTATCCTTCGTGCAAATGTCACTGCTTCTATATCTGGAGGTAATCGTCAAATCGCTTATCAACAAATTGCTGATCTTGATGGTAGACAAGGTCAAGATCCTGATTTATTAGGAGAAGATCCAGCTCTTGCCAGAGCATTACAGCAGTTTACCTGGATAGTGTTTCTACTATCACCGGGACAACAACCACTTGATGTGACCTCTCAAATCAATGTATTGAATTTAAGTCAAGAGCCAGGAAGACTAACTCTTCCTGCTGGTACCCTCGAAGTCGGAAGTACCTACAATTTTACTCTTGTCTATACTAGCAACGCCTGGTCACAACCTCGAAGTGCAACTGCCTTTATTCTTGTTGATGTTATTGAAGCGGATTTCCCACTTCCAACCGTTTCCCTTCAATTAAGTCCAGCTTCGCCTTTGTCACGTATCAACCCACAATCAAACCTCCGCATCCTCGGTATAGTCCACAACCCTGCACCTTTCCCTCGACCGACCAATCCAACCGACTACTATGTTTACATGTATGATTACACATGGACCGAACTTGGCGGACTTAATTTAAATATACCTGAACGAATCACCCCTACAGATTGGTACGGTTTAACTATAGTAGCAGGAGTTTTGCTTCCTGGACATAGCTACAACTTCCAATTGGCTGTCACCGTTACAGTTCAGCTGATTACCCCTTCGTCAAACACGACAATGCAAATCTTTACACTCAGAAGTGCAATGAATGTAACCGTCAACCATGGGCCACTCAATGGAGCTTGTCTAGTTGCTCCATCCAATATAAGTGCCTTTAGTTACGTTAACCTTACATGCATGAACTGGGTTGATCCCTACACTTGGCAGAGTACAGGCTTAACCTACAGCTTCAGTTATGCATTATCCGAAACCTCAGGTCGTCGTCTTTTAGCAATACCATATTCGGAAGTCATTCTGACTAGTCCTAATTATTCACCAATGGTGTCTGTTTTATTACCACCAGGTAATCTTGACCTTATTGCATACATTTACAGTGATTATGGTGCTGCTACTATATACCGATTTGGTCCTGTGAATGTTCGTATTCCTATTGGTGATCCATGTGAAATCAAAGCTTTAATCGATGCTCAGATGCTTCAAGTACAAAACTCTGCCGACAATCAAATATTACAACTAATTCGCTTACTCTTAGCAGTCCTGACCGATCCTCTCACAGTATTACATGTCGACCCGGCAACAATTCTCCAATGTGGAAACTCCACTGTGCTGCAAACCATTGCAGAATTTCGAGAACAATTATGGCTTGAGTTTCTCACTCTTCTTTCCCAAATTACCGCACAGCCTGATATTAGTGACACTACTATTCAACAATTAGCTGATGTTCTTGTTGACCTTACCGATCAACTTTTGGATAGTCCGACCCAATCGAATCAACAAGTTATCACAACTACTTTAAATATTGTCACGTCTATTATTAATACCGTTTCAACTCGTCGTACACTAAGCGATCCAATTCTCCTTATCCTCTCACATCTTTTGGAGACAGTATCTTGTGATTTATTAAATACTGTTGTTACATTAATCCAAATCTTAAGTATCAATATTTTAGAAGGTACAATTCCACTAGAAGCTGTTAATATGTATTTAACTTCGCAATTAACAGGAATTAATATTCGTGCTGATATAACTCAAAATCTTACCCTGACAGATGATCAAGGATTTACAATTCAACTACCAGCTGATGTATTATCTAAAGGGGCTGCAAGTGAAGCTGAAGAGAATAACTTTGCCGATGTGACTATTGTACGGTATGATACTGCGTTAAGTCGTTGTCGTATTGGAACGGATGGTCGGGGACCTGATGGGGTAATTGTCAGTATTGATGTTGGTGGTGGCGTTAATAAGTCTGCTCCATTTATCTTCTCTCTGCCTTACAATCGCACAGTTGGGAAACTTTCGACTGAATGCTTCAAAGGTCGTACCAGTGGCTCTCGACCTGCATGTAGTTGGTGGAATACAGAAGCACAGGTTTGGAATACAAGCGGCTGTACAACATTAGGAACGACAGAATCAAATGGACAAAATTTAGTACAATGTTCATGTACACATTTAACTGACTTTTCCGTCTTATATCGTGATTACAATGATCCTTGTTCAACCTATGATACTATGCCTTACGCATTCTTTGCCATTATTTATATTATAGTTGCATTTATCTCATTACTTCAATTAATTCGTATCTCTCGTAGTTATCCAAAAGTAAATGATGGTGGCTTAGGATATGCTTTAGGATGTAAATTATCTTTTGAACCTGTAGTGATTCAACACTTTTTTATTATAGTCGTTGCATTATGTCGTGCTTTATCAGCATCAAGATTTGGGCAACAGTTTGAAGTATTTGCAGAGCTTTCTCAAGGAGTTGTTGCTCTTATTACTGCACTTCCATATATGGTCATGTTCTGGGTCTTTAGTCTATTAGTCTGGCAATGGGCACGACTCTGCGATGTAAAACAACTTGCTGTATTAAGTGCCTCTCGTGATGCATTATTACCTCATTTTGTCTGTCTTAATGTTACGGTTATGATAATTATTCTCTGTTTCTTCTTGTCATTTATTGTTCCTGGTTGGCCACCACAGGAGACCGCTATTAGTGCCTCTATTATCATGGCTGTTATTTATATCTTGGCTGGGTTTGCTTTTATGTTATACGCCGTGCTTGTTTCTACCGCACTTAATGCATCAGAGGGAAAACCTCCGAACTACACTTCTTATTGTAGCCCTCGTCGCACAACCAAGATGCTTCTCGCTGGTGTTGCAATTGCGATATGTTTCTTTGTTGAGACAGCAATATGGGCGGTATCAACATGGTCTCCAGATACCTCTGATCCCTTCTTCTCCGAAACCACACTTACGTTAGCTTTCTTTACCTTCGATGTTTTAGCTCTTCTTTTTGTCCTAGCGGTATTTACTAGAGCAGTTAGTAGGCGGGAAGCACCATCAAGCCATAATCCAATTGTTCCGAGCCAAAAATCAGAAGTACTTACATCGCCACAACCACAATCCCGAGTTAGAGCTTTCTTTTTTGGTCGATCTCCTGCTGATAAAACTCCTCCTTCACCAGCTTTTATTCAATTAGCATCACCTGATTCTGTTGGTAGTAGGCCGGCATCACCACAGATTGGTAAACCCTCACCCGAATCAGAAAACGAATCTAAATCTAAATATGAAAGTAACAAATCACGACAATCAAAAGCAGAAAGTAAATCAGCAAGAAATGCTTTTGAAGATCCAAGAGATGAAGATGACGGTGAGGAAAGTGACGATAGTGTAACACGGCGTGATCTTGGTGAAAATGACGGTGCAAGTTCTAGTGCTATGGTCCGTTCCGGCAGTACTAGTGTGATGATTCGTCCTGCAAGTGGTACTCTCATTCGTGGGCCAAGTGTAAGTCAGGTTCAGGCTGTTCCATCTCAGGTTCTTCCACCTCCCCCCGCCGCTGCAGGGGTTTCAAATACCCCATCTCGTTCACGACAACATACTAGAAATGCAACACTTGGAAATATGATGCAAAACTTTTTATCTAAATTCCGTGCGCCTATCTGTGATGTTTGTAAGACTAAGGAAGCTGCATTAAACTGTTTGGAATGTCCCCGTATGGCTTGTCCTACGTGCATGTGGGATGCACATCGTTCAGGTGAAGATGCATCACATTTAATTGTGCCTATAACTCTTGAAGCTGGACAAGTAGGTCAGGATGTTGAACTTGCAAGAGTCTCTGATATTAAAAATATTCCACATCCAGGACTTGAACAAGTGCTTGAAAATCCCTCATTATGTGCGCATTTCCGAAAGTTTTGTATTAAAGAAAGTTCGGAAGAAACTTTAGCATGTACTTTAAATATTGCAAGATTTCGTGATAAAGCTGAACGTATTGGTAAACCCGATGTTGAAATGGCTCAGAAAATTTTCTTGACTTATATCGCCGTTCATGCACCTCATGAGATTAATATTACAGCACTTGAAAGAGATAGGATTCGTGCAGTTTTGGAGGGAAAAACATTATCTCCAAGTACTTTTGATCCTGTTCTTAAGACTTTACTGGATTTGCTTCGCCTTAATTCCTGGATGAGATTCCGAGAAAGTGCTGCGTTTTCTGCAATGTTAACCGATAATAGAAATACCTTATTAGAACAACAAAAGAATCCTTATCCTTTCTTTGATCCCGAAATGAATCCTGCTGTAGTTATTCGTCTCCGTCTTCCTTTCAGCAGTGGTGAAGAGAAGGAATACGTATCTCGCCAAGCATCAAAAGGAGAGACAACAGAAAACTTCTATCGTGGTGCTGTTCTTATGCTAACTCGACGCCTAAAGAAAGAAAACTTTGTCATTGTTCAAGTTAATGGTTCGCCTTTAGATGAAAAATATATCCTTGATCATTTCCGTGCACAAAGATGGAAAGAAAGTGTATTATTCTTACGTGTTGTCGAAGGATGTCATTTTTGTGGTACTGTATTAAAAGCAGAAGAGACTGTCTGTCCTAAATGTGGATCCTCAGAACCTAAAAATAATCGTTCAAGTATTTCTGCACAACAAGAAGGAGAAGGAAAAGTTGGTGAAGCAGGGCCACAAGGTGAAGGAAGACGTTCATCTGTACAACAACATTCACGAAAGAGTTCACATCCTCGTGATATGGATTTAGAGTTAGGCGATTATGAAGGAGAAATATCCTTAGCACAAAGATCTGCTCGAGGATCACCAATGAGAGAACCTGGACGTGGGTCTATTTCTTTACTTATCCATGATCCTCCTAGTGGCACCGTCTTTTTCCCTCATCATCCCCCTAAAAAGGGCGAGTCTAAGCATGCATCATCAGCAGAAGAGGAAATACCACTACCACCCCCACCACCATCGTGGTCATCATCATCATCATCATCATCATCATCATCATCATCATCATCATCATCCTCCTCCTCCTCATCATCATCATCATCAGCAAGAAGAGGAAGTCATGTTACTTCATACTCTGTTGTTGATGGGTCTCCATTACCACCACCACCAGAGCCACCTGGTGATTTCCCCGTCGATTTTAATCCTGTAGTATTGAATTTGGGAAACGAGGGGGTCTTACCTAAAGGCCGACGTACTCGTACCGCAGCAGCGGCTAGGTCTTAAATAAAGCTTCTAAACACTTAATCAAAGTCAAACAATAACACAACTTATTTTGTGCTATATTTCAATGCATTTCTCTAACAACACAGTTCATTCGAAGTGAAGCGTGTGTCTGGGAATTTTGTGAGAAATTGTCAAACAAACTTGTACTTTAAAATTGTTCCCGGAACACACATGCATGAGAATGATGTGTGTAATACGGGAATTTTGAGATTGGGGTAAAGAAAATTTGGCACCACGTTTACGTGTAGTGATTTGTGACCTTACCTAAAGAGTTGTTGTTTGAATAAGAG
>Ga0170475_131563111_pt1 | contig 10827 bp, 12 predicted proteins | sample Soicark_Litter_5_FD_111474 | JGI IMG/M metagenome (GOLD analysis project Ga0170475, IMG submission 111474) | Avena fatua rhizosphere microbial communities from Hopland, California, USA. Combined Assembly of 48 SPs | reverse complement strand
AACGTCGACAAGCTGCGCTACCACCGCATCATCATCATGACCGACGCGGACGTCGACGGCGCCCACATCCGCACCCTGCTGCTGACGCTGTTCTACCGCCAGATGCCGCAATTGGTCGAACGCGGCCACGTGTACATCGCGCAACCACCGCTGTACAAGGTGAAGGCCGGGCGCGAGGAACGCTACCTGAAGGACGACGTCGAGGAAGCAAGCTACATGATGACAGTGGCGCTGAACGGCGCGACGCTGACGCCGCGCGATGGCGCCGACCCGATCAGCGGCGAGGAACTGACCAAGCTGGTGCGCCAGTACAACCTGGCCAACGCGATCATGATGCGCTTGACGCGCGTGATCGACCGCGCGGCGCTGACCGCCATCATGACCGGTGGCGTGGCGCTCGACCTGAGGACGTTGGACAACGCCGAGGAATCGGCCAGGGCGCTGGCCGCCGCGATCAGCGACCCGACGGTGCGCGTGCGGGTGCACTCGGATGAGCTGTCGGAAAAACATTCTCTGCGCATCGAGCGCATGCGTCACGGTAACGTGCAGGTCACGGCGATCGACGCCGACTTCGTGGCAAGCGCCGACTACGGCGTGCTGGCCAGCTCGGCAATGACCTTCAAGGGCCTGATGGGCGAAGGCGCCATCATCCGCCGCGGCGAAGGCGAAAGGATGAAGGAAGCGGCGATCCCGGACTTCCACCAGGCGATGCAATGGCTGCGCGAGGAAGCCGAGCGCGGCGTGTCGAAGCAGCGCTACAAGGGCTTGGGCGAGATGAATCCGGAGCAGTTGTGGGAAACCACGATGGACCCGACCGTGCGCCGGCTGCTGAAGGTGCAGATCGAGGACGCGATTGCGGCGGACCAGATCTTTACCACGCTGATGGGCGATGAGGTGGAGCCGCGCAGGAACTTTATCGAGTCGAATGCGCTGCAGGCGGGGAATATTGACGTTTAATTTTGTCTGTCGGATGACACAAGAAATGGAAATTGTGCCAAGTTGGCAAAAAAACTACTGACACGATTATTGAAAAAACTAGCGGTAAGTAAGCTTTTTTTCTTAAAGCAATCTAAGAAATTTCACGTTCGGTGTCAGAGCGCCATTTTTCACTAAACTTGTTATGAAATTGCCGAACAGCTCAAAATAAATAAAAAATCTCTTTCAAATCAATTCGATCAATCTCGCTTTTTGCAACATCTAACAGATCTTGTTAAAATGGCAGAGCCAGTAAACTTTCTATTTCCACCGATTAACCATGAGCGTTTCCTAAAACATCTAGTCGATACCCGAGCACCAAGATGAAACACTCGTTCTCTGGAATAATTGTTCGCTATATTCGAAATAACGATGCGCCAGAAACTACTGACGTACTCCCAGAAGACGAGTTACACGTCAATCTTTGGGAAGTTGCACGTCGTCGATTTATTGACCTAGGCGTAATGATTAGCCAACCGGCGGAAATTACTACGCTTCAAGTAGACTTACCTTGGGAGATCAATCACACCAAAGTTTTTGATCTCGGTTCACGCCTTGTGGGCGAAAAAATCATTGCTGCGATCTTCAATGATGTTGTTCAGTATCGCGGCTCGAATGATCAAATGTTCGCTCAGGTAACATTTCCAAACGCGATAACTCCTCGAAGCTTTGTGCTTGCCCGCTTAAGCTCACAAGACTTTATCTCTGAACAGGTAGTTTTGTCGGATGGATCAAGAACCACGCGACTAAAGGTCCGCGTGCCACCGCTTCCAAATTTCTCAACCTCATCTAGTGCGTTGTATATTAGGTTCAGGATCATCGACGTTCCTGAGGAAAATTACACTTCCGTCTTCTCCCAGAAGGACCGAAATCTCCTCAGTTCCAGCTTGGAAACCCGTATCGTTGATTTCCGAATCAATGTTCGACGTGGTACTCCAGATGACATTCTGACCAGTCAGACAAACTTGCGTTTTCCTCGATGGAAGAAAATCCATGTTTTTATGACATTGGATCGAACACGAGAAATGACGTTCAGCAACGAGAAATTTGTCGACTGTAGATCTCTTGAGGATGAAGCTGTATGGAATAGTTACATTGCACTTGACACAAGCGTAACTGGTTCTGAAGGTTCAGTCTCTGACTATCTTGGGTACCAATGGACGTCCAAGTCGGAAGGCAACTCTCCGGCTAAAGACTTGGTTGCGCTTGCTCGATTCAGCAAAGTCACTTCATCGAAAGCGTATGTCCTAAGATTTATTCTTCTCGCATTAATCCTCGGTGCAGGCGGAAACGGTGTGTGGAATATTGCAGAAGAGATAGTTCCGAAAATCCTTCCTAGCACATCAAAAAACTGGGCCATATTAGGAATTTTAGCAGTATTTTTTACCGCCATTATATATGTTCCGCCTATCGTTATTGGACTGGCAAAAGGAGCCGCGACGCTTTCGAGGAAAATTTGGTCTAGTATCCAAGGTTGGTTTTAGTAAGCGAAATTTTTATCGCTATATGCCTCTCTCTGCCTTGGCCTCTGTATATAATTATCACCGTCTAGCAAGCCATTGAATGCATATTCAGTTTTCTCTGGCCTATAACGCCCTGTGTACTCTGCACTTTGTTGAAACCCATAATAGCTAAAAATACGCGCAAAGGCAGGAAGGTGCTCTTCCGCTACACTTAAAAGAGGTTTCTCGGATACCAACTCTTCGAACGCGCGCTCAAACAACCTTACTCCCAGTCCTCTTACCTTTTGGAATTCATCAATGACGCGCAGACAGCACAGCTTCTTTTCAACCCCGTCGTCTTTTACAATCGCAAAACCAGCTAAATGACCATCTCGGTACTCCGTTAAAATCGCGCGTTCTCCTTGGTCAAGGCCAGGAATAACTTTGTTCTGAATCCAATGATCGAAGCTTGGATAACAGCCGCGCAAGCTACTTGCGTGCACCAAAACGTCAGATAGCACACCTTTTGCTAACTCTGGTGAAAGTATGAGCGACGTTCGATTGAGGGTAAGGTTGAGCATGTATAAGACCTTCGAAAAACGTCAAATCATAACAGAAAGCAACTTCTGTAGCCGCGTTGGTGCTCATCCGAGTATACTTCCGATTCGTCGTCTTGCGTGAAGAATCTACACGAACGCATACTTAGCAAGCTTTTTTTGCTTAACTTGAGAGCAACAAAATAGAACAAGCCTCGTAGCTTGCCCATGTGACTCGGCGCGTGCTTGGCACTCCGACAGCAGACTATGGAAGGATACTCAGCAGTGCCGCAGCGCTTACGGTTCTTGTTAGACACCAATGTCCTAATCCCACTGCAGGATTCGCTCCAAGTTCTTGAGCGCAACTTGGCCAACTTCGTTCGTCTGGCAAACATTGGTGGTCACCAGCTGATGTACCATCCGGCTAACGTCGCCGATTTTGAACGTGACACCAACGCCGAACGACGCCAACGTAACTTGCAGCGCATCAGACAGTACCCTGCCCTACACGATCCAGCACCATGCGTCTGGAACACATCCGATACTATTCCCAACGATGCGTGTGATAACGAGCTTCTCTACGCACTTCACTGTGATGCCGTCCACGCGCTGGTTACTGAAGACAAGGGCATCCATGCAAAGGCGCGTTCACGAGGACTGGCGCATCGTGTCTACACGATTCAGACCTCGGAAGACTGGCTCAAGCGCCTCCATGAGACACGGCAGATTACCCTGCCAAACATCCATGATGTCCCGCTCCACAGTCTTACCCCCGAACTGCCAATGGCCTTCTTCAACAGTCTGCGCAACAGTTATCCCGCAACCCAAGGTCGCGATGGCTTCGATGGGTGGTTCCGTCAGAAGGCCAGAGAGGATCGTCACGCATGGGTGTATCGGGACGACAGCGGGGCGTTGGCTGCCATATGTATCTATCAAATCCAAAACGATGAGGTCTTGAATGATGCTGGTGACGTTCTTAGTGGCGCGGCCCTGAAGCTCTGCACGTTCAAGGTTGGCGAATCGGTGCGTGGTCGAAAGATTGGAGAGCTATTCCTCAAGGCCGCATTTCGCTACGCGACGGAAAACACCTGTGAGCATATTTTTATCACCGCGAATGCTGAAGGCCAGGACTATCTGATTCAGGTTCTGATGGATTTTGGCTTTGCAGAACGAGGTACCTATCGGGGAGACATGGTGCTGGTCAAGTCACATCCGGCTGCCGAGCCGCCGACAGATGGCCTAGCAGCGACTGAGTACGTCCGTCGTTATTTCCCGCACTTTCGATCTGACTCAATTGTGCAGAAATTCTTGGTTCCAATCCAACCGCATTACCATGAGATACTCTTCCCTGACTATACACCGGTCCAGCCAAGACTCTTTGCACCGACGGACAACGTAGGAAACGCGATCAAGCTTGCATATCTGTGCCATGCGCAGACAAATTCGATTTACCCGGGAGATGTCCTGCTGTTCTATCGTACCGGTGATGAGAAAGCTGTTACGTCGCTGGGTGTGGTCGAGCGATTCGAAATTTCTAGCGACGGTGCGCAGATTGCCAGTTTGGTCAGTCGCCGCACCGTCTATAGTATTGACGAAATCGACGTGCTGGCACAAAAGCCAACCAAGGTCATTCTCTTTCGACTTGTTGGCCATTTCCCAACGATTATCCCCTACGAGCGACTCATACTTGACGAGGTCGTGACGGGGTCAATTCGATCTATTCGTAAGGTTTCAGATGTCGCTTTTTCAAGAGTCCTCGCCGCGTCTCTGCGGTAGGGCCGTGTTACTTTCTATAAAACCGAAGTACGCTGACCTAATACTTGCCGGTTCCAAGCGGGTCGAGTTTCGCCGTTCTTGGGCTGCACAAGATGTAAGTATAATCGTGCTCTATTCGAGTTCTCCAATCCAGAAGATCGTCGGCGTGGTCGAGGTGGAAGATGTGGTTATTGCTTCAGCAACTTCGCTGTGGAAGACATGCGTTGAGAGGGGAGGTGGGCTTACCAGGGATGAGCTTCGGACCTACCTTGCAGGCAAATCGCAGGGAGTCGGCGTACTGCTGGGAAAGGTCTTCAAGCTAGCGAAGCATGTCGAACCTTCGGAGGTAATCAGCAACTTCGTACCTCCACAATCGTTCAGGTACTTGGATGCTGACGAATACATGAAGCTTGAAAAGAAAGTGAGCAGTAGGAGGGGAAGACAATGACGCTGTTCGTCGGCGGGGTTCATGCTGTCGGCAAGACCTTTGTTTTGAAACCGGTATGCGAGAGTCTTGGTGTGAAGCATGCGACTGCGAGCCAACTTATCAAGGAGCAACGAGGCTTCTCAAACTGGACGATCTCTCGACAAATTGACGACATCGATGAGAACCAACGTGCTTTAGTCGCAGCAGTTAAGCGGCTTGAGCATAGCGGCGAGAAAGTTGTCCTTGATGGCCACTTCGTGCTACGGCGGGGCATAGGAGTCCACGAAAAGATTGACGCCGAAACGTTCGTTCAGCTTATGGTTCGAGGAATTATTCTTCTGGAAGCCCCAACCGCAATCATCGCCGATAGACTTCTGCAACGGGGTGATACTACTTGGGAACTTTCGGAAATTGAGGTCTTCGCCCAACAGGAATTGGAGCACGCTGAGGCTGTCTGCCGGCAGTTGGAGGTTCCGCTTGTGAGATTATGCTTGCCGTCGGAATTGGAAGTCCGAAAAGCTGTCGAAAAGCTCACCGCCTGAGTCGTTGAAAAAGGATTGATGCTCGTAGCGTACATGTGCATGGACAGTGTCCGCGATCTCTGTGCGAATGACATACTCGGAGAGATCAGATGTCCCCCCCGGCCCCAACAGGTTGACGTACAGTAGTCCCCCTACGAACCCGGCGCGGCTGTACGCTCGACCACATTGCGGATCGCCGCCACGATGTTCGGATACGCGCCGCAACGGCATAGATTACCGCTCATGCGCTCGCGGATTTCATCGTCGCGCAGCCCTTCCAATCGTTCGCCAGGCGTGATCGCGCTGGCTTGGCCACCGGCAGCTTCAGACAGCAACGCCACCGTCGAGTACGCCTGCCCCCCTGGAGTGCAGTATCCACACCAGAAGCCTCCATGCTCCATGAACGCCGTCTGTACCGGATGCGGCGCACCATCCTGCCTCAATCCCGCGACGGTGGTGATATCGCGCCCCTCCTGCATGATCGCCAGCGTCAGGCAGGCATTGATGCGCTGGCGATCGACCAGCACCGTACAGGCGCCGCACTGACCGCGGCCGCAGCCGTTCTTGGCGCCGGCCAGGCGCCCTACCTCGTGCAGCGCATCAAGCAAAGTCACGCGGGGATCGAGCATGAGTTCATGGGTCGTGCCGTTGATGCGCAAGCGGACTTTCTGGGTCCGCGCATAAACCCTTGCTCCGGCGCGGGTGCGCCGCTCGGTCAGGATGTCATCGTCGTCTGGCATGGCAGTACTCGCTTTATGGAAAAACGCGGAACCCATCTGACCCAGAGACCCAAGGAGCGGTTCCCCGTGGGTGACAAAAACACGCCGCTTCATCCCTTGATGCCGGCGACCTGCTTGAGCGTGTAGCCCATCCACCTGCTCGCGCAAGCCGCAGAGCTAGTAGAATTGCATAATGTAATGTCGCACATAAAACTGAACAGCGGCACACTGTTGTTATCGGTTAAATAGACAGGATGAGTCGCAATGCCACTCGAACAGCAAATCCGTGAGTCGATCGACGAATATTGCCAGCGCAGCCTCGCTGGCGCTTTCTACTCCGCACGTTATGTCGCCAAAATAATGAAGGTCCGCAAACTACTCATCCTGCTCACTCCACTGCTTTTGGCGGGCTGCATCAACGAATCGGCTAGCTACTATATTGCTGGCAATCAGCACGCGCTGACGGTGCGCGCGCAGCAGGACTATTTCTGGAGCAAGCAGGTCACGCTGAAGCTGATCGCCTCGCGCTTGCCAGAATGCCAGCACCAGTTGACGCTGGGCGAGGTGCCGGCCGCTGGCCTCGAGATCGAGCTGCTGGCGTCTGGGGCGAACGTCTACACCCTGCGTACCGACGGCAAGGTTTGGCAAGTGGAAACGCAGGGATGTACCCAGCTGAAAACGCCAGCACAGGCACAGGGCGAGCCGCTCGGCACGTTCCGGCTCGACGAGCGCAAGAAGATGGTCTTCGAGCAGGCCAAAACGATGCCCATGCAATAAACTAGGGACGCAGCCAGCCGCGCGCGATCGGCGCCGCCAGCAGGCGGCGGTAAACTGTTTCCATCATGCGCGCCAGCAGCGCGCAATTCATCTCGGCGAAGCGGGTGCTGAACAGCCGCGCCATGGCGGCCGATACCACCAGCGAGCCGATCATGTCCATCGGCCAATGTATGCCCAGAAACACGCGCGCCCACGCCACCAACAGCGACAACGGCAGCAACAGCACGCCCAGCCTGCCCGCCTCGGGCACCTGGCTCGACACCAGCACCAGCGCTACCGAGAAAATGCAGGTCGCGTGATCGCTTGGGAATGAGCTGTCGGGTGCATGGCCCATGAAGGTGTGGCCGATCCCGACCATGAAGGGGCGTGGATTGAACCACAGCATTCCGATCGCCATGTTCAGCGCCAGCGCGCAGACGGCGGCGAGACAGGCCCGCACCGCCACCTCGCGGTGCGGCCCCGTGCCGCTCAACCACAGTAGCGCCAGAATCAGCAGAATCAGCAGGATCAGCCATTTGGCGGCGATCATCGCGCCATAAAGTTGCCAACCAGCCAAGTCGGTTTTGGCATTGAGCAGGGAGAACAGGATGAGGTTGAGATGTTCAGGCATGACGGCACGCGGCAAGCAATAAAGAAATACGTCTTTTTTGCTAGCTTAGCGCAGCCGAATTGTGCGCCGCCACACCAGACCTCAACAAAATGTGACAAGCCTGCCGGCACACGCCCGGCAGGCGTTCGCATCCCCCTCAACGTGATCCCAGCAGTTTGTGCAGCTGCTCGATTTCAGCGGTGTGCGCCTCCACCTGTTCGAGCGCCTGCTCGAGCAGCGTGCGTTCGCCGTCGCGCAATATCGTCCATTGGGTGAAATATTCGTGGACGGTGCGCCACGGAGGGAACTCGGGCGGCAGGCTGCGCCAGGCCGAGCCGGTATGCAGGAAATACAATACCGCGCAAAACACGTCGTACAGGTCGTGCTTGCGCGGCCGCGTCTTGCGCCGCGTCGCTTCGAACATGCCGCGTACCTTCTCGAATTGCTCGCGCGATATATCGCTAGGAAATTCTGGCCTGGCCATTTCGATCGCCCCAAAGTGGCTTGGAGACGACCGATCCGGAACAGGTTCCCGGACAAGTCCTAGACGGCGCCGCGCTCGCTCAGTCGCGCGCCAGCGCCAGGAATTCCGTGCGCAGCGCCAGGTTCGGCTGCAGGTCGCCCAGCATCGCCGAGGTAATGGTTTCCTCGCCCGGCGTGCGAATGCCGCGGCTCTCCATGCACATGTGGCGGCACTTGACGACCACACCCACCGCCCTCGGCTCAAGCACTTGCATCAGCGCATTGGCGATCTGGATCGTCATACGTTCCTGCACCTGCAGGCGCTTGGCATAGATGTCGACCAGCCGGGTCAGCTTGGACAGGCCGACAATCCGACCTCTCGGCAGGTAGCCGACCGTGGCCTTGCCAAAGAACGGCGCCAAGTGATGTTCGCAGTGGCTGTAGACCGGGATGTCGCGCACGACGATCAGCTCATTGTATTCCTCGGCGCCGTCTTCAAACGCCTTGAGCACTTCGACCGGATCCTGGCCATAGCCGGAAGTCCAGTGTTTCCAGGATTTCGCCACGCGCGCCGGCGTTTCGTGGAGACCTGGACGGTTCGGATCTTCACCGAGACTGGTCAGCAGGCGGCGCCAATCGTACTCGGTGAAAGCTTCTTTGTCAGCCATTGGTAAACCCTTAGAATGTGATTGCCTCCAGTATATAGAAAATGCGCGAACGCCACAGGAAGTCACCGATTCTTTGAGCCAAGCGAACCGATCTGCTGGGGCAATACGTCAGCATTAGCGGATATTCAGTATTTACCGTCTCGGAGAACCTCATGTTCGGCAGCACCGTCCTGGAAGTGGCGATCGGCCTCACATTTTGCTACGGCACGCTCGCGCTGATCGTCAGCACCCTGCAGGAGGCGCTGGCGGCAGCGTTCCGGCTGCGCGCCAACACCTTGCTGGGTGGGGTCAAGAGCATGCTCAACGATCAACGCTTCATCGCCCTGGCCCAGTCGGTCTATGCTCACCCGCTGGTCAACCCCCACGCCGACGGCACTCCGCTCGACCAGCGCAACCTCAAATCCAAGCCGTCGTACATCGAGCCGGTGCATTTTGCAATCGCCCTGATCGACAGCGTCCAGAAAGCGCCGGGCGACCTTGCGGAGCTGAGCAGCGATATCGACGCGATTGCCGATCCGCAGGTGCGGCGTGCGCTGAAGGCGCTGTACCTGCGCGCCGGCGGCGACCTGCAGCGCTTCCAGAACAACGTGGCGGGCTGGTTCGCCAACGCGATGGAGCGCGTCTCGGGCGCCTACAAGCGCCGCCAGTTGCTGGTGTCGCTGCTCCTGTCGCTGCTGCTGTCGATTCTGTTCAACATCGACAGCATCCACCTGTTCCGCACGTTATGGCAGCACCCGGCCTTGACCGCGCAGATCAGCGCGGCGCCAGGCGCGCTCGACGCGAAAACGATGAGCTTGATGTGGAGCCTGCCGATCGGCTGGAACACTTTTCCGCCGGTACTGAACGCGGACTTTGCGCTGCAGGTGGCCGGTTGGCTGATAACGGCCTCGACCGCCCTGTTCGGGGCGCCGTTCTGGTTTAACCTGCTGCAAGGGGCAATGCAGATGCGCGGCACCGGCGGCAAACCGGAAGATGTCCCGCGCGCGGTCGTGCTCGAAGGGGCGATCACGGCCAAGGCAGGGCCGCTGGAGTCCTAGCGGCCGGGCGGGCGGTGGGCGTCCACCAGCACGTTCGAAATCGACACCTGCCGCACCGGTTCGGGCCACTCGTCATTCGGCCCGAACCAGCGCGCCTCGGCGATCTCGTTGGGGTCAATGCGGATTTCGCCATTGAGGTAATCGGCTGTGAAGGCGATCATCAGCGAATGCGGGAACGGCCACGATTGGCTCGCGAAATAGCGCAGGTTGTGCACGCGCAGCCCGACTTCCTCGAACACTTCACGGTGCACCGCTTCCTCTATCGACTCGCCAGCCTCAAGGAAACCGGCGAGCGGCGTGAAGCGCCCGGACGGCGAAGCCACGTGCAACGCCAGCAACACCGCGTCTCCCTTGCGGACCAAGACCATCATTGCCGGCGAGATGCGGGGATAGGCAAGGTGGCCGCAGCCGACGCACTTGAAGCAGCGCTCGCCCCCAGCGAGGACCGTGCCGCTGCCGCAAGCGCCGCAAAAGCGGTGCGTGCGCGCCCACTCGGCGAGCTGGGCGGCCCTGCTGGCCAAGCCCAGCAGCTCATCGTCCATGTCCGCGAACAGTGAGCGCAAGGTACGCCAGACATAACCCGGGAACGTAAGCGCATCGGTGTCGAGCCAGCCGGTCTGACAATAACGCGATCCGAAGAGACCGACCGGAAGCAGGCGCCGCGTATCGAAGCCGAGCCGCGCCACCGCCGCCGCGTCCGGCAACGCGAGGTCATGTCCACGCACCAGCAGACGCCCACCGTGGAACAGGAAAGTCAGCGGGTCCGGATGCGCTTGCGGAGCCATCAAGGGCGTAAAGGAGGCGGGCGTCTGGAGCATGGACGGTATCATGGAAAGCGTTCCCGCCATGATACAACCTTTCCAGACACCGCCTTGGCCTCCCCACGTTTTACCGCCGCCTAGGCTTTCGCCAGTTTTTT
>Ga0170475_114368925_pt1 | contig 10828 bp, 14 predicted proteins | sample Soicark_Litter_5_FD_111474 | JGI IMG/M metagenome (GOLD analysis project Ga0170475, IMG submission 111474) | Avena fatua rhizosphere microbial communities from Hopland, California, USA. Combined Assembly of 48 SPs | reverse complement strand
CGGAGGCGGCGGGGGCGGCTTCTCCGTCGGCGGCTTCGGCGGAAGCTCCGGCAGCAGCGGAGGAGGCGGCGCCTTCTGACCGGATGCCCGATCCGGGAATCCTCACGATCCTGATTCGACCATCGACCACGACAACCTGAGAACAGCAAAGGAATGAACATGGCCAAGGAATCCATCTTCGGACGCATCTCCACGCTCGTCCGCGCGAACATCAACTCCCTCCTCGACCAGGCCGAGGACCCGCAGAAGATGATCAACCAGCTCGTCCGCGACTACACGAACAACATCGCTGACGCCGAGTCGGCGATCGCGGAGACGATCGGCAACCTGCGACTGCTCGAGCGCGACCACGAGGAGGACGTCCGCGCGGCGCGCGAGTGGGGCAACAAGGCCCTCGCCGCAAGCCGCAAGGCCGACGAGCTGCGCGCGGCCGGCAACACCACCGACGCCGACAAGTTCGACAGCCTCGCCAAGATCGCCCTGCAGCGCCAGATCGGCGAGGAGCGCGAAGCACAGGCGGCGGAGCCGCAGATCGCCGCTCAGACCGAGATCGTCGAGAAGCTCAAGGGCGGCCTGAACGGCATGAAGGAGAAGCTCGGTCAGCTCAAGACGAAGCGCAGCGAGCTTCTCGCGCGCGCCAAGGTCGCCGAAGCGCAGACCAAGGTGCAGGACGCGATCGGCTCGATCAACGTGCTCGACCCGACCAGCGAGCTCGGCCGGTTCGAGGACAAGATCCGCCGCCAGGAGGCGCTCGCCCAGGGCAAGGCGGAGATCGCGGCCTCGTCGCTCGACGCGCAGTTCGAGAGCCTGGAGGACCTCGGTGAGCTGACCGAGGTCGAAGCCCGGCTCGCCGAGCTCAAGTCCGGCGGCACCTCGCGTGCCGCCATCGAAGCAGAATGATCCACCCCTCCTTCTCCTCCTGGAGGGACCATGACCCGATTCCTCATCGTCCCGCAGTGGCAGGGCTCGCCGTCAGCGCGCGCCATGCTGCTCACCGACGGAGCGGCGGCGATCGCCGGCGACCTGCCCCGCCGCGACACGACGATCCTCGACGTGCCGCTCGAAGCCGGCGATTCGCTCGGCACCGGCATCCGACGGCTCAGCGCCCTGCTGCGGACCCGTGAGCTGGTGGCCGAACAGCTCTCCGGCGCCGCCGACGCGCCCGTCGTCATCGGCGGCGACTGCAGCGTGAGCGTCTTCGCCCTCGCCGCCGTCGACACCACCGATCTGGCCGTGCTGTGGTGCGACGCGCATCCCGATCTGAACGAGCCGTCCACCTCCCCCTCCGGCGCCTTCGCAGGGATGGCTCTGCGCGCGGTGATGGGAGATGGCGAGCCGCAGCTCGCGCTCGATCCCGGCATCCCGGCCGAGCGGATCGTGCTGCTCGGCGCGCGCAGCATCGACGACACCGAGCGCGATGTTCTGGACGGGCTCACCCAGCTCTCCCCCACCGACCTCGATGACGCGGATGCCGTCGCCGCTGCCGTGCGCGCGACCGGCGCGACGCGCGTCTGGGTGCACATCGACGTCGACGTCCTCGACCCCGCCGAGTTCGAAGGGGTCTCCGAGGCCGCTCCGTTCGGCGTCACTGCGAACGGGCTCGCCGCCGCGCTGCGGCGTCTGCGCGACGAGGTGCCGCTCGCCGGTGCGACCATCGCCGGCTTCGCGCCGCGAAGTCCCGCCGATGCCGTGCTCGATCTCGGCGCCATCCTGCGCCTGATCGGTGCTGTGGCGTGAACGAGGACTGGCGCGAGGGCGCCGAGCGCGCGCTGAAACGCGGACGCAGGTTCGACCCCTCATCCCCGCGGTGCTCCTGGATTCGCCCCTCAGCCGGATCGGCTACGCGTGGGGCACGGCGGTCGGCTGGGTGTGGGGCTCGCTGTGGAGCACGGGGAAGGTGCAGCGCCGGGAAGGTCTGTGGGTCTTCCGCGGCATGCCCGGATGGTCATTCGCCCGCGGGGGCGTATGTGTGGGCGGCTGCTTCCTCACCGGAGACCGCGACCCGTAGGATGCGATCCTCCGCCATGAGGCGGTGCACCGCCGGCAATGGCAGCGTTATGGCTTCCTCATGCCCGTCCTGTATCTCCTCGCCGGGCGTGATCCGCTGCGCAACAGGTTCGAGATCGATGCGGGTCTGGAGGACGGCGGCTACGTGCGCCGTTCCCGCCCCGCAGCTCGGATCGCGCCGAGCGCTCAGTCGAGCGACAGTCCGTAGCGCGACGGGGCGTGGATGGCCGATGCGGGAACCGCGAGCGCGTCGGTGAGGTGGTCGACGATGTCAACGGTGCTCAGCCAGCCTCCGAGCAGGATGGCCTCGGTGCGCAGGCCCGATCCGGACTCATCGCAGAGCATCTCGTCGGCCCAGGCCGTCGCCGCGCGGGTGAGCGCCTCACCGGTCGCTCGGGGGGCGGCGTGCCGGCGTGCCCGCGGCAGCCAGGTGACGGTCATGCGCGGCGGTGCCGTGACCACGCCCACGTGGGCGGAGTCGGGCACCTCGATGAAGACGCGGCCGACCGCGCACATCGGCAGGGTCGCGAGCGCGAGCTCGAGATCTGCCAGCGAGTGCTCGTCGGCCGTGATGAGGTGCTGCACCTGCGGGCGACGGGAGGCTCGGCGTGCGGCGCGGCTGCCGGCGAACGTCTGAGTGGTGCTCATGATGAGTCCACCCTACCACCGATGTAGGGTTGCCTAACCTCACCGGCATCCAGACGGCGTGGTCAGTCGACCAGGGCGGTCGCCAACGCGTCGAGCTCGCCTGCGGTCATCCCGGCCGCGCGCAGGTATCCGGCGACCGATCCGTGGCGCTCCTCCACCTCCGCGAGCAGCGCAGCCATCACAGGAGCCGGTGATGCGGTCGCCAGTTCCACGGCGTTGGTCGCGTCGGGCATGTGCGAGCGGAGGTACTGAACGATCGCCCGGTTGCGCTCGGGCGACAGCTGAGAGGCGGTAGCGCGTAGTCGGCGATCACGGCCTCACGGTCGGCGCCCACGGCGCTGAGTGCGAGGGCGACGGTGACGCCCGTGCGGTCCTTGCCGACAGTGCAGTGCACGAGTGTGGGCTGACCGGCGGCGATGATCCGGATGGCGTCGACCAGGCGAGGCGCCGACTCCTCGATGAGATGCCGGTACATCGCGGCGAGGTCGAGGTTCTGGGCGAAGAACGATCCCACCGATCCCAGGAACAGCGGGATGCGCGTGGTCGGCACGCCGCACAGCGCGGAGGGCTCGCGATCGACTTCGGCATCGTCGCGCAGATCGATCACATGTCGCACGCGGGCGGAGAGCACAGCGCCGCCCTCGGCGGTGAGCTGCGCGAGATGCCCGGAGCGGAACAGCACACCGGCGCGCACGCGTGACGAGCCCGCCGGCATGCCACCGACATCCCGGACGTTCGCCACGCCGCCGACGTGCAGCACGGTCATGCGCGCTCGCGATCTCGAAACAGAGGCATGCGTCCAGCCTAGGCGGGCGGCGCGTTCACAGAGAATCAGGGGCGAAATGCAATCAGACAATCAAGAGAGCCACGCACTCAGCAGATAGGTCGATATTACCGTACTGAAGTAGGCATTCTGCTCCCGCATTTCCCGGGCCGCCTGTTCCGAGAGCAGAATATGGCCGTGGTTGAAGACACCGGCGAGTTCCGCTACCTGCCCGGCCAGGCACAGGCCCTCGGCACCGACGTGCCGTCCGTCGAGCGTATCTCGCTCACCCTGCCGGATGGCCGCACCCTGAGCGCGCTGCGTTTCGGAGACGGCGCTCCCGAGGTGACGCTGCTGCATGTCGCAGGGCTGAACGCGCACACCTGGGACGCGGTCGCGCTCCTGCTCGGTCGGCCGGCTCTCGCGATCGACCTCGCCGGGCACGGCGACTCGTCATGGCGCGACGACCTCGACTACTCCCCGGCGCTCCTCGCCGAGGACATCGTCCGTGCGATGGGGGCCTGGACGTCCCGCCCACAGGTTCTCGTGGGCCATTCGCTGGGCGGGCTGACGGCCTCCGTCATCGCCTCCAGCCATACCGAGGTCGTGCGCGAGCTGGTGCTGGTCGACATCGTGCCCGGACTCGACACCGACGCGGCTCCGGCGATCCTGCGAGAGTTCTACGCCGTGACCGACTTCGCCTCGCGAGCCGACGCCGTCGCGCGCGCCCGGTCCTTCGGATTCGGCGGCAGTTTGGAGGACACCGAGCGCGGTGTGTTCTTCAACACCCGGATGCGAGTGGACGGGCGAGTCGAGTGGAAGCACCACTTCGCGCGCATCATCGGCTCCGCATTCGACTCCCTGAAGGCCGATCACGCGGCCGTCGCCGATCCGTGGGCCGAGCTCGAGGCGGTCACCGCCCCCGTGACCCTCGTCCGCGGCGCGCACGGATTCCTCCAGGACTCCGACGTCGACGCGTTCCGCGCACACCTGCCCGACTCCCCCGTCATCACGGTCGACGCCGGACACAACGTCCAGGAGACCGCTCCCGCCTCGCTCGCCGACATCGCGTCCGGCGCCCTGACCCGCGACGCGCGCTGACCGCGCGCTCTCTTCCCCTCGAGAGGACACCCCTTGTCTGCTTCCCCCACCCGTCGTCCGGCCGGACTCGCCGCGCTCGGCCTGCTCGCTGCGGGCGCCCTCGCACTGAGCGCATGCTCCCCCACCGCGCAGCCGACCCCGACCACGCCCGCCGCAGCCGACCCCGACGCGACCCTCACCGTCGGTCTCGTCCTAGAGCCGACGAACCTCGACATCCGCCACACCAGCGGCGCCGCGCTAGAGCAGGTCCTCGTCGACAACATCTACGAGGGTCTGGTCACCCGTACCCAGGACAACGGGATCGAAGAGCGTCTCGCGAGCTCGTACGAGGTGTCGGACGACGGTCTGACCTACACCTTCACGCTCAACGACGGTGTCACCTTCCACGACGGCACCGCACTCACCTCGGCCGATGTGGTCGCCTCCTACGAGACGGTCAAGTCGGATGCCGGGGTGCAGGGCAACGCCGAGTTCGCGAACGTGGCATCCGTCGCCGCCCCCGATGCGCAGACCGTCACCATCACGCTCACCCAGCCCGACCAGAACTTCCTGTTCACGCTCACCGGCCCCGCCGGCCTGGTGTTCAAGAAGGGCGACACGACCGATCTGAAGACCGCCGAGAACGGCACCGGCCCGTTCGTCCTCGACCGCTGGGCCAAGGGCAGTGCGATCACCTTCGACCGGTACGACGAGTACTGGGGAGACGCGGCGACCATCGGCGAGGTGGTCTTCCAGTACATCCCCGACTTCACCGCCGGCGTGAACGCGGCGCTCGACGGCACGCTCGATGTGCTCACGGCGGTCGACCCGAACCTCGTGTCCCAGCTGGAGGACACCGGGGACTTCACGATCACCACCGGTCGCACCACCGACAAGGCGACCCTGGCCTTCAACAATCAGAAGGCCCCGCTGGACGACGTGCGGGTGCGCAAGGCGCTGCGCCTCGCGGTAGATCACGAAGCGCTCGTCGAGGCGATCGGTGCGGGCCAGACGCTCTACGGCCCCATCCCCGAGCTCGACCCGGGATACGAGGACCTCAGCGACGTCGCCCCGTACGACCCCGCCGAAGCGAAGAAGCTGCTGAAGGAGGCCGGGCACGAGAAGCTCGACCTCACGCTCACCATCCCGTCGTTCTACGGCACCACGGCCGCGCAGGTGCTCGTCTCGGACTACGCGAAGGTGGGCGTCTCGCTCGAGGTGAAGCGCGTCGAGTTCCCGACCTGGCTCGAAGACGTCTACACGAACCACGATTACGAGCTGAGCTTCGTGCTGCACGTCGAACCGCGCGACTTCGTGAACTTCGCGAACCCCGACTACTACTTCGGCTACGACAACGAAGAGGTCCAGAAGCTGTATGCGCAGTCCCAGACCGAGATCGACCCGGACAAGTCCGCCGAGCTGCTGAGGAAGGCGGCACGCATCGTGTCGGAGGACCATGCGGCCGACTGGCTCTACAACGGCGCCACGCTCACCGCGCACACCGCCGCCGTCTCCGGCTTCCCGACCGACTCGATCAACTCGCGCATCGACCTCGCCGGCGTGACGAAGTCCGCGGAGTGATCCGCTACGCGCTCACCCGAGGAGCCCTGCTGATCGCGGGGCTCCTCGTGTCGAGTGCGATCATCTTCCTCACATTGCGGGTGTTCCCCGGTGACGTCGCCCAGCTCATCGCGGGAACGCAGGCGGATCCGCAGACCGTCGAGGCGCTGCGCGAATCGCTCGGCCTCGACAAGCCCCTGCTCGCGCAGTACACCGACTGGATCGGCGGCATCCTGCGCGGCGACCTCGGCACCTCGCAGCTCAGCGGCGCCTCGGTGGGCGCCGAGCTCGCCGAGAAATCCCGGGTGACCGTGCCGCTCGGGCTGATGGCGTTGACCGTCGCCCTGCTCATCGCCGTGCCGTTCGGAGTCGCATCCGCTCTGCTCCGCGGCCGGGCCGGGGGCACGGCACTCAGCATCGGCGCGCAGACCCTCGCCGCCGTGCCCGTCATCTGGGCCGGAATGATGCTCGTGGTCGTATTCGCGCACTGGCTCGGCTGGCTGCCCGCACAGGGCTTCCCCCGCACCGGGTGGGCGACGCCGGCGCGAGCCGTCGAGTCACTCCTCCTGCCGGCTCTCACGATCGGCATCGTCGAGGGCGCCATGCTGATGCGGTTCGTCCGCAGCGCCACCATCCAGGCGGCGGGCGAGGACTTCGTCCGCACCGCCGCGGCCAAGGGCCTCACCCGTCGCCAGGCACTCGTGCGGCACGGCATCCCCGCCGTCGGCCTGTCGATCGTCACCGTGCTGGGGGTGCAGATCGCGGGCATCGTGGTCGGGTCCGTCGTGATCGAGCAGCTCTTCACACTGCCCGGCATCGGCCGCATGCTGGTAACCGACGTCGGCACGCGCGATCTGGTGAAGGTGCAGAGCGAACTGCTCGTGCTCACGGGGGTCGTGCTGATCATCGGCTTCCTCGTCGACCTCGCGCACCACGCGATCGACCCGAGACAGAGAGCGGAGGAGAGCTGATGCCCCGCTGGCTGCACACCCTCCTGTCGTCGTGGACGGGCCGGTTCGCGGTGCTCGTCGTGGTGGGGATCGCCCTCACCGCCGTCGTGTCGGTGTTCTGGACGCCGTTCGACCCGATGCTCTCGGACGTGCGCGGACGCTGGGCGGCGCCGAGCTGGCCGCATCTGCTCGGCACCGACGGCACCGGGCGCGACATCCTCAGTCTGCTCATGGCGGGGGCGCGCACGACCGCGTTCGTCGCCGTCGGCGCCGGACTGGTGGCCACCCTGGTGGGAATATCGCTCGCGGCCCTCGGTGCCCTGACCGTCCGATGGGTGCGCGAGAGCATCGCGGTGCTGGTCGACATCCTCATCGCGTTCCCCGTGCTGATGATCGCCATGATGATCTCAGCCGTCTGGGGCGGCTCGCTGTGGGTGGTCGTGTTCGCAGTCGGCATCGGCTTCGGCGTCAGCATCGCCCGCGTCACCCGTCCCGAGCTGCGCCGGGTGCAGCAGAGCGATTTCGTGCTCGCCGGGCGCGCCTCAGGGCTCACGGCCGGTCAGAATCTCGCACGCCACCTGCTGCCCAACGTCGCACCGGTGTTCATCGTGCAGCTGTCGTGGTCGATGGCCGTGGCCGTGCTCGCCGAGGCGGGTCTGTCCTACCTCGGCTTCGGGGCATCCCTCACCGAGGCCTCGTGGGGCACGCTGCTGGCCGACCTGCAGCGTTACATCGGAGTGCATCCGCTCACCGTCGTCTGGCCAGGGCTCGCGATCACCGTCACCGTGCTGGGGCTGAACCTGCTCGGCGACGCGCTGCGCGAGGCGACCGACCCCACGCTCTCCCGCCGCTCGGCACAGGTGCACGTCCCGGAGGTGATCGCATGACCCTCGTGGTCGACGCCCTCGTCGTCGAGATCGACGGCACCCGCGTGGTGGACGGCGTCTCCTTCGCCGTCGACGACGGACAGCGGCTGGGCCTGATCGGCGAGTCCGGTTCGGGCAAGTCGATGACCGCGCTCGCCATCCTCGGACTGCTTCCGGACGGCGCGAGGGTCAGCGGAAGCATCCGATGGGACGGGGTGGAGCTGATCGGGATGCCGGATCGCGAACTCGCGCGTCTGCGCGGCGATGAGATCGGCATGGTCTTCCAGGAGCCACGCTCCGCCCTCAATCCGATCCGCACGATCGGTCGGCAGATCGCCGAGCCGATGCGCATCCACGAGCGGATCGGCAGGCGGGAGGCGCGTGAGCGTATGGTCGCCGAGGCGGCGCGCGTGCAGCTGCCGGCTCCTGAGTCCATCGTCGATCGCTACCCCCACCAGCTCTCCGGCGGTCAGCGCCAGCGCGTCGCGATCGCGATGGCCCTGGCCGGCCGGCCCCGACTGCTCATCGCCGATGAGCCGACCACGGCCCTGGACGTGACGATCCAGGCCGAGGTGCTGGATCTGCTGCTCGGTCTCGTCACCGACGAGGGCATGTCGCTCGTGTTCATCACGCACGACCTCGCAGTCCTGTCGCAGGTCGCGACCGACGCGGTCGTGCTCGAGCACGGTCGCGTCGTCGAGCAGGCGCCGATCGCCACCCTGCTCACCGCCCCGGCCTCTCCGGTCACGCAGGCGCTGCTGCGTGACGCCACGGCGACGCTGTGGCGGGCAGCCGACGACGACGGGATCGGATCATGACGACACCGGCCGACTCCGACGCAGGCCGCATCGTCGCGGAGGAGCTGAGCCGCTCCTTCCCCGCTCCCCGCCGCACCCTCTTCGAGCGCGCCCGCCGGAGCATCGCCCTGCATCCGACCGACCTCACCGTCGCCCCGGGCGAATCGCTCGGCATCATCGGCGAATCCGGCTCGGGCAAGTCCACCCTGGTGAGACTGCTGCTCGGACTCGACCGCCCCTCCACCGGTCGCGTGAGCGTCGACGGGCGCGAGGTGGATGCCACGGCGAGCGCGAGATCGCTGCACTGGCTGCGTCGCCGCACCGGCCTGGTGTTCCAGGATCCGTACGCGTCGCTGGATCCGCGGATGACGGCGGGGCAGATCATCGCCGAGCCGCTGTGGGCCCTCGACATCCCCGGTGACCACCGCGCACGGGTGCGCGAGGTGCTCGCACAGGTGGATCTCGATCCCGCGATGGCGGCACGGCATCCGCACGAGTTCTCGGGCGGGCAGCGGCAGCGGATCGCACTCGCCCGCGCGATCGTGCATCGTCCGAGGATCCTCGTCGGCGACGAGCCGATGTCGGCTCTGGATGTGACGGTGCGTGCGCAGATCCTCGCCCTTCTCGTCCGGCTTCGCGCCGACGAGGGGCTGACCCTGATCACCGTGTCGCACGACATCGGGCTCGTTCAGCATCTCAGCGACACGGTGGCGGTGATGAAGGACGGCCGGATCGTGGAGCGCGGTGCCACTGCGACCGTGCTGCGGCACCCGGCGGAGGACTACACCAAGCGGCTGCTCGCCGCGGTGCCCGTCCTTCCGGACCGTTTCTGAAATACTTCAACACGGTATACCATTCGGCGCTTGATATACCGAAAAGCGACATCGTTCGGCCGCGGAGCGGCCGTCACAGCGACTTCTGCAGGAAGAGCACGCCCATGCGCCGGCCGAACTTCTCCCCCACCTCGACCAGCCTCCCCGCGTCCGTGAACCCCGCCTTCCGGTGCAGGGCTGTCGACGCCTCTGCGCCGCTGTCGGCGATGACCGCGATGACCTGCCGCAGGCCCGCCTCCCGGCAGCGGTCGAGGAACACGGTCAGCAGCGCCCATCCCGCGCCGCGTCCGACGGCGGAGGGTGCGAGATAGATCGAGTTCTCGATCGTGAAGCGATAGGCGGACTTCGCCGACCACGGCTGTCCGAGTGCGTAGCCGAGCAGCTCTCCGTCCGCCGTCTCCGCGACCAGGAACGGGATGCCCGCCTCGGCGATACGGGCGGCCTTCGCCACCCAGTCGTCGGTGACGGACTCGACCTCGTCGAACGTCACCGTCGACGAGCGCACGTAGTGGTTGTAGATGTCGCGGATCGCCGGCAGATCGGCATCCGTCACCTCGCGTACCTTCAACCCGCTCACGCCTCCCCCTCGACACGCCAGTCGACGGGCGCCGCGCCCATCGACTCGAGCAGGGCATTCGCGCGCGAGAACGGGCGCGAACCGAAGAATCCCCGGCGCGCCGAGAGCGGCGAGGGGTGCGCCGACTCGACCACCGGGGTGTCGCCCAGCAGCGGCTTCAGGCCCGCGGCGTCGCGCCCCCACAGCACGGCGACCAGCGGCTGCCCGCGATCGACGAGAGCGCGGATGGCGAGCTCGGTGACCTTCTCCCATCCCCAACCGCGGTGGGATGCCGGGGTCCCGGGGCGCACGGTGAGCACGCGGTTGAGCAGCAGCACCCCCTGGTCGCTCCACGCGGAGAGGTCGCCGTGCGGTGCGGGCGGTATGCCGAGATCGGCGTGGCGCTCCCGGTAGATGTTGCCCAGGCTCCGCGGCAGCGGGCGCACGTGCCGGTCGACGGCGAACGAGAGCCCGATCGGATGCCCGGGTGTCGGGTACGGGTCCTGGCCGGCGATCAGCACCCGCACATCGCCCATCGGACGCCGGAAGGCACGCAGCACATCGGGGCCTGCGGGCAGGTAGTCGCGGCCTGCGGCCTGCTCAGCACGCAGCCTGTCGCCGAGTTCGCCGATGAGGGGCTGCACCGGCGCGAGCGCCTGCGCCCACGCGGGATCGACCAGGCCGCCATCGGTCAGCTCGACGAGCGTGCGACGCATCAGTCGTCGGTGCGCACGTGCAGCGGCCCACGCGCCAGCAGGTGCTGCGCGG
>Ga0170475_104002741_pt1 | contig 10828 bp, 8 predicted proteins | sample Soicark_Litter_5_FD_111474 | JGI IMG/M metagenome (GOLD analysis project Ga0170475, IMG submission 111474) | Avena fatua rhizosphere microbial communities from Hopland, California, USA. Combined Assembly of 48 SPs | reverse complement strand
CTTGTATTGCGGATAACGTCAGATTGTGAGTCGTAGCGTCTACGTCGCATCACCTGAAGGCGTGACCGGCAAGTCGGCCGTAGCGCTGGGATTACTCGATGCCCTGACCCGGGAGGTGGGTTCGGTTGGAATCTTCCGTCCGCTGACCACGACAACCACCGACAGCCAGGACGTCGACCTCACTGTTGATCTTCTGCTGAATCAACCCGGGATCTCACAGTCCTATGACGAGGCGATCGGGGTAACCTATGACGCCCTCCGTCAGGATGCCGACGAGGCCCTGCACGTCATCGTCGAACGCTTTGGCCGGCTCACCGACCGGTTCGAAGTGATCTTGATCCTAGGGTCGGACTACACGGACGTGACAAGCGGGACCGAGCTGTCCTTCAATGCCAAGGTGGCGGCCAATCTCGGCTCGCCCGTGGTCTTGGTGGTGCACGGCCAAGAGCGGACTCCAGAACAGGTTCATGACGCCGCCGCCGGCGCAATCGCGGAGCTCCGCGCCCACCACGCCCAGACTGTCGCGATTATCGCCAATCGTGTTGATCATGATGCGGCGGAGGCGATTCGCACAAAGCTTGCCGAGCTCGGAAATTTCGTGACGGCCGCCATCCCGGAGAACCCGTTGCTATGGGCGCCGACTTTCCGAGCACTGGTAGAGGCGGCCGATGGCGAGCTGGTGCTGGGTAACGAGGCTTGGATGAATCGCGAGGCTCTGAGCGTCATCGTGGCGGCAATGAGCCTGCCTCATGTTCTTGATCGACTTCTGCTCGATGTCACAGTGATCGCGCCGAGCGACCGTACTGATCTGCTGCCCGGTCTAATGCTCGCCCACCAGTCCGGCACCTTCCCAACACTGTCCGGGATCTTGCTGACCGGCGGTTATGAGATTCCCGAAAGCATCCGGCGGTTGTCCGAAGGTGTCCAGCAAGACTTGCCGATCGCCATGACCAAGCTGGGTACGTTTACCACGGCGGAGCGGGTGATGCGGGTCCGTGGGGCCAACACCAAGGAATCGAGTCGGAAGATCGAGACTGCGCGTCGCGTGTTCGCTGAGCAGGTCGATCAGGCGGCTCTGCTGTCTGCGATTGACGTTTCGGCCTCTGATGTACGTACGCCGTTGATGTTCGAGTATCAGCTGATGGAGCGGGCGCGAGCTGATCGGCAACGAATTGTGCTGCCTGAGAGCGAGGATGATCGAATCCTCGAGGCGGCCGCGATCTTGCTACGACGAGGCGTGGCAAACATGATCTTGCTCGGCGAGGAGACCAAGGTCAGGGCTCGCGCTTCGGCACTGGGTCTTGATCTTGATGAAGCATCGATCGTGTCGCCGCTGGATCCTGGGCTGGTGCAGAAGTTCGCCGCCGCCTACGCCGAAGCGCGTGCCCACAAGGGCATGACGTTGCAGCGTGCCCGGGAGGTGGTGACCGACATCTCCTATTTCGGGACGATGATGGTCAGTCTCGGGATGGCCGACGGCATGGTCTCGGGTGCGGTCAATACAACGGCACACACCATCCGGCCCGCGCTGGAGTTCATCAAGACAAAGCCCGGTGTGAGCACGGTCTCAAGTGTGTTTTTGATGTGCCTGGCCGATCGGGTGCTGGCCTACGGTGACTGCGCGGTGATTCCCGAGCCGACGGTCGAACAGCTGGCCGACATCGCGATCTCCTCGGCGGAAACAGCGCAGCAGTTTGGTATCGAGCCGCGGGTAGCGATGCTCTCCTATTCCACTGGCACGTCGGGATCCGGTGCTGAGGTTGAAAAAGTGCGGGCGGCGACGGAGCTGGTTCGCCAGCGAGACCCGGAGCTCCTGCTCGAGGGTCCGATCCAGTACGACGCAGCGATCGATCCGGAGGTAGCGCGCACCAAGCTGCCGGACTCACCCGTCGCAGGACGTGCCACGGTGTTCATTTTCCCTGACCTCAATACCGGCAATAACACCTACAAGGCGGTGCAGCGCAGCGCCCATGCGATCGCCATCGGTCCGGTGCTCCAGGGATTGCGGAAACCGGTCAATGATCTTTCCCGCGGGGCGCTGGTGGAGGACATTGTGAACACCGTGGCGATCACTGCCATGCAGGCGCAGGGCCTGAAGCAGTCAGCGCCGACCGAAGCGGCTGCAGCAACCAGGAGTGCCTCATGAGTCAGGCACCGGTGTTGGTGCTGAACGCCGGTTCGTCGTCTTTGAAGTATCAGCTTGTGGTGCCGGAGACGGCCGAGGTGCAGGCCAAGGGTCTTGTGGAGCGTATCGGGGAGCCTGGTAGCCCGGTTGCTGATCATAGTGCGGCGATGCGTGCCATGGCAAAAGATCTTGCTGCTGCCGGCGTTGATCTTGATGCGGTCGGGGTACGTGCGGTTGGCCACCGAGTGGTTCACGGTGGCCCGGACTTCACTGATCCAACGATCATCGATGACAAGGTGATAAAGGAGATCAAGGACCTGATTCCGCTTGCTCCGTTGCACAATCCGGGCGCCGTGTCCGGCATCGAAGCGGCCCGGGCCGAGTTCGACGTGCCCCACGTCGCGATCTTCGATACCGCCTTCTTCAGCACTCTGCCGGCCGCTGCCGCGACGTACGCGATTCCCCATGATCTTGCGGAGCGGTATCGGATCAAGCGCTATGGCTTTCATGGCACCTCACACCAATATGTGTCCCGAGCAGCTGCGGAGCTGGTTGATCGTGATCTTGGTGAGCTGAACCAGATCGTGTTGCATCTGGGAAACGGCTGTTCGGCCTCCGCGGTGCGCGGAGGTATCGCCGTCGAGACATCGATGGGGTTGACCCCGCTCCAAGGGCTTGTCATGGGCACCCGTTCCGGAGATGTCGATCCGGGGCTGCACACCTTTCTTCACAACGAGCTCGGCATGACCATCGCCGAAATCGACACCTTGCTGAACAAGGAGTCTGGGCTCAAGGGCCTGGCCGGGGTCAATGACTTCCGCGAGCTGGAGCAGCGCCAGGCGGCCGGCGATAAGGCGGCGCAGCTGGCATTTGATGTGTACGTCCATCGGCTGAAGCACTATGTCGGGGCGTACCTAGCACTTCTTGGCGGGCTGGATGTCCTGAGCTTCACTGCCGGCGTCGGTGAAAACGCCCCGGCGTTGCGGGCTGCGGTCATTGAGGGTCTGGCTGGCCTTGGCTTGCAGGTGGATCCAGAGCGCAACGGCACACCGTCCAAGGTCGCGCGAGTGATCTCGCCGGACGGCTCACCGATCACTATCGCTGTCATACCGACCAACGAAGAGCTCGCAATCGCCCGTGAAACCGTAGCCCTCCTCGAATCTCGCTCGGACTGAATCAACGCGCCGCCGCACGATCATTGGTTGCTGGGCTCGAACTCGCCAAGTTTGGGGCGCGAAGGTCCAACGAACATCGTCGTAGGGTGTGCGCATGGCAACTGCGCTGATCACCGGGGGTACGTCAGGCATCGGCGCCGCATTCGCGCGAGCGCTGGCGGCACGCGGCGATGATCTCGTGTTGGTGGCACGCGATGCTGATCGGCTGTCAGAGATCGCGACGGACTTGAAGGAACGCCACGCGATAAGTGTGGAAACGATCACTGCTGATCTCGGCGTGCGGGATGAGGCGATCCGGATCGCTGAGCGGCTGACCAGCGTCGAGCAGCCGATCGAGATATTGATCAACAACGCTGGTTTCGGAATCCGGGCGAAACTCACCGACTCGGACTTGGCTCCGCACGAGTACGGGATTGATGTCATGATCAGGGCGGTCCTGATACTCGGTGCGGCGGCAGGGCGCACCATGCGGCAGCGAGGAGCCGGCACGATCATCAACGTCAGCAGTACGGCAGGCTTCCTGGCCACCGGCAGCTACGCAGCCATCAAGGCCTGGGTGACCACGTACTCCGAAAGTCTGGCGAATGAGCTACATGGCACCGGAGTCAACGTCACGGCGCTGTGTCCGGGTTGGGTCCGTACGGAGTTCCATGAACGCGCGGAGATCAATAGCAGCTCGATTCCTGAGCGTCTGTGGTTGGACGCCGACCGGCTGGTAGCCGACTGTCTGGAGGACGCCGAAGCCGGCAAGGTGATCTCTATCCCGTCCAGGCGCTACAAGGCGCTGATCACGATCTGCGAACACCTGCCACATCGGGCGGTACGAGCGGTCTCGCGCAGGGTGATGTCCACCCGTCAGTAATCGTCATGCCGGCGAAGCTTCTTGAGCGCCCCCTCCACCCCTTCAAAAAAGTGGTCGCAAACGACACAGATGCGATCGGCGGATTAGTGCCGTTTCCCACCACTTTGCGGGGATGCTGCTACAGGCCCGGGCCTTGATCGGACGGCAATACGCCGCCGCCGATCGGGTTACGCTAACCCCATGCCGAGCCGGACCCGCTATACCTCGCCGCTGCATGCAGCGGCTCGGTTCGTTGCGCAACGAGGCTTGCTGAAGCCGCTGGTCTGGGGACTCGTGACGGTGACGGTGCTCGGCGAGGAACATGTCAAGGGGCTTGATCGACCTTTTGTCATCGTGTCCAACCATGCGAGTCACCTCGATGCGCCACTGATCCTCGGATCGCTGCCAAGCAGGCTGGCCCGCTATGTCGCAGCCGGAGCGGCGGCCGATTACTTCTTCGACGTGTGGTGGCGCAAGGGTTTGACCTCCTTGTTCTTCAACGCGTTTCCAGTCGATCGCAGCGGACTTCGCGGTCGCCACGGCTTGGCCACCGGCCTGCTTGACGACGGCGTACCGTTGCTGCTCTTCCCCGAGGGCACCCGCTCCCGGACCGGTGAGATGGCGGCATTCAAGCCGGGAGCCGCGGCGCTATCCATCAGCCGAGATGTGCCCTGCCTGCCGGTTGCCATCGTTGGCGCGTCGGAGGCCATGCCATACGGCCAGAACTGGCCGACCCGCGGACGACTCCCGGTATACGTGGCATTCGGGGAGCCGATGCGGGCCGAGGATGGCGAGACGGTGGCGCAATTCTCCGATCGCATCGCCAAAGAGGTGCGCGGGCTCATCGACTACGCCATGACCTACCGCGCCGGCCAGGCGTAGCGCCTGGCTCACCTTTTAGCCGAAGGAGAACGACAGGGATGCCCGACGTCAAGCACATGAAGTGGTGGGGCTGGGGAGTCGAAGGAGTGAGCTTCCACCACGAGGACAAGCCGGCGTTTCGGCCGTTCGTGATCAATGCGATCGATCTTGATGTGGACAGACCGCCGACCGCGCCCATGTCGCTGGACGACCTGCCCATTCCGGCGCCCGTGATCAGCGATCAGCTGCTGGCGGAGCTAACCGATGCGGTGGGTGCCGACAACACCCTACAAGATGATCTTGACCGGATCGTGCACACCTACGGGAAGAGTCTTCGGGATCTGTTGCGCATCCGAGCGGGTGACATTCCGCGGGTGCCGGATGTGGTGGTCTATCCAGCCAATGAGGATGAGGTGCAACTGATCGTCGATCGCGGCGTGGCAGCCGATGCGGTGATCATTCCGTACGGCGGCGGCAGCAACATCTCCGGGAGCCTGCACGCTCCTGAAGACGAGACTCGGCCCGTCATCTCTGTCGATCTTGGCCGAATGAACCAAGTGATCGACATTGATGCCGAATCTGGCCTGGCACGCATTCAGGCCGGTGCCCAGGGTCCCGATCTTGAAGAGCAGTTGAGCGCCCGGGGTTGGGTGCTCGGGCACTACCCGGACAGCTTTACGCACAGCACTCTCGGCGGCTGGGTTGCGACTCGGTCCTCGGGCATGCAGTCCGACAAGTACGGCGACATCTCCGACATCGCCCGCGGCTTGCGGGTCGTTATGCCGGGCAAGCTGTTGCAGGTGCGCCCCTTGCCTCACACCTCAACGGGTCCGAGCGTACGTGAAATGGTGCTCGGCTCCGAAGGCCGGCTAGGCGTCATTACCGAGGTCACCGTCCAGGTCCATCGCATCCCGGAACAACGCGTGATCTTGGGATACCTGTTCCCATCGTGGGAAGCTGGGCTGGCTGCGATGCAGGAGATCTCAACCAGCGACGCGCATCCCTCCATCACCCGAGTCTCTGATGCACGGGAGACCGCATTCTCGTTTGCCACCAGAAAGAAGTCCAGTGGCATCTCGATCTCCTCCTTGATCAGCAAGGGCCTGATGAAGGTCCTGGAACGACGCGGCTGGAACCTGAACGAGGTCTGCCTGTCCTTCATCGGTTACGAGGGCGGCAAGGCGCATGTCGCCAGGCAGAAGAAGATCGTCAAGGACATCGTCGGCAAACACGGCGGGATCTTGGTCGGCAAGGGTCCTGGCGCGCTCTACGATCAAAAGAAGTTCGACACTCCGTACATCAGAGACTTCCTGCTCGATCGCGGAGCGGTCGGCGACGTTTCGGAGACGGCGGCACCGTGGTCAAAGCTCTTGCCGCTATATAACAACGTGAATGCAGCTGCGGAGAAGGTCTACGCCCAGCTCGGCGTGCCGGGCTGGATCATGTGCCACCTTTCGCACTCCTACCACTCCGGTGCGTGTTTGTATTTCACATTTGCCTTCAAACACGACGGCGTGGACCCGCTTGCTCAATATGAGCCGCTCAAGAACGCCATCCAGCAGGCGTTCGTCGACTCCGACGGCACACTGTCGCATCACCATGCCGTGGGCACCGAGCACGCCGCCTGGCTGGAGCAAGACATCTCGGCACCTGGCGTTCACATGATCGATGGACTCTTCACCGCAATGGATCCGGGCCGGAACTTCAACCCCGGCAAGATCATCGCCAAGTAGCTCGCAGCACCCTAGGTTGATGACCTGATCATCAGTAATCGACTCGTGATCATTTTGCATCATGATTTGTAACAGCTGAGACATATGTGACTGCTGAGACGGTGACAAGTCAGGCCTTCTGGGGATATTGTGCCATCGTGCTTCCCCACATGATCAACTTCCGGCGACGATGGTCGCTGCCGCTGATCTTGGGCAGCGCACTGCTAGTGCTCGCCGGAACCGGACTCTTCCTGATCGTGCGTCCGGCTGCTCGCGCCATCCCGCCGCTCCCGCAGCCATCCAGCCAGCTACCGGCGATGCCATCCCCGGATCCATCACCAAGTGGCCCGCAGTGGAGCGACTGGGATGATCTTGGTGGCACCTTCAACGCTGGACCGAGTGTTGCGTCGTGGAGTGTGAATCGGCTGGACGTCTTTGTCCGAGGCGCCGGCCAGACGATGCTGCACCGGGCGTACAACGGCAGCAAGTGGTATCCCGCTGAGAATCTCGGTCCTTCCATCTTGGGTGGACCGGCAGCGGTATCGCGAGGACCGGACCGGCTCGACATCTTCGTTCGCGGCGTGGACAACCAGCTCTGGCGAAAAGCCTGGAACGGGGGCTGGATGAGCTACTACCCGCTAGGCGGGTTCATCACCTCGAGCCCCGCAGTGGCGTCCTGGGCTCCAAATCGATTGGACGTTCTCGTCAGGGGCAGTGACAACGCGCTGTACCACAAGTCGTGGGACGGAATTCAATGGAGCGCGTACAAGCGGGTCGGCGGCAACCTCGAGGGTGCCCCGGCAGCCGTCTCACGAGCGCCAAACAAGATCGACGCCTTCTTCCGCGGCCGGGACAATCACCTCTACCAGCAGAAGTACAACGGCAAGAAGTGGAAGAGTCCCATCGACCTTGGTGGCGGACTGCATTCCGATGTCGCGGTGTCCTCGTGGGGTTCGGATCGCCTTGATCTGTTCTGCAAGGGAGATGACAACACCTTGGAGCATCGATCGTGGGACGGCACGAGTTGGTCCGACTGGGCCACCATTGGCACCGGCATCAGTGATACTCCGTCGGCAGTTTCGTGGGGACGCAACCGCATCGACGTACTCGCGCTCGGTACCAACGGTCAGCTGCTACACAAGCATCTCTTCATCGAACGGACCTCGTGATCACTCCGACTTGTCAGAACCCAATTGAGCTAGGTCCACTTGATTCGAACAACTCGGAGTAGTGTGCGGGTCGTGCTGCGAGTGATCAAAACGCAGCGTCGATGGTGGTTGCCGGCAATCCTGGGCGGCGCGGTGCTGCTGCTTGCCAGCATCGGGCTCGTCGTCATGCTGCGGCCTGCCGTTCCGGCCGCCACACCTGTCACGATTCCGACGATGTCTGCGAAGCCGTCGCCAACTCCGTCGCCATCATCATCAACTCGCCCGGAGTGGACCGAGTGGGAGAATCTCGGCGGCTCGTTCAGCTCAGCCCCGAGCGTGGCTTCCTGGGGCGCCAACAGATTGGACGTTTTTGCTCAGGGGCCCGGCCAGGCCCTGCTGCATCAGGCGTACGAGGGCCAGATATGGTATGCGCCCGAGGATCTTGGTCCCGCGATTCTGGGCGGCCCTGGAGCGGTGGCGTGGGGACCGGACCGGCTCGACATCTTCGTACGCGGAACCGACAACCAGCTGTGGCAGAGAACGTTGGCAAACGGCGCATGGATGGGCTACTTTCCGCTCGGCGGATACCTCACCTCAAGCCCTTCCGTCGCGTCCTGGGGTGAAAACCGGCTGGACGTCTTTGTCCGAGGCGGCGACAACGCGCTCTACCACATCTGGTGGGACGGCTTGGGCTGGAGCGAGTTCGAAAGACTCGGCGGATACCTGGAAGGCGCACCGGCCGCGGTTTCGCGTGGCCCCAACCTCATCGACGTCTTCTACCGTGGCCGCGACGACCATCTGTACCAAAAGTCCTACGACGGCTCTACCTGGCTGTCATCGGTCGATCTCAGTGGCGGACTGCACTCTGACGTTGCCGTCTCGTCGTGGGGACTGCGTCGGCTTGACCTGTTCCGGGAAGGTGACAACAACACGCTGCAGCACAAGTCCTGGGACGGACGAACGTGGACCAAGTGGGAAACGATCGGCGGCGGCATCAATGACACGCCAGCGGCACTTTCGTGGGACGAGAACCGAATCGATGTCCTTGCGCTGGGTAATAAAGGGAACCTGCTGCACAAGTACTACTGCGAAATCGAAGAGCTTTGTTAGTCATCGGGCAACGCACTATGACGGGGGGCCGGTTCGCCGACTGCAGGAGCTCGCGCCCGCCCCTTGCTAGAGCTTTGCAGGATGTTCGCGAGCGATGAAGGAGGCGAATCTGCCGGCCGCACGTCAGAGTGCAATTAAGGTGGGGCCAGCTTGAACCCGGAATAGGCGGTCCGCACAGGGGATGGGACCAACCCGCGCGGGGAAACACGGGGGCCGATGCGTTGGGCCTATTCCGGGCAGCCCGAGATCCCGAGTTCACGGTACTCGCACAGCGGGCTCCAGGGGGCAGCTTTAGTGCAGTGGCGTACTAAAAACTTGCGCGCAACTAGGTTGTTTACCTTTGAGGGCAGCACCTGACCGCCATTGTTAGCAAGTTTTTTGAGCTGCTCGGGTGATAGCAGAGGCTCCAGGTGCGGAGCGGGTAGGTTTGCGCGGCTGTGGGACAGGGCTCATGCAATAGAGAGCTGCCGCGCAAAGCATGGACCGCAAGCGGTCGGGCAGATCGGGTATTACATTCTCACGTGTGGCTCTTTCGGTACGCACCATCGAGGCGGATCGGCATCGGGAGTTCAACGCCGCCCAACCTTCGGTGAGCTTCCTCCAGACGCCGGCATGGGGACAGGTCAAGAGTGAGTGGCGCAGCGAGTCCGTCGGCTGGTTCAACGGCACGGATGGGCCAGTCGGCGCCGGCCTGGTGCTGTATCGGCAGCTCCCCAAAATCAAGAAATACCTCGCCTATTTGCCGGAGGGCCCGGTCATCGATTGGGCGGCGCCCGACATCGGTGAATGGCTGAGGCCGCTGGCCGACCACGTACGCGGGGCCGGGGCCTTCGGTATCCGCATCGGAGCGCCCGCCATCGCGCGTCGCTGGAGCGCCGACACGATCAAGGCAGCCATCGCCGACGAGCAGGTGACGCGGCTCAGCGAGGCAATGCCTGATCAGGTCAATCACGAAACCACTCGAACCCGCAACCAGCTGCGGCAGCTCGGCTGGCGCCAACCGCAGGAAGACGAGGAAGGCTTCGTGGCCGGTCAGCCACGATTTGTGTTCCAGCTGCCGATCGCGGGACGAACCCCTGATCAACTGCTAGCCGGAATGAATCAGCTCTGGCGGCGAAACATCAAGAAGGCTGCGAAAGCCGGGGTTGTGGTACGGCGGGGATCGGCTGATCAACTACCGGAGTTCCACCGGCTCTACGTCGAGACTGCTGAGCGCGATCATTTCCGGCCGCGGCCGCTGTCGTACTTCCAGACCATGTTCGATGCTCTGCTTGGCGAGGATCACGATCGCATCCGGCTCTACCTCGCCCATCATGAAGATGATCTTGTTGCCGCGACGACCTGGGTCAGGGTCGGACAGCACACCTGGTACTCCTACGGCGCAAGCTCCACTGCCAAGCGCGACGTGCGAGCATCGAACGCCATCCAGTGGCAGATGATCCTCGACGCGCTGGAGGCCGGTGCCACGATCTACGATCTGCGCGGCATCACCGAAGGGCTTGAGGCAGATGATCCGCACCTGGGGCTGATCCAATTCAAGGTCGGCACCGGAGGCGAGGCTGTGGAGTATCTCGGTGAATGGGATCTCCCCCTCAATCCCCTGCTGTACAAGGCTTTCGACCTCTATATGAAGCGACGGTGAGCAGTCTTGGTGATGCGACCATGAGCGGTGTGACTCTTCGGCTAGATGGGGAACGCTGGAGAGAACATCTGCGAATTGTGGCGGGCGCTACGCCGGGCATCGTTCCGGTGATCAAGGGCAATGGATACGGGTTCGGGCTGCGCCGGCTGGCCGAGGAGTCCAAGACACTCGGCGCGGACACCGTCGCTGTCGGCATCCCATCGGAGGTCGGCAT
>Ga0170475_101950944_pt1 | contig 10829 bp, 8 predicted proteins | sample Soicark_Litter_5_FD_111474 | JGI IMG/M metagenome (GOLD analysis project Ga0170475, IMG submission 111474) | Avena fatua rhizosphere microbial communities from Hopland, California, USA. Combined Assembly of 48 SPs | reverse complement strand
GTGCGGTTGAGCATTTTCGACACGCTGCCGTATAAGACGAGTCGAGAAGTTGGCGAGCCAATGCGATATGAGCATCTGCTGCCCTATCGCCTGGGTTTTGGCACGCGCGAAGACGATCCCTTGCAATTTGATCTGACCGAAGGCATCGAGCTGCTGCGCCGACTTCAGGCGGCGGGTGTGCTGGCGGCGAATATCAGCTGCGGCAGCCCTTACTACAATCCTCACATCCAGCGGCCGGCGATCTTTCCGCCGAGCGACGGATATCAGCCGCCGGAGGATCCGCTCGTCGGTGTCGTGCGCCAGATTCAAGCGGCACGCGCGTGCAAACAAGCCGTTCCCGATCTACCGATGGTGGGCACTGGCTATTCATACCTGCAGGATTATCTGCCGCATGTCGCGCAGGCGGTGGTTCGCGCCGGCTGGATCGACATGGTTGGCCTGGGACGGATGGTCCTTTCCTATCCCGAGCTTCCCGCTGACACACTTGCCACCGGCCGGACCGAGCGCAAGAAAATCTGCCGCACGTTCAGCGACTGCACGACCGCTCCGCGCAACAATTTGCCCAGCGGCTGCTATCCGCTCGATTCGTTTTACAAGCGGCGGCCGGAAGCGGAACAACTGCGGAAAGTGAAGCAGGAGTTGCGGTAGGCGGGAGGCGAGGAGTTTACTCGAGAGGCACTTTGACCTTCGCCAAATAGATCGACGTCTTGCCTTCGTGTGATGAGTAGTAGCTCATCCAAAGCAGCCCATCGTGCCAGACGAGGCCGGCGTAGCTCGTGTCGCCGCCGCTGGGAAAGGTGAGCTTCGGCTCGTAATCGCCGTCGGCGGTCATCTTGGCCAACGCGGTCTTCGCGCCACTGTTACTACCCGGAGGAGGATAGCTGCGGCAAGCGGCCCATAGCGATCCGTCGGGCAGGCGAATGAAATTGGGGCCGCCAACCTGGTGCTTCGTCTCGACCCATTTCCATTCCTTGTAGGGCGAGCTACTGCGGCCGATCCAGCCGAGCTTGCTGCCTCCTTCGCGGCGCACCAGAGCGATCATCTGACCGTCCGGCAGGAAGCGGAGCGTCGTTTCGTTGGGATGGCCCGGCACATCGAGGTGCGTGACGAGGTCGTACTTCACGCCGTCGCTGCTGCTGACGAGCTTGAGCTTCCACTCGGCGGGGCCATTTTGGACTTTGCCCGTCTTCGCCGCTTCCTGCGCTGCCGGCGAAGTTCGCTCCTCGGCGTTATAAGAAATGCCATACGCCTTGCCGCCGTGCCAGGTGACTCGCCACAGCCAGTCGCCTTCTTCCAGAACGCGCTGCGGCGCTGTCCAGTCGCGGCCATTCTTCGAAAATGTCACTCGCGGCTGGCGGCCCTTCAATGTCTTGCCTTCATAGACGGAGCCGCCCGCGACAATCATAAAACGATCGTCGGGCGTGATCGAGAGCTTCGGATCGCGGAGGTCGATTCCCGTTTCTCCGATCAGGGCGGCCGATTGCCACTTGTCGCCATCGGCCGATTCGAGCACGCGCAGCTGCCCGTCGCCGCCAACGTGCGCATCGGCTTCGCGAAAAGTGCAATAGAACTTGTCGTGCCAGCGAATCAGATCAGTGAAGGCGTTGTGCTTGCCTTGATCCCAAATCTTCGTGACCGAGACGATTTGGGGCTCGGCAGCAGCAACAATAGGCGACAATAGAGAAACGACGACTAGCGCGATAGGATGGAACGTCGGCCGAACCATAGGTATTTCCTTTGCAGGCAGGAATGAGGCAAGTTAGCTTCGCTGTCAGTAGGCATTCATGCAATACACCGCCTTGAAGCCGTGCCTGTTTTCTGTCAGCTACGCAGGTTTTTGGGGCCAGGCGAGCTTGCCGCTCACCGAATTTATCGCCCGCGCGGGCAAGCTGGGCTATTCATCTGTCATGATTGCTGGCAAGCGGCCGCATTTGTCGCCGCTCGATGCAGCGCCGGAGCTGCTCGCGGAGGTGCAGGCGGCACTGCGGCAGGCGAAGGTCGCTTGTGATGTGATTGCCGGCTATACGAATCTGGGTTCCGGCTCTGCCGCCGAGGTGCCGCTGGCTGAGACGCAAATCGCATACGTGAAATCGCTCGCGCGCATTGCCCGTGTGCTGGGAGCATCGGTCGTCCGCATTTTTACGGCCTATGAGACGGGCGATCGCGATCCGCCGACGCTATGGCGACGCGCTGTAGGCATTATTCGCGAGATGTGCGACCGGGCCCGAGATCATCGCATCACCATCGCGATCCAAAATCATCACGATCTGGCCCTAGATACGGATTCACTGCTCGACCTGCTGGCAGAGATTGAGCGGCCCAATTGCAAGCTGGCATTCGATGCCTGGTCGCCGGCGCTGCGCGGCGAAAACCTATATGCAGCCGCGAAGAAGGCTGCGCCCCACACGGCGACGACGACCAACGCCGACTACATTTGTGTGCCGCGATATCGTTATCGGCCGGAGCTGGTGAATTATGAGCGGCTGATACCCGATGAGGTCCGTGCCGTGCCCTTCGGAAGCGGCTTCATCGATTACTCGGCATTTTTCCGCGGCCTGATTGACGGCGGCTACGCGGGCATCGCCACGTACGAAATCTGCTCGCCAATACGCGGCGGAGGGTCGCTGGAAAACCTGGACGCCTGCGCAATGACATATTTGGGCTGGGTAAACGCAGAGAAGTGGAACACTAATCGACACTAATCTGTGTTCTCTCCTAGTCGCTATTTTGGCTGCGCGATCGGGAAGGAGCCGACGCCTTGCGGCCGCTCTATTGCGGTGTTTTGCTTGCCGCCCGACAATTCGCGGACGCGCTTGGGGACGTAGCGTGACAGCTCGGAGAATTGCACGACGCCGTCGCCGTCTTCGTCGGCTTTGCCCCCGACGGCTTCGGTGAGCGCTTGGGAAAACATACTTTTGCCGCCGGCCGCTGATCGCTGGTCCGTTCGCAAGACAATAACGCCGTAATCTTCGGTCAACAACTCGCGGAAAAAGTCATCTGCGGCGGTATCGAGGCGGCTGGCGTCTTGCATATTCGTATCGCCGCAAAAACTCCGCACCCCTTCGCGGTCAGACCGCTGCTGCGATCGTCGCAAGTCCGTGGCAAGCAACAATCGGCCCTGAATGGGCGCGAGCAACCGTTTCAAATCCGCGCCGGAAAGGCCGGCCGAAGTTTCTGGCGCGCTGCCGGTCGTGGAGAGCTGGTACTGCCCTGCCCCGTCGAGCGAATCCGTTCCGGCGATGTAGATGAACGTCGTGTCCGCCAGCGTCGATTCTTTGCGAATCTGCTCCAGCTCGCCAACGATCGCTTCCGGCGTGGCATCGTTGCCTTGCAGGATTGTTGGCTTAGGCTCAGCAAAATCTTTCGGCGCTGTTGAGGCGAGGCTTTTTGCCACAGCGGCCAACGCTGCCGCATCGCTGGCCGATCCGACCGCCAACACGTGGAGCTTGGGCTGCTGATCGCTGGCTCCGGCCGGGCGAGTGACTTCAATTGGGTCGCTGAGGCCAAAACTCGACTCGGTTTCGGCCTTTACAGCGATGCTGTGTCGCCCCGGCGGAAGCCAAAGCTCGGTGGAATGCTCCTGAGCGCCCCCTTGTTCCTTCTGACTCCTGACCCCTGATTCCTGAACCCTGCCCGCATAGGGCCGGCCATTGATGATCACTCGCATCGAAGTCACGGGTTGATCGGGTTTCGTGTCGGCTCGCGCGCGGATCATAAGCTTGCCGTCGGCATCTTCGAGCTGCGACCGAGCCGGCTCCGTGATTCTTACTTCGCCCGGCAGCACGTCCTTGACGTGCGTGACGTGCGTCTTGCGAGCTTGCTCGCGATCGACAATTTCGATCGCACGCGCCAGGCTGCCGCCCTCTAACAGCCGCTGGATCACATCGGGCCGATAGAGCGACTTGTGAAATCGCGAGGCGGGGAAAAAGTCGGACATGCTTTCGGGTCCGATGTTGATATGCCAGCCCATTAGTCGCTCGCCGGCAAACGACGCCGCGTAGTAGCCTTCCGGCGTCCAAGCGATCCATTCGTCGTCGGCGGCGACGAATAAAGCGACGACCAGTTTGGCCGTCTCCAGGCTCCAGACGCGCATGACCTGGTCGATGTTCGCGGTCACGACGTAGCGATTGTCGGGCGACGGCGCCATGCCCAGTACGGTTTCACCGCGCTCCGACATGTGCTCGATCTTTCCGTTCTTGATATCGAACAGATACAGCCCATCGTTCGTTCCCAAAACCGCCCGCGGGCCCGGCAGCAGCGTGTAGCAATGGATCACATCATGCGGCTGCGGCGAGGCGAACTCGGCCGCCAATTCGCCGTTCTTCAGGAAGATGATTTTGTGCAGATCGACGGCGCCAGTACCGATGCGAAAGCCCATCGACAGGTCGCCCTGCTTCGGCGTCGCTCGGACGAATGTATTGTCGGGCGGCGGACCGAAATCGAGATTCCGCAGGCAAAACGTTCGTTCCAGTGGACCGCCACGGTCGGTCGAGCCGTTGCTGCTCGTGCCCCAGGCAATTGCGTGACCATCGGGACTCCAGCCGGCGGCCCGCATCGTCTGTCCGCGGCCTTCGAGCTTGCGGATCATGTTGCCCGTGGCCGCATCCCAGACGTGAATGCAGCCGATTGAATCGGCGCTGATCGCCTGCTTGCCATCGGGAGTGAACGCGCAAGAGATCGGGCTGTCCTTGTGCCCATCGTGATGAACAAGCTGCTTGCCGGTCGTCATGTCGAGAATATCCGCCCCGATCGGCGGCTGCAGGTTGCTGCCGTAAGTGTAAAGCAAGCGCTTCGAGTCGGCTGAGAATTTGAGGGACATCACTTCGTTGCCGAGCTTCGGCCACTGGTAGATCAGCTTGCCGCTGGTGTCGTAGAGGCGAATCGCTTTGTCGGTGCCACCGGTCGCGATCACCTTGCCGTCGGGCCGCCAACCGACGGTGTTAATATTGCCTTGCGACTCGCGCATGGTTGTCAGCGCTGTTCCGCTGGCCACTGACCAGACGCGGGCCGTCTTATCGTATGACCCGCTGACGACATACTTACCATCAGGGCTCAGGCGACGCCATGCACGAGCGAGTCGTGGCCTTTGAGCACCTTCAGCGTCTCGCCGGTCGCTACGTTCCAGATGCGAACGGTGCCGTCCTGACTGGCGGATGCCAGCCGCTCGCCATCGGGTGAAAAGGCGAGGTCGTAGGTCGTATAGACGTGGCCCTTGAGGCTGCGGACCATTTCGCCTGTGGTGATGTCGATCAAATGAATCCGGTGATCGAACAAAGGCGTCAGCGCGCGATACGTTCCCACGGCCAGCAGCTTGCCGTCGGGCGCAAGCGCCGCAGAAAACAGGTAGCCGTGCGCCCCATTGGCCACCGGCGGCCGCAGCACGCGCGCCGGCTCGCCGCTTTCCAGATCCCAGAGGCGGATCGTCTTATCGAGGCCGACGGAAATGAGCTGCCGCGTATAGTCCGACACCATCAGCTTATAAACGCCGTTGGTGTGGCCGCCGGTATCCAGCGCGAGTATCGGCTGGTCGTTATTTGGCTCGTCGTCGATCCGCGGAATATTCTGGCCGAGAGCCAATTGGCCAATCAGGCAAAAAAGCATCCAAAACGAGACGATGATCCCGACGTTTCGAAACAGGCGCATCCGATCTTCTCCAAGGCTCTGGACGAGCTTTCCCGCGATGAAGCTATGGTAACGGCTCAAAAATAGTCACGCAGCCCGTTTCCGCCCGCCTTGTATAATTGTCATGTATCGTCAGCCATAGATTGTTTTGACAACTGACAAACCCAATTCCCGCCGCTATGCGGCGAATGACAAATATGCCCATGCCATTCGGTTTCTTCAATCTGCATTACCTGTTGTTTCTGGCGCCGGCTCTCATTTTGGCGGTCATTGCCCAGATGTGGGTCAGCTCCGCGTACGCTCGCGCGTCGCAGATTCCCGCCAGCATGAGCGGCTATGCGGCCGCGCGGCGGATTCTCGATGCCGCGGGGCTGTCGAACGTGCAGATCGAAGCGATCCCCGGCCATCTGTCCGATCATTATGACCCGCGCGCGAAGGTGCTGCGGCTAAGTGCTGATAACTACCACGGCACGAGTCTGGCGGCTGTCGGAATTGCGGCCCACGAGTCAGGGCATGCCCTGCAGGATGCCATGGGCTATCTGCCGCTCACGATTCGCAATCTGGCGGTGCCCGCGGCTCAATTCGGCAGCAGCGCCTCGATGTTCATGCTCATTATCGGAATGTTGATTCATTCCGCGGGATTGATCTGGATCGGCATCGCCACGTTCAGCGCCGTTGTGTTCTATCAACTCGTCAACCTGCCGGTTGAGTTCAACGCCAGCTCGCGAGCGAAGACGCTGCTGATCAGCGAGGGGATCGTCAACCAATACGACATGGGGCCTATCAACAACGTGTTGGCCGCTGCTGCACTGACCTACGTCGCCGCCACGCTGCAATCGATCCTGCAGCTTCTGTACTTCATCATGGAATACGGCAGCCGCCGTGACCGGTAGTCGGCTACTGCTCGACCGGCGTGAGATCACTGAAGATCAGGCGGAACTTACGCTCGGTATCGTCCTGAAAGAAGCGGACGGTGGCGGTTCGCTTGGGGCCATCGCCGGACAGGGCGATGATTGTCCCGGTGCCGTACTGAGGATGCTCGACGGCCATCCCATGGCGAAAGGCGTTGGGCGAGATGCGAGGCTTTGCATTTTTCGCCAAGAGATCGGCGGCGGTAATCAAGCCGCTGGTAAGCGGCGACGGTTTCGGCTTCTTCCCGCGGCCGGTGGCAACCTCCTGTGAGAAATCAGTCTCTTCGCTCACGGCGGCTTGCGACATGTCCGAATCGGTGTCGGCATGCGCACCAGGCTCAAAGCCCTCTTCCCAATCCGGCGTCGTCCGGCGGGTGCCGACGCTGTCGGACAGCTGCATTTCGTGCCGTGGCAACTCCATGAGGAATGAGCTCGGCACGGTGGGACAAGCCTGGCCGCGGAAAGCCCGATACTGCGCGTAGCTCAGCTGCAGCTCTTCGCGAGCCCGTGTGATGCCGACGAACAGCAGCCGCCGCTCTTCCTCCAGCTTGTCATCGTCGTACAAGCTGCGGTCATGCGGCAACAGGCCCTGCTCGCAGGCGACGATGAACACGGCGGGAAATTCCAGACCCTTCGCGGCGTGCAGGGTCATCAGCGTGACGCGGTCGGTCTCGGTCTCCCAGGCATCGGTGTCCGCGACGAGCGATGTTTCTTCGAGGAATTGCTCGAGGGCGTTCATTTCGGGATGCTTGACGTCGAACTCGCGGGCGGCGGTCAGCAATTCTTCGAGATTTGCCAGACGGTCCTGCTCTTCCTCCGATTCGCTGTTCTCCAGGACCTCGCGATAGCCGGTCTCACTGAGCACCAGACCGACAATCTCTTCAATCGCGCCGTGGATGGCCTCGCCGAGCCGATCAAACAAGGCGACGAACTTGGCCACGGCCACGGCCGATTTTTTCGACAGCCCTTCGACAATGCCGGCGCGACGGGCGGCTTCCAGAAGCGGCAAGCCATTCATCCGTGCAAAGTCGCGCAATCGGTCGATCGTCGCTTTGCCGATGCCGCGCGTGGGCGTGTTGATGATCCGCAGTAGTGCCACGTCGCTGCGCGGATTATTGAGCAGATGAAGGTAAGCCAGAACGTCCTTGATTTCCTTGCGCTGATAAAACTCCAGGCCGTTGACAATTTGATACGGCACGACGTGCTCTCGGAGCGAATGCTCAAGCTGCCGCGACAGCGCGTTGGTGCGATAGAAAACCGCAAAGTCGCGCGGCCGACGATTCCCGTTCCGAATGGCTGCCACAATCCGCGCCGCGATGTCGTCGGCTTCATCTCGCTGCGTCGGATAGGCTGTCAGTCGAACGGCGACGCCTTCGGGATTCTCCGTGAACAGTTCTTTCTTCTTGCGTCGTACGTTATGGCGAATCAATTCATCAGCAATGCGCAGAATGGCTTTGGTCGAGCGATAGTTTTGCTCCAGCCGCACGACTTTGACGCTCGGAAAGTCTTTTTCGAATTCGAGGATGTTACTTAGATTCGCGCCGCGCCAGCCGTAAATCGATTGATCGGGATCGCCAGTGACGGCGAGGTTCGGATGATCGATCGACAGAGCGCGGACGATCGCATATTGAGCAAGATTCGTGTCCTGATACTCATCGAACAGGATGTAGCGATAGCGCTCGTCGAGACGGGCGCGCACCTCGGGGTTTTCCTTGAGCAGGCGGGCGACGTGGAGCAACAGATCGTCGAAATCGACCGCGTTGGCCTGCAGGAGCCGCCGCTGATAGGCCGGATAGACCCGTTCGATAATCCCGGCCAGATGATGGCCGCGCTTCGGCACATATTCGTCCGGCCCCATCAGATTGTTCTTGGCCCAACTGATCGCATGCGAGATCGCTTCGGGCGTCGTGTGCGATAGATCGACGCCCTCGTCGAGAATTGCCTCCGCGAGCATCCGCCGGCTGTCGTCGGTGTCGTAGATCGAATAGTTTTCGCTCAGGCCGACGAGTTGCCCATACATTCGCAACAGCCGCGCACAAAAGCGGTGGAACGTTCCCATCCACACCGTCGGCAGCGACACCAGGCGCGCCAAACGAGCCTTCATTTCGTCGGCTGCTTTGTTGGTGAACGTCAGGGCGAGGACGTTTTTGCCGAAGATGCCCTGCTGCAACAGATGCGCAATACGATGGGTAACGACGCGTGTCTTGCCGCTGCCGGGACCTGCGAGAATCAAGAGCGGCCCATCGACATGCGTGACTGCCGCGAGCTGAGCGGCGGTGAGTGACTCGAAGATGTCTGGCGGTGGAATAATTAAGTTCGTCGTTTCCATACGCCCTTCATTTTAAGCCGTGCACGCTTTTTTCGCCCCGCTGTGACAGCATTGCTAGCGGCCAAGCGAAAAAATTTTTTGGTAAATGCGGGCGCAAGTCGGTCTGAATTTTTGCCTAGTTGGTTATACTCTGGACCAAGTTGAAGGCGGGGCTGCGTGGCCCGCGCGACAATTCTGCGAGTAAACCAGGGAGGGATGTATGAGCCGCACGCGTATTCCGCTGAGCCGTCAGGATGAAAATGCCCGCCTCATGAAGGAGCGGCTGGAGATGAGCACGGCGGAGATCGGTCTTTCGGTCCGCACGACGAACTGCTTGGAAGAGCGCGGCATCTTCACCGTCCGCGACCTTTTGAACAGCTCGCCGGAGCAGCTTCTGAGCATTGCCAACTTTGGCGAGAAGACACTGGAGGAAGTCTATAAGGCGCTGGAGAAGTTCGGCTTTTATCGCGCGTCGCGGCAAAAGGCTGCGGTGGCGTAAAGTGCGGCAGGCGTTCCTGCCTGCCATTCATCGCATTTCATTTGCGGCAGACAAGAATGTCTGCCTCACGGGCGATTACTCCGTAATCGCTTCTTTGACCTTCATCACAAAATGCTGGTTTTTGCCGTTGGCTGCCAGCTCGGCCGCTTTGGCTTCGGCGGCTTTGCGCTGACTGAAGTCAAAGAGGGCGATCCGCTTGGCGGATTGATTGAACACGCCCCAAAATAGCTTCCGCCGCTCGGGCTCTGCCGATTTGCTGCGGCTCTTGCGCTTGACGGGGGCCTTTTTCTCTTTGGCCTTCTTCTTGCCGCCCTCTGCGCCGGCGGCTCCGGCGAGCGCTTCGGCCGCCTCGGCTTCAGCTCGTAATTCTTTGCGGTTAACGACTTTGCGTGCCATGAGAAAGTCAGTGGTCAGTTGTCATTTGTCAGTTGCAGAAATCTTAGACGATTTAGCGAGGGGCTGCCAGTTGGCACCGCCGGCGCGCTCTGTCTCGAACGAAGTTAGCTTGCAGCGCGCATAAAAAAGCCCCCGAAAACAACGGGTCCGAGGGGGGCGGCGGACTCCGTGGATTTCGGGAGCGATTGGACGGTGCGGCACACTTCCTTGTGTGCCGTGCCGCGTGCGACCGCGGCATCCGGCGGTCCACCGGCTTCCATGCCAGCATCATCGCCAGGCGGCCCGCAGAGACGCCTCACTTTTGAGGTGAGCGCTCCAGATGCAGGCCCTGCCAACAGTCGCGGTTAGTCAATCCGGCCCGGCCCAAAGCTCGTTGCGGCCAAGCGTGGCGGGGAACATAGGCCAAGGCGGAGCGAGGGTCAAGGTTGATTTTAGCCGCCAAATTTACGGCTCCCGACGATGGAAACCGCGTTAAATGCACCAATCCCGCTCGTTTAGACGCGTGCCGTTTTCACCGCGCGACCGGAATAGAGGGGCAAGATCAGACTGATCCAGTTCGAATCGGCGACCGATGTGGCGTTGTATGCCTCGACCACGAATTGGGCCATCGTGCCGGGCGTGAGATTTGTCACCTGGACCGACGTTGTCGCAGAGTTAAATGTGCCCAGCAGGACCGACCTGTAGCCGTTCCACATATAGAGGCGATAACCTTGCGCTCCGCTGACAGCATTCCAGGAGAGCACGGCCGTCGTGCTGCTGATGGCGACGGCGGTGACCTGCGGAGCGGCCAAAACAGCCGGAAGCGTAACTGTCACCGTGGCCGAATCGGCGACCGCGGTCGAATTGTAGGCCTCGACGACGAACGAATCGGTCGAGCCGGCGATCAGGCCCGTGATATTCACGGCACTGGTCGATGACGAGACCGTCCCCAGCGAGGTCTTTTGCGTTCCGTTGACCTGGAAAATGCGATAGCCGGTTGCGCCGGTAACGCCGGTCCAGGTGAGCTGAGCGCTGGTTGAAGACTGCGCAGTGATGTTCACGTTCTGCGGGGCGGCCAGCGACGAGGCGGGCAACGTCACGCTGACGGCCGCTG
>Ga0170475_130507698_pt1 | contig 10832 bp, 10 predicted proteins | sample Soicark_Litter_5_FD_111474 | JGI IMG/M metagenome (GOLD analysis project Ga0170475, IMG submission 111474) | Avena fatua rhizosphere microbial communities from Hopland, California, USA. Combined Assembly of 48 SPs | reverse complement strand
TTCGTAAGTATCTGCTTTTGCACGAATAAGAAGAAGTAAAGCGTGTGTTACTCCAGGCGCTGCCAGCCAGAGACCGGGACGGGTTCTTGTGGTGCTTGCGATACTGTCCCAACCTTTCTTCATTCTTTCTATGCGTACTCTAAATTGCTTATCTATAATTTGGCGAAATTGCAGGCATAAACACTCGAATGAACAAGCTGATCCATCCTTCAGATATTGCCCGCGAAACGCTAAAGCAGCTCGCGGCACGCCGCATTCCCCCCACGCCTGACCGCTACGAGGAAATCTACCAGGAAATCGCCGGTACGCAGGCGAAGCGCGCCAATAACGCCTTGCATCCGCTGGCAGCGGAGTTGATCTCGGTGCTGCGCGGTCTGCCCAGGCAAACGGCGGATTTGAACAGGCAGGTCGCCCAGATTGAAAAGGCGGCGCTATCGCGGGAATGGCATTCGATTCCCTCATTGCTGGTAGTGGCGATTGAAGCGCAGGCCGGACAGGCGGATTTGACCAGGGGCTGGTCTGAGCTGATCCGCGAGCTGATCACGCAATGGGATATCCGCAGTGCGCATTTTTCCCCGGCACGCAAGAGTGAATCTCTGGGGAAAGTGCTGGGCAATTTCGGTAACCACCCAGCCTTGCTCAATCAAAAGCTGGATGCCCTCGTCAAGAGTTGGGCCGAAGGGCGTGGAGAAAAGACGGAGTCCATTCCGCTGGTGGATGATGTCATCCCATCGCAGGCAGAGGCAAAGAGCGGCGCTGTCATGGTATCGGAGCTGGATGGGCCGAGCATGGATTGGCGGCGCTGGCGCGAAATCACCGTCAAGACCCTGCGCCTCGGTTTGGCTGAGCGTTTGGGCGATTACCCGGAACTGGCCGAAGATGCGGCGAGCCTTGCGCAGGCGGCGGAAGCGGTCTCCAGCGAGCAGGGGCTGGATTTTTTGAACCAGCGCCTCAAGCGTTTCTGGCTGCAACTGGAATTGAAGATCGACCGGGACCAGCGTATCAGCAACGGACTGTTGAATTTGCTGATGCTGATGTCGGAAAATCTGTCGGTGCTGGCTGGGACGGATGACACTATCCAGGGCCAGGTATCGATTATTCGCGACATCCTGTCGCAACCGCTCAATGTGCGCCGCCTCTACGATGCCGAGGCCAAGTTCAAGGAATTGATCTTCAAGCAAGGCGCGATGCGCACCAGCTTGGGCGAGGCGCAGGCGACGCTGAAATCGATGATCTCTATTTTCATCGACAGGCTGAGCACCATGGCCGACAACACGGTGGGTTATCACGACAAGGTGGCGACTTATGCCTCCCGCATCAACGGCGCCCATGAAATCGTCGACCTGAGCAATCTGCTTAACGAGCTGATGCAGGATACCCGGCATATGCAACTGGATATCGTGCGCTCCAAAGAAGAGATGATCGATGCGCGCGACAAGGCAGGTGCCGCCGAGCAGCGCATCATGCAACTTGAGCAGGAGCTGCGCGCCATCAGCGAAAAGGTGCGCGAAGACCAGTTGACGGGCGCACTCAACCGGCGCGGTTTCGAGGATATGTTCAATACGGAGCTGGCGCGCATTGAGCGTAGCGGCAAACCCTTGTGCATCTCGCTCATGGATATCGACAATTTCAAGAAGCTCAACGATCGTCTTGGCCATCAGGCTGGTGACGAAGCGCTGATACATCTGGTGGCGGTGATCAAGGAAGTGCTGCGCCCCACCGACGTGGTGGCCCGTTATGGCGGCGAAGAGTTTGTCGTGCTGCTGCCGGAAAGTACGCTGAATGAGGCAGCTACGGTGATGCGCCGTGTGCAGAGAGAGCTGACCAAGCGCTTTTTCCTGCATAACAACGAGCGCGTGCTGATTACCTTCAGCGCCGGCGTAACCATGTATGTGAAGGGCGAGCGCCGCGATGACGTGGTGGACCGCGCCGACCATGCCATGTACCAGGCCAAGAAATCCGGCAAGAATCAGGTGCTGATCGCCGAGGATATTCTGAAGATGGATGAGTAGTGCGACGCAGCGCAGGTGAAGTCACAAGGTGCCGCCGGCATATCCCCATTGCCGCCACGCTTCAAATACGGTGACCGCCACCGCATTCGATAAGTTCATGCTACGGCTGCCGGGCAGCATGGGTAATTTGATGCGTTGCTCAGCCGGCAAGCCGTCACGTATGGCGCTGGGCAACCCGGCTGACTCCTGACCAAACAAAAAGGCATCCCCAGCCTGGAACGCGACCTGGTCCGGGCGCGTCTTGCCGTGGGTGGTCAGTGCAAAAATGCGCTTATCCCCCAATGCCTGCAGGCAGGCATCCCAATTCTCATGCACCTGCATCCGTGTGTACTCATGGTAATCGAGACCGGCGCGGCGCAATTTTGCATCATCCAGGGGGAAGCCCAGCGGTTTGACGAGATGCAATTCGCAGCCGGTATTGGCGCACAAGCGGATGATGTTGCCGGTATTGGGTGGGATTTCCGGCTGAAACAGGATAACGCTGAACATGGGATGGGCACTATGTACGTTGAATTGAAGCGGCTGGCTCGAGTTTGAGCGGCTATTGGTGGATGGTGCGGGCCAACACCCAGCAGTCTACCCGACGCGCGCCGGCCGTGAGCAGGGTCTTTGCCAATTCGTCGAGACTGGCGCCCGTGGTCATCACATCATCGATGATGGCGATATGCCGATTCGCCACTTCACCACTCACGCTAAATGCGCCGCGCAAGCATTTACGGCGCTCGGCCCAGGGTAGGCTCGCTTGTGGTGGCGTCAATTTATTGCGCGCCGCTAAATCGGCAGCCAGTGGTATATGTAGTTGCTCACGCAGGCATTTCGCCAATTGCAAAGACTGATTGAAGCCGCGCTCCCGTTGCCGTTGATGGTGCAGTGGCATCGGCAGCATACAGTCCGGCGGCTGAATGTCGATATGCGCATCGCGAATGGATTGCGCGAGCCAGCGGCCCAGCGGTTTGGCCAGCGCCACATCGCCCCGGTATTTGTAGGACCAGATCAAACGGTCCAGCGGCCAGGCATATTGCAGCGCGGCGTGGGTGACACTGAAGGCGGGCGGTGCGCGCAGGCAGGCGCCACATACCTCGCCCTGCGGCGTGGGCAGTGCACACTGTGGGCAACATAATCGTGTCAGCCTGGGAATATCTACCGCGCAGCCCTTGCACAAACCCATGGACTGCGCCGCAGCCGCACACAGTATGCAGCGCTGCGGCAACAGGCTATTTAGCGACCATTGTGCGAAATTTGAACAGCGGTCAAAAAAATTCGTCTTAAAATTTGACAAGTGAGCGCGCTGCGGCAAAGATTCGGGTTATTGATTATAACCACCAATCCGAGCCCATCGGAGTGAAGACATGAGCCAAATTACCGCATCGCAAAATATCGCTTTCAAGCCGCAGCTCAAACCGCATCTGCAAAATGGCGACTGGTCCGTCGCGGCAGTTGCTGCATTGTTTGACTTGCCATTCAACGACCTGCTGTTTCGGGCACAAAGCGTACATCGCGAGCATTTCGATGCGAACAAGGTGCAACTGTCTACCCTGTTGTCGATCAAGACGGGCGGCTGTCCCGAGGATTGTGGCTATTGCCCGCAGTCCGTGCGCTACGATACCGAGGTGCAAAGCCAGGATCTGCTGCCCTTGGCGGATGTTCTGGCGGCAGCCGAGGCGGCCAAGGCGGCAGGTGCCTCGCGCTTTTGCATGGGTGCGGCATGGCGCGGGCCGAAGCAGCGCGATCTGGACGATGTGAAGAAAATGATCGCTGGCGTGAAGGCCTTGGGCCTCGAAACCTGTGCCACCTTGGGCATGCTTAAACAGGGCATGGCCGATGAGCTGAAGACGGCGGGTCTTGATTATTACAACCACAATCTGGATACGGCGCCGGAAAAATACGGCGATATCATCTCTACACGCGGCTTTGACGATAGGCTGGATACCTTGCGGCAGGTGCGCGAATCCGGTATGAATGTGTGCTGCGGGGGCATCGTCGGCATGGGTGAAAGCCGCGAGCAAAGGGCAGGGCTGCTCGCAGAGCTGGCGAATCTTTCGCCGCAGCCGGAGTCCGTGCCCATCAACAATCTGGTGCGCGTGGAAGGCACGCCCCTGGCCGATACGGCGGCCTTGGACTGGAGCGAGTTTGTCAGGACGATCGCTGTGGCGCGCATCACTTTGCCCGCTTCCTTCGTGCGGCTGTCTGCCGGGCGTCAGGAGATGCCCGAAGCTGTGCAGGCGTTGTGTTTCCTTGCCGGCGCCAATTCGATTTTCTATGGCGACAAATTGTTGACGACAGATAATCCGGAAGTCGGCCGGGACCGCGCCTTATTTCAAAAATTGGATATACAAGCGCTGTAGCCGCTAGCCGGCATCCCCTATCCTGGCTGAGGCTTCAGCAGCAGCCAGGTATCGACCCTCTCTGCCCGACGGGCGTCTACAAAACACACCTACAAGACAATGCCGCGTGGGCTTGGTGTTGTAGCCATGCCTGCTTCCCGCGAAAGTGGTTGCCAGTCACGCCTCATTTGAACCAGACTGCTTTGAGCCTCTATTGCGCCTGCCTGCATTCTGTGTGCTGTAACAAGATGTCGCTTTTTGATAATGGTCTCTGGGTCTAAGACCCGTAGAATTCAGGGCGTACGAGATCGCTGGTGTGCCTTCCAATCTGCCATTCTGTGTATCCAAATCCTGTAAACGTTATCTGGAGCTATTCGATGAAGAAAACTGCAATGCTTGGCGCACTGGCGCTGGTTCTGTCCACTGGCGTGTTCGCTAAGGACTGGAAGGAAGTGCGTCTTGGTGTTGAAGCGGAATACAAGCCCTTTACCTACAAGGCACCGGATGGGAAGTTGATTGGCTTCGAAATCGAGCTGGGCGATGCAATCTGTGCCGAAATGAAAGTCAAGTGTACCTGGGTTGAGCAGGCTTTCGATGGACTGATTCCTGCACTGAATGCCAAAAAATTTGATGCCATCATTTCCTCCATGTCGATTACCGACGACCGCAAAAAGTCCGTGCTGTTCAGCGATAAGTATTACAAGACACCGTCGCGCATCGTCTCCAAGGCAGAAGCCAAGATCGACGGCACGGCCGCTACCACCAAGGGTAAGAAGATAGGCGTGCTCAAGGGGTCTACTCAGGAGGCCTATGCCAAGGGCGCATTGGAAAAGGTCGGCGCCGTTATTTCTTCTTATGACAACCAGCAACAGGTTTACCTCGATCTGAAATCTGGCCGCCTGGATGCAACGGTTGCCGATAGCGTCGAAGTATCCGAAGGCTTCCTGAAGAGCCCGGATGGCAAGGGTTTCGGCTTTGCCGGACCTATCTTGCTTGATCCCGTTTATTTCGGTGCCGGTGTCGGCGCCGGTATACGCAAGGGTGATGAAGATCTGGTCAGCAAATTCAATGCGGCTGTCAAGGCAGTTCGTGCCAACGGCACCTACAAGAAGATCAACGACAAGTATTTCAACTTCGACGTCTTCGGCAGCTAAGAGCTACGTTCTGCAAGACGCTGTGTAATTGTGTAGTCGATGCGGCGCGCCCCATGCATTGCTGCGGCATGCGGGCGTGCCGTTTGCATTTTTTGCAGGGTGATCTGCCTGGCACATGGCTTGGGCTTTCACGCCATGCGCTTGAAAATCCACGTGCGGCTGGATATTTGCCTGCTAAGCTAAGAAGTCCCCATTCTCGTATTTTCTGCGGAAAGCCCACCTACGATGGACGGAAATAACGAATATTTTCTTACGATATTGCATGGGACTAAGCTGACCTTGTCTGTAGCATTAGGCTCTTTGTTCGTGGCCTCCGTGCTGGGCCTCTTGGGGGCGATCGCCAAGCTGTCTCGCAACAAGCCCTTGGTGTGGGCGGCCGAAACCTACTCGACGGTAGTGCGCGGTGTGCCGGATCTGGTGTCCATGCTACTGATCTTCTATGGCGGGCAGATTGGCGTCAATGCGCTGGCGACCATGGTGGGCTACGACGGCAATATCGACATCAACCCCTTTATCGCCGGTATTTTCACGATAGGTTTCATTTACGGCGCCTATCTTTCCGAAACCTTCCGCGGCGCCATCATGGCCATACCGAAGGGGCAGTCGGAGGCGGGTATCGCTTACGGCATGGGTAATTTCCGCGTTTTTCGACGTATCGTATTTCCGCAAATGGTCAGGTTTGCCATCCCTGGTTTTACCAATACCTGGCTGGTCATGATCAAAGCGACGGCGCTGGTTTCCATTATCGGTCTTAAAGACATGATGTACTTGGCCAAGCAGGCCAGCGGCATCACTCGTTCCGCGTTTACTTACTATCTGTTCGCGGCGGCAATTTACCTGGTAATTACTACAATCTCATTACTCTTGTTGCGCCATTTGGACCGTAAATTCTCATCGGGTGTGAGAAGGGGAGAATTCTGATGCAGTTTGATGTCATTCTCGAAAAAGATAACCTTTTATTATATATAAACGGCCTTCTCACCACCTTGAAGTTGCTGGGCATTTCCCTGTCTATCGGCCTTATCCTGTCCATCCCGCTGGCGGTTTTGCGTGTTTCCAGTAATAAGCTGGTGTCCGGCCCGGTGTGGCTGTTTACCTACGTGATACGCGGCACACCCATGCTGGTGCAGGTCTACCTGATTTATTACGCGCTGGCCCAGTTGGAGTGGATACAGGAACGCTGGAACGATGTGTGGCCCTGGGTCTACTTCAAAGAAGCGGTGTTTTGTGCCTGTCTCGCTTTCATCATCAATACCACTGCCTACACCGTGGAAATGCTGGCTGGTGCCATACGTGAAACCTCTAGCGGCGAGCTGGAAGCCGCACGGGCCATGGGCATGGGCAAGTGGATGACCATGCGGCGCATTGTTTTACCCTCGGCATTGCGGCGGTCTTTGCCGGCTTACAGCAATGAAGTGATCATGATGATGCAGGGCACCTCGCTCGCCAGTGTTGTGCCGAATGTGTTTGATATTACGGGTGCGGCGAGTTCGGTTTACTCGAAGTATTACCTGCCGTTTGAGGCCTATATCACGGCAGGCGCTATTTATCTTTGCCTGACCTTTAGCCTGGTTTATCTTTTCAAGTTGGCGGAGCGCAGATTTCTGGCTTTCTTGCAGCCTCGCAAGCATTGACGCAGCAGGGGAGACTGCTGGGTGTCGCTGACCCACCCCTTTGCAACGAACCAATTTTTAGCCCGCAGATCAAGCTATAACAGTCATCCATACTGAATCGAAAATCATGCGCAAACAAAGTCATATGCTGCTCAGTCCGAGTATCGGCACGCAAAGACAGGTGATGAGTTTCCATTACGGGACGCCGGGTGCCGGTGAAAAGATCTATCTGCAAGGCAGCCTGCATGCGGATGAGTTGCCTGGCATGCTGGTGCTGCATCATCTTAAGAAGCTCTTGGCGGCTGCTGAGGCGCGCCAGGCCATACATGGCGAAATCGTGATCGTACCTGTCGCGAATCCGATAGGTCTTTCGCAAACATTGATGCATGATCAGATGGGACGGTTCGAGTTTTCCAGCGGTGAAAACTTCAACCGCCGCTATTCCGATCTTGGCGCCCTGATCGTGGATCGCATAGAAGAGCTGCTCGGCGATGATGAAGAAAAGAACAAACGCGTGATACGTCAGGCGATGCGTGAGGCGCACGATGCCATTACCCCGTATACGGAGCTGGAATCCTTGCGGCACACCTTGCAGGGCCTGGCTTTGGATGCCGACGTGGTACTGGACCTGCATTGTGATTTCGAGGCGGTACTGCATGTTTACAGCGAGCCTCCCTATTGGACGCAGGCAGAGCCCCTGACCCGCTTCCTCGGCGCACAGACGGTCCTGCTCGCCAAAGGCAGCGGCGGCGCCTCTTTCGACGAAGCATTAAGCGGCGCCTGGTGGCGCCTTGATGAGCATTTTGGCAAACGCTTTCCTATTCCCATGGCGTGCATGGGTGCAACAGTAGAATTGCGCGGCGAGGCCGATGTTTATAGCGACAGCGCGGCGCTGGACGCCATGAATCTGTTTGATTGGCTGCAGTATCGTGGCGTTATCGAAGGCGAGCGACCCAAGTTGCCGCCCATGTTGTGCGAGCCGACCCCCTTGGCCGGATCGGAAACCTTGCGCGCGCCGGTGGCAGGTGTGGTCGCTTTTCTGAAGCGCGTCGGCGAGCACATCGAAGCCGGCGAAGTGGTGGCGGAGATCGTCGATCCGCTCGAAGATACGGCTGTGCAGGTGCGCGCCAGTGTATCCGGTACGCTCTACGCTCGGGAAAACCGGCGCTACGCCACGCGCGGTATGAATCTGTGCAAGATTGCTGGCATTATTGCCTTCAGGTCAGGGTATTTGCTGAGTGCCTAGCAGCCTGTCGGACTTAGGGGGGCGACGGCGAAGAAGTGGGAGAGCGAGACCAGTTTTTGGTGATTGTGAGGCGCGTAGTGGTCTTTGCCTCGATAAATCGCCGAAAAATGGGCCGTTCCACCCACTTCTGCAGCCCCCGCATCCTAAGTCCGACAGGCTTCTAGCGACCTCCATGCCTGCTTGAATGGATGAAGATTCTGCATCAATGTCGAAAAAATATACGGAGTGACCGGTATGACCCTCAAGCTGCAGGTTGAAGATATCCACAAAAGTTACGGCAGCCATGAAGTGCTGAAGGGGGTATCCCTTACCGCTAAGGCCGGCGATGTGATCAGCCTGATCGGTTCCTCCGGCAGCGGCAAGAGTACCTTCTTGCGTTGCATCAATATGCTGGAGCGCCCGCATGCTGGCCGGATCAGCGTAGCTGGCGAGGAGTTGCAGTTAGTCAAAGCCAAGGACGGCATGTTCAAGGCGGCCGACGAGAAACAGTTGCAGAAGATACGTGCCAAACTGGCGATGGTTTTCCAGCACTTCAATCTCTGGGCGCATATGACCGTTCTTGAAAATATCATTGAAGCGCCCGTACACGTCCTCGGTCGTCCCAAAGATGAGGTGGTTGCCTGCGCGCGCAAATACCTGGAAAAGGTTGGCCTGAAAAACGTTGAGGATAAGTTTCCTGCGCATATGTCCGGTGGTCAGCAGCAACGCGTCGCTATCGCCCGTGCCCTTGCCATGGAGCCGGAGGTAATGTTGTTCGACGAACCGACCTCGGCACTGGACCCGGAACTGGTCGGCGAAGTATTGCGCGTCATGAAATCGCTGGCGGAAGAGGGCCGCACCATGGTGGTGGTCACGCATGAAATGGCTTTCGCGCGCGAAGTGTCGAATCATGTCATCTTCCTGCATCAAGGGCGTATCGAAGAGCAGGGCAACCCTAAAGAAGTGCTGGTCAGCGCGAAAAGTGAGCGGCTACAGCAGTTCCTGTCGGGAAATCTGAAATAAGGTTGCATCGCCTGCGGCATGCTTCCCTGCATCGCCTATATATAACTATTTGAAGGCTCAGAGGTTGTGAATAAATCTACTGCCTATGCCGATCTTCAGTCTGCGCTGCTCGCCGTACTCCTTGTACGGCTGCGTTTCTTGAATCGACCTAGGCACACTCGCGACGATTTCTTTACAAGCTCTCGGGCCTGCCATGTTTGAATACGCCGACAAGGGCGATGCGCATCAGCTCGCCTTGCTGCTGTTGCCCGGCTTCTCCTTGTCGGAAGTCGCCCTGTTGGTCGATGCCATCGACGAAATCAACCGGGTATCAGGGCAAGCGCTATATGCGCTGACTTTGTTGTCTATGGATGGTGCGCCCGTCGCATCCTGCCAGGGCCGGCAAATGGTGGTTGACGGAGCCTTGAACCCAGATGCCAGCTTCAGCCTGGTGGCGGTTTCCGCTGCCGTCGAGCCTAAAGGGCTTACCCAGCAAGATCCCGTAGTGACGGCGTTGATGCGCCTGGGGCGGAAAGGCGCCGTCGGCGGTTTTCATGCCGGCGCCTTCTGGCTTGCGGCCGCTGGCTTATTGAATGGTTGCCGTGCAACCGTGCACTGGTCCATGCTCGAACACTTCTCCGAGCGCTATCCTGTGGTCATCACCAGCAGCAACCTATTTGAGGTCGATAAAGAGCGCGTTACCTGCGGTGGCGGAACCGCCGTGATTGATCTTCTCCTTCATTTTGTCGCGCGTCAGCATGGCAACGATTTAACGGCGGCTGTCGCAGAAAACCTGCTGATAGATCGCATTCGTGGCCGGGAAGATCGTCAGCGCATCCCGCTACGCAACCGCCTGGGCGCCAACCAGCCCAAACTGGTGCAGGCGGTCATGCTCATGGAAGCAAATCTTGAAGAGCCGCTGACGACAGATGAACTCGCAGGCCATGTCTGCGTATCGCGACGGCAGTTGGAGCGTCTCTTCAAGCAGCATTTGGATAAAGTACCATCGCAGTATTACCTCGAAATCCGCCTCAACCGCGCCCGGCAGATGCTCAGGCAATCTTCAAAGTCGATTATTCAGATCGGCTTGTCATGCGGTTTTTCCAGCGGCCCGCATTTCTCCAGCGCCTACCGTAACCATTTCAATATGACGCCACGTGAAGACAGGCAAAGTGCCGCGCGCAAGATAGAGTGAGTCTGGATCAGGAGTGTGCCGCTAAGCTGTTGATAAAAAAGCAATACTGACAGAAGAGGGGTGAATGCCTATGCGCAGAAGCACTTGGCAACGCAAAAGAATTTCAAAGATTTTCAGTGTGCAGCGTTGACGCGGAGGAATAGATACCGTATATTTCGCCTCCTCTGCTGCAGACGCAGACGAAAAAGCAGCGAAACGAAGCGAGGTTAGCAAGTTTCGCAGTAAGCCGCAAGTAGGTTGAAGTGCTTTTTTGTCGTGATTTGCAGATGCTCTTTAACAAGATACAACCGATAAGCGTAGGTGTTTG
>Ga0170475_121246866_pt1 | contig 10833 bp, 11 predicted proteins | sample Soicark_Litter_5_FD_111474 | JGI IMG/M metagenome (GOLD analysis project Ga0170475, IMG submission 111474) | Avena fatua rhizosphere microbial communities from Hopland, California, USA. Combined Assembly of 48 SPs | reverse complement strand
CCTAATCACAGGCATATTGGAGGATGTTTTGTGTCATTGGAACTTGCGATAAAGCAAATTGAGTTTGCGCGGGGATATACGCTGAGCATTTTGGCAGAGATTGATGAGCGCGATTCGTTTGTGATGCCGGCGGAGTGTCCGACGCACGTGGCGTGGCAGGTGGGACATTTGGCGATGGCTGAGTACGGCCTCGGCCTGTTTCGGCAGCGGGGACGTGCGGAAATTGACGCGGAGTTGATGTCGAGCAGCTTTCGGAAACAGTTTGCGCGCGGGAGCGTGCCCGATGCCGATCCGACCAAGTATCCGACGCCAGCCGAGATCCGGGCGGTCTTCGATAAAGTGCATGCCCAGGTGCTGAAAGAGGCGCCGTCGTTCGGGCCTGAGCAATTGAAGGAACCGGTTGAGCCGCCGTTTGCGGTCGAGCAGACAAAACTTGGGGCACTGCTGCTTTGCTCGCACCATGAGATGGTACACGCTGGGCAGTTGGGGCTATTGAGGCGGTTGTTGGGGAAGCAGCCGGTGAGGTAGGCGTGATAGAATAACGGAACCTCATCGGAGAGTAGAAATGGTTTATCGAGGACACATCGAGCGCGGCAACGTGGTGTTTGATGACCCTGCGGCACTTGATGAGGGCACCAAGGTCGAGGTTCATGTTGTTAACGCACCGTCATCAAGCCCTGAAAAAGTGCCCAGACGACACTGGTTGGAGTTTTCAGGCGCCATCGACGATCTGCCGCCGGACGCCTCGATGCGCATTGACGAGATTCTCTATGGGCGGCCTGACGAATGAACGGCGTATTTGGCGATGCATCGTTCTTCGTTGCCTTGATTAGCCGCCGGGATTCGCATCATGATTTAGCCGATCGGCTCGGGGAAAAATACCGCGGACGCATTTTGACTACGCAGTGGGTTCTGGTTGAGGTTGCTAATTTCTTTGCTGATTCGAAACGGCGAGCGACTGCAATTGAATTCATCGAGGCGCTGCTTGGCGATCCAGACACGGAAATTGTTCGCGCCACATTTCCAGCGTTTCAAGATGGCTGGACTCTATATCGAGCCCGTGCGGACCAGTCTTGGTCGCTTACCGACTACATTTCGTTTAATCTAATGCGCGAGCGCGGCATCACTGAGGCACTCACGTCCGACCATCACTTTGAGCAGGCGGATTTCGCATCTTACTAAAGTAAGGAACGTTCCATGGCGTTGATCGCGGAAAAATCGCCGTACGAACTTGTGGATTTCCCCTCCCTCCCCGGCACACCCTGCCCCTGCGGCACCGCGCGGCGGGCGTTCACAGACGTTGAGGATTTTCCGGGGACGATTCACGTCACGGAGATAGCACTCGATAACACGCTGCACTACCACAAGCGGCTGACGGAGACGTATTACTTCCTGGAGTGTGAGCCGGGAGCCAAGATGCAGCTCAACGAGGAGGTGATCGATGTGCAGCCCGGGACATGCATCATGATCCGGCCACTGACACGGCACCGGGCGATTGGGAAGATGAAAGTGCTGATCGTGGTGTACCCGAAGTTCGATCCGGACGATGAATGGTTCGACTGACGAGATCGTAAGAACGGCCTAAACGTTGCGTCCGCAATGGTTTACGCGGCCTCGGCCAGTCGGTAACTTGCGTCCGCTCGGCGACTGGCATATCCTGTATTTCCCGCCCGCCGCGCGTGACCCTCTGGTTTGAAACAGCCGCTCTCCTTGGCGCGGCACCGACGCTTGAACTCTCCAGCTTGCTGTATTTGCGAGTCCACCATGAAGCGTTTTTGGCTGGTGAATTTGCCCTGCTTCACCGCATTGCTTGTTTGGACAAGTATTTTCCTAGGCCGATCATTCGCTGCTGATCCCAAAGCGGACCCGCTGGATTGGCCATATTGGCGGGGGCCGGAATACAACAGCATTTGCCGCGAGACGGGACTGCCAGATTCTATCAACCCAGACGGTGGCAACGGCAGCAACCTGGCGTGGACGCGAAAGGATTTGGGCGGGCGGAGCACGCCGATCGTGATGCAGGGAAAGCTGTACACGATTTTGCGGGCCGACCCGGCGACGCCCACCGAAGGCGAGCGGGTGGTATGCATCGACGCGGCAACAGGCAAGGACATCTGGCAGTCGCGGCACAACGTGTGGTCCAGCGATGTGCCTGATACGCGCGTCGGCTGGTCGAGCGTGACGGGCGATCCCGAGACGGGGAATGTTTATGCGCTGGGAGCATGCGGCCTATTTGAGTGCTACAACGGCGAAACTGGGAAGATCATCTGGTCGCATCCGCTACACGAGCAGATGGGGCTGGTCACGACCTACGGCGGACGAACCAATTTTCCAATTGTCTTCGAAGATCTGGTAATTCTCGGCTCCGTGATCGTGAGCTGGGGGGATATGGCGACGCCGGCTCATCGCTTCATGGCGTTCGATAAGAAAACGGGAGAGTTTCGCTGGATCGCCAGCACGCGACTGCGTCCACCGGACACGATTTACTCGGCGCCAGTGCTGGCAACGATTGGCGGGCAGAAGCTACTGATCGCCGGGGCGAGCGATGGTTGGATGTATGCATTGCAGCCGCGCACAGGCAAGTTTGTGTGGGAATATCAGCTTTCGCGGCGGGGCTTGAATGTTTCGCCGACGGTGGACGGCGACGTGGTCTATACGGGGCACAGTGAGGAAAACCTTACGGGAACAAAGGTCGGGGCGGTCGTGGCGGTGAACGGCGCAGGAATGGGCAACCTCACCCAGAGCGGCGAAATTTGGAAGGAGCTCGAGATCGCCGATGGCAAGAGCTCGATTCTGAAAGTCAATGATTTGTTGTACTGCCCGGACGATGGCGGGAAGCTGTTTATTTTGAACGCCAAGGATGGTTCGCCGGTCGGTCGGAAGATTTCCCTGGGCACGATCAATTTTGCGTCGCCCCTGTATGCGGACGGAAAGATTTATTACGTCGAGAAGAACGGTCGCTGGTACATCATGACGCCGGACGAGAAGGACGGCGTCAAACGGTTCGAGCGCGGCAAAACGACGGGGCAGTTCCCCGGCGGCACTCAAGAGGAATGCTGGGCTTCGCCGGTAATTTCACACGGCAAGTTGTACATTTTGACGACGAGTGCGCTGTACTGCTTTGAGGATACCTCGAAGAAGCATGGGGCAAGCGAGCGGCCCGCGGCGGCGAAGGAGGCCGCGGTGGATGATCAGAAACCGGCCGTATTGCAGGTCTCGCCGTGCGAATTATTGCTATCACCGGGCGAGAAAAAGCAGCTCACGGCTCGTACCTATAATGGTCGCGGACAATTGCTCAAAGAGACATCAGCGGAGTTCTCCCTGGACGGGCCCGGCTCCATTAGCCCCAAGGGCGAGTTCACCGCGGCGGAAGGCAAGGAACACACGGCGACGATCGTGACTGCAAAGTCGGGCGAGCTGACAGGCAAAGCGCGGATTCGCGTTGTCCCGAAGCTGCCCTGGAAGTTTGATTTTGAAGGACTGAAAGATGCGCCCGTCACGTGGGTCGGGGCGCGTTATCGGCATGTGATGCGGCAGGTGGATGGCAGCAATGTCATGGTCAAGATCACCACGATCCCGCTTGGGACGCGCAGCCGATTATCGATGGGGCCATCGGATCTGCACGACTACACGGTTCAGACCGATTTCAAAGCAGCGGACGGCGGGAAGCTGCCGGACGTGGGTGTGATCGCGCAAGGCTATACATTGGAAGTTTCGGGCGAAAATGAGTGGCTCAAGCTAATGAGCTGGATTGCGCACGACAAGTGATCGCAAAAGGAGCTACCGTTCAAGCTCGAGCCGAATGTGTGGTACACGCTGAAGCTGCGAGCCTCCAACGACGACGGCAAAGCGATGCTGCAAGGCAAGATTTGGAAGCGCGACGACAAGGAGCCGGCCGATTGGAGCATCGAGATGAAAGACCCGATGCCGAACATGGCGGGGGCACCAGGTTTATTTGGCAATGCCGTGCCGCCGACCGGTGAAATTTTTATTGATAACGTGAGCGTCACGCCGAATTCGGCAAACTGACGACTTGAAAAACTTGGGAGTGTTTCAGCATGCGACACTTGAAAGCTTTGGCGGCAATCATCGCCGCTCTCTTCTTCGGCGCGGTGGCGGCGGCGCTACTGACAGGCTGCCAGCCAGCCAAGCCGAAGAGCAAACGCCTGGGGACGACCGGCGCGACGACGGATGTGGCGTCCGACAGCCTGAGTCCAAAGATTGAAATTAAGGATGAGAAACCGGCGGAAGAGAAAGCCGGCGAAAAAGCGGCCGAGGAAAAACCGGTGGTGCCAAAGGGCGAAACGCCAACCGACGCAAATCCCGCGGGCGTGAAGCCAACCGATGAAAAAGCGGAGAAGGATAAGACGCCTGTAGAAAAGGCGGCGGAGAAGGCGGCCGAAACGAAGGCGACTGCTCCCGCAGTTCCCAAGGGCGAGACGCCCACAGACGCGAATCCTGCGGGTGTGAAGCCAGCAGATGAGAAGGCAACGAAAGATAAGCCGGACACGGCGCTGCACAATCCGACGATCAAACCGGGCGACTGGAACCAGTGGGGCGGCACGTCACTTCGCAACAACACGCCGGTGGCCGAGGGAATTGTTACCGATTGGGCCCCAGGCGATTTCGACCGCAAGACGGGCCAATGGAAGCCGTCGAAGGCCAAAAACATCAAGTGGGTTGGCACGCTGGGCAGCCAGACGTTTGGCAATGCCGTAGTAGCTTCCGGCAAAGTGTTTGTTGGGACGAACAACAGCAACGGTTATCTAAAGCGCTATCCCGGCGATATCGACTTGGGAGTGCTGGTTTGCTTTAACGAGGCCGATGGGAAATTTCTCTGGCAGCATTCGAGCGAGAAGCTTCCCACCGGCCGCGTCCATGACTGGCCGCTGCTAGGTCTGTGTGGTTCTGCGCTCGTGGAGGAAAACCGGGTCTGGTTCGTGACCAGCCTCGGCGAAATTCGCTGTCTGGACACAGAGGGCTTTTACGACAACGAAGACGATGGCCGACCCGAAAGTAAAGAGCCGGCGCGGTTGTTCGATATTCGCCGGGCCGACGATGCGGCACAGGACAAGGTCGCCGCTTATTTGACAGAATTGGAGGCGGGCAAAATTCCAACGGACGTGCGGGCCCGATTTGCGGCCGCGGGAATGCCTCTGCCGGAGGGCGATATCGCGCTGAAAGCTGATGACAAAGTTAAAGCGCCCAACAAAAAGTGGACGTTCCAGGCGAAGGTCAACGACAATGACCGCGACTTGGAAATTCGGCTCGCCGGACCGATGCTATCAGGCTTCAAGATCATCACGGCCGCCGATAAGGATGAGGCGGATATTGTATGGGTATTGGACATGATGAACGAGCTCGGCACATCGCAGCACAATGCCTGCAGCTCGTCGCCGACAAGCTGGGGCGACATTCTGTTCGTAAATACGAGCAATGGCGTCGATGAGGCGCACATCACGGTCCCGGCGCCCCGGGCGCCAAGCTTCGTGGCGATGAACAAGCACACGGGTGAGATTTATTGGACCGACAATTCCCCCGGCAAAAACATCTTGCATGGCCAGTGGACCAGCCCTTCGGTCGGCGTCATCGGCGGCGTCGCCCAGGTGATCTTTGGAGGCGGCGATGGCTGGGTCTATAGCTTCAAGGCCGATAAGAAGAAGGAGCTGCTCTGGAAGTTTGACATTAACCCAAAGGATTCGGTGCTGGAGCTAGGCGGCCGCGGCACGCGGAACGATATCATTAGTACGCCCGTGATTTACGACAACAAAGTTTATTTTTGCACAGGGCAGGACCCCGAGCACGGTGAAGGGGTTGGGATTTTGTGGTGCGTCGATCCCACCAAGCGGGGCGATATCAGCGAAAAGCTGGCGGTGAACCGGGCCGATCCTACGAAGCCGATTCCAGTGAAGCGAATTCAGGCGGTAGTCGAGGCGGATGGCGACATCGCGATCGACAATCCGAACTCGGGCGTTGTCTGGAAATACACATCCTACGATGCCAACGGCGACGGCAAGATCGAGTTTGATGAGCAGTTTCATCGGTCGATCAGCACCTGCGCGATTAAAAGCGACCTGTTGTTCGTCCCCGATTTCAGCGGGCTGTTCCACTGCCTCGATGCTCAAAACGGCAAGGAATATTGGTCGTACGATATGCTGGCGGCCGCGTGGGGCTCGGCGATGATTGTGGGCGACAAGGTGTATGTAGGTGATGAGGACGGCGACATCGCGATTTTCAATCTGACGAAAGAAAAGCACGATCCGCTGTTCGACGTCAATATGGGCAACTCGGTCTATAGCACGCCAATCGTGGCCAACAACGTGCTATACATCGCCAGCAAGGACCATGTCTTCGCCATCGCGCCGACAAGAAGTGAAAAGACGGCCGCGAGCGGAGGCGAGTAAAAAATCGACAAACTCAAGGGACCCCCACAACCAAAAACGGCACTACAGTTGCACCTTGGTCCTTTGATGTTCTCGGTTCTTTGAGTTCTATATGCCCAAGCGCGTCTTGGATGTCGGTAACTGCGGACCGGATCATGGGGCGATTCGGCGCATGCTTGAAAAAACTTTCGACGCGGAAGTCGTTCAAGCGGATGGGCTGGACGATGCACTAGCGGCGCTGCGGCAGGGACCATTCGATCTCGTGCTGGTCAATCGCAAGCTCGATCAGGATTACAGCGATGGGTTGGACGTGATCAAGGCGATCAAGGCTGACGCGAAGCTTGCGCCAGCGCCTTGCATGCTGATCACAAACTATCCGGAACAGCAGCAGGTTGCCGTGGCGGCAGGCGCGGAGTATGGCTTTGGAAAAAAAGAACTCCACAACGACCAGACACATGCTCGGCTGGCCAAATTCCTGAGCGTTCCAAGCTGAAGTCACTAAGCTGAGCCTACTTCCGCCGCATCATGATGGTGAGGGTGATGGCGGCCGCAATGAGGCCAATGCCAGCGCCGATCAATAGCTGCGTGAAGAACGCGCCAGAGTGGAGCGGGCGGTTGGACGTCAGCGTCGGATAAATGACGCGGACGCTCATGTAGGCGGCCAGAATAAAGTTGAAGACCATTACGGCGGGGAGAAGTTGTTCTTTCAGCTTATCGTCCACAGCAGCCGCCTTTCTCATGCCCTGGCGCAACATGATACTGCGGCGGCTGGAGTTCGGTCCAAGATTCTTTCAGATCGAGCGAACATCCAGCAGGCGAGCATTGGTCTAGCCCCTAGCGGGCTGGCGGCTAAAATAACGGCTCTTGTGCGCCTACAGTCCAGCGATTGACATCCATGAGCACGAATCCCTCGCCCAGCTCCGAACCGGCCTTGGAAATTGACCTGCGCGATCCGTGGCTGGCCGCGCTGTTGGCATGGCTCGTTCCGGGGGCAGGACATCTTTACCAGCGGCGGACCGGCAAGGGTCTGCTGTTCATGATTTGCATCCTGGGGACGTACTTTTTCGGGCTGGCGCTAGGCGAAGGCAAAGTGGTCTATGCCTCGTGGAACCAGGTCGATCGGCGGTGGCAGTATCCGCTGCAACTCGGGACGGGGCTCCCCGCGCTACCGGCAATTGTGCAGGGCATGATGGTTCGCCGTGGCAAGGAGCCGATGCTGGGCGGTATGATGGCGCCGCCGCGAACGCAGGACGAGTTGTCGGACTGGCATAAGACGCTGAACATGCGGTTTGAGCTCGGCACGCTGTACACAATGATCGCCGGATTGCTCAATGTGCTGGCGATTTGGGACGCGTACGGCGGTCCAGTCGTGAGCGAGCCTGGCAAACAAGAGCGCGGACCACCGGAGGACGACAAGTCAAAGGATAAGGGGAAGAAAGCAGCTTGAATCTCAGGAAAATCACATGCTCATCGCCTCCAGTCTTCTTGCCGCTCAGTTCTGGTACATCGTTCCGTTGATTCTATCGGTCAGCCTGGTGTATGGAGCGACGCGACATGAGCTGCCACGGCCAATTCTGTATCACGCGTGGCACACAGCGGTGTGGATGACCATGTTCATGGGCGGAATTTTTTTGGTGCTGTGGGCCGTGTCGTTGTGGCTCTAGCCGGTCCAACATCCAAAGTCTAAAGTCCAACGTCGGCAACTGAAGTGACTTTGGATCTTAGACCTGGGATCGTGGACTTGAATTACGACGTCATTGTCGTCGGCGCCGGAGCGGCGGGATTAGTCGCGGCGGCAGAAGCGGCGGCGCGCGGGCGGCGGACGCTGCTCATCGAGAAGAATCGCCGCGCAGGCGTGAAGATTTTGATGTCGGGTGGCACGCGGTGCAATCTCACGCATGCAACCGACAAGTGGGGCATTATCAAAGCGTACGGAAAACAAGGAAATTTTCTGCATTCGGCGCTGGCGGCCCTGTCGCCGGCTGATCTGGTCCAGCTCATTGAAGACGAGGGCGTGCCGACGAAAGTGGAAGAGACGGGCAAGATTTTTCCAGTCAGCAATCGGGCCACTGATGTACTAGAAGCTTTGATGCGGCGGCTGCATCGCAGCGGAGCAGAATTGGCACTGGAAAATCCGGTTCAGCGAATCGAATCGCTAGAAACCAGAGACGGTTTTCGGCTGACAACCAGCCACGGTGAGCTGAAGGCGGGCAAACTCATCATCACGGTGGGCGGCCAATCGTATCCCGGCAGTGGAACGAAGGGCGACGGCTACGCTTGGGCGGCCGAATGGGGACATACGATTGTTCCGCCGCGGCCCGCGCTAGTGCCACTCACGACGGACGAGGCATGGGTCCGGGAATTGAGCGGCGTCACCATACCCGACGCAAAAGTGCAACTCTTGGCGGGCGATGGGGCCAAATCGCTGGATCGCCGCCGCGGCTCGCTTTTATTTACCCAGTTTGGACTTTCGGGGCCGGTGATTCTCGATATCAGCGGCTCATTCACGGCGATGGCCGGCCAAGGTCAGGCGAAGCTGGTTTGCGATTTCCTGCCTGATACGCCAGTGCAGCAATGCGAAGAGGATTTTCGCCGCGCCGCGGGGAGCGATGGCAAGCGGCTGATTGCCAATCTGCTTGCCGAGAGGCTGCCGCGTCGATTGGTTGAGGCGCTGTTGGCGGTCGCTGGTGTTCCACTCGAAACGCGAGCTGCGGAATTTTCGAAGGCCGGAAGCGCGGCGCTGGTGACAGCGATCAAAAGCGCGGAGATTCCGATCACAGGCACCCGCGGGTTCGCCAAGGCCGAGGTCACGGCAGGCGGCATTGCCCTCCATGAAGTCGATAGCCACACAATGGAGAGCAAACTCGTACCTGGCCTTTGCTTCGCCGGCGAGATTCTCGATCTGGATGGTCCAATCGGCGGGGACAACTTTCAGGCGGCGTTTAGCACGGGAGTGCTCGCTGGGCGGAGCGTCTAAACAAGGCCCCATTTTTTGCGCAGGAACCATTCCATCGTGAGGACGCTGGTCATCAATAGCAGCATCAGCCAGGCATCGGCCGCTGTTCCCGCGAGCTTCCATCGCGTTTGCCTCACTTCGTATTCGGGCGGCTTACGCGCCAGGTCGCTAAGCAGCTTCGGCAATTCTTCAGGCGCGACGGCGCGACCGCCTTCCTGCCGCGTCCAAGCAGCCAGCGAGGCCATTAAGTCGGGGTCCGCTGCGGGTGTGCTAAGCTCGATGTCCCGGTCATAGACGAGAAATTCCGCCCGCGCATTGCCGACGAGGCGATCTCCCTCGTAGGCAGTCGTTTCAATCGCGTAGTCACCAGCCTCGGTCGGCTGTAAGGTCCCGCGAAAGTCGGCGTTGTCGCGTGAGAGGGTCAGCGGCTCGCGGCGACCGCCCGGGGGCACGAGAACTGTTTCCAAACGCGCTGTTTCAAGCGGATCGCCCGCAGCGGTGCGAGCCCCGGCATGAATCGTCATCCGGCTACCGGGATTGATACGCCGCTGATCGAGCTTGATCCAGACATCGTCGCGATTGCGGTCGTCTTGACGGACAAGCCACAGGATAATTTGCCGCCAAAAGCGATTATGCTCTCGACTGAAGCCGTGCATTGGCCAGAGGTAAGTCGAGGCGCCGGCAAAGGCGAGGGTCCGGCCGCCGCCGTATTCGCCCGTGACCAAGAGCGGATCCCCCTGCGAAGATTCGAGCAGCACGCGCACGCCCGGCGCTTGCTTCACGCCACTAAACTTGTTCGCCCATTTAAGCGGCGGCAACCGGCTCCAAACAGCTGCGCTATTCGGATCGCCGCTTAGCCGCGTAATGGGGTGCGGGTCCCGCGGGACAATGTGGATCGGCTCCTTCAGGAAGAATTGCTCGATAGCCTGCTCCCCAAAGTCCGCGCCTTCGATCTGATTGATCACGATGGGCAGCGCATCGGCGATTCTTGTACCGCGGTAGTGACCGCGGCCGAAGCTCGAATTGCCGCCGAGCATCAACAGCCCTTTGCCCTTGTCAATCGCGGCGGCGATCAGCATTTCGTTGGCCGGCCCGAGCGCGGCGGCGTCAATGTCGCCGAGAATGAAGGCGTCGTATTTGTTCAGTGCCTGCGCGCTGCCGAGATTGATCGGCCACTTTTGCCGCGTGCGACTGTCAATAAAATAGTCGTCCAACTCAATATCGGGCGAGGCATTAATCGCGCGGCGTATAAATTTCTGTTCAAACGGTAAATTCCCGAACATATAGAGGACGCGCAGTCCGCCTTCGAGGACGGTGAGAAAAGCGTCCAACTGGTTGTTCTTCTCCACCTGCTCATCGGGTTGCTTTTCGGCCTTGAGCGTCAGGCGATAGTGGCCGGGCGCTTGTGGCGCGTAGGCGAACTCAACCTCGACCTGCCGATTGTCCTCGTTAGCGCGGACGGTGCGGCGGCCAATGGTTTGCGTTTGATTTTTG
>Ga0170475_105946814_pt1 | contig 10833 bp, 5 predicted proteins | sample Soicark_Litter_5_FD_111474 | JGI IMG/M metagenome (GOLD analysis project Ga0170475, IMG submission 111474) | Avena fatua rhizosphere microbial communities from Hopland, California, USA. Combined Assembly of 48 SPs | reverse complement strand
TGGCTGCGGCGTGACCGTGACCGAATGGAGCAAGCCGCGACGGAACTCCCAGCGGACCAGGCGCTCGGCCCACTCACCGAGCCAATCGAGTTCGTGCTCCGCGAGAAGTTCGAGCTGGCGAAGATGCAGCTCTGGATAACGAGGATCAAACGTCGGTAACCGAGCCAACTCGCACTGCACGCGGATGAACTCGGCGCGTCTGGACTCACCGTGATCCTCGAGCCAGTCCGCGAAGATCAAGCGCGGGCCGTCATCGTTGGGAGAGTCACGGATGGCCGCAATGAAGGCACGTGCCTGGAGCATGTGAGCAGATGGCATCTCAAACCTCGACCTCCGAACCCCGCTGCCGATAACGAATGCAGCCGCCCCGATGTTCCGGGGCGGCTGCCGAAAGCCGGGCACGGTTTTCCGGCCTACTTCTCCTTCTTGAGCCGCGCCTCGTACTGGCGCGCCTCCTCGGCGCTGATCAGCCCGTCGCCGTCGGTGTCGATCTGGCGGAACTCCTCCGTCGTGCCCAGCCATTCCTTCGGCGAAATGTCGCCATCACCGTTGGCGTCCATTCTGCTGAACCACGCCGGCACATTGCTCGTCGTGCGACGCATCGGCGGTGGCGTCGGTCCACCGAAGACCGCGGCTGGCACGGGTCGGGGTCCGCCGCCGATGTTCCCCTGGGCGAGGGCGATCTGCAGCGTCCGCGGCAGGTCCCCAACGACCACACCCTTGCCATCCTTGGACAATGGCTTGATCCGCGTCCATGCCGAGCGCAACTCTCGCAGTGACAGCCGGCCGTCACCGTCGGCGTCGATGACGCTGAACAGGCTACGTCCCTGGTCGGACACCTGGAGCGCGACATGGGCGCCGCCGCCCTGGTTGAGGACGTCGAAGTACGCGTTCAATTCCACCCGTGTCAGCTTGCCGTCGTTGTTGCGGTCGGCCTGGGTGAAGATCTGGAACACGAAAGGATTCTGAGGGAAGTCCTTCTGCTGCGACCGCTCCACGTAATCCTTCTTGCTCGTGCCCACGATCTGGGTGAACTGGCGGAGATAGAAGGCGCGGGTGTTGTTGATGTTCACCGGTTGCCCCTGGCTGGCCTGCACGCTGAAGCGCGTATCGCCCAGCTCGAAGCCCACACTGTCGGCGTTCGCCCGCTTCATCGACTTCGCCACGCCCTTGCCAGCCGAGGATAGCTGCTCCAGGCGCTTCTGTCCTCCGCTCAGTCCGACCGCGCCGAGAAGACCGCCCACCCGTGTCATCGTTCCGACGCTCGCACGGAAGATCAGGTCCGGCTCGTCCGAGAAGAACCGGATCATCTCGCCAGCGTCCAGGTAGCCATCCAGGTTGTGGTCCAGCTTGTCGAACAGGGCCCGGTCGAAGGCGATCTCCTCTCGCCCCAGTTTGCCGTCCTTGTTGCGGTCGTACCTCGCCACCAGTTGCGTTGCCAGGTCGTTGTGTGGCCCCTTGTGTTTGATCTCGATCAGCCCCGGATCCACCGTGGGCGCGGCCATGACCGCCACCGCGCCGCCGAAAACCTCGTAGCCGGGATTGACCATGTCGGTGTTCAGCTCGGCCTGAGTGAGCAGTTCATCCTCGTTCTCGTCCAGGGAGCGCAGGCCCGGCTCCAGGCGCGCCAGTTCCGTCTGGGTGAGCTTGCCGTCGCGGTCGGTGTCGATCCGTTTCCAGATCGTCTCGTTGGTCTGGCGAGCCGTGGAGGCCGTGTTGGTCGCGTAGAAGAAGCGCAGCGGGCCGGCGCCGTTCTGGCGATAGTAGGCCTTGAACTCCTCCTTCGACACCTTGCCGTCCTTGTTGGTATCGAGGACAGCCATGGGCACTCCCGACGGGAAGGAGCCGCCGATACTGCCACTCAACTGGTTGACCAGGAAGTTGCCCGGCATCAGTCGGGCCGCCTCCGTCGAGTCGAGCGAGCCGTTGTTGTTCTTGTCGAACCAGGCGAACAGCCGGTCCATGAATTCGTGCCACGCCACGTCATAGGGCCGATCACCCATCCGCACATGCAGACGGATACGTACCGGCCGATCGCTGGCGAAGAAAACGTAATCGAGCTGGTCGAGCGAGGGTGCGAGCGTGGGCGGAGGGGCGGCCGCCTCGCTCAACAACACCACCGCCAGCATGCCCACGAGGGCGAATGGCAATAGCCGCCTCATGCCAGCACCTCCGTGATCGGCTTGGAGCCGGCGTCGGCGAGTCGGATGGGTCGGCCGACGTTGGACATGTTCTGCTTGGTGTGGTCGAGCCCCATCGCCTTGCAGATGGTGGCGATGAAGTTGGGCACATTGACGGCGTTCTCGGCCACGCTGTCGCCGCCGGGGCTGGTCTTGCCGTACACCACGCCGCCCTTGATGCCGCCGCCGGCCAGCACCGTGGACCACGCATTCGGGAAGTGATCCCGACCGCGCTGCGGGTTGATGACCGGGGTTCGGCCGAACTCGCCGGCCCACACGACGGTGGTGGTCTGAAGCAGTCCGCGTTCGCGAAGGTCCGTCATGAGGGTGGACCAGGCGGGATCGAGGACGCCGCAGAGGGCCTTCACGCGGTCGAAGTTGCGGTCGTGCGTGTCCCAGCCGACTTCGGCGCCAGGGACGTTGCTGAGGGTGACCTCGACGAAGGGCACGCCGCGCTCGACCAGCCGGCGGGCGAGCAGACAGCCCTGGCCGAACAGGTTCTTGCCATAGGCGGTCCGAAGTTCGTCCTTCTCCTCGTCGATGTTGAAGGCCTTCCGGGCGTCGGTCCGCATCAGGCGGACGGCTCGCTCATAGGCCGACCGGTGGCTGGCGGCGCTGAGTCCCGGGTGAGCGCCCGAGAAGCCGGCCTGGAGGTCGCGGACCATGTCCAGCCGGGCCTCGACCTGGCTGTCGCCGATCTCCTTCGGCGGCAGCAGGTCCTGCACCTTGAGGGCGTCGGCGTAGGCGCCGGGTGCGCCGAAGCCGTAGCCGACGTTGCCGATCATCAGAGGCGCGAACTCCGGGCCGAGGAAGCCGGAACTGTACGCGGCGGGGCTGAGGAAGGTCGCCGGCGCGATCGAGACGAAGTTGGGCAGAGCGGCGTCGGGCTGACCGAGTTCCTTGCTGACCACGGAGCCGAGCGCCGGATAATGGATCGAGCCCTGGGGCAGATAGCCGGTCCGCAGGTTATAAGCGGCGCGGGTGTGGTCGCCCTCCTTGGTGGCCATCGAGCGAATGATGGCCATGTGGTGCATCTGCTTGGCGATCCTGGGGAGGAACTCGCTGATCTTGATGCCAGGGACGCTGGTGGTGATTTCCTTGATGAGCCCGCCGTTCTTGTGGCCGGGCTTGCAGTCGAAGGTTTCCATCTGGGTGGCGCCGCCATTCATCCACAGCAAGATGCAGGCGCGGCGACGATGCGGGTGGGCAGCGGCGGCCTCGGCCAACGGCTCCAGCCAGTGAGACAGCGAAGAGCCGACGACGCCGGCGGCGGCCAACTTCATCAAATCACGTCGCGACAAACGAGGCGCGGTCATGGGGTCTTCTCCTTCTCTTCCGCTTGCGGCCTGGCGCTCTTACAGCAGGACCTCGCTAAGCCGCAAGCGGAAGACAGTATTCTCAGTGATTGAACCGGAACTCCGTGCTGTTGAGCAGCGCCCAGAACACATCGGCGAGCGCCTTCTTCTGGTCGCTCGCAGCCCCGCCGCGCTCGACGTAGCGGGCCATGCGCTCCGCCTCATCCGCTCGCGGCATTCGGCCCAGGGCGGCCAGGAAGAGCGTATCGATCTTTCGCGGGGTGGTCATGAAGCTCGACGAGACCACCGCCCCCAGCACCTGGCCGCGGTCGGGGTGCGTCGCATCGGTGATGAGCTGGTTGTTCATCATCGTCAGCGCGTGCGGGATCGACGTCTGGTACTCTGTCTTTTTCTCCTGCTCGCCGAAGCGGTCCACGAACAGTTGTCGCGGCGTGCCGAACGCAAACACCCGCTGCTGGAATGTGGTGTTGTCGCGAATACCGCCCGCGATCCGCAAGCTCTCGTAGAGCTGGTCGGCCGTCATGCCGCGTACCGGCATCCGGGTTAACAGGCGAATGTCGCTCGGGCCTGGGGGTGCGAGGGGGGCCGGGCCCCCCTTTTCGCCACCAGTTGGATCGACCACGCTCGAAAGCTGATAGGTCCGGCTTCGGGTGATGGCGCGGATCAGGAACTTGATGTCGAAGTCGTGGTTGACGAACTCACGGGACAGGAACGCGAGCAGTTCCGGATGACTCGCCGGGTTGTCATCGACGATGTCGTCCACCGGCTCCACGATCCCCATACCGAAGAAGTGCGCCCACATCCGGTTGACCATCGCGCGAGCGAAGAATGGATTGTCCTTCGCTGTGATCCAATCCGCCAGCGTCGCGCGGGCCGTCACCTTGAACTTCCAGCGCGGCGTCTTGCCGTCGAGGAACCGCGCCTGCGCCACACGATCCGTGTTCGGGATGTTCACCTCGCGCCGGTCGGCCGTCTCCGTGAGTGGGCCGAAGAAGAAGTCGCCCTGGCCGCCGTTGATCCCCGCGAAGAAGGATGCCTGGCTCCAGAACTCCTCTCGCTTCCACTTGCCGAATGGATGATCGTGACACTGGGCACATTCCAGCCGGACCCCCAGGAACAGCCGGGCCGTGCTGGCGGCCAGTTCCTCAGGCTTGCCCTGCTTGGCGAGGTAGAACGTCATCGGCGTCGCCTGCTGCTGGAAGCGGTAGAAGGCGAGCCGCATGTCATCGCCGGCCCGGGTGGCCATCGGCAAGGAGATGATCTCACGGACCATTTTGTCGTAGGCCACGTTGGTGGTGAACTGCTTCCGCAGCCAGTTGTGCATCGGCGGCATCAGGAAGCGACGATTCAAGTCCGTCTGCGCCTCCGGCAACAGCAGCCCCATCCAGATGTTCGAGAAATGATTCACATACCCCGGGCTGTCCAGGAGCCGATCAACGGCCTCGGCGCGTTTGCGCGGGGAGAGGTCAGCGAGGAAGTTGCGGACGTCGCTGACGACGCCAATACGCCCGGTGACGTCAAGGGACACCCGCCGCAGGTAGGTGGCATCGTCGCACAGCGGGACAGGTTTGACCTTCTCCCGCTCGTAGGCGAGAGCAATGATTTCGTCGATCTTCGCCGCCACGCGATCAACATCGTCGAGGCCGGCGGGCTCCGGCTTTTCGCCGCCAGCAGCCCGGCGGGTGCCTGCTGGGGCGGCTGCGTCCAGCAGCCCGGCGCTGGCGCCGAATAGCGTCAGCGCCAGCAGGAATCGTGACCACTTCATCCGCTGTCCCTCCTCGGGGTTTGTCAGCTTGCTTCCGCTCGCGCTCTGATGTGGGACGGATTGGCAACCGTCCTACCTTCCAGCGCCCAGGTTCCACAATTTGACCGTGTTGTCGTGACTGGCGCTGGCCAGACGCCGGCTGTCCGGCGCGAAAGCCATGCCCAGCACCAGGCTCGTATGACCCACCAGCGCTCCCTGTTCCTGCCAGGTCGCTGTGTCCCACACCTGGATGCTGCCGTTACCGTGCGTGCCGCCCGTGCTGTGCGCCGTCGCCAGCCACTGGCCGTCGGGCGAGAAGGTGAGCACCCGAATCGAGTTGGCCCCACGGATCTGTCTGAACAGCTTGCCCGTGGACACCTCGTAGATTCTCAGTGCGTCGCCTCCCGTTCCGCCTGTCGCCAGGTATCTGCCGTCTGGTGAAAACGCCACGCTCAGCGCCCCCTTCCCACTCCAGTCTGCCCTCGGCCTCTCCTTGCCCGTCGCCACCTGGAATATGCGCACATCCCCAGCGGTATTGCTGCCCGACGTGTTGCCGCTCGCCGTGGCAAGTAGCTTGCCGTCGCCGGAGAAGGCAATGCTCACCACCTGGAGGTCGTGGCGGCACAACTCGGCCAGTTCGCGATTCGTTGTCAGGTCCCACAGCTTGACGGTATGGTCGTTGCACGAGCTGGCAAGCGTCTTGCCGTCAGGGCTGAAGACCACCGCTCGCAGGTGAGCGCTGTGCCCCTTGAGTGCGGGACCCTTCGGCTTGCCAGTCGCGGCGTCCCAGAGCTTGATGACCCGGTCGTATCCTCCCGTAGCCAGGATCTTACCGTCAGGTGACCATGTCGCACAACAGATCTGTCCGTCGTGAGCGCCAGCAAGGCTCCATCCGGTGCCACGGTCAGGGTTCCAGAAGCGGACCTCTCCCGGCACGCCATTGCTTCCGCCCGCGGTGATGATCGCTCGCCCATCCTTGCCGAAGGCGATCGTCTCGACCCAGTGCCGATGCCCGTGATAGACCACCCGCCGCCGACCTGTCCCCACATCCCAGACGGTGACGTCGCCCTCGCGGTTGTACGACCCGCCGCCGGAAATCACACTTTTGCCATCCGGCGTGATGGCACAGCACAGGACCGGGGACGATGGGTGCTTGAACAGGGCCTGCTCCTTGAACTCCGGTTTCCCGGCCGCCTGGGTGACGCGCCAGAGGCGAATCTCGCCGGGAGTGGTGCCGACCGGCCTCGACGTCGCGGCCAGGAGCGTCCCATCTCGCGACCAATCGACGCAGTTCACGCCGCTGCTGCTGGCCCGGAATTGCGTCAGTTCCTTGCCATCGGCCACCGACCAGATGCGGATGGTTCCATCGCTGCTGCCGGTGGCCAGGTGCTTCCCAGCCGGATCGAAACGGGCGGAGCGAACGGCGTCGGTATGGCCCTTGAGCGTGAACGTTTCCTTGCCGCTGGCAGCATCGTATAGCCGGGCCAGCCCGTCGCGCGATCCGACGGCGATCCGCTGACCGTCCGGCGACCAGGCGACCGTTTGCACTGACGCCGTCTGCGGGCCGAGGTTGAGCAGTTCCTTGAAAGACTGCGCGTCCCAGACCTTGACCTCGCCGGGCTCCTCGGCCTTGTCCCACGAGCCCGCCCCACTCACCAGCCGTCTGCCGTCGGGCGAGAACGCCACACTCCATACCCGGTTCTTGTGGCCGCCCAGGGTTCCCTTGAGTTTGCGCGAGGGGAGTTCATGCAACCGGACCGTGCCGTCGCCAACCCCGACAGCGAGGGTATTGCCGTCGGGAGAGACGGCGACGGAGTAGACCGCGTCAGACAGACCTTCGAGCCTCCCGGGAGGCCAACCCATGTAGGCATCGCGGACTTCCAGCAAGCGATCCTCGCCGCCCATCGCGACCCAGCGCCCGTCGGGAGAGAAGACGGAAAACCACATCTGTTTGCCCGGGCTCGGCAGGCTGACGACCGGCTGCCGCAACCCCGCCGCGCCAGTCCAGACGCGGATGGTCTGGTCGAGGCTGCCGGCAAACAGAGAGCGGGCATCGGGCGAGAAGGCCACAGAGGTTCCGACGTTGAAGGCGTTCTGATTGCTCCAGAGCATGGCCAGCGAAAGAGGGTCGAGCAGGCGGATGGCCCGGATATCGACCGTCGCCAGCCGCTGTCCGCGCGGCGAGAAAGCCAGACCCCGCACCGCACCGTTGTGCTTGACCAGACCGAGCTGTTTGCCCGATTCGACCTCCCACAGCCGGACAGTCGCGTCATCGCTGGCCGAGGCGATGCGTTTGCCGTCTGCGGAGAAGGCGAGATCGCGGATCACATTCTCATGGCCCTTGAGAGTCTGGATGCTCTCGCGTTTGCCGATGTCCCAGACGCGGATGGTCTTGTCGGCGCCACCGGAGGTCAGTTGCTTGCCGTCGGGCGAGAAGGCCACCGCTCGCACACCGCCGCGATGCCGGTCCAGCGAGGTCATCTGCTTACCCGTGGCGACATGCCAGACCCGCACGGTGCGGTCGTATCCGCCCGAAGCAAGCAATTTGCCGTCGGGCGAGAAGGTCACCGTGAACACCCAGTTGGTGTGGCCGGTCAGTTCCCGCAACTTCTTGCCCGAGGAGACATCCCACAGGCCAATGGTCCCGTCGAAGCCGGCCGTGGCCAGCAGTTTGCTATCAGGCGAGAAAGCGACGCGGGAAACGAAATCCTCGTGCCCTTCGAGCAACCGCACGAGCTGTCCGGTCTGGGCGTCGAGCAGCTTGACCGATCGCTCCTCACCGCAGACTGCCAGGAATCGGCCATCGGGCGAGCAGGCCACCGACAGGATCGGGTAGGCATTCTCCGGCTTGTAGCGGCGAGGTTGCAGCGACAGTTTTTCCTGCCTCGTGCCGGCGTCCCACACCTTGACCGTCCGGTCCCACGAGCCCGAGATCATCGTCCGCCCATCACGGCTGATCGCCAGGGCGTAGACGCGCTCCGAGTGGCCGGTCACCATTGTGGTCTTGAGCATCCCCGTGGCTGGGTCCCACAGCCGAATTGTCTGGTCGTGGCTGCACGTCGCCAGGGTCTTGCCATCTGGGAAGAAAACGGCCGTGTTCACAACCCCGGTGTGGCCGGCGAGGCTGCTCCTGAGTTTGCCGGTGGCGGAGTCCCAGAGCTTGATCGTGCTGTCGTGGCCTGTGGTCACCAGGATCTTGTTGTCCGGGCTGACGGCGACGTTCTCGACCCAGCCAACATGACCGCTGAGGACGTGGCGAGACTTGCCCGACGGCAGGTCCCACACCCGCGCAGTCGTGTCCCGGCTGGAGGAGAGCAGGGTCTTACCGTCCGGAGAAACAGCGATCCCCAGCACCCAGTCAGTGTGACCTGTGAGCGTGGCTTTCTCCTTGCCGCTGCTCACGTCCCAGACCTTGATCGTCTTGTCGAGGCTGGCGGAGAACACAGTCCGGCAATCGGGCGCGAACACGACGCCGTTGACCGCGCTTGTGTGCCCCTCAAGCGTCAAGCGAATCTGCCCTGTGTTCGCGTCGCGGAGGTGTACCTTCTGGTCGAAGTCGGCCGTGGCCAGATGCTTGCCATCGGGCGAAAAGGCGACGGAACGGATCGGCCTGGGTGCGGACAGACTGACGCGCTCCTTGCCCGAGGGCAGATCGTACAGCGTCAACAGTCCCTCGTTCTCACCCGTGCCGCCGGCGACCACGGCGAGGGTCTTGCCGTCTGGCGATAGGGCACCAGCCCAGACCTGTCCGGCGATGCTCTGAAGCGTCCGGGAGCGATCCTGATACCGCTCTGGCTCGATCACCTCCATCCCGGTGCCCGGTCTCGCGAGTGGCGAGCCGGGAACGCGAGCGGCCGCCGAAGGCTGGGTGGTCGCATCAGCGACCGGAGCGGCCGGCGGCGCGGCGGGGCGAGCCCGGCCCGGGGTGAGAGGAAGGGCCATCGCCAGCAGCAGTACCAGCAGCTTCCCCATCAGGGACAGATCCCGCGGCGTCACCCCGCGCACTATCATGGTCAGCCTCCGCTTGAGTTGATGGACCCGTCCAAAGCCGCTGGCCGCCGGTGGCAGCGACGCCGACACCTGGGCGAGAAAATCGACCGTTTCGAGCAGGGCACCGGCGTACGCGGCACCGTATCCAGGCAGCGACGTTACCACCCAGGCGTCGCAACATTCCTCCTCGGCGGCCTGGAGCCGGCGGCAGGCCAGCCAGGTGAGCGGGCACCACCAGTACAGCCCGGCGACGAACAGTTCCAGCCACCGCACCCAGTGGTCGCGGCGAACCAGGTGGGCCAGTTCATGCACCATCAGGCTGACCCGTCCAGGATCTTCCAGCCGGGGCAACAGTGACTCTGGAAAGAACAGACGAGCACGCCACCCCAGCGCCCACAGCAAAGGCGGCACAGGCCCCGGCAACAGGTACACTCGCGGGCATCGCCGCAGCCCCAATCGAGCCGCCAACTCATCCACCTCGCGCTGGAGCGCCTCCGGCGCCGGCCGGGCGTGCCGCAGCAACTGCTGGAAGCGCCAGATCCGCTGACCAGCGATGAAGAACCACCACACGGCGCCCCCGACCCAGACGCAGCCGAGAACCTTGAGTGCGATTGGCCAGATGGAAGCCGCCGTGAGTCGCGGCTGCTGAGTCGAGTCCTCGTCCTCGGTGAGGACCGTGACGGCCGGGGTCACCTGTTCCGAAGGCGGACGCGGCGCGATTGGCCCGGGGACCGGAGCTAGGCCCGCCCCCCGAGCAGCGGGAGGAAGGTCGATTGGCACGACGGCTTTCGGTAGACCGTCCTTGTCCGGAATCAAATCCTCAATCCGCGCAAAGACTGGCATCGGACCGGCCGCCACCTGACGAGCGGCCATGCGGGCAGCAGCCGACTCCAATGATGGCGCCTCGGGAGCCGGTTCGATCGGTGGGCTCGCGTGGCCGGGGCTCGCAGCCCCGGGCGCTGGCTCCGCCTCTGCCTGCCAGAATGGGACCGGCAACGAGATCAGTGGCGGGGTGACCAGTTTCACCAGCACCAGCACCCACAAAGCGTGGATCAGTGCTGGCCGACGACTGTACCGGCCGACCAGTAGTGCCACCAGCGCCAGCGCTCCGGCAAGTAGGGCGTTTGCCAGGCCCGTTTCCACCAAGCTGCCCACGGCCGGCTCCTTTCAGGAACCCGGGTCAGATGTCTCGCCTTCTTGCTGGAGGCGCTCGAGAAATGAGCGCAACTCCTGACGTTCTTCGTTGTTGAACTGCTCAGCTTTTAACAAGTGCAAGAGTAAGGGTGTCATTGACCCATCGCAGAGACGTTCGGCGACCTCGCGCAGGCGAATGCCGATGAGCGTCTCACGATCGACCGTGGCCGAGAAGACGTGTGGCCAGGGCGTGCGGTCGCGGGCAACGTATTCTTTTTCCTCCAATCGGACGAGCAACTGTTGCACTGTGCCGTACTTTGCCGCCTCGCCGCCAGGGTACAGGATGTCGGCGATTTGCCGAATAGTGGCCGGCCCGTGCTGCCAGAGAGTCTGGAGTACGGCAAGTTCGGCCTTGGGGACGTCCTGGTTGGGGGGCATCGCTCCTCGTTCCCCCTTGTGGCAAGTGGTG
>Ga0170475_115897796_pt1 | contig 10834 bp, 10 predicted proteins | sample Soicark_Litter_5_FD_111474 | JGI IMG/M metagenome (GOLD analysis project Ga0170475, IMG submission 111474) | Avena fatua rhizosphere microbial communities from Hopland, California, USA. Combined Assembly of 48 SPs | reverse complement strand
TGAACGAAAGCCGAGTCACCCTGTCTTGCAATTCAGTGCAATATCCCCACTTGCGGAAAGCGAGACAACCACGAGACAAAAACTGATATGGAACAATTTCACGGCACCACCATCCTGTGCGTGCGCCGCGGCAGCCGCGTCGCCTTGGGCGGCGATGGCCAGGTCACCCTGGGCAATATCGTCATGAAGGGCTCGGCCCGCAAGGTCCGCAAGCTGTACCAGGGCAAGGTGTTGTGCGGCTTTGCCGGCGGCACCGCCGACGCCTTTACCCTGCTCGACCGCTTCGAAGGCAAGCTCGAAAAACACCAGGGCAACCTGCTGCGCGCCTCGGTGGAACTGGCCAAGGACTGGCGCACAGACCGCGTGTTGCGCCGGCTCGAGGCGATGCTGCTGGTGGCCGACCGCGAATCGACCCTGGTCATCACCGGCAACGGCGATGTGCTCGAACCCGAAGACGGCATCGGCGCGATCGGTTCGGGCGGCGTGTACGCCCAATCGGCCGCCAAGGCGCTGCAGGAAAACACCGAGCTGCCCCCAAGCGAAGTCGTCAAGAAGGCGCTCACCATCGCCGGCCAGCTGTGCATCTACACCAACCTGTCCCACATCATCGAAACGCTGGACTGACCCCGCCTCCCATCATGAACATGACACCTCTTGAAATCGTTTCGGAATTGGACAAGCACGTGGTCGGCCAGGGCAAAGCCAAGCGCGCGGTCGCGATCGCGCTGCGCAACCGCTGGCGCCGCCAGCAGGTGGCCGACCCGCTGCGCCACGAGATCACGCCGAAAAACATCCTGATGATCGGCCCCACCGGCGTGGGCAAGACCGAGATCGCGCGCCGCCTGGCCAAGCTGGCCGACGCGCCCTTCATCAAGATCGAAGCGACCAAGTTCACCGAGGTCGGCTACGTCGGGCGCGACGTCGACACCATCATCCGCGACCTGATCGACATCGGCGTCAAGCAGACCCGCGCGAGCGAACTGAAGAAGGTGCGCCAGCGCGCCGAAGACGCGGCCGAAGACCGCATCATCGACATCCTGGTGCCGCCGGCGCGCGGCTTCGGCTTCAACGTCAGCGGCGGCGCCGGCGAGGCCAAGGACGGCGACGGCACGCGCCAGACCTTCCGCAAGCGCCTGCGCGAAGGCACGCTCGACGAGCGCGAGATCGACATCGAAGTGGCCGACGCCGCCCCGCAGATGGAAATCATGGCCCCGCCCGGCATGGAAGAGATGACCGAGCAGATCAAGTCGATGTTCGCCGGCGTCGGCGCCGCGCGCAAGAAGCCGCGCAAGATGAAGATCAAGGAGGCGATGAAGGTGCTGGTCGACGAGGAAGCGGCCAAGCTGATCAACGACGACGAAATGAAGCAAAGGGCGATCGCCAACGTCGAGCAGAACGGCATCGTGTTCCTCGACGAGATCGACAAGATCGCCTCGCGCGCCGAGCATGGCGGCGCCGACGTGTCGCGCGCCGGCGTCCAGCGCGACCTGCTGCCGCTGGTCGAGGGCACCACCGTCAACACCAAGTACGGGACGATCAAGACCGACCATATCCTGTTCATCGCGTCGGGCGCCTTCCACTTGTCCAAGCCGTCGGACCTGATCCCGGAATTGCAGGGGCGCTTCCCGATCCGGGTCGAGCTCGAATCGCTCTCGATCGCCGATTTCGAAAGCATCCTCACCGCCACCGACGCCAGCCTGACCAAGCAGTACGAGGCGCTGCTGGCGACCGAGGGCGTGCAGGTCGATTTCGCGGCCGAGGGCATCCACCGGATGGCCGAAATCGCGTTCTCGGTTAACGAACGCACCGAGAACATCGGCGCGCGCCGCCTCTACACGGTCATGGAAAAGCTGCTCGAGGAAGTCTCGTTCTCGGCCAGCGAGTCGAGCGGCCAGGTGGTGACGATCGATGCGTCGTATGTCAACGAGCGGCTCGACAAGCTCGCGGTTGACGAAGACTTGTCGCGCTACGTCCTGTAAGCGCCATGGCGAACAAGACAGGAGCGGCGCGGCAGTTCGGCAAGCCGAGCAACCCAGTCGCGGTGCTGGCCAGGCAACGCGCGGCCGGCCCGCATGCCAAGCCGCACGCAAGCGAGCGGCAGGCTGCCAAGCGCGCCTTGAAGAAAGCCAAGCTGGTCGCCGACGAAGACTGACGGCATCCGCCAGGCAAGTGGCCGCCTGCGGGAGGCCGCCTGCGGGGGGCCGCCTGCGGGGGGCCGCCTGCGGGGGGCCGCCTGCGGACGCCCGAATCCGGGCGCCCGCGATCAGGCCATCATCCGGCGCTTGCAGCCTGCACGCAGCGCTTGCCTTGTTGCGTGGGCATCGCTGTGCCCACGCTTACCCTCCCCGCCATCAAGTCTCCCCCCTTTCCTGGCGCGCCGCCAGCGGCTTGTGCGAAGTAGCGTTCGCCTGTACATTGGGCGGCGCAACCCGATACCTTTCCCAAAAGACAGGAGTCCCATGAGCTCACCCGAGCTGGTTCTGGACGTGCTGCGCGCCGAGCTGCGTGCCGCCGGCATCACCTACAAGGCCCTGGCCGAGCGCATCGGCATGAGCGAATCGAGCATCAAGCGAATGTTCGCGCAGAAAGACATGGCGCTGTCGCGCCTGGCGCAGATCTGCCTGGCGGCCGGCATCGCGCTCGAGGACGTGCTGCGGCGCGCGGCCGATGCCCGCCCGCACGCCGACACCCTGACCCTGACCCAGGAAAAGTCGCTGGTGGCCAATCCACGCCTGCTGCTGGTAGCGATCTGCTGCCTGGGCCATTGGAGCCTGGAACAGGTGGTGGAAACCTACCGCTTGTCCGAAGCGGAATGCATCGGCTTCATGGCCGAACTCGACCGGCTTGGATTAATCGAGCTCAAGCCGTTCAACCGCTACAGCCTGCGCGTGTCGAATGCCTTCCGCTGGCTGGCCGACGGACCGGTGCAGCAGTTTTTCCGGGAGCACGTGGTGGCCGATTACTTCGGCGGGCGCTTCGACAGCCCCGGCGAGACCTTGATGTGCCTGCCCGCGCGGCTGTCGATGGCCAGCGCGCAGGAACTGGCGCTGAAAATTCAACAGCTGGCGGGCGAGCTCGCCCGCCTGCACCGCAACGACCGGCGGCTGCCGGCGCGCGAGCGCGACGGCTTTACGCTGCTGCTCGGATTCAGATCGTGGGAATTTGCGGCGTTCACCGCGCTGCGGCGCTGAAAACCGCGCGCGAAGAAGCGCGGGCGCTTACTGCGCGACCGGCTGCTGGCCGTTCACGGGGCTCTGGGCGAACGGGTCGGCGGCGGCATCTGCACCGGCGCGGGCGGTGGCGGCGCGGCCGACGGCGCCTCTTCGCGCCCCCTCTGCGTGCACCCTTGCGCGTTCAGGTATGCGCAGCCGCCCTCGCCGGGCCGTGACGAGTCGGACGGACGGCTCTGCGGGTGCGAAGCCTCCTGCGGCCCCTGCGCCTGCACCACGCCCGGCGCGCTTTGCGCTTCCATGCCCGGCGGCTGGCCGGGGGGGGCCGCCATGCCCGGCGCGCCACCGTTCAGGGGCACGGCCGGCTTGGTGTCGGTCGCCAGGTCGATGCGCTTCATGACCCCGCCGTCGGAGAGCATCACGTAGCGCGGATGGACCTGGCTCACTGTGATGCCGGGCACGAGTTCCTTGCCGACCTTGAGCGCCACCGGCGGCTGGCCGTCGGCGACGATGATTGCCACGCTGTCGTCGCCGGCGGCAACCACCCCGGTCAGCTGGTAGTTCGAGACGACGGCAGCCGACGGCTGGCCGCCGAACAGGGTGGCGGCCGCTTCTGCGCTCGGCTCCGGCACGCTCGCCTGCGGCGCCGCCTCCTGCGGACGCTGCGGCGGGTGGTACAGCTGCATCACCCAGTAGGCGATCGAGGCCGCCAGCAGGATCAGTGCGACCAGGCTTAAGACTATGGGCAAACGCTTCATCGGGCTCCTCGGTCAGCTCACCAGCTGGTTGATTTCAATAATCGGCATCAGCACCGCCAGCACGATCAGCAGCACCACCAGGCCCATCGCCAGGATCAGCACCGGTTCGAGCAGGCCGGCGATGGTCAGGGTACGGCGTTCGAGATCGGCCTGCTGCGCATTGGCTGCGCGCTCGAGCATGGCCGGCAGCTCGCCGGTGATCTCGCCGGCGCGGATCATGTGCACCAGCATCGGCGGAAAATGCTTTTGCGCCGACAGCGCGCGCGCCAGGCTCACGCCTTCGCGCACGCTGGCGGTGGCCTGCTCGACCAGTTCGCGCATCGCCACGTTCGACAGCGTGTCGCGGCTGGTGTCGAGCGCGCGCAGGATCGGCACGCCCGAGCCGGTGGTGATGGCCAGCGTGCTGGCAAAGCGCGTGGTGTTCAGGCTGCGTTCGAACTTGCCGTACACCGGCGCGGTAAGCAGCCAGGTATGCCAGCGCCGCTTCAGGTCCGGGTTCTGCAGCGCGCGGCGCCATCCGAACCAGGCGCCCGCCAGCGCCAGCCCGACCAGGATGCCGTAGACGCGCACGAAGTTGGACACGCCCAGCATCACCACGGTCAGGAACGGCAGCTTCTGCTTGGTGTTGGCGAACACCGAGACGATCTGCGGCACCACGTAGGTGAGCAGGAAGATCACGATCGCGAACGCGACCACGGTGACGATCGCCGGGTAGGTGAAGGCCAGGCGCACTTTCTGGACCAGCGCGTTGCGCCGTTCGATGTAGTCGGCCAGGCGCGAGAGCACGCGCGCGAGCTGGCCAATCTGCTCGCCCGAGGACACGAGCGCGCGGTAGATCTCGGCGAAGTCGCGCGGGTGGCGCGCCAGCGCGACCGAGAACGAGGCGCCGCCCATCACTTCGGCGCGGATCGAGGCGATCAGGTCGCGCACATAGGGACGCTCGGCCTGTTCGAGCAGGGCGGTGAAAGCCTGCTCCAGCGGCAGCCCGGCTTCGAGCAGGCTGGCGAGCTGGCGCGTGAACAACGCCAGCTCGATCTGCGACAGGCGCTCGCCCAGGCCGCGGCTGCGGGTGGCGCCGGTTTCGTCGACCTGGGCCGAGATCGCCTCGACGTTGAGCGGAGTCAGGCCCTGGGTGCGCAGGTCGGCGCGCGCCGAGCGCGCGCTGTCGGCGTTGACCACGCCCTTGCGGGTGGCGCCGCCGGCGTCGACGGCTTCGTAACGGAAGGCCGGCATGGATTATTCCTTGGTCACGCGCAGCAATTCGGCCTGCGTCGTGGTGCCGTCGCGCAGCCAGCGCTCGCCGTCGTTGCGCATGGTCCGCATGCCGCTTTGCAAGGCGGTATCGCGGATCTCGGCCTCGGAGGCGCGGTTGTGGATCTGGGCCCGGATTTCGTCGGTCGTCTCGAGCAGCTCGTACACGCCGACCCGGCCGTGGTAGCCGGTATGGCCGCAGCGCTCGCAACCGGCCGCATGCCACTGCGCGCCGTCGCTGCGCTTGCAGTGCGGGCAGAGCTTGCGCACCAGGCGCTGCGCCATCACGCCCAGCAGGGAGGACGACAGCAGGAACGGCTCGATCCCCATGTCGAGCAGGCGCGTGACGGCCGAGGCGGCGTCGTTGGTGTGCAGGGTGGCCAGCACCAGGTGGCCGGTGAGCGAGGCTTGCACCGCGATCTGCGCCGTTTCCAGGTCGCGGATCTCGCCGATCATGATCACGTCCGGGTCCTGGCGCAGGATCGCGCGCAGCGCCTTGGCGAAGGTCATGTCGATGCGGGCGTTCACCTGGGTCTGGCCGATGCCGTTCAGGTCGTACTCGACCGGATCTTCCACGGTCATGATGTTGGTGGTGCTCGCGTTCAGGCGCGAGAGCGCCGCGTACAAGGTGGTGGTCTTGCCCGAGCCCGTCGGGCCGGTCACCAGCACGATGCCGTGCGGCTGGTTGATCAGGCGGTCGAACTGCGGCAGCAGCTCTTCGCTCATGCCCAGGTGGCCGAGGTCGAGGCGCCCGGCTTCCTTGTCGAGCAGACGCAGCACCGCCCGCTCGCCGTGCCCGGTCGGCAGGGTCGAGACGCGCACATCGACCGGCTTGCCGCCCACGCGCAGGGTGATGCGCCCGTCCTGCGGCAGGCGCTTTTCGGCGATGTCGAGCTGCGACATGATCTTGATACGCGAGATCAGGGAGGCGTGGATCGCCTTGCGCGGGCGGACGATGTCGCGCAGCGTGCCGTCGATGCGAAAGCGCACCACCGAGGTTTGCTCGAAGGGCTCGATATGGATGTCGGAGGCGCCTTCGCGCAGCGACTGCGTCAGCAGCGCGTTGATCATCCTGATCACCGGCGCGTCGTCGGACGACTCGAGCAGGTCTTCGATCGCCGGCACGTCCTGCAGCAGCTTGGTCAGGTCGAGGTCGGCGTCGAATTCGTCGACCACTTGCGAGGCGTCGCCGCCGGCGCCGGCATAGGCGCTGGCGATTGCATTGTCGAGCTCGCCCCGCTCGATGCGGCGCAGCGTGATGCGGCCGAAGCGGCGCGACACTTCGGCGATGGCAGCCGGTTCCGTCGCGCCCGAGACGAGCACTTCGACGCCGGGAGCCCCGTCGTCGCTGGAGCGCGCCAGCACGCCGTGATCGCGTGCGAAAGCGTAAGGCAACAGATTGTTCATGATGGCGTCAGTTCTGTTTCGGCGGCGTCAGCGGCCGGAATTCCGGCGCCGCCTCCGGGCGGCTGACCGTTGGACAAGGCGGGCAGCACGGGGGCGCCCAGATTGCGCAGCAAGATCGTGTCGTCGGCCGGCTGGGCGGTGGCGCCGGCGGCGCGCATGAAGTCGTAGCGGTCCATCGCGATGCTTTGGCTGGCCTCCTTGCTGCGCACCACCACCGGGCGCAGGAAGATCATCAAATTGGTCTTGTTGCGGGTCCGGTTCTTGTACCTGAACAGGTTCCCGATCACCGGAATATCGCCCAGGCCACGGACTTTTTCTTCGCCGTCGCCTTCGGTGTCCTCGATCAGGCCGACGAGCACGATGATCTGACCGTCGTCGGCCACGACGTTGCTTTCGATGACCCGGATATTCGTCGTCACCCCGGACGGCGAGGACAGGGTCGAGCGGTCCACGTTCGAGGTCTCGTGGTAGATCGCCATCTTGATGGTACCGCCTTCCGAAATCTGGGGGCGCACCTTCAGCGTCAGGCCGACATCGCGGCGGTCGATGGTCTGGAACGGATTGCTCGCCGAGCCGCTGGCGGGCGTAGTGAACTGGCCGCTGATGATCGGCACGTTCTGGCCCACCTTGATCGTCGCCAGTTCATTGTCGAGCGTGATCATGTTCGGGGTCGAGAGGATGTTGGCGTTGCCGTCGGTTTCAAGGGCGCGCGCGATCGCCCCCAGGCCCAGTTCGCCGTTGACCTGCTTGAACACGCCGATCGAAAAGCCGGACGGCACCGCCAGCGCCGTCTTGCTATCGCTGCCCAGCCCGAACGCGGACGCCGCGATGTTCACGATGTTGTTGCTGCCGGTGGAAAACGACTGGACGCCGCCGACCCGGTACTTGCTGCTGTCGCTGCCACTCAAGCCCAGCCACTGGACGCCGAATTCGGATGCCTTGTTCGAGGTGACCTCGACGATCAGCGACTCGATGTAGACCTGGGCGCGGCGCACGTCGAGCTGGTCGATGACCCCGCGCAGGTTGCGGTAGAGCGGGTCGCTGGCGGTGATGATCAGGGTGTTGGTCGAAGCGTCGGCCTGGATGAAGCCCGAACCCTGGGGGCTGCTGGCGCCGGCCTGGCCTTGCTGGCCAAAGCTGCCGCCGGGACTGCCAAGACCGGCCTGGCCTTGCTGGCCCAGCTGGCCGCCAGCCGTGCCGCCGGCCATGCCCCCCGCCACGCCGCCGCTCTGCGCGCCGGCCTGGACCGAGCCGCCGCTCGTGCCCTGCTGCTGCTGCGGCAGGGCCGAGGCGTCCTGCGACACCACCGCGCGCAAGGTCTGCGCCACCTTGGTCGCGTCGGCATTTTTCAGGTACACCACATGCACGTTGCCGGCTTGCGAGGTCGGCTGGTCGAGCTTGTCGATGAGCGACTTGGCCAGGTTGGCGCGCGCCGGCGAGGGCGCGCGCAAGACCACCGAGTTGGTGCGCGGATCGGCCAGCACCGTCACGCGCCCCGAGTCGCCGCCGGGGGACGGCTCCATCAGGCGCGTCACGAGCGTGGCCACGTCGGAGGCGATCGCGTAGCGGATCGGGATGACGTCGAGATCGGCCGCGGTCGGCGCGTCGATCGCGGCGATGATGCGCGACAGGCGGCGCAGGTTGTCGGCATAATCGGTGATGACCAGAGTATTATTGCCCGGATTGGCCATGATCGAGTTGTTCGGCGAAATCAGCGGACGCAGCATGGCGGTCAGGTTGGCGGCCGATTCGTGCGCCAGGTGGTAGACCTGGGTCGCGATCTGGTCCCCGCTCGCCTTGGCCCCGCCAATGCCGACTTGCGTCGGCGCCGACTGCAGCTTGGCCTCCGCTTCCGGCACCACCTTGGCGTAGCCTTCGTTGGTGGTGACCACCGCGTAGCCCTGCAGGCGCAGCATCGAGGTCAGCAGCGAGAACGCCTGCGCCTTGCTCAGCGGCTTTTCGGACTGCAGCGTCAGCGTGCCCTTGACGCGCGGATCGATGATGAACGTGATCCCGGTATAGTGGCCGATCGCCTTGATCACCGCTTCGATGTCGGCATTGACGAAGCTGAGCGCGGCGCCGTTTGGATTGTCCTGGGCTAACGCCGGGACCGGCGCATTGGCCGCGAGGGCAGCGCAGCACAGCATGGCGCCGGCGACAATACGGCGCAGCGCCGGAATTTCGAGTGTGCTACGGGAGTTTTTTTTCATTGTCTAAACTCTAATGCGATTGTTTTCTTGCCGTTCACCATTCGGCGTTGGCCCAACAGGTTCAACATGTTGCCCAACGATTCTTCGTACCCATCCGCCGCCGCGGCCTGCCCGGAAAAGCGCAGGCGCCCGTTGCTCAGCTGGCCCGAGCCCGACAGCAGCAGCGCCCCGCGCACGGTGCGCAGCGTCAAATCGGCCTGCTGGCCGCGCCAGTCCATCGCCATCTCGTAGCTGCCCAACGGCTTGATCGGCGACAAGCGCGATCCCATGTCCGTCATCGACAGCACCGTGCGTCCCTGCACCGCCACCGTCCGATCCTGGCGCGCCAGGTCCAGCACGTTCCAGGCCAGCTTGATCGTGCCCGACAGCGCCAGCCTGTTGAGCGGCGCGCCGAGCCCGGCCAGCCCCGCGGCCGGCAACCGCAATTCGCCGGCGCTGACTTGCCAACGCGACCAGTCGCCCTGGATGCGCACCGGCTGGGCCAGCGCCTGCGGATTGGCCAGCTCCGCATTCACGCTGCGGAACAACACCAGCGGCGACAGGCGCCAGCTGAAGCGCCCGGGCAGCAGCGGCGTGACCGCCCCGCCCGCGCCCGGCGCGCCGCCTGCAAATGCTGAGCCGCGCCACAGGGTACCTTGCGCGTCCCCGAGAGTCAAACGGCCGGCCGTCTGCTTCTCGATCAGCGGCCCGAGCCACGCGGCCGGCAGGAACGCCAGGACCGTCGCCAGCACCGCCAGGGCGACCAGCGCCAGCCACAGCAGGACGCGCTTCATCGCGCGCCGGCACCCGTATCTTGCCGCAAGGTCAGGCCGGCGTCGACCTGGCCGGCCGCGTCCAGCGCGGTGAACGCCGCCTCCTGCACCGCGATCCGGCTTTCGCGCCGCTGCGCGTCGAGCCGGGCCATCAGGTTGGCGAACGAGACGCCGTTGAGCTGTAATTTCGCGTATTCACCCGTCATCGTCAGCGACGCGGCATTGATGCCGCGCGCGCTCAGGCTGGCCGTGAGCGTCTCGCGCGTCATCGGCGTGACCGGGGGCACCGGCTGGTTCGCCAGCGCCGTGGCCTCGGCCGCCAGCGAGCGCAGTTGGGCATCCTGCCGGCGCAGCTCGGGCAGCGAGCGGCGCAGCTTGGCGCTGCCTTCGAGCGCCGGCGCCAGCAGCACCAGGTAGAACAGCGCCACCACCATCACGGCGGCGCCGACGGCGAGGAACTTGCGTTCCTGTTCGGTGCGCGCCATCCAGTAAGCCAGGGCGCGTTCGCGCACCTGGCCGATCTTGCTTGCTACAGTCATTGCGTGGCTCCTGTGCTACGGATGCGCCATGTGGCCGGAGCCGGTTCCTCAAGGCTCAGGTTACGTGCGGACAATGTGGACTTCAGCTGTTTGATGAGCGCCGGATCGACGGCCTCGGGTTTAAGCTTGACGTTCAGCGCGCGTTCGCGGTACTCCATTGAAGCAATGGCGGGTTGGCGTCCCAGCGAACGCACCGCCTCGCCGAACGCAGCGGCCAACCAGGTAAATTCGCCCGGCGCCACCTGGCCGGCGCTGGTCTTGGCGCGGGCGATGTTCTGGCGCATCTGCGCAACCGGCTCGATCGCCGGCTGGTTCGGGTACGCGGTGCGGAAGGTCTGCGCCATCGACTGGCGGATCGCATTGGCCTCGCTGCGCATGCGCAGCCATTCGATGTTCAGGCCGGCGACATTGACGATGATGGCCAGCACGGCCAGGCGCAGCGGCCAGCGCCAGCGGCGCCAGTCGTGCTGACGGGCGCCGGCCGCGCCCAGCCCCGGCACCAGGTCGAACCCGGTGCTGGCGGCGCCGGCGATCCAGTGTTTCCAATCTTCCGCTTCGAGCGTGATGCCGGGCCCGGCTTCGGCCGCCAAGGCCTGGTATTCGCCCAGCTGGCCGCGCGCCACGTACAGCGCCAACGGCGCCTCGCCAGCCAACGCGCGCGCCGCCTGCAAGGCCGCGGCGGGGGAACCGTCCAGGGCCAGGCCGAGCCCCTGAAACAGGCTCTGGCGCAGCAGCAGTTCGCCGCCG
>Ga0170475_106833138_pt1 | contig 10834 bp, 9 predicted proteins | sample Soicark_Litter_5_FD_111474 | JGI IMG/M metagenome (GOLD analysis project Ga0170475, IMG submission 111474) | Avena fatua rhizosphere microbial communities from Hopland, California, USA. Combined Assembly of 48 SPs | reverse complement strand
CCGCGGTGCGCAGCGCCGGATTCTCCACCACGACCTGCCGGCTGCCGTTGCCGGCCTTGCCCTCGGAGCGGGAGAAATCCTTCGTCAGCCAGCCCCAGGCATCATCGCCGGCGCTGCCGGTCGCGCTTTCGCCGAAGGCCTGCACGGTGGCATCCGCCGCCTCTCCGCGGTCCACCTCGAGCGTGAGGATCTGGACGGCGAAATCAACGTCGTGGATCACCTGACCCGAGGTGAATGCCTGGAACACCAGGCGACCGTTGCTGTCGACGTAGGCATCAACGCCGGACAGCATCGCCAGGTCGCGGATATGCGCAAGCGCGGAGCGCTGGAACTGCACGGTGTAGGCTGGGAACCTGATGCCGTCCTCAATCGTGCCAACCGCAACCTTCGCTCGGCCGGCCAGATCGCGCACGATCGCACCGGCGGTCTGGCCCTCGAACGTCTGGTCGACCCGAAGACGCGCGAGCGTGCGGGCGGTACTCGCCAGCCCGACACGGCGTTCCAGCAGGCCGGTGCGCAGGCTGGCCACCAGGCCGGTGAACACGCGCGTCACGCCGCCATTATCGGCATAGCCCAGGTCGACCGCGGCGGAGTCCTCCAGCGCGGCATCCAGGCCGCCGACGCGCCCGAGCGTGACCTCGGCGTTGTCCGGCCAGTCGTCCATGTCCATGCTGACCACCAGGTCGGTTGTCGCGCTGGCCTTCGGCTCGACCGTGGTGTCGACGCTGTGCGCACCGAATGCGATGCGGTAGGTCGGGGTCAGCAGCGTGGTCATTTCGAGTACACCGCGCCGTCATGGATGAAGTCGAAGCGTGCGGCGCCGGACCCGTCGGGCGCGGTGAATTTCGCGCGCAACCAGAACGGCAGGTTGTGGTGCGTCTGGTCGATGAACAGCTTATCGATGTGCAATCCGAGCGTGACCGAGGCAGGGGTGCCGACCACCTTCATCACCCAGGTGTCGGCGCCGTTGTCGCCCCGCAACGTATTGCGCCGGACTGTCGTCACCGCCGGCTGTATGCCGGTCGTGGCGGTGATCTTGAACATCTGGTCAATTGCGATTTTCTCCGGATAGTCTTCACGCACGAAAATCAGCGTGACCTCGATCACCGTGTCGGTCGCGAAGCTGGCGGCAGCGGGTGCCGAGACAACAGTGATGCTGACGTCGTCGCCAGTCGCGATCTTGTTGCCGAGGCTGTAGCGATTGGCTGGGGTGATCTTCGTCGTGGTGCCACCGGCGATCCGCGACCAGAATACGCCGAACGGGTCGCTGCGCCGCGCTACCGCGATGCCCGACTGGTTCGCTTCGTCGAACAGCTTGATCACCGCCGGCGCCAGCGGGATGCCGGCCAGCTTGCCGTCGTTCCAGTCCTGAATGATGTCGTCTTTGGCAGCGTCGTGGCACAGCACGACCCACTGGTTGGTCATCCCCCAGGCCTTGTTGGCCAGCCGCCAGGATTCCTTGACGGACTTGCCGGCCAGCAACTGGTTGACAAAACTGACATCAGCGCCCGCCGATGGGTCAGCCGGCACCGACGGTCCCTGGTAACCCAGAATGCCGCGAAACGACGGACTGGCGCCCATCAGGGTCAGCCAGTCATTGTGCGTCTCCCCGACCAACGTGTTGCAGTTCGACAGGATCAGCCACTTCACGCCGTCGAACTTGCCGCCGCTGGCCGCGGCCTTCACCAAAATGAAGAACGGATCGACTTCATCAATATCATTCGAGGCCTGGCCGAACATGTCGCCGGTGCGAACGCCATGCGAGCTGACATAGACGAGGTCCGCGGTACGCGCGCCGGTGCCCAGCGCGGAACTGCCCGGATCGCAGTGCGGCGCGAGGATGAAGTTCTGCACGAATGTATTGGCGGCATTGACCTGCGTCACATTGCCGGTCTTGAGCTTGGACGGCCAGTTGCCGGGGTCGACGCCGGCGCCGTCCACGCCTTCCGGCATGATGACGATGTCGCTGAACGTCCGGCTGCCCTTGCCGGGACGTGCCTCCGCCATGAAGCGGATCGGCAGGCCGGGATGCGCGCTGTCGGTGCGTCGCTTCGGATCGGCCGCCGGCGCCGTCAGCCCGTCGAGCAGGTTGCGCCAGCCGAACTTCTGCCACATCTGGCCGATCGTGACAGAATCGATCGCGCGTGTGCCGTCGATCGTGACATAGAAAAGATCGTTTGTCGGCGGGCGGATTTTCAGGTCCGTCATGTCACGGATCCGTTGACAGCGGGTTAGGCGCGACCGGTTCGGGCGTGTCGTCCACCGGTGGGAACAGCGGCAGGTCGCCGGCATAAACCGCCCCTAGCCGGTTGCGCGTGTCGTCGTCGATGGTGCCGGTTGGATTGATGCCCTGGGTTGCCTGGAATGCGGCGACCGCGTCGGGCAGCGACGTTTCAGGTGCAAATCCAAGATTGTGCAGTCGGCGGGTGACGCCGTCGGGAGTCGCGATGTCGCCGGTGTCGATGAAGTAGTCCAGTTGCACGATGTCGGCGGGATCGCTGCTGGCAACATAGCGCAGGTTCACCGTCTTGAACGCGTCTTGCATCACGGTCGTGAACCGGCCCTGTGCGTCGGTCGTCGCATCGTCCGTGCTGCCGTCGGGGAAGGTCAGCGCGACCGCGGTCGCCGCCAGCGGCGCGAAGCTGCGCGTGAACAGGCTGGCCGTGAGCTTGCGGCGCGGATCGACGCCGTCGGCCTCCGCCAGCGCGACGTTCAGGTCCTTTGTCCCGTCCAGCCCGACGCACAGGATCGGGCTGGTGCCGGAGTTTGCAGGATCGCTGGCGAGCCGAACGGTGAAGTTGTCCAGGATCGTCAGGATGTAGGTTCCGACAGGGGTTGGCGTGGGATGGCCGAAGCTGCCGTCAGGCTTGGTCGTGCCGGCTACCGGGGCGCCTCGCTGCGGCTGTTCCTTGCGCTCGCCATCCAGATATTCCCCGTCCGGCGCGGTCAGCACATACCGTACCGGACCCGGCGCGTCGCCGTTCTCCATCGTCATGCGGCCCTTGACCGTCAGGCTGCCCGGTTCGGCCTGCTGCACCAGGAACGTGTTTGGCTGAGCGGTGTCGTGCGACAGGATCGTGACCGGCGCGCCGTCACCGCCGGCGCACCAGTCTGCGTTGACGGCACCCGGTGCCGGCAGATTGAAAGTGACCGGCTTTGCCACCGGCCCCGGCAACTGGTCGGCGCGGACAAACACGATTTCGGTCCGCCGGTTGGGCCTCCAGGCATTTTCCGTGTTCAGCTTGGGGTCTTTTTCGTCGCTGCCGAGCCACTTGATGATTTCGCCGCTGCAGTTGGGGAAGAACTGTGTGGTCGGGACGGTCAGGGCATCGGCGCCCAGATAGGATTCGATCAGTGCGTGCCAAGTGGCGTCATCAACGATGCCGGTAGCCGACAGGCTGTGGTCGGTTTGAAAGTTGCGCACCGCGGCGTCGGTCAAGGGCCCGTGCTGTTCGTCGATGTGGCCGCCATAGTATTTGAGGCCAGACAATATCTGTTGGTATTCCCGCACGCTCCAGCTGTCTTCCAGTCGCGTGTTGCCGCTGCCGCTGCGGCGCAGCGCTTCCCACTCGGCGACCGACGCCTGAAGGTCGGCGCCCGCGGTCAGCCAGGCGAACACGCCGCGGGCCCGTCGCTCCGACAAAGCCTGGTTGTACTGCTCCGACCCAACCAGGTCGGTATAGCCCACGATCAGCATCTTCTCGTCGCGATGGGCTGCGGCGTAGGCTGCGACGCGCCGCAGCACGGCGCGCAGGCAGGGCTCGATCAGCGCTTTGTCGAACCAGTAGTGCACGACAAAGCCATGCGCAACCGCAGGTCCATGCTTGAGGTGGATCGTGACACGGACGGTCTGGCCGGTCTGGATGCGGGCAGCGGCCGAACCGGACAGGTCGCCGACGCTGCCCGAGGCGACATACGATCCCGGCGGAATCGGCTTCTCGGTCCAGACATTGGCGGTGCGATCCGATAAAGTAACGGATATCTGACCGCCGCTGTCCTGCGTCCCCTTCACGCTGACGACCGCGGTTGCCGGATCGAAGCCGGGATCGTCATCGACCACGACAGTGACTTCAAGCGCGGCCACCAGAGGATCGGGCTTTGGCGGCGGCGGCGGGAGCGGTTCGTTTTTCGGCACCTGGGCGGGGATGAATTCCACCAGCGCCAGCTTGAACTCGGTGCGTTCGGGACGGCCCGCGAGTTCCCGTGTCTCCAGCGATTCGATCAGCACATTGCCGACCTTGGTGGCGGTCGCGATATCGGCCACGAACGGCACCGGCGCGGCGACTCGGTATTTCTCGCGCAGGGTCTTCAGCGCCTGCGAGGAGTCGGCGCCGGCCAGTACGCCGTCCAGCCGAAACCGTACCGCTCGACGGCCGAGGTCCTGCAGGAAGTCACCTTCCAGAGCCGGCACGGCATGGGTCTGCAGCGCCTCGGCTTCCTCGGCTTCCAGGCTCTGGACCAGCGGCAGTTCGAACCCATCGAGCATCGGGCGGCCCACAGCGTGCTCAGGCGTTGATCGCGGTGAGGTCGGCAATGACAGCGTCGAGCAGGCCGAGGATGTCGGCCTTCAAAGTCGTGAAGGACGGCAGGCCGGTGACCACGCTGGCCACGCTCAACACATCGTCGATCGCGGCCTTGGCGGACGGCAGCAGGCCCTCGGCGGTCTGCAACAGCGTGGTGGCGCTGCCGGTGAACTGCGACACCTTGTCCAGGCCGGGGATCGAGTTGACGTCGATGTTGTTCACCGCCGTCTTGAGCTGCCCCATCAGGTCAATCAGCTTGCCGAGCAGGTCGCCAACCTGCGGCACAATTGGCTTCAATGTGCTGACCGCGGTGTGCAGCGTGTCCCTCTCGCTGTCGAGGAACGTCTTGAAGGTATTCAGTGCCTCTTTAAGCTGCTGGTACAGATTACTGGTGTCGGACATGCTTGCCTCCCTATGGCTTCGCCGCGGCCTGCAATTTTGACAGCAGGGCGGCGAATTGCGGTACGAAGCGCTCCAGGCCGGTGGTCAGCGCCTGCGCCGCTGCAATGCCGTTGGCGATATCGCCCAGCCGCTTGAGCGCGTCGTCGGCGATGTTGGGATCGAGGCCGGTGGTGGCCGCGGTGATCGGTGCCACAGGCTTGATGAACTCGCACAGCGTCAGCACGTAGCTGACGCGCAGCGGGCTGCCGGCAAGTTCCTTCAGCCGCAGGTCCTCGATCAGCACCAGGTCGAGCCGCGCATCGGTCACGATATCCGCCGCGAACGGCACAGCCTTTCCGGCGCGGAATTTGTCGTCCAGCTTCTGGGCAAACGCCTGTGAGTCGGGACCGGTCGCGACGCCCCACAGCACGACGCGCAACGGGTGGCGGCCGAGATTCTGCATCAGGCTGCCGGCCATGCCCGGCGGCTTGTGTTCGCTCAGCGCGCGCCGGTCGAGGGTGGTGATCTCCTGCACCTGCGGCAGCGCCAGGTCGTCGAGCATCGGGTTGATCATCGCTACACCTCGATCCCGTGGCGGCGCGCATCGTCCAGCAGCACAGCGCGCAACTGTTCGGCGAACTCCACCGGGTCGAGCGCCGCGCTGGCGCGCCGAAAGGACAGGGAAGCGCCCTGGTCGGCCGGGTGACTGGGCCACCATGCTCGATCCGCTGCGATTGGTCGCGATGCCTCGAACCCGCCCGCCGGCCTGGCGATCACCTCGGCGGGCCGCGCCGGGCCGTGGCGCTCCGACACCGACCCTCGGGCATTGGGCGCCGACACCGACGCTGGTCCACGGTCCGCCGGCATCCCCGCTGATCCCGCTACCGGTCCATGGTGCGCCGGCACCGCATCGGTCTGGCCTGGGACGCGATGCGGACTGACGCCCTCGACCTCGCGCCGCCATGCCGCGGGGCGCGGTGCTTCCCCGCTACCGGCTGTTGGCGCACGACCGATCGTCGACGGCCAGCCCGCGATCTCCCGCCGCTCTCGCACGATCACACCCGCGGTTGGTGCAGCGATGCGGTGCGTCCACCCCGGTGCGATCGCGACCGATGATGCAACGCCGCCCCGGCGTGATCCGTGGTCAGGGGCGCCGCCAGGCAGCGAACCCTGATTCGTTCCATTCGTAAGGAGATCAGGAGGGCCGAGACCCGCAACCGGCTTCCGGCCAATGCGCTCAGCCATCCGCCCTGCAAGGCGCCGGCCAAGCGAGGCGCTGGCGACAGCGGCAGGCACCGCCGCGGGAATGCGTCGTTCTGTGGGCCGGTTCGGCTCCGGCCGGACGCGGCGCGGGACCGAGGCTGGCTGTATCGCGGACCGGCCCAGCCCGGCGGCACGCGCCAGCAGTTCGCGCGGCGCCTGTGTCCGAGCTCGTCCGCCCGCCGTTGCGATCGGCGACCTGGCGGCAGCGGATGCAGGCCCCTCGGCGCGCCTTCCCGCGGCAGGTAGAGGCGTGGTCTCCGCCGCATGACTGGGCCGCGGCGGGACCGCGCGACGAGCCCGTTTCGCTGCCGCCGGCGGTTGCTGAACCGATGGCTCTCCCAGACACGCGGCGAGTGCCTGGCCGAACGGCGATACGTCCCACGCCGTGATGTCGCACGACGGAAAGTCGCTGATCCACCCAGCCGCCCGCGCGTACCGGCCGATCCAGCGGGTACGCGTGGCACAGGCCCGCATCCAAGCCATCGGCGCCCGTCCCGGCAGGGCCTCATGCGACGGCATTGGCCTGCGAGGCGGCATTATTGGACATTTCGATGTACAGCAGGATCTGCCCAATGGTCATGCCGGTGACCTCCTCGGGGGTCCAGCCAAATTCCCGCGCCAGAATGAAGCACGCCTTCGCCAGCGGCGCCTGGACCATCTCCTGCAGCGCGTCGCGCGGCGTATCGATACCGCTGATCTCGTTGATCCGCTCGATCAGGAAGCGCGCCAGGCCCGCCGGCAGCGCCAGGACCTGGTCATAGCCGAGTGCAGGCTCCACCATGGCCTGCTGGATCATGAACGGGGCCGACAGCGCCTCATCGTCCTTGGCCGCCTTGGTGATGCGCTGCAGGTCCCGCACCGTCAACGGCCGCAGCCGCACGCTGCTGGCCGGCACGGTGGCGAACTCGGCAGGCAGCACGACGTCGCGTACCAGCGCGCTGCCCGCCAGCATGTCCTCGGCGCTTAATGTCATGTTGGGGCTGCCGCGCCGAACGGATTGATCTTGCCGCTGCCCTCGGCCGGCGTCGGCGTGTCATTGATCGTCATGGTCAGGGCGCGGAACGTGACGTTCTCCATCACGAACTCGTCTTCCGGCAGGCGGAACGCCCAGTTGTGAAACTTCACGCCGGTCAGCACGAGTTCCGCCACCGCACTGGGCACCGCCGGGTCCTTCAACTGCACGGTCATGTCGAATGCCGGCTGCGGGTACGGTTCGTCGCCGATGCCCTTGCCGACAACGCCCTTGCCCAGCAGCAACGAAATCAGCGCACCCGAGACATAGGCGTGATCAAGGCTGCCGCTGATGCTGATATCCCCGGGATGCAGCACCACGGCGTGGCGGTGCCCGATCTCGTGGAACTCCTCCAGGTTGGTGGTGACCGCGACGTGCACGCCGGTCGCACGTCCGACGACAACCGGCGGCTTGGCCCCCAGGTAGGCGCTCAGCACCTGTCCGGCTGCCGCACGTTCGGGTCCGCCATTGGCGTCGCCGTTGTTCAGCAGGATTGCTGCGTTCTTTCCAGTGAACACGTTTTGCATCGGCATTGTGCCCGCTCCCCGTTAAGGTCAGGATGATCGACCGCGGTTAATCGTTTCAGCTCAGGATCATGGTAACCTTAATGAAGTTGATGCTGAACACTGGCTGCAGCGTGATCGTTACTTGTACGATGCCGGCAATCTGCTGCTGACGGGTCGCGCTGACATCAAGTTCGTAGCCGACCAGCATTTCGTCCTGCAGCATCCCAGTCAGGAACGTGTTGATCGTGGTGCGCAGGCTCGACCGCACGCGATCGTTGTTGAGCAGCCCGATAAACGGGCCGGCCGCTGATCGCACGCCGTACTTGGCGTAGTCCACGATGCGGCGGGTGGTGATTTCGCGGAACGCGCCGTCATCGGTGGTCTGCCCGCGCAGCACGCGGATGCCGCGATTGACCTCCAGCGCGGTCACGCGGTTCTGCACTAGTTCGGTCAGCTCGGCGATGTTGAAAACGGCTTCCAGGCCAGCCACGCTGACCGGTTTGTTGGTCAGGCTGATATGCGGCGGGAACGCCGCCAGCATGCCTGCGATCACCGCCGCCGTGTACGCACCCGGCAGCATGATCGGATTAACCGCCTGGTCGTCGGGCGCGGTGCTGCTGGCAACGATACCCGGTGCCACCAGGATCACCCGGTCCGACGCCAAGGTGTTGCCGATCAGGCCGTTGACGAAGGTATCGACCTGCCCGCTGGTCGGCGGCCGCGTGCCGGAGGCTGCAAAGCCGCTGCCGACCACCGCGATCCGGTCGCGCTTGAAAACGTCGGTCGATGCCTTCTGGCAGTGGGCGTCAAGCGCGGCACCGGCCGCGGTATGCGGTTGCCCGGCTGCCAGGATGATGTGCGCATCCACGTCCAGCAACGGATCATAGGTGGAGCTGGCGTTGTAATCGGTGAATGCCGCACCGTTCGCGCCCTGGCCCAGGCCGGCGATCTGCACGTTCGGCTTCTCCGCTGAGTGGGCGTCCTTCGTCGCCGTCACCAAGGTCGAGCCGCTCTGCGGGTCGTTCACCTTTTGGAACAGCATGTTTCCGTCGGTTGCCAGGTAGACCTCCTGGAAGTTGCCCAGGGACACGGTGACCGACACGAACGCCGCGGCATCGACCGCGTAGGCTCCGCTCACCACGTCGCCGGCGGCGCGCGGATCGCCAAAGGTCAGCGTCGTGCCGGCGAATTCCGCCTGGCCGGCAGACGGCGCGGCGCCCACCAGTGTCGGCACGCTGACCGAACCGTCCGGCTTCCTGACGATGACGCGATTGCGTCCGGCCGCGGTCTGACCGAACGCGGCGACCGGATGCAGCAGCGTGATCGCCCCCGCCGTCGCCTGCGCCGAGGTCAAAGTCACGTCGAACGGCACTGTCAGAACCTGGCCGCTTGAGGCTGCTGCCACCGCGACCCCGATCGCGTTGCCCCACGTGCCGGGCGAGTCGGCGGTCAGGGTCACGCAGTCTCCGCCCGGAGAGGCCAGCTTGACGCTTGCAGGCGCGAGCGCGCCAGTGCCGGTACTCGCCCCAACGCGCAGCGCATAGACCGTGCTGGCGCCCGCTCCGAACGCGAGTTCCAGCGCCCGCGTCAGGGTCAGGGAGTTGGGATTGAGCTGGCTGGGATCCCCAGGCAGCGTAAACGAGTCATACGATCCGAAAGTGGCCAGGGCGTCGTTGTAGCTCGACAGCAGGGTCAGTTCGTCAATCGGTCCCTTGGCCGCTGTTCCGACCACGCCAAGATTGCCCACCGTGACCTGACCCGGCGAGATCAGCCCTTCCGAGAGCACGTTGATGTAAACACCAGGCAGGATCATCGTTCCGGACATGGTTCAACTCCCCAGGCGTACCGCACGCAGGTAGACCACGCCCGCGCGATCGAACTTCGGTTGCGAGAAAGCCAGTTCCAGCCGGTCCGTGGCATGCGGCAGCGGCAATGGAGCGGGAAACGCCAGCCTTGTCGGCACGTACTGATCAGGCGTGCCGTCACCTTCCCGTTCGCCCATCGCAAAGGCCGCGCCGTCGGGTGCGAACGCTGTCAGCATGTCGCCGATGGTTGCGAACGAGACGAACACGTTCGGGGCGGGCGCGGCGGCCAGGGCCAGGAACGCGGACAGCGTGCCGGCATCGGTGGGTGGCGGCGCACCGTCGAAGTTGCGGGTCAGCGTCACGCTGCCGGTCGGCGAAATCGCCGGACTGCCCAGGGAGCTCAAGGCCGCCAGCGCGATGAACGTGGCCGGCCCGCGCAAAGTAACCAGCGGCGCCGCGGCATCGTCCCAGCGACCAAAATCCCCTTGCTGCAGCCACCCCGTTGCAGTGGCCTGCTCCTGCGACTGGATCGGTGCGATCAGTCCGACCGCACCGTTGATATCCTCGTACGACGTCTCGAACAGCACGTCGTAATCCGCGAACCGGCGCCATGCGATGGGATGGCGGGTCTCCTCGGGGGGTGACGATCCCTCGAACACGAGCTTCAGGAAGCCCTCCGCCGCCAGGCTTTCACGCCGCGCATAAACCTGCGCGGTCAGCGCGGTCACCGCCTGATCCACCTCGGCCGCGGCGAAGCCCCACAGGGTCACGCGCATCTGTGCGTCCACCCGGACGGCGTGCTGTTCGACCATGCCGATGCTGCCGTGCGGGGTCATTCCGATGATGTTGCCGATGCCGGACGGACGCGGCCTCGCGCGGGCCATGCTGAGGCTGGGCTGCGGCAGGCCCGGCACCTGCGGCGGCAGGATCGGCTTAAATGCCGCCAGCATCGTCGCCAGGACAGTGTCGAGTGCCGGCTCGCTGATGGCGGCCCCCGATAACGATGTTCCCATTTATGATAACGATGTTCCCATTTATGATAACGATGTTCCCATTTATGTTGATGGCTCTCCAACATCATGCGCGACTCACGAATGTAGAGACGGAGTCAGTTTGACTGTAATCGGCATGGAGTCAAATGTTTTGTCTGAAATTATAGGCAAGTTCCTTCAACAATTTCACATGATATCGCATTATTGAAAAAATTAGGAAATTTCATTTCGGAAACCGCCGGTGTCGGTCATTCCTATGTTTGCGGAAACAACGCTGAAACGGGTGAGATGGACCCCGGCTTTGAGACAGGTGGCTATGCGAGAGTCCTGCTGTCCCGAAAATTAGTGGCGG
>Ga0170475_115679138_pt1 | contig 10835 bp, 5 predicted proteins | sample Soicark_Litter_5_FD_111474 | JGI IMG/M metagenome (GOLD analysis project Ga0170475, IMG submission 111474) | Avena fatua rhizosphere microbial communities from Hopland, California, USA. Combined Assembly of 48 SPs | reverse complement strand
GCCCGATCGACAGCAGCACGACGTCTGCCTTCAACTCCTCGGCCGTACCACCCGCCGCTGGTTCGATGGTCAACGTGACCCCGTCATTGCCCTTGCGTGCGCCGGTGACTTTCGTCCCGAGACGAAACTTCATGCCCTGACGCGACAGTATGCGTTCGAACGATTTGGAGATTTCAGCGTCCATCGTCGGGACGATGCGATCGAGGAACTCGACCACTGTCACATGCGCACCCAGCCGACGCCACACGCTGCCAAGTTCCAGCCCGATATAGCCGCCGCCGATCACTACGAGGTGGCCGGGTACCTGATCCAGCTCCAGTCCACCGGTCGACGTAACAATCTGCTTCTCATCCACGTCGATCCCCGGCAGCGGCACGCTCTCCGAACCCGTGGCGAGAACGATGTGCTTGGCTTCATACGACGTGCCGTCGACTTCCACTTTGCCGGGTGCGGTGATGCGCCCAATGCCCTTGAGCCAGGTCACCTTGTTCTTGCGGAACAGGAACTCCACGCCCTTCACGTTGGCATTGACCACTTCGGCCTTGCGCGCCTGCATGCGTGCCAGGTCGAACTTCACGCCGTCCACCAATACGCCGTGGTCCTTCAATGCATGAGTCGCGTGATGGAACTCCTCGGATGACTGCAGCAGTGCCTTCGATGGGATGCAGCCGATGTTGAGGCACGTCCCACCTAAGGTGGCACGCTTCTCCACGCAGGCGACCTTCATGCCAAGTTGTGCCGCACGAATGGCGCACACATAGCCGCCTGGTCCGGAACCAATGATGATAACGTCGAACGAGTCGGGCATGACGTCAGAGATCCAATAACAGCCGGCGCGGATCCTCCACGCCTTCCTTCACGCGGACAAGGAAGCTGACCGCTTCGCGTCCATCGACGATGCGATGATCATAACTCAGTGCCAGGTACATCATCGGCCGCACCTCGATCTTGCCGGACACCACCATTGGTCGCTCCTGGATCTTGTGCATGCCCAGAATGCCCGACTGCGGCGGATTCAAAATCGGCGTGGACATCAGCGAGCCGTACACGCCGCCGTTGGTGATGCTGAAGGTGCCTCCGGTCAGTTCCTCAAGCTTCAACGCACCATCCCGCGCGCGACGGCCGAAATCAGCAATCGCCCGCTCGATGGCGGCAAAGCTCATCGCATCGATATCGCGGATCACCGGCACCACAAGACCGGCCGGTCCGCCCACCGCGATGCCCATGTGGACGAAGTTCTTGTAGACGATATCGTCGCCGTCGATCTCGGCGTTGACTGCGGGATATTCTTTCAGTGCGCCGACGCACGCCTTGACGAAGAACGACATGAACCCCAGGCGCACGCCGTCATACTTTTTCTCGAACGCGCCGCGATACTCGTTGCGCAATGCCATCACCGCGGTCATGTCCACCTCGTTGAAGGTGGTCAGCATGGCGGCGGTGTTTTGCGCCTCCTTCAGCCGCGCGGCGATGGTGCGGCGCAGGCGGGTCATTCGCACGCGCTCTTCGCGTGGCTCCGCTTGGCGCGGCGGTTTGGCGACGGGTGGTGGTGCGGCCGGTGCAGGACGGTTCAAGAATGCCAGCACGTCGCCTTTGGTGATCCGCCCGTCCTTGCCCGTGCCGTCGCCGATATCGGCGGGCGCCAACCGATGTTCCTCGATCAGCTTGGCGGCCGCAGGCAGCGGCTGCGGGGGCTGGCTTGCTGGCCGTGCCACCGGCCCAAGCGGACGCGGTGGCGGATGCACACCCGCCGGCGGGTTGGCGGCAGCACGCTGCGGCGACGCTTCGGCTTCCGCAACAGGCGCGGGCTCCGCCGCCATCGACGCCGGTGCAGCAGCCTTGACAGCAGGGGAGGCTGTAGCGGCACCGTCGCCCGGCTCCAGCATGGCGAGCAGCGCGCCAACCGGAACTTCGCTGCCCTCCTGCGCAGCGATCGAGGTCAGCACGCCCGCAGTCGGCGCGCTGACTTCAACCGTGACCTTGTCCGTCTCCAGTTCGACAAGCGGCTCGTCTGCCGCAACAGCCTCGCCTTCATGCTTCATCCAGCGCGCGATGGTGGCCGAGGTGACGCTCTCGCCCAGCGTGGGAACCGTGATCTCGGTCGCCATCAGCCGACCCCAAGCGCCGCGGCGACCAATGTCGCCTGCTCGCGCGCATGCACCCGCGCCTGACCAGTCGCCGGGCTCGCCGCGCCATCGAGTCCTGCGTATTGCGGCCGTCGCGCGCGACCTTCCAGCCGGCCCAACACCCTCTCGATGCGCCGGTCGACGAAGGTCCAGGCGCCCATATTCTCCGGCTCCTCCTGGCACCACACCACATCAGCGTTTTCGTACGGAAGCAGCACGCGGCCCAGCGTGTTCTCTGGGAACGGATAGAGCTGCTCCAGCCGGATGATCGCCACGTCGTTCTCCTTGTGCGCGCGACGTTCGTTCAGCAGATCGTAGTAGACCTTGCCGCTGCAGATCACGACGCGACGAACCCTCTCCGGCGACTCAATGGTATCGACCTCCGGAATAACGAAGCGATACCGGCCTTCACTCATCTCCGCATACGACGACACCGCCAGCTTGTGACGCAGCAGCGACTTCGGCGTGAAGATGATCGCCGGCTTGCGGAAGTTGCGATGCAACTGGCGGCGCAGCGCGTGGAAGTAGTTGCCGGGCGTGGTCGGAACGCAAACCCACATGTTGCGCTCGGCGCAGAGCTGCAGATAGCGCTCGATGCGTGCCGATGAATGCTCTGGCCCCTGCCCCTCGTAGCCATGCGGCAGCAGTAGTGTCACGCCCGACATCCGCAGCCACTTGGTCTCGCCCGAGGCGATGAACTGGTCGATGATCACCTGCGCACCATTGGCGAAGTCGCCGAACTGCCCCTCCCACAACACCAGCGTGCGCGGATCGGCCAGCGAGTAGCCGTATTCGAAGCCCATGACGCCGGCTTCCGACAACAGCGAATTGTAAATCTCGATCTTCGCCTGCTCAGGCGCGATGTTGTTGAGTGGAATGTATTCGTGCTGGTTGGTCTGATCGATCAACACGGCATGACGCTGGCTGAATGTGCCGCGCTGACAGTCCTCGCCCGACAGGCGAACGCGATTCCCTTCAAGCAGCAGGGAACCGAACGCGAGCGCCTCGGCAGTCGCCCAGTCAATGCCCTCGCCTGCCTCCAGCACAGCCTCCTTGGCTTCGAGCTGGCGAGCGATGCGAGGATGCACGTCGAACCCGGCCGGCACACGAGACAGCGCCATGCCAATCTGGCGCAGCGTCTGTTCTGCCACCGCGGTCGTCGCTTCGTGCAGTTCGAAATCCGGCTCCGGCGGATGGAACCCCGCCCAGTGGCCTTCAAGCCAGTCTGCCTTGTTCGGCTTATAGCCTTGTGCCGCCTGGTTGGCGGCATCCATCGCCGTCTGAAAGTCGCTCCACATCTTCTGCGCGTCGGCCGCCGACAGCACGCCTTCCGCCGCCAGTCTCTCGGCGTACAAGGTCCGGGTCGTCTTCCGGCTGTCGATGGCGCGATACATGATCGGCTGGGTAAACGCCGGCTCGTCGGTTTCGTTGTGCCCGTGCCGACGATAGCAGACGATGTCGAGCACAATATCGGCGGCGAAGCGCATACGGAATTCCGCGGCCATGCGCGCGCAGAAAATCACCGCCTCCGGATCGTCGCCGTTGACATGCAGGATCGGCGCCTGGATCGATTTCGCGACGTCGGTGCAGTAGAGGCCCGAATAGGCGTGTGCCGGCACGGTGGTAAAGCCGATCTGATTGTTCACCACCAGATGGATCGTTCCGCCGGTGCGGTAACCAATGAGCTGGCTCATCGCCAGCGTCTCGTACACCAGACCCTGACCGGCAAACGCCGCGTCGCCGTGCATGAGGATCGCCATCACCGAGCCGCGCCGCTGCGTGTCGCCGGCGCTGTCCTGCCGCGCGCGCACCTTGCCGACCACCACCGGATCCACCGCCTCCAGATGCGAAGGGTTCGGCTGCAACGAGAGATGCACCTTGTGACCACCCACCTCGATATCGGTCGACGTGCCCAGGTGGTACTTCACGTCACCGGAACCCTGCACGCTGTCGGGCTTGAAGCTCTCGCCACCGAATTCGGAGAACACCGCGGTGAACGGCTTCTTCACGATATTGACCAGGGTGTTCAGCCGGCCGCGATGCGGCATGCCGATGGCGACCTCTACCACACCCTGCGCGGCGACGGTCTCGATCATCGCGTGCAGCGCGGGGATGGTGATCTCGCCGCCTTCGAGGCCGAAGCGCTTGGTGGTGACATAGCGCTTTTGACAGAATGCCTCGAAGCCTTCCGCCTCGGTGAGCTGTGTCAGGATCTTGCGCTTGGCCGCAGCGTCGAACGCGGTGCGCCAGGGCGCGCCTTCCACCTTGCGCTGGATCCACGACTTCTGGTCGGGATCCTGAATGTGCATGAATTCGACGCCGATCGGGCCGCAATAGGTGTCGCGCAGGATGGCGACGATCTCGCGCAACGTCGCGGTTTCGCGGCCGAGGACGTTGTCGATGAAAATCTGCCGATCGAGGTCGTTATCCGTGAAACCATAGGATTGCGGATCGAGCTCGGAGTGCGACGGCGGAATCTGCAATCCCAGCGGATCGAGCCGCGCCTCCAGGTGTCCGCGCACGCGATATGACCGGATCAGCATCAGCGCGCGCAAGGACGCGATCGTGGCGGCGCGGACCTGCTCGCTCGACAGCGCCGTCGGCGCTCGCCGGACAGGCCCTGCTTCGCCGTTGGTCGCGAACTGACGCGGCGCCCATGACGCGCCGGTCGCCTCTTCCAGCACCGACCGCGCGTCTTCGTTCAGCGCACCAAACAGTTCGGCGAAGGTCGGGTCGACCGAGACCGGGTTGGTCGCCCAACGGGCGTATTGGTCCGCGAGGAATGCCGCATTCGCGCCGCTGAAGGCTGAAGCGAGAATGTCTACGCCTGCCATCTGACTAAAAATCCTTTGCATCGCCGCGAAAGGCATCGTCTACATGGACCCGCGAGGCACGGCACGAAGCATCGCGCCAACGCGCGCAGGGTTGCTTCTAGCGCATGCCCCGGATGGGGCAAATGCTCACGTCTCGCTAATTCGTGAACCGTCGGCGATTACCTGGAGCTTAACAGCACACGGCAACCCCGCCAGATGGTGGGTTCCCGGCCCTGGACCGTGCGCCATATGCCGGGTCCTGCGCCACGAAGGGGAGAGATCAATGCAAATTCGCACCGGCATGGTGGCTGCGCTTGCGGCAATCATCGGTCTGTGGGCCGCCGACGCACTGGCGCAGGCCGGCCCTCCTCAGGTCACGGTCGCCAAGCCACTCGCCAGCCGCGTCGCGCAATGGGACGAATTCATCGGCCGGTTCGAAGCGACGGAACGCGTCGAGGTGCGCCCGCGCGTGTCCGGCTATATCGACCAAGTGCATTTTCGCGACGGCAGCATCGTCAAACAGGGCGACCTGCTGTTCACCATCGACCGGCGCCCCTTCAGCCTGGCGGTCGATTCAGCGCAATCCGACGTGGTGCGGACCAAGGCGCAGGTCGTGCTGGATGAGGCGGACTACGAGCGGGCCGCTCAGCTGGTGAAGACCGCCGCCACCCCCGTTCGCGAACTCGATCAGCGCAAGGCCAACCTCGACATCGCCCGGGCTCGAGAGATGGCGGCAGAGGCTGCACTGCATACGGCGGAGCTCAACCTGGAATGGTCCGAGGTCCGCGCGCCGATCGGCGGGCGGGTTTCGGATCGGCGCGTCGATCCCGGCAATCTGGTCGCCGGTGGCCAGAACGGTGCAACCCTGCTGACGACCATCGTCAGCCTGGACCCGATCTATTTCGTGTTCGACGGTTCGGAAGCCGACTACATCCGCTATGCACGGCTGAGCGTCGGCGGCCAGCGCGGCTCCTCGCGCGATACGCCCAACCCGGTGCGCGTCCAGCTCGCCGATGAGGCCGATTGGCCGCACCAGGGCGTCATGGACTTCGTCGACAACGAAATCAGCGCGCACTCCGGCACCATCCGCGGCCGGGCGATCTTCGAGAACAAGGATCAGTTCCTGACGCCGGGGACGTTCGGTCGGTTGCGGCTCTACGGCGGCCCGCTCGATGCGCTGCTGATCCCTGATGCCGCCGTGGTGTCCGACCAGGCGCACAAGGTCGTGCTGACGGTCGGCGAGGACAACAAGGTGGTGGGCCGCCCGGTCACCTTGGGCGGCATGGCACGCGGATTGCGCGTCGTCGCATCCGGTCTGTCTGCCACCGATCGCGTGGTGGTCGGTGGTCTGGCCAACCCCTTCGTTCGTCCCGGCGCGACGGTGGAGGCACGCGAAGGTACGGTTCACCCGTCCGGCAGTCAGTTCGCCGCCGACCAATAGCTCCCGGCATGCGCTTCTCGCACTTCTTCATCGACAGGCCGATCTTCGCCGCCGTCCTGTCCATCCTGCTGACCATCGCCGGCGCGCTGGTGGAACGCGCTCTGCCGATCTCCGAATACCCGGAGATTGCGCCGCCGACCGTCAGCATACGAGCCACTTATCCTGGGGCCTCGGCGGAAGTATTGGCAGAGACCGTCGCCACGCCGATCGAGCAGGAGGTGAACGGCGTCGACAACATGCTCTACATCAACTCGCAGTCCGTTGGCGACGGAACGCTGAACATCAGTGTGGTGTTCAGACCCGGCACCGACGTGGATACTGCGCAGGTGCTGGTGCAGAACCGCGTGTCGGTCGCCGAACCGCGCCTGCCCGAGGACGTGCGGCGTCTCGGCGTTACCGTACGCAAGGCATCGCCCGACCTGATGATGGTCGTGCACATGGTCTCGCCGGACGGCTCCCGCGATCAGCAGTACATCTCCAATTACGCGACGCTGTACATCAAGGACGCGCTGGCACGGGTCGATGGCGTCGGCGACGTGAATGTCTTTGGTGCACGCGACTACTCGATGCGGGTCTGGCTCGATCCAGGCAAGATGGCGGCGCGTGGGTTGACTGCAGAGGACGTGGTGGCCGCGTTGCGAGCGGCAAACCTTCAGGTGGCGGCAGGCGCTATCAATCAGCCGCCGGCAATGTCACCGGGTGCCTTCCAGCTCGCGGTGCAGACGCTGGGACGTCTGAGCGATGTCGAGCAGTTCGGCGACATCGTGGTGCGCGCCGATCCCGACCGCACCGGGTTCGTCCGCATCCGCGACATCGCCCGCGTGGAGCTTGGATCGAGGGACTACACGATCAACGCCTACCTGAGTAAGGCCGTGGCGACCGCGATCGTGATCTATCAGCGCCCGGGATCGAATGCGCTGGCAACGGCGGCCGCCATCAAGGCGGCGATGGCGCAGGCCAAGCAGGATTTTCCCACCGGGCTTGACTATACGATCGTCTATAATCCGACGGAATTCATCCAGCAGTCGATCAACGAGGTCGAGCGAACGCTGTTCGAGGCGATCGGGCTCGTCGTGCTCGTGGTGATCCTGTTTCTGCAGACCTGGCGTGCCGCGATCATCCCGATCGTCGCGATCCCGGTTTCGCTGATCGGCTGCTTCCTGGTGATGGGCATCGTCGGTATCTCGTTCAACACCTTGTCGCTGTTCGGCCTGGTACTGGCGATCGGCATTGTGGTGGACGACGCGATCGTCGTGGTGGAGAACGTCGAGCGCTATCTGCGCCAGGGCATGTCGCCGCGCGAGGCCGCGCACCAGACCATGGACGAGGTCGGCAGCGCGTTGGTTGCGATTGCGCTGGTGCTGTGCGCGGTGTTCATCCCGACGGCTTTCATCAGCGGACTGCAGGGATCGTTCTACCGGCAGTTCGCCATCACCATTGCCGCCGCCACGGTGATCTCCGCTTTTGTCTCATTGACGCTGTCACCGGCCCTGGCCGCGCTGCTACTCAAGCCGCATTCGCATGAACCACAGGTGACGCTTGCATATCGGCTGGGCGCGCCGGTGCGGCGCTTCTTCGCCGGCTTCAATTGGGCCTTCGAGCGGCTGTCATCCGGCTACGGCTGGCTGGTGGGACGGTTGGTCCGCATCGGCGTCATCATGTTGGTGGCCTATGCGGGGCTGATCTACCTGGCCTATCACCGTCTGGAGGTCACGCCGACCGGGCTGATCCCGCAACTTGACCGCGGCTATCTGATCGCCGCCTTCCAGTTGCCTTCAGGCGCGTCGCTGTCGCGGACCGATGCGGTGATTCGCAATGCATCCGAGATCATCCTGTCGCGGCCAGGCGTGCAGAACTCGGTTGCCTTCGTCGGCTTCGATGGTGCCACCTTCACCAATGCGCCGAATGCCGGTGTGATCTTCGTGCCGCTGAAGCCGTTCGAGGAACGCGTGCCGCTTGGCCTCACCGCGCCACGCATTCTCGCCGATCTCCGCCAGCAACTTAGCCACCTCGACGATGCATTCGTGTTCGTGCTGGAGCCGCCGTCGGTGCCAGGCATCGGCACCGGCGGTGGACTGAAGTTGTACGTGCAGGATCGTGCCGGTCGAGGCCTGCCGGCGCTGGAGCAGGCCACCTGGGGTATCGCCGGAGCGGCCGCGCAGAACCATGGCTTCACCCAGGCATTCACCCTGTTCAATACGCGCACACCGCAGGTGTATGCGGACATCGATCGTACCAAGGCCGAGCTGCTGCAGGTGCCGATCGAGCGCGTGTTCTCCACGCTGTCGGTGTATATGGGTTCGTCCTATATCAACGACTTCAACCTGCTGGGCCGTACGTATCAGGTCTCGGCGCAGGCGGACAATCCGTTCCGGCTCAGCGTGCGCGACGTCGAGAACCTGAAGACGCGCAACAACTACGGCGACATGGTGCCGATCGGCTCGGTTGCCACATTCCGCGATACCACCGGCCCCTTCCGTGTGCCGCGCTACAACCTCTACCCGGCAGCCGAGGTGCAACTGAACCTGGCGCATGGGTTCTCCACCGGCCAGGCGATCGCCGCGATCGAGCAGATTGCGAAGCAACGGCTGCCGCGGGGGTTCGGGTTCGAATGGACCGAAATCGCCTTGCAGGAGAAACTGGCGGGCAACACGGCGATCATTGCATTCGGCCTCGCTGTTGTCTTCGTGTTCCTGTTGCTGGCCGCGCTGTACGAAAGCTGGCTGCTGCCGCTCGCGGTGGTTCTGATCGTGCCGATGTGCATTCTCGCGGCAATGATCGGGGTCAATGCGCGCGGGCTGGATCGCAACATCCTGGTCGAAGTTGGCTTGGTGGTGCTGGTGGGGCTGGCGGCGAAGAATGCGATTCTGATCATCGAATTCGCCCGGCAGGCCGAAGCGAACGGCATGACCCGGTTCGAGGCAGCGGTGGCGGCGGCGCGAACGCGGTTGCGGCCCATCCTTATGACGTCGCTGGCTTTCATCCTGGGGGTGGTTCCGCTGGCGATTGCTGTCGGCGCAGGTGCCGAGATGCGCCAGTCGCTGGGCACGGCCGTGTTTGCCGGAATGCTTGGAGTCACCGGGTTCGGCCTGATCTTCACGCCGGTGTTCTATGTGCTGGCCCGGCGACTTGCGGCGGGGTGGGAGCGCAGAAACGGCTCGGCCGCGGCGACGACCGCGGCCGAGAGGTGACACGTCAGCCCTGAGGCTGCGCAGGTGGCTGCTCGGTGGGTGCCGGCGGCCGATTGCGTCTCTCGTCCATGAACTGGTCGAACTCGGCCTTGTCCTTGGCGAAGCGCAGCCGTTCCAGGAACGATGAAAACTCCTTCTGCTCATCCTCCAGCCGGCGCAGCGTCTCGGCACGATACTCATCGAACGCCCGGTTGCCGCTGGACGGCGCTGCGGACTGACGCGGCCCGCCGGCACACCAAAAGCTCCTCCACCCGGTCCAAGGCGGCGAACCGCCCTGCTGGTTCCAATTGCTCTGCGGATTCCAGCCGTTCTGCTGCTGCCAGCCACCCAAGCGGCCACATCCCCAATAGCCCATGCGCTTGCTCCATATGCCGAAGAACAGAAGGGCGAGACCGACCGGCCACCAGAAGACGAAGCCAAGGATCATGACCGCGATCCACAGCGGCTTCATCGCATACGAGTTGCGCCAAGGGTCCCATCCGGGCTGGTTCCAGCCCGATCCAGGTCCCCACGGCGACGCCGCCGCCCCCGGGCTGCCGTAGGTACCATTATTCGCCGAGCCTGACATTAGCGGGCCTCATGTGAATGTAAGATACATTTACATGATGGGAATGCGACTGCGCATGGTCAAGTGGAATCGGTCAGGATGATTGCGGGCCGCCCGCCAGCCCAAGGCTCTGCAGATAGATCAGCACTCCGGCCTCCAGCAGATCCTCCGGTGACATCGGCAGCTTACGACGCGAGGGGTCGGCACGGACGAACAGCGAGGCGATCCCGTGTGACAGCGCCCAGACGTGCAGCGCCACCATCAGTGACGGCGGGCGCTGACCGAGTGGCAAACGGGACGTCAGCCGCTCGGCCGCTTCGCGCAGCACGGCGAAGGCCCGATCACCCGCGGTGAGCAGACCTGGATGATTGTCGAAGGCGATCCGGGTTTCGAACATCGCCGCGTAGTAAGCCGGTTCCTCCCGCGCGAATGCCAGATAGGCCCGGCCAAGCGCCTCGAACCCTCGGATAGGATCGGGTTGGCCGTTGTTCCATGCCGCCGACAGCAATGCGGCGAACCGGTCGAAGCCGCGCAAGGCCACTTCTGCCAACAGCGCCTCGGCGTCGCGAAAGTGACGATACGGGGCGCCCGGACTGACGCCGGCGAGTCGCGCGGCCTCGGCAATGGTGAAACCGGCAGGTCCCTTCTCGCCAATCAGCGCCAGCGCCGCCTCGACCAGCGCCTCGCGCAGGTTGCCGTGATGATAGCCGCGGCGCT
>Ga0170475_102619972_pt1 | contig 10837 bp, 21 predicted proteins | sample Soicark_Litter_5_FD_111474 | JGI IMG/M metagenome (GOLD analysis project Ga0170475, IMG submission 111474) | Avena fatua rhizosphere microbial communities from Hopland, California, USA. Combined Assembly of 48 SPs | reverse complement strand
TGCTCCAGGTCCTCCTGCAGCTCCAGAAGCTCCAGGGGATCCCGCAGGTCCAGCAGGACCTTGTGGACCCGACGCTCCAGGTGCTCCTGTGCTTCCTGCTGGTCCTGTAGCACCAGGTGATCCGGGAGTGCCATCTGCTCCGGGTGTTCCAGGAGCACCAGGCTGTCCACTAGCTCCTGTACCGCCAGGGCTTCCGGAAGCACCAGGGGCTCCTGTGTCTCCATTGCGTCCCGGAGTTCCGGCTGTTCCGGCTGGACCAGATGCACCAACGTTTCCACTGGCACCCGGTGTTCCTGACGCTCCAGGTAATCCAGGACCTCCAGCGGGTCCTGTTGATCCTGGAGCACCAGCTGGTCCTGCAGGTCCTGATGCTCCTGGAGTTCCAGAAGCTCCAGGTCCCCCAGTTGGACCAGGACTTCCACTTGCACCCGTTCCACCAACTGCACCATCTACTCCAGGTGTCCCCGGGGCACCACTTAATCCCTGGGATCCTGGTGCTCCAGTACTTCCTACTCCACCAGCCATTCCGCTAGCTCCTGTTGCTCCTGGGCCTCCAGGAGTCCCAGCAGGTCCTGATGCTCCCGGCTGTCCATTTACTCCAGGTGGACCAACAACTCCTGGTGTACCAGCTGAACCCGGAGCTCCACTACTTCCATCGGGACCGCTAGCACCAACAGGTCCTAAGGGACCCGTGGCACCAGGAGTACCACTAGCACCAGGTGCCCCAGGAGCTCCATTTGGACCAGATGCTCCGGCTGTTCCAGGTAATCCCGTCGCTCCTGGTTGTCCAGATGCTCCTGGTTGTCCGGATGCTCCAGCATCTCCAGGTCCTCCAGCTGGTCCAGCTGGTCCAGCAACACCCGTTCCACCAGCGGGTCCATTCGCTCCAGATGCTCCAACAGAACCCGGTGTACCAGTGCTCCCGTGTTGCCAACTGGTCCCGGCGTGCCTGCCGGACCAGCTGGTCCCGTCGCGCCTGGGGTTCCAGCGGAGCCTGGACTACCAGTGTCTCCAGCTGGTCCCGCAGCTCCCGGGGTGCCAGCTGGTCCCTTACCACCGGCTGGGCCTGGAGCTCCAGAGCTTCCAGCTGTACCGTCGCTTCCAGTGGAGCCAGTACCACCAGGGCTACCTGCCGCTCCAGATGCGCCAGCAGGTCCCGTGAATCCAGTCGCACCTGCTGGCCCCGCTGTCCCTGGAGCACCAGAAGCACCAGGTGTTCCTTGCACCCCTGATGCCCCAATAGTGCCCGGCTGTCCAGTTCCACCGCTTGAACCTGGAGAGCCCGGCGATCCACTCGCCCCTGTACCACCAGCTGGTCCTGCAAGTCCCGTATTTCCCGTCGCTCCAGGACCTCCTGGTGCTCCCGAGCTACCAGCTACACCTACAGGACCAGTTGGTCCCGTGGGACCAAGCGGTCCAGCAGGTCCAGTAGCTCCAGGAGTACCCTTAGGACCCGTGACACCAGCCGGACCCGGTTGACCGCTTGCTCCAGGCGCTCCAGCTGGACCACTGCTTCCAGGACTTCCACTTGCTCCTGGTTGACCAATCTGCCCGCTTGCACCGGGTGTTCCTGCAGGTCCAGCAGGCCCGCTTGCTCCTGGTGCCCCAGGTGATCCCGATGATCCAGGTGTTCCGGACGCACCGGCTGGACCAGGTGCTCCACTAGCGCCCTGCTGTCCACTAGCACCAGGTGCCCCTGCAGGTCCAGACGACCCAGTGAATCCAGGAGCACCTGGTGTACCAGAGGCTCCAGCTGCTCCAGGGGAACCAGAGGATCCAGTGAATCCAGTTCCTCCAGCTGGACCAGGAAGGCCTGACGCCCCAGCTGCTCCGTCTAATCCGGCCGGTCCTGTGCTTCCCGGGGCTCCTGTGGAACCGGCGGGACCAGGACTACCAGCGGGTCCCGAGGCGCCTGCAATGCCTGGGGCTCCTGTAGCTCCAGCAGGTCCTGGGAGACCGGACGCACCGGGAGATCCAGATGCACCTGCAGCACCGTTCGGGCCAGCAGGTCCCGCGTCTCCAGAGGCACCACGTTGTCCCGTAGCTCCGGGGGTTCCCGAGGCGCCAGCCGGTCCGGGTGCTCCAGTATTTCCTGGACCACCAGCCGTTCCTGACGCGCCAGTGTCTCCACCTACACCAGGTGTTCCAGGTGCTCCACTAGCACCAGGTGTCCCAGCGGGTCCAGCAGGCCCAGTGCTTCCAGGCGCCCCGACTGGTCCCGGGGCTCCAGGAGTCCCAACAGCACCCGAGGCACCCGCTGGACCCTGAGCTCCGGCAGCTCCAGTATTACCCATTGTACCACTCGCTCCTGGTGTACCCGCTGGACCTGTCTGTCCAGCGGCACCCGAAGCACCGGCTGGTCCCTGAGGTCCTGGTGTCCCGATGGGTCCTGCGGGACCACTTGCTCCAGCAGATCCGGTCGTTCCAGCCGGTCCCGGAGCTCCACTACTACCCGGAGCACCGGCAGGTCCTGCCTGACCGCTTGCGCCTGGTGTTCCTGAGGCACCTGGTGATCCACTAGCACCTGTTGCTCCTGGAGATCCTGCAACTCCTGCAGTTCCCTGAGGCCCGGGAGATCCCGTGTTACCAGGCAACCCACTAGCTCCTGCTGTACCACTACTTCCAGCGGGACCTCTCGGACCCGGCTGACCGCTTGCACCAGGTGTCCCAGAAGGTCCGGGTCCGCCCGGTGCCCCGGTATTTCCTGGTCCACCTGCAGCACCAGCAGATCCTGACGAGCCTGGGCTACCACTAGCCCCAGCCGGACCAGTTGCTCCTGGTGCTCCCGGGGAACCGGGAGAACCGCTAGCACCACTAGCACCAACAGCGCCTTGCACACCTGTCGAGCCAGGTGCTCCGACTGCACCCTGTTTACCCGTAGCACCACCGCTTCCTGGTGCACCTGCGGGTCCAGTGCTACCTTGGGGACCGGATGCTCCAGGGGATCCAGGAGTACCAGATGCACCAGCAGGGCCAGTGGCACCTATTCCTCCTGGAGCTCCTGGGGTTCCGGACGCTCCAGCTGGACCAGGTCCTCCTGCAGGTCCAGTTCCACCAGGACGTCCAGCAGGACCAGTCGCTCCAGGAGCTCCACTTGATCCGGGGGATCCTGCAGGACCGCTTCCACCCGGTTGACCAGGTGTGCCTGGATTTCCTGCTGGTCCGGCGGGACCTGACGCCCCAGGAAGTCCAGTCTGACCAGTTGGTCCCGTTGACCCTGCCGGTCCCGGTGATCCACTTGCGCCTGGCGTTCCAGCAGGTCCTGGTAATCCCGTACCTCCACTGCTACCCGGACTTCCGGTAAATCCCACAGGACCTGTGGCCCCTGGCGTTCCAGCAGCACCAGCTGGTCCAGTGGAGCCGGCAGCACCGGCGGGACCGCTAGCGCCGAGCGGTCCAGATGCTCCTGGTGCTCCTGTATTTCCGGTCGCGCCCTGGGGTCCCGATGCTCCGGCAGCACCCGAGCTTCCTGCAGCTCCAGTTGGTCCGGTGGCTCCAGGGACTCCACTTGCTCCAGGGGAGCCTGTAGCGCCCGCAGCACCTGTGCCTCCAGTAGCACCAGCTACACCGCTAGCACCTGCAGTCCCAGGAGTTCCAGGTTGACCTGCAGTCCCAGTGCTCCCTGCCGGTCCAGGTTGTCCAGTACCTCCCGGCACCCCTGCTGGACCTTTCGTTCCAGTAGCTCCAGCTGGTCCGGGAGCACCGCTAGCCCCAGGGCTTCCCGCGACACCAGCAGGACCGCTAGCACCAGAGGCCCCCGGTGCTCCTGGCGTTCCTGGAGCTCCATTGGGCCCTATCCCTCCAGATGATCCTGCAGGCCCCGGTGATCCACTCGCTCCTGGACCCCCTGAAGCTCCAGCAGGTCCCGTGCCTCCCTTCGTGCCAGGGGCACCTGCAGTCCCGGTACTTCCGGCTGGACCTTGAGGCCCCGTGCTTCCAGTTCCACCTTGAGTTCCAGCCGGACCCGGACTTCCCGATGCACCTGGAGTTCCTGGTTGACCTGTTGATCCTACCACCCCCGGGTCACCAGTAGCCCCTGCTGGCCCTGCGGCTCCAGGCTGACCTGAAGCTCCTGCTGGTCCTGGACCCCCTGGAGTACCGGATGCACCAGTTCGTCCTTTTGGTCCTGCCGGTCCTGGTTGACCATTAGGTCCAATGGTCCCAGACGCTCCCTGGACTCCTGTAGGACCTGGTAGACCAGCTGGTCCTGCTGGTCCATCTGGTCCTGCTGAGCCGGGAGCACCACTCGAGCCGGCTGGTCCAGGAGAACCTGACGCTCCCGCGGCACCTTGAGGACCGGCCGGACCTGTTGCACCAACGGATCCTGCTGGTCCCGATGCGCCTGAAGAACCAGGCGTTCCAGGAGTTCCAGCCGTACCCGACGCTCCAGTTGCTCCCTGAGATCCTGTGGGACCCGTCACACCTGACGGTCCCGAGGAACCTGTTCCTCCTTGCGAACCAGCCGGTCCGGTAAATCCCGTACTACCGGGTCCCCCTGGTGCTCCTATGGTCCCTGTTGACCCTTGTGATCCTGGTAAACCAGTCGATCCTGGAGCCCCTGAGGCTCCTGGAGTCCCAGCAGCCCCTGATGATCCCGGGTTTCCAATCTGTCCGCTTGCACCCTGCTGCCCAGAGGCTCCGGGTGATCCTGGTGTTCCACTGGCACCGGCTGGACCTTGGTTTCCAGTGAATCCCGTGGGTCCGGTCGGTCCAGGTGCTCCAGCTGGTCCACTAGCTCCTGGTGCTCCACTAGATCCCGGTGCTCCACTTGGGCCACTTGATCCGGGCGCACCAGCTGGTCCAGAGGCCCCAGGTGCTCCCAGTGTTCCAGTGGATCCAGTTGCTCCAATGGAACCAACTTGTCCTATCAGTCCACTTCCACCGGCAGGTCCCGGGGCTCCAGTAGCGCCCATTGCTCCGGATGCACCTGGTGGTCCTAGAGGACCACTTGCTCCAGGTGCTCCAGCAGTACCCGGTGTCCCTGTCTGTCCCACTTGTCCTGGAGCACCGGGTGTTCCAGATGATCCGGTATTTCCAGGAGTTCCAACAGGACCGGTAGCTCCGGGTGAACCAGACGCTCCTGCTGCTCCAGTAGCACCAGACTGTCCAGGGGTTCCGGTGCTTCCGGGAGCACCAGTGGCTCCATTAGCACCCGTGCGGCCGACGGGACCGCTTTGACCGGTACCGCCTGCGAGTCCCGAAGCACCCGTTGCACCAGTGACTCCTGTCCGACCCGATGATCCGGTTGTGCCGGTGTCTCCGGTGTCACCTCCTATTCCAGGCTGTCCTGAGGCACCAGCAGATCCGGTAGACCCAGGCAATCCAGTGAATCCTGTTGATCCAGGTGTCCCAGGCTGGCCCGAAGCTCCCACAGACCCTGCTGGTCCTGGAGACCCACTTGATCCAGGTGCACCGCTAGCACCAGGCTGCCCGACTGGTCCTTGAACTCCAGAGCTACCCGCGGGTCCAGCCGGCCCAATCTGGCCAGTAGTACCCATAGGTCCGGTTGCCCCTGGGGCTCCCGCTGGGCCAGCGGTTCCCGATGCTCCGACGACTCCCGTGCGTCCTGTAGATCCAACGGGTCCCGTCCCGCCCACTCCGCCCATGGGCCCAGTAGCACCGGAGACTCCGGTAGGACCCGGTAGGCCAGTGACTCCCGTGAAGCCTACGTCCCCGGGTTGTCCTGCTGAGCCGGAACTTCCGGCCGGTCCTGCTGGGCCGGTATTTCCTGGAGCCCCAGCTGAACCAGTTGCTCCTGGCGCCCCCGCAGGTCCAGGAAGTCCATTTGGACCGCTCGCTCCAGCCGTTCCAGGTGCTCCCACAGCTCCTGGTGATCCAGAGGATCCAGCTGGTCCCGATGCACCAGGACCTCCTGGTGCTCCACTAGGCCCAGTGTTCCCTGGGGAACCTGAAGCTCCTTGTGGCCCTGTCGCTCCGTTAGCTCCAGGCTGCCCGTCTGGTCCTGCTGCTCCACTAGCACCAGCTGGTCCAGAGAATCCAGTACTTCCAGGTCCTCCAGCCACTCCACTAGCTCCAGTGAGACCAGTCGGACCTGTAGCTCCTGGGCCACCAGAGGGGCCAGATGATCCCGTGCCTCCTCTGACTCCTGTAGGTCCAGGAGGACCAAGTGGTCCAGCAGAACCGCTTGCCCCAGCAGGACCAGAAGCTCCTGGAATGCCATTAGGACCTGCAGCACCAGGCGCGCCGACGGTGCCTTGAGGCCCAGTTGCTCCCGGTGATCCCGATGCTCCCGGTTGACCAGCCGGTCCTGAAATGCCTGTCGCTCCGGGTAATCCTGTAAACCCAGTACCGCCTGGAACCCCAGCAGGTCCGCTTCCACCCGGGTTTCCCGTAGCACCGACAGGACCGGAAGCCCCAGGAACCCCTGGCTGACCAATTGGTCCAGCAGCACCGCTTGCTCCCGGTGTTCCGACTACACCTGTCCTACCGCTAGCACCAGTGTTTCCCATACCACCTGGTGCACCAATTTGTCCAGAAGCCCCAGCAACGCCCGAATTACCCCTTGGTCCCGTGACTCCAGGCGCACCACTTGCCCCTGGTGTTCCGCTTGGTCCCGTAGCACCAGGTGTTCCACTTGCACCCGGTGTTCCAGGTGTCCCAGCTGGACCGGCAACCCCAGGCGCTCCGGTCTGTCCAACTGACCCAATCGATCCTGATGATCCGGCTGGACCAATGGCTCCCGGATCGCCCGTGGCGCCGGCAGGACCAGCTGGGCCCGAGGCACCAGGGGAACCATCAGTCCCCGCTGCACCATCAGGCCCTGACGCACCGGCTTGTCCGGTTGCACCAGGCGCTCCGGTGTTTCCAGTTGATCCCATAGGACCGGGACCCCCAGAGGCCCCTGCTGGTCCTGTGTTGCCCGTGTTTCCAGGTGTCCCAGCTGCTCCTGTGCGACCAGGAGAGCCAACAGCTCCACTTCCTCCGGTACGACCCAGCGACCCAGTACTGCCCGTGCCTCCTGTGGGTCCCGGGTTACCAACAGCTCCCGAGGCTCCGCTGGTACCAGCAGGACCAGGGGCCCCTGTCCCACCGATGTCTCCCGGGAGACCAGTCGAGCCAATAGGTCCAGAGACTCCGGCAGGGCCTGACGCACCCGTGTCACCAGTCCCGCCACTTGCTCCCGGTAGTCCATTGTTTCCTGCAGGACCTGTTGCCCCAGCTGGACCCATTGGACCAGAGCTTCCCGACGCTCCCTGTACCCCAGAGGCCCCCACTGCTCCTTGGGGTCCGGTGTTTCCTGAGGCTCCTGGTTGCCCTGCAGGCCCTGGGGATCCAGAGCTTCCAGGTTGTCCTGAAGCCCCTGGTGCTCCCAGGGGACCAGCAGGCCCAGTTGCGCCTGTACTGCCCATTGATCCTGAAGCACCGGGCTGGCCAGCCGGACCAGAAGGTCCCGTAGCACCTGGTGCTCCTTGTGATCCCATCGGTCCGGTGCTACCCAAGGTTCCTGGAGAACCACTAGCACCAACACCTCCAGAACTCCCTGGGGCACCAGCTGGCCCAGCAGGGCCTACTACTCCTGAAGCACCATTTGGTCCCGCTGGACCAGTAGAACCTGCTACACCAGCTGGTCCTGTTGAGCCTGGAGCACCCGCAACACCAACTGGTCCTGTAGCTCCATTTGATCCCGCAGGTCCCGCAGGACCCTGAGCGCCTGACGCACCTGCTGGTCCTGCTGGTCCCGATGCTCCCGTGGCACCCTGGCTTCCTGGTACGCCTCCATTTCCTGCCGTTCCAGTTGCTCCAGTCGAACCAGCTGGGCCAGGCGAGCCTGAAGCACCAACAGGTCCTGCAGCACCCGGTTGCCCAGAAGCACCATCTACTCCCGGTCCACCGGGACCTCCAGCAACCCCAGTGCGTCCGGCTGGTCCTGCCGGCCCGGTCGAACCGGCCGAGCCAGCTGTTCCAGTTGATCCGACAACACCTGTATTTCCTGGTGCACCGGTTTCTCCTGTAGCACCTGGGGCTCCATTAGGACCTAATGGTCCTGTTGCACCGGGAGTACCATCAGCGCCTGGGGTACCAGAAGCACCTGGAGTACCAGGCTGACCGGCTGGTCCAGTGGCTCCTGGAGCACCAGCCGCTCCGGATGCACCAGGAGAACCATCTACTCCGTTTGGACCCTGGATGCCTGTTGCTCCCATGGGTCCTGTTGTTCCAGAGCCTCCTGCTTGCCCAATGGGTCCCGAGGCACCAGGTGGGCCAGGGTTGCCTGAGGCTCCAGCTGGGCCAGCAGGGCCAGTCGCTCCTGGTCCGCCTGCTGATCCCGTAGCTCCAGCCACTCCAGTTCTTCCAACGGGTCCTGTGAAGCCTGTTCCACCAGTTTTACCGAGACTTCCAGTCGAACCAGTTGCTCCAGTAGGCCCAGTTGCTCCTCCTGCTCCATTTACTCCAATTGGTCCTGCTGGTCCCGTCATTCCAGGCTCTCCATTAGGCCCGGCGGTACCTGGTGCTCCACTGCTTCCTGGCTCTCCAGCTGTCCCTGGAGTCCCAGATGCTCCTGGTGCTCCCGGTGATCCAGGTGATCCACTGGCTCCAGGGTTTCCACTGGGTCCGGTTGACCCTGGCACTCCGGCAGATCCAGGTGGACCAGTTCCTCCAGCTGTTCCTCCGGAACCTGGTGCTCCAGAGTCTCCAACAGGACCGGCCACTCCAGTGGCTCCAGCGGGTCCAGGGAGACCATTAGGTCCGGCACTTCCGGAGCTTCCTGGGGTCCCAGATGGTCCTCGTACACCAGTTCTACCCGGAGCTCCAGTACCACCAGTTGACCCAACCGAACCTTGCGCTCCAGATGAGCCATCAACTCCAGTAAATCCCTTCGGGCCCGTCGCCCCAACTGGTCCAGTGTTTCCTATAGCCCCAGTCGGTCCGGCTGTTCCGGCAGGTCCCGAAGGGCCAGTAGCACCGGGAGCACCAGACCCACCCGCTCCTCCCCCTCCTGGAGGCCCTGGCGGTCCTGGTATCCCATCAGGTCCTCCTGTTCCGGCCGGACCGGCTGCACCGATGGGTCCGGTTGAGCCAATAGGCCCTGATGCTCCAGTACCACCGTTAGCACCAGTTCTACCGGGTGATCCAATAACGCCCGTGCCCCCTGAGAGTCCACTTGGTCCCGTGGAACCCTTAGCCCCAGACTGGCCGGGTAGACCTACAGGTCCCGTTGCCCCGGACACTCCTGGAATGCCAGTTGCGCCACCCGGACCTGTAGCACCAGTTGCTCCTTGAGATCCCTGTCCTCCCGTACCGGTGCCTGGAGGTCCCGGTGGTCCCGGGTCCCCACTTGCTCCAACAGGACCTGCAGCTCCCAGATCTCCTGGATTTCCAGCGGGTCCGTTAGGTCCAGGGGAACCAGCGACTCCACCAGTACCCACAACACCTGGAGCACCAGTATTAGTTGAGGTTCCCGGAAGCCCAGTGTTTCCAGTGGCACCGACACCACCCGGACTCCCAGGAGATCCACTCGCTCCAGGCGCCCCTGCTGCTCCAGCTGGACCTGATGCACCTGGAGGACCTGGAGGACCAGTTTGTCCTGTTCCTCCAACAGTATTACTATCGCCCGAGCCCCCGGCGGGACCTGGAACTCCCTGGGGTCCCGTATTTCCTGTAGCACCAATTTGTCCCGGGGATCCGGAGGTTCCCGTGAATCCGGTCCCACCTGTTGGACCGAGTGGTCCTGCTGGTCCAGCTCCTCCGGGTGGACCAGAACTACCGGCAGGTCCAAGATTACCTGGAGGGCCAGCGGGACCAGATGATCCGGGAGGACCTGGTGGACCGGGATTACCTCCTCCACTCGGGCCAGTCGCTCCAACTGGTCCTGCTGCACCTGTAGCTCCAACTACTCCAGCCGGTCCACTTGTCCCTGGAAGTCCCGCGGGTCCAGTGGCTCCTGGAATGCCTGGAAGTGTTCGCTCCACGTAGGCGGCAATGGAGAAGATGCTGGGCAAGTAGACCTCGTCGAAAGTATAATTTTGTCCGATTTGTGGCAGCGAGCTCGCTTGAAACTTGTAGAAGTAGGTGTGGTGATCCTTGGCATACTGAAAGCTGATCGCTCCTACATCTCCCTCGTATGTCCAACCAAGGAAATCATTTGCGGACACTTGCCACGCCTCGGGTAGGGTGAACGTGTACAAGGCCCCTGTATCTGGAAAGGCCCCAACTTCTACTATGACTTCAAAGACCAGTCTCATCTGAATAATGGTGAGGTCGACCGGTCGCCAGATTTGTAGTCGGATCCTATTGTTAGGTGGCGCTAAGGTCGTCAGGTTGTGAATGTAGATGAAGAATTGGCGTAGCGTGCCGCTAGGCAGCGCGTTTTCCCGGTCAACCCAGGCCCGCATGGCCGCCATCGGGAGGCTGGCATTGCGGAGCGTTACGTTATTGCCGTAACGATTCCGATCGCCCTGCTCGAAAAATATTATGCTCGTTCCGTTTGTTAATACCGATTCTGGTTGCAATACTTGTTGAGACTTGACAGTTGACGAGCTGTACGCGACCAGTATTGCTAGTCCGAGAAGGATTTTCATTTCCATATTGCACTGGAGGTTATAATTGCTGCAGACAGCTCTTTGCAATCGAGTCTGCAAAAATTATTCCATCATCGAGACTCGCTTAAAACCATTACATAATCCCGCCAATAATCCTGCGACCGCAAAAAATTGCCCTAGCAAAGTCTCAGTTGGAGAGCAGAAAAATGACTAATTGCATGTAATTGAAAGGTTGCGGTATCCCGAAAAGCTGTGTCTCAATGACAGTGTATCTTTCTAGAGCTGTCTCGTGAGTATGCGACAAGTTTGTACGGATGGTATTGTACGCGAGAGCTGTG
>Ga0170475_115939229_pt1 | contig 10839 bp, 8 predicted proteins | sample Soicark_Litter_5_FD_111474 | JGI IMG/M metagenome (GOLD analysis project Ga0170475, IMG submission 111474) | Avena fatua rhizosphere microbial communities from Hopland, California, USA. Combined Assembly of 48 SPs | reverse complement strand
GGAGCGTGGCCACGGCGCCCGCCGCATCCCGTTGCAGCGCGGCGTCGATGAAGAACAGCAGACTGAATCCGCCCTGGGCGACGGCATCGTCGTGCTCGAAGACGCCGGCGCGCTCCAACGCGCCGCCCAGCAGCAGCCGCGCCGCCGCCGGAGTCGTGAGCGTGAGCCGCAGCTGTGCGGCCTCCGGTTCGCCGTCCGCCTCGACCGAGAGGTCGCCGGCCCGCAGGTCCACGTTCAGTCGCAGGTCGCGGGCGGAACCCGGCGGCGGGTCGGTGAGCCGCAGCGCGACCCGGACCAGATCCCGGCCGGGCCGGGGCCGGGGCAGCCGGCCCGCCTCTGCCAGCCAGGGCGGACTGAAGGCCGGGTGCGTGCGGGGGTCGGTCGGCGTCACAGCTCCTCCTCCTCGTTCGGCGGTGAGGTCGAAATGGGACAGCCCCGGGGACTCAGTCCGCGACGGCCGGCGCGACCTCCTGGGCGAAGCGCTTGAGGCTCTCGCCGTCCGGATAGTCGCGGAACCAGAGCAGGAACTCGGTCGCTCCGGCCGACCGGTACCGCTGAAGCCGGTCGGCGACCTGCTCGGTGGTGCCGTACAGGTTCCGCTGCGCGTACACGTCCGGGTGGTGGCTCCAGAAGACGACGACGTACGGCGTGGCGAGCCAGCGGTCCCGCTCGAGCGCGGAATCGAAGAGCCGGCTCTCCAGCAGCACGGAGTGCCGGACCCGGTCCGGTGGGGATCCCGCGCGTTCGAGGCGTTCCGAGAACTCCTCGATCGCCGATGCCACCTGTTCCGGCGAGCCCTGCCACTGCACGGTGTCGCACGCGGCGAGCAGCCTGTCGGAGGCCGGCAGCGGGTTTGCCCCGTCGAGGCGCAGCGCCACCGGGATGCTGTGCACGGGGGTCGGGACGCAGTGCGCGTCGGCGAGCCGCACGTGGTCGCCCTGATAGGTCGTCGCGGCGCCCGACCACAGGGCTCTGACCGCCTCGACGGTCTCCGTGAGTCCGGCCTCGAGGTCGGCGGGTGCCGGCGGCGTGAGGCCCACTGACTCGACCTCCGGAGCGTAGTCCCGGGTGCGGAAGGCGAGTTCGAGGCGTCCGCGCGAGATCACGTCCAGGCTGGCGGCCCGCTTCGCCAGCAGCGCGGCGTTGCGCAGCGGCGCGCCGGAGACCGCGACGCCGAGTCTGACCCGCTCCACCAGGCCGGACAGCGCCGCCAGCGCGGTCCACGCCTCGAAGACCGGCTCGGCGCTGCGTCTCGGCAGGGTGTCCGTGCGGTCCGCGACCCAGACGCTCTCGTACGCGCCGGCCGCCGCGACCTGTGCGGCCTGCTCCACCACCGACCACGCGGCGGGTCCGGCCAGGCCGGCCAGCTCGCTGTCGGCGCCCTGCGGCAGGACGACACCCCATCGGACCGGTGAGTTGCTCACTGTCTTTCCTTTCTGTGATCCGCCGGGCGCCGTCACCGCTGCCCGAGGTCCGCGGCGGACCAGGCCGAGCAGTTCATCGAGGCGTTCGAGGGCGAAATCCGGGCCCTCGGCCCGCAGCTTCTCCGGATCGCCCGCGCCCCAGAGGGCGGCGGCCGTCCGCACCGAGGCCGTCCTCGCGCTGAGCAGGTCGTTGACCGCGTCGCCGACCATGACGGCGTCGTCGGCCGGCCGGCCCAGCCGGCGCAGGCACTCCAGGACGATGTCGGGGGCGGGTTTGGGCCGGGGCACCTCGTCGCTGCCGACCACCACGTCCAGCCAGCGCGCCAGGTCGAGGCCCTCCAGGAGCGAGCGGGCCCGCACACCGGATTTGCCGGTGGCGACGGCCGTCGCCACGCCGAGTCCGCGCAGCCGCTCAAGGGTCTGCGGCACCCCGGGATACGCCCGCACCTCCCGGGCGAGCCGCGCGCTCTCCAGGACGAACGGCTCCTCCATGTCCCGCGGCAGGCCCATCGCGTCCATGATGTCCGGGAAGTACCGGCCCATGTGCTCGCGGTACTCGGCGAAAGGCGGCCGGCCGTCGCCGACGACCGCCTGGTAGGCGAAGGCGAACGCCTGCTCCATGACCGCGAAGCTGTCGACCAGGACGCCGTCGAGGTCGAAGATCACGGTGCCGAAGCGCGTCCCGGGCGCGAGCGTCGTGTCGGTCACAGGTACTCCGTGTGCAGCGAGATGGGGGACCACATGCCCTGATGGGCGGCGATCTTCGTGAAATGGTCGGTGAGGCGCAGCATGACGCCGCCCGGCGACCGGTGCGGCGGCCAGGCCGCCGGGTCCAGGCCGGCCCACGTGGTCAGGGCTCTGATGAGCAGCGGGTCGGCGGCGGTCCAGCGGCCGTCGACGCGGAACTCGGCCCAGCAGTGCGGCGTCGAGTACGGCTTGGCCACCAGCAGGCCGAAGGCGAAACGGGTCTCGAGCCCGCGCCGCGCGCCTTCCTCCACGAGCTGCGCCGTCGCCCCGCCGCAGTCGGCCATCCGCGTGCGCCAGAGGAAGTCCAGATCCCAGCGGATGGCCTCCGGCAGCAGGAAGAACTCGACCGAGGCCAGCTCGGACAGCAGGTCGCGGACCTCGGCGGGGAAGACGGCGGGACGCGCGGACGGCGGCGGCCGGACCACGGTGAGCACGTCGCCCGGCGTCTGAGGGCTCATCGCGCGGCGGCCGCCGGGCAGCAGGACGTCGAAGGTGCAGGCGCCGGAATGTCCGGGAGCGGGGCAGAAGGCGCGTACCTCGACGGCCACCGGCGCTCCGGGGTCGTCGTCCCGGGCGCGCAGTGCCCCGGACCAGGACCGCATCGCCCGGCGCTGCACCGAGGCCAGGCCGAGGTGCAGCGCCGTGTTGCCGATGTCGTATTCGTCGAACAGGCGGTCGCGGCCCGTCCCGACGTAGGGCAGCCCGGCGGAGACCAGCGTGTCGAGGGTCGTGCGGTCCACACGGTGCGAGGTGAGCGCGGTGCGTTCGTCGACGGTGAACCTGCGCAGATCGTCAGGGATCTGCCGCAGCCGCCCGACCAGGTGCTCGATGCGGCTGACCTCCGCTGCGGGAGCGGACGTCGGCACCGTGCTGCTCGCGGTGTCGGATCGTGTGTACATGTACGTGCACCCTCCATGCCGGTTCTCGCCGGGTCCGGTGTAGACGTCTCGCCTCGCGTCGCCTCAGCCGAGATAGCCGAGAGCTTCCAGTCGGCTGGCGACCAGGCCCTCTTCCTCCTGCGTGTAGGCCGCGGACGGCAGTAGGCCTAGTCGTTCGAGCTGGTCGGTCAGCGCCTCGGCCGCGTCACCGGCCCGCCCGGGCCGGGAGTCCAGCCGGAGCCGGACGAGCGCGGTGCCCGCCGGGGCCTCCTCCGGGGCCGGGGGCCCGGCTGAGGTCTGGACCAGGACGAGGCGCACGGCCGTGGGTTCCGTGTGCAGCAGCACGGCCGTCAGCCCGTCCTCGGGTCCGACGACCGCCGCTCCCGCCGACGCGCCGCAGGCGTCCCAGGCCTCGGCGAAGGCCGCCGCGGCCGCGGTGCCGGAGAGCGCCTGCGCGTCCAGCCCGCGCCGCACCAGGTGCGCGGCTATCGCTTCACCCAGGCCGTCGGTGAACCACAGCACCACCATGTGCCTCTGCATGAATCGGTTCCTTCCGTCTCGTCGGATGGCTGTGCGCCTTCGAGCTGCCGGACGCGCCTGGCGTCAGTAGGGATCGAATCCGCGCAGCAGCGGGATGACCTCCGACGCGAACAGCTCGACCGAATCGCGCACCTCCGGTTCCGTGAGACCGCCGAAGGTGAACTCTCCGAGCAGCGTGTTGAACAGCCCCTCCCGGGCGGCCGCCTCGATGCGCTGCGCGACGGTGCGAGGCGAGCCGACGAACACCAGGTTGTTGTCCGCCAGGAAGTCGAAATCCCCGCTGCGGCGCAGGATCTCCTCGGTGCCCAGACCGCTGGACGCCGCCGCGGAGGGCATGGAGCGGCTCAGCGTGTCGTAGCTGAGGGTCTTGGTGAACGTGTAGGTGGCGTGGTCCGCGCAGCGGGCCACCGCTTCCTCGTCGGTGGCGGCCACATGGACGAGGGTCCAGTAGCCGATGTTCGGCGGCGTCGGGTGGTCGTGCTGCCGCCACCAGTCCAGGTAGTGGCGGTAGACCAGGTGCTGCGCCGCCCGCGGGACGATCATCGTGGACGAGGTGTGCGCCCCGATCCGAGCCAGCTGCCGCAGCGTCGTGCGGTTGGTGCTCGGCACCCAGACCGGCGGGTGCGGCCGCTGGGCCGCGCCGAAGGACAGGTTCACGTCGTGCAGGCTGTGGACCGGACCGGAGAAGTCGATCGGCCCGTCCGCCGAGAACGCCGCGGTCAGCAGGTCCAGGCACTCCTCCAGCAGGACCTTGCGGTTCTCGAAGTCCGCGCCGAACGGCAGGAAGGGCTGCGGGCTGACCCCGGAGGCCAGCCCCACCTCGAGCCGCCCGCCGAGGATCTGGTCGAGCAGTGCCGCCTCCTCGACGATGTGCAGCGGATGGCGCAGCGCCGGGACCCAGCCCATCGGGCCGACCCGGATGTTCTCCGTGCGCAGCGCCGCGCCGGTGCAGAAGACCGCCGGCGAGGGCATCCAGCTCTCTTCCGGGGTGCAGTGGTGTTCGACCGAGAAGGCGTAGTCGAAGCCCGCCTGGTCGACCAGTTCGAGTTCGCGCCACAGCCGCTCGTAGCGCTCGGCGACGCTCAGGGCCGGGCTGCCCCAGACATGGGTGAAGTATCCGAATTTCATCACACCGCTCTTTCGGCGTTCGCGGGCAGCGCGGGCCTCGCGAGTAGGTCGATGGCTTCTCCGTCGCTGAGCGCGTAGACGTGCTCGATGACGGAGACGATGTCGTTGGCCCGCTGAGCGTCCCCTTCGGCGCCGGCGCGCAGCCGCCGCTCCAGCTCGCTGACCAGGGCGGCGTATTCGACGCCGACGGTTTGCGGCGGCAGGGCCGCGTTCTCGGCGACGCCGTCGCGCAGCACTGTCAGGCTGGGCTGGGCCACCCGGTTCGGGCTGAAGCCGAACGTCGTGTGCAATGTGGCCACGCCGAGCGGCCCTTCTGCGGTGAGCACGGTCTCGTCGAGCGCCGCGTGAGAGGCCCACCGGGCCTCGACCATGACGCTGGTCCCGGCATCGGTGAGCAGGAACGCCCGCGCCGTGTCCTCGACGGCCGGCGGCGCGGCGGCGCTCCGACGGCCGGGTTCCCGACCGTTTTCCGTGTCGGGTGCGTCGTCTGATGCGTCGTCGGGCGCGTCGCCGCGCCAGCGTGCTTCCCGTCCGCCCGCCACCAGGTGGTCCCCGGTGACGGCGCCGGACACGAGGCGCACCCGCGGGTCGGCGAGCAGGTCGAAGCCGAGGTCCATCAAGTGCCAGCCGAGGTCCATCAGCGCGCCGCCGCCGGACAGCCGGCGGTCGGTGTACCAGCCGCCGCGCTGGGGGATTCCGGACGCGCGCACCCAGCTCAGCCCCAGGTGGCGCACCGGTCCCAGCGAGGGCAGCAGCTCAGCGAAGGCCCTGACGTCCGCGCGGTGGCGCGCCGCGCTCCACGAGTACAAGGACGCGCCTCCGGCGTCCTGGGCGTCGATCAGGGCCCGTGCGTCCTCGGAGCTGATGCAGACCGGCTTCTCCACGAACACCGGCAGCCCCTGCTTGAGCACCTGGGCCGCGACGCTCGCGTGGAGGACGTTCGGCAGCGCGATCACGGCCAGGTCGAAGCGGCCCGGTCTGACCTCGTGCGGACCGTCGAGGACCGCCGCGCCCGCGCAGAGCTCCGACGTCCGAGCCGCGGCCGCGTCGTCCGCGTCCCACACCCCTGCGACCGTGAAGGCCGGGTCGGCGGCCAGGGCCGGCAGCCACACGGTGTGCGCCACCCAGCCGGCGCCCAGCAGCGCCACCCGGAGGACGCCCTCGCGGTCGTCCATCAGAACCGGGCCCCGCCGTCCACCACGAGGGTCGCGCCGTTCACGTACGAGGCCGCGGGCGAGACCAGGAACGCGACGGCGTCGGCCACCTCCTGCGGTTCGCCGAACCTCCCGGCGCCGATGAACTTGAGCACCAGTTCCTGCTCCTGTCCGCTGAACTCCATGACCTCGGCCCGGATCGCGCCGGGGGCCACCACGTTCACGGTGATCCCGTGCCCGCCGACCTCTCCGGCGACCGAGGCCGCCCACGGCTGGAGGGCGCCCTTCGTGGCGGCGTAGGCGCTGTGGCCCGGCAGGCCGCTGGTGCCGGCGCGCGACCCGAACAGCACGATGCGGCCGTACTTCGCGCGCATCATCGGCTTCAGGCACGCCTTGGCGAGGTTGATCGAGCCGGAGAGGTTCACGTCCAGTAGCTTCTCCAGCGCCCCGGCGTCTGTGGCCATCGCAAGGCGGCGGGTGCGCAGGCCGGCGGCCGCGACGCACGCGTCGATCCGTCCGAAGCGCGAGAGCGTCTCGGACACGAGGTTCTCCGCGGCGCCCGGGCTGGCCAGGTCTGCCGCGACGGGGATCAGGGCTCCGGCGCCGAGGTCCGCGACGGCGGTCTCCAGTTGTTTCACCGCCTCCGTGCCGCGGTGGTAGCCGGCGATGACCGTGGCGCCGAGGCCGGCGAGTGCGAGGCAGCAGTGCCGGCCGATGCCTCCGGAGGCGCCGGAGACGATGACGACGCGGTCGTTCAGGCCGAGCATGGCGACGGCGCGTGCGGCGATGGTGTCCATCATTGGCTCTCCGTTGCGAGGATGAGGTGGCAGACAGAGGAATCCAGGGGCAGGTGGCGGTCGACTCTGGCGCCGAGGGACCGGAGCGCGTCGATCAGGTCGGAGACGTGCGGGAAGGCCGAGCCGCCGTGGGTGAGCCAGTCGAGGAGCAGCTCCGTGCCGGCGCCGGGCTCCGACGGCGCGAACACGTCGTCGACCACGATCCGGCCGCCGGGCCGCAAGGCTCCGAGCAGCCAGTCCAGCCGGCTGCCGGAACCAGGGCCGTGGATGCCGTTCGTGACGACGCAGATGTCGAAGGCGCGCCGCGGCAGACTCTCCGGGTCCAGCGGCGGATCGAGCAGTACCCGCCCGTCGGCGACGGCCTCGGCCACCGCGGGGGAGCAGTCCCCCGCGAGGCGTCCGAGGCGGACCAAGGCGCCGGTCGCCGTCGGGTCGCGGGAGAGCAGCGCCTCCCAATAGACGCCGGGCCCTGCCGCGACCTCCAGCAGGCGCGCTCCGGGGGACGGGCGTAGCAGCCGCACGGCGAGTCGTGCGCGGGCCCGGGCCGCGTCGCCGCTCATGGCCTTCTGATAGACCTCCGCCAGCGCGCCGTGGTCCGCTGCGCGGTCGAACCGCCGGTTCCGGATCCCTGTGCGCGCCACCGCGGCGAGTTCTTCGCGCGTGACCCAGCTGCGTGACAGCCGGGCTTCGAGACGGATGAAGTCCAGGGCGCCGTCCGGGCCGGCGCTCTGCGCGGCCAGGTCCGCCGCGTCGCTGACCAGGCCGAGCAGCGCGGCTGCGGCGAGCAGCCGAGCGAGGGCGTCCGGGTCGCAGTCGAGCCGGAGGGCCAGTTCCTCGGTGTCGGTGTCGCCGTCGAGGTCGTCGAGCACACCGAGGTCGTCGAGCGCGAACAGCAGCTCCGCCGCCTTGTAGGCGCGCGCCGCGGCAGGGGCCTGCGCCGCGAGCCGGTAGCGTCGCGGCCCGCGGGCCTTGCCGGTCTGCGTGCGCTCGATCCGTTCCACCAGCCGGATCTCGTCAGGGACCTTGTACGCCGCGAGCTGCTCCTGGCAATGAGCGCGCAGCGCGGCCGGATCGAAGAGTCCCGGTGCCGCCATGACGCGTGCGACGATGCGGTCTTCTCCCTCGCGCGCCTGAGCACGGGCGGTCACGTGGGCGTCGAGCACCTCGGGGTGCGTCCGCAGCACGTCTTCGATCTCCAGCGGTGACACCCAACGGCCGCCGCGGCGGATCGCGCTGTGCCGACGGCCGAGGATGCGCAGGCCGGCCGGTTCGGCCACGGCCAGGTCGCCCATGGAGTGCCAGGGGTCGGCGTCGTCGGCGCGCACTTCCAGGACACCGGGACCGTCCTGGATGTCGGCGCCTGTGTCGTCGACCAGCCGATGGCGCACCCCTGGCATCGGCGCGCCCACGCAGCCGGGAGGCAGGCCTTCCGGTCCGCAGAAGACGGCGCCGGTCTCGGTGGAGCCGTAGTTGCGTGCCGTGCCGATGCCGAACGCCGCGCGGAACAGGTCGTCGAGCCGGGAGTCGACGGGACCGGCGCCGACCATCGCGAGGCGCAGCGCCGGTACGGCCGGGCGTTTGTCCGCGGCCTGACGCGTGCGACGCTCCGCCAGCAGCCGGGCCAGGGCGGGGGAGAGGACCAGGACGGTGCACCCCTCGGCCAGCAGCAGGCCGATGCGGTTGAGCGCCGTCGGTGTGACCGGGACCACCTCGCATCCCGCCGCCAGCGCCCCGTAGAGCCAGCCGAGCGCGTACGCGTGCGAGAGCGGAAGGGGTATGAGCACCCTGTCGTGCGGGGCGAGCGCGACGGCGAGGCGATACCGTTCGCCCTCGCTGACCAGACTGTCCTCCGAGCGCTGGACGAGCTTCGGCGTGCCCGTGCTGCCGGAGGTGGGCAGCAGCACGATGGAGCCCGAGCCCGCGCCCTCCGCGCCGACGACTCCGCCGATGCGCTCGGAGTCACCGGCATCCCCGAAGCGCACCGTGTACTCCTTGCCGGTGGCCGTGCCGACGACTCCGCCGGCGCGTTCAGGGTCACCGGCATCGCCGAGATGCCATCCACCGCCGGCCGCCGCCAGCAAGCGCTCCGCCTCGGCGCGCGGAGCGTCGGCGGAGATCGGCAACGGGCGCGCGCCGACCGTCAGCAAGGCGAGGTACTCGATGACCCATGCGGAACCGTTCGGCCCGCCGAACGCGGCCGTCTCGCCGACGGCGACTCCCCGCGCCCGCAGTGCCGCCGCCCGTTGGGCGACGGCGTGCCGCAGCTCGCCGGCGGTGAGGCCGGCCAGCAGCGGGCGGTCGGGGGGCAGCCGTGCGATCAGGTCCGCCGCGGTGCGCGGCGCACCGACCGCGTCAGGCGGGTCGATTGCCGTGTGGACCGCGGCCACGGTCTCAGGCAAGGATTCCCTCCAGATACTCCTGCTTCATCCCGGCTATGAGCTCCCGGATGACCGTGGGCGCGTAGGTGGGCGCGGCGCACAGCTCGTCCAGGGTGATCTCGTTCTCGAAGTACATCGAGAGCGTGTCCCAGGGGGTGAAGCATCCGTGGCAGGCCTGGAGCCGCGGCTTCTCCGCGAGCAGCGCCTTGTACATGCCGGTCTCTCCGACCTTCTCCAGCGTGTCCTGCCAGTCGTCCTTGAGCGCGTTGCCCATGTCGGAGAACCAGATGTTCGGGCACGGGGTCACCATGCCGTCGCTGAAGGTCGAAACGACCAGCCGGGGCAGGTGGCAGCGGAAGTTGCGCCTGCCCTCCCGGTAGAAGCGCAGCAGCCGGTCGAAGTAGGCGCGGGGCGGCAGCACGCGGGTGAGCGAGTCGTAGTCCTCGACCAGCTCCTCCAGGAAGTGGATCTGGTCCGGGCGCACCATGAACTGCTGCGCGTCCGGGCCCCGCACCGGGAACGGGAAGAAGGTGGGCGCGTCGTCGAATCCGGCCAGCCAGTGGGCGAAGGGCAGGACCTCCTCCACGCTGCGGTCGTTGAGGACGCCGTAGATCTCCACCGGCATCCTGCTGTTCAGCGTCCGCTCGACCGCCTCGATCAGCTTGCCGTGCAGGTTCTCCGACTGGACCCGGTAGCTGTTGCCCGGGTAGAGGTGGCTGTCGAGGGAGACCTGGAGCACCACGTTGCCCCAGGACTCCATGCGCTCTAGGTGCTCCTGCTTGACCAGGATGGCGTTGGTCTGGACGACGAGCCCCTCGTACTTGGAGTGCTCCTTCTCGAGGAAGTCCATGATCCCGCGCACGACGAAGATCTCCCCGCCGGTGACCTTGAGGAGCGGGAGCCCGAAGTGGCCGCGCAGGCGGTCCGCGACGGCGTCGATCCGGCCCGCCAGCTCGCCGCCCGGGGCGTAGGTGTCCTTCCTCGGCGGCTCGAAGATGAGCTTGAGGCTGTGGCCCTCCTTCAGGTTGCTCTGTCCGGTCAGGCAGTACTCACAGCTGAGGTTGCAGGAATCCTCGTTGATGACGAGGTCGTTTCCGAGTAGGGATCTGGCCATGACGGCCTCCTGAGGTGTAACGATCGGCGGCCTTGCGGATCGGGGACGGGGGAGTCAGGGCCGGAACACGGTGTCCGGCTGCTTCGGGTAGGTGTGAGGCACTGTGTGCAGTGCCGTGTCGGCGTCGTCCGGAGGGTGCGCCGTGCTTTCCAGGTACCGCTCCAGGCTGCCGTCGGGGCCCAGCAGGTGTACGAGCGCGAGGATCGCGTCCTGATCCCGTGGATGCAGGGCCGCGAACCGCTCCAGGTTCACGGCGTGCTGGTCCCAGCGGTCGGGCCGCGCGTGGCTCAGGTGCACGCCGAGAGCCTCCGGCACGAGGCGACGGCGCAGGCCGGCGCGGTGCAGCCGGAAGCCGAGTTCCAGGTCCTCGCAGCCCCACACGGTGCCGAACGACTCGTCGAACCCGCCGACGGCCTCGAAGGCCGGCCGCGGGACGGACGTGTTGGCGCCGACGAACCCGAGCCACTGGGTGTCCCGGCACCGGCCCTCCGCCATCGCCTCCACGGCGCGTTCCAAGGTGTTGGCGGTCAATCGGCGGCGCGGGTCACGGGGACCTCGGCCGCCGGGCTCGTGCTCGCCCGGTTCGAGCCGGGCGCGGGCGTCGCGGACGGCGGCCGGGTCGGCGCCCTGGAGCTCGGCGATCAGCAGGCGCGCGGTGGGCAGTTCGCGCATCCGGCCG
>Ga0170475_113753290_pt1 | contig 10840 bp, 8 predicted proteins | sample Soicark_Litter_5_FD_111474 | JGI IMG/M metagenome (GOLD analysis project Ga0170475, IMG submission 111474) | Avena fatua rhizosphere microbial communities from Hopland, California, USA. Combined Assembly of 48 SPs | reverse complement strand
CCTGCGCTCCACCGCCGGCCCCGCCGCCACCCGCTGGCGCACCTCCGTGTGTGCCGCCCAATACAGGCGTATTCAATGTTCGTATGGTGTCTGATGCTGGCGCCGTCCCGGCGGGCAGCATTCTGACGGTCCCGCGGCGGGCAACGAACATCTTCTACAACACCGCAACGGCAGGACTCGGCGCAAATGGCTCCGAGCCGGATGAATATAACTGGTTCTACGCTCCCGGTGGACTTCGGCAGAAAGTCAACGGCAAGCCCGACTTCCCCTCGGCACAGACCTACGCGCAGGTTATTGAAAACGAGACTAACATCATGCTTCAGAACCTTCTGAAGTACGAAGCATACAGCGTCATGTTCCATCAGTCGAATCTGTGGTTCTATGACGGAACACACTGCCTCCTCACAGATGTAGTAGACAGGCTGCTGACGAGGTTCCGCGCTATGGTGAGCAACTCACTTCCGGTTGCAAGCCTGAGCCAGGCCCAGATCGGACAGCTGGCAAAGGACCGCATGACCTACAACGCTTCCGGAGTAGACGCAACGCTGAATCCGGGAGTAAACATCAGCATCAAGGTCACGAAGAATGCAACTATACCCGTCACCGGTGTTGTCAGCTGCACAGCACGTACCAATTGCACCGCCTACGGAGGACAGAACACGGTGAAAGTGGCTGCCACCACTGCGGCCGCAGTCACTGTCACTTTGCCCTGACGATTTGACAATCCTGAGTCCGCTTCGAGGTGCTTATGTCACGTCTCGTATCGACGCTGTATGTTACCTGCGCCCTGATCTGCACATGCAGACCGGGCGCAGGTGCAGAAGAAATCACGCTTGAGCGGGCGCTGTCTGTGTTGCAGACGGCGTCGCCTGAGCAGCTGGAGGTGAGAGTTGCGGAATCTCGTGTTCATCTGCTCGAAAGCCTCAGCAAGCGCCGGTTTGATCTGCGGCCGCAACTCGGGATTCTGACACTTACAAATCCTGTAGCCATGGCCGCAAGTATCGGTTCTGGTCTTCTTGTAAATCGGAATGCAGCGCCCTCACCCTATACCGTGTTGGACGCGCGCGTTGATTTGCTTACTGCAGAGTTGCAAAATGCCAAAAGCGGTTTCAGCAGGCGGCTTCAGACATCACGCACATTTGTTGATCTCATCGACGTGCAGCGGGCTGAGACCCAGGCATGCAACGAACGCGACGCTCACGATCGGGACCGGTCGGTCGTAGAAAAGCTGGTTGCCCGGGGGCGTTTGACTATGGTTGACCAGCTTCGCTACGAGCAGGAGCACATGCAGCTTGTCTCAGAGTGTCTGGAGTCGCAGGTTCGCCGCAAACTTGCGTCAGCAGCTCTGGCCATGGCTCTTGGAAAGCCCCGGATCGACCTGACAGCGCGACTTACGGACGTCGGCGCTGACCTGATCGATGGAACCACCATCGATCAGGAGGATGCCGTCCTGGAATCCGGTGAGGACCAGGTGGCGGGGTTGCGGCGAAAAGCGGCACAAATCCGGCGGGCGGCCGCAGCCGGAAGTCGAAACGTATTTCCGGATGTTGCTGTTTATCAGTCGCACGCTTCAGAAACCGGGATCACCGGCAACCTTTCTCCGAACTATCTTGCGGGTGCAAACTTTGTGTACCCGACTATTTCATGGCGAATTCCTCTGCGGAATACCGGTGAGCATGAGGCAGATGTCGAACTGTTGAACGCAAAGCTGCAGAAGTTTATAGCCGAACTCGATCTCTTTGAACAGATGATCCGTGGTGAGCTGCAGACGCTGCACGCAATGAACGCGAATGCGCCCGAAAGGATTGCCATTGAAGAACAGAAGCTGACCATTGCAGAGCGTTCAGCAAAGATGGTGTCCCTGAGGTACGACAAAGGTCTCGCGGCTATCACCGATGTTCTCTATGCTCAACAGCAGGAGCGCCGGTTCCGCGTGAGTACTGAGCGCATGCGAGCGGAGGCGGCCGGACGAAAGCTGCTTGCACTTGCGGCAACGGGTCGGCTTGGCCAAACCGCAGGTTTGCCTGTAGTCGCGCAAAGCGCCCAGCCACCACGAATCACCGGAACGGCAACGGCATTGCCGACGGCTGATATGCAGAAACCCGTAATGAGGGAAGTCGCTTTATCATCCGGCCCGCAAACATCCGTACGGTCGGATGCGAGTACACCGGAACCGAATACCAGGGTTCAGCCAGCACGTTCAGAACATCGGGTGACACACACAAATGATGGTCGTCCGCCCGCCGCCGGTGCAGATTCGGGCCAGTCAGGTTCTTTTGTCTGCGGGATTGTGAACGGACGCGTAGGAAACTGCGTCGCAAGCTCAAACCAGAATGGACGCCGCCTGTAGGAGAAGAAATGCCTGACATAAGTAAGAAACTTCATCTGGCTGCGTGGGGGTTGCTTGTATTCTTTGCGCTCTCAGTCTGTCTTTCCGCTTTCAAGCTTCCTGGTGCAGGGATGATTGAACGCACATCCTCTCTGTTTAAGAAGGTGTCGGCCCCCCCCGAGACAGTCCTGCCGGCAAGGATACAACCGGCGCGTGTTGTGGCCGTCACATCCGATTTCGGAGGTGTCCTCACTGCTCTGGCTGTGACTGCGGGGAAAGAAGTAAAAGAGGGGGATCTTCTCGCTTCCATCCGCAGCGACGAACTGATCGCTGACAACGATCGGGCGCACAGACGGCTGGAGCTTGCTCAGCACAGATATGCCTTTCTGAAATCGACCACCGGAGGTCAGCCTAATGACCGTATCCGTGATGAGGAACTCGGGATAGCCAAAAGTGCTGTTCAGACCACCGGTGAACGCGTAAAGGCGTACTCGCTCTCTGAAGCGGAAGAGGCGTACTCCCTGGCACAGCAGAGAATCGAGGATCTGAAAGACCTGCTCCAGCAGAAGCTTGCAACGCAATATGAATACGATGAGGCTGTCGCGAAGAGCCGGTCCGAATTGCGGAATCTGAATGCAGCCCGCGAACACCTGTCGCGGCTCCGGCAGGAATCTGATCTGGCGAACAGCAATCTCCGGATGCTTCAGATGCGATCAGGTACGGGCAATCCGATCGATGTTCAGGCGGCGGAAATCGAAATGCGGGACGCTGCGGCCGCGTTTGCTGTCACACAGCAGCGGCTGGAAAAGTGTCAGATCAGATCGCGCATCTCCGGCACAGTCACGCAAGTAACGGCCACACAAGGAGATACTGTACCGGCCGGGTCGCCGCTCCTGCAGGTGGCTGATCTCACCACAATGGTGTTCGAAGCACCCGTTACAGCGAGTATCGCCAGAGCTGTTCATGGTGGTTCGCCGGTGATGGTGCGAATCCCGAGTGATCCCCCGACACGGGTTCCAGCGAAAATTGCATCTGTCACGGCCAGTCCGGATCCTGCCAGACAGGCCTATCTGGTGCGGGTAAGTGTTCCAAATCCCGATGCGCGAACGATTCTTGCGGGTCTCGAGGGTGCAGTTGAAATTCCGCACCTGGAGTACAAGTGAGTTCGACATCGGTGCTTCTGACGTCCGACGGAACGTATCCGTGTTACCAGGGCGGTGTCAGTGTCTGGTGCGACCAGCTGGTCCACCAGCTTTCCGCCGTCGAGTATCACCTGTTCGCAATATCGTATTCTCCAAGCCACCCACCGCTGTTCGATCTGCCGCCGAATGTAATCAGCAGCCGTATTCTGCCGCTCTGGGGCACGGATCAGCCGGGTGACCTGATAGGCCCCGAGCAGGATCACACGGTCCGGATCCCTGCGACATCGGCAATCGTCAGGGATCTTTTCGTCGAGCCGTTTCGGACATTTTTGTGCTCTCTCGGGCTGCACTCTTCCCCGGAAAGTCTGGCCACAAGTCTGGTGCGGCTGCATGAGTTGTTGCTGGTTTACGACTACCTCAGCGTGATGAAATCTGACATCCTCTGGGACGTGTTTTGCGAATGCACGCGCGAAGTGATACCTGACACGCGGATGATGCTCGAAGACTGCACCCAGTCGATGCGATGGCTTCAGCGTTACCTTGCGTTGCTGTGCATCAATTATCCGCGAACAGACGTGACTCACTCTTCAATGAGCTGTATGGCCGGTGTTCCCGGGGTTCTGCAAAAATTTCGCTACCAGACCCCGTTTTTGCTAAGTGAGCACGGCATCTACCTGCGCGAGCTTTATTTGAGCATTAGCCGGATGGAGTGTAGTGATGCCTGTAAACGGTTCCTATACAACCTGAACAGCAGCATTGTCCGAATGAACTATCATTACGCCGACCTGGTTACGTCTTTGTGCGATTTCAACAGCCGGTGGCAAATCAGGTTTGGTGTTGACCGGTCCAGGATAGCAGTTATCCCAAACGGAATCGACGCAGAGCGATTCTATCCGGGCCCGCCACGAAACGAGAGTTCACCTGTAGTCCTCACAATGGCCAGAATCTATCCCCTGAAGGGGATAATTCACCTGATCCACGCCGCACGTCTGGTCCTGAACCGGATTCCCTCGGTTCGATTCCGAATTTTCGGTGATGTTGCCGACACAGCATATTACAAAGAATGCTCCGAGGCAGTTTCGAAGCTTGGACTGTCCCACGCTGTTGAGTTTGGGCGCACCGACGACAGCGCACGCGCATACCGGGAAGCGGATGTATTCTGCCTGCCGAGCGTCTCTGAGGCGATGCCTTTTTCGGTACTCGAGGCAATGTTCAGCGGATGCCCGGTTGTGGCGTCCGAAGTCGGGGGTATCCCGGAGATGATCGAGGGAGTTGGCGTGCTGGTCACGCCGGGTGATGAGCAGGATTTGGCCTCAGCCCTCATTTCACTTCTTGACGGCGAACAGGGTCAGCGGCGTCGCCACAGGATAGCTTCGCTTGCCCTTTCGAGGGCGCGCCTGCGCTACGTGCAAGGGCAGTGTAGCTCAAAATTTGAGGAGATCTATCGTGAGTTCTCAGCCCGGCATGTCACATCCGAAGTGTCTACATCCCGAGTTGTCCGACGGCATATGGTCGCCGCCCCTTGATGTTGCTGACCTCGCGACGCGGCTGGAAGCAGAGGGTGTCACGCCCGCTGTGGCGCGCGCAAAACATGGATTTGCGGACGTGTGGGCCATGGCTGAGGCCTGGTTTCCCAAACTTCAGGCTGTGCCCTCACCACGCAAAAAGGACCCCGCTCCGCAACGGAAGTGGCCGGAATATTTACGCGGCATGTCGTTCGGGCTTCCTCTGCTTCTGTCCTGTGTGGCGATGCTGTGGCTGCATTTTTCCCTTTGGGGCGGAAATCTGCCCACCGAGACTGCCACGGCTGTTGGCGCCGGATCGATTACAAGCTTCGTCCTGACCGGCGGCTTCGTACAGGTAATGGCGCGAAGAGGCTTGTTTTATCTCGGCACCAAACAATTTGAGAGATGCTGGCGTTCCACCTGGTTCTGGGTCCGCGCGTGCTTTCTGACAAACCTGTGCTTTGTCCTCCTGTTCACGATGGTGAATTTGTACTTCGGATGGCTCCCAAACCCGCTCGGACCTGTAGCCATGTCTTTTTGTGTGTGCCTTGGCGTTTACTGGCTGGCGACTGGAATCCTTTATATGCTCGACCAGTACCTGCTGGTCTCCGTTTCTTCGTTACTGGGTATATCCGCTGTCGTCGCACTACACACGGCATTCGGCGTTGAACTCCTGCCCGCCCAGTTAATTGCGATCTTGTTTGCGAGTTGCCTTGCATTTCTCATGGCGGCTGCCGTTCTGAAAAAAAGAGCTCTGGGCGTGAGATCCGTACAGATTGACGGTCCTGTTAACCGCCAGTTTTCCATGCTGTGGCCGTACTTCGCTTATGGCACTTTGTACTACTTCTTCCTGTTTTCTGATCGTCTTCTTGCATGGACAGCCCACACGAATACAGCCTCTCTGGTGCTTGCCTTTCGCGGCGAGTATGAGCTGGCCAGTTTTATCGGTCTGCTTGCATTTATTCTTCAGGCCGGCTGGGTTCATTTGGCAACTGCTCGTTTTTACAAAAATGTCCGATTGAACCAGGCCTCAATTAACGTTTATGATCGGGGAACATTCAATCGTAATATGCTGCGGTTTTACGCATGGCAGGCAGGTGTGTTCTTCCCGGCAGCTCTTCTGGTGAGCGTAAGTATTTACACTTGTGCCCGCATGCTTCATGTCTTCCCTGGCGAGTTGGTTGACCATGTGGCGGCGTGGGCCCTTGCCGGTTATCCCTTTCTGGTTTTTGGCCTCTGGAACGTAAGCCTGCTGTTCGGCCTTTCCCGGAGTTCCTGTGCACTACAGGCCATAGCCAGCGCATGCTGCGCAAATCTGGTCACGGGTTACCTGGCTTCGCGCCTGGGCGGTTATGAGCTGGCCGTCTCCGGATTTACCTGCGGAGCAATTGTTTTCGCCGTAGTCGCCGGGCGTCACTGTGTTGAGACGTTCAGGCGGCTGGACTATTACTACCTGGCCGCGGCGATCTAGGAGATGGCAAGCATGAGCGATTTTGCTCGGGTAATACTGGCATTCATCATTGTGTACGTCGTACTGCCTGTGGCGGCCGGTCGCAGGAAAGGCGCCGATGAGAGTCTTTTTCACACGACGGTGCGGGTATTTCTGCTCACCTCAGCGTTCTTCGTCTGTACTGTGTCTGGTCTTGGCCGTCTGCGGCTCGCTCTTCCGCCGATCATAATCCTTACCTATGTTGTCTGGCTTCTGGGCCTTTCGCTTACATCCGGGAGATTGACACTGCACCGCAGCGGCGATTTACAACCTGCGTTCCGGCTGCGGCTGGCCTCATTCGCGGCGAAGATAAGGCTGATGATTCTGAGCGTCCCACATGTCCGGTTATTCGATCTGATCAGACTCTCGCCCCTTCCGGGATACCTTGTTCTGCTGCTGTTCGCAGCGACATGCCAACGCGCAGCCTTTGCTCTTGGCAACCTCCACTTTCCTGCTGTCGATGGTTATAGCCGAGCGATGTCGCTGCACCTGCTCAACGCCGGCGAGTTGTGGCAACCCAATGTTTCAGTCACCTTGCTTTCGCCAGTCGTGCTGCTGAGCGGTTTGACTCCGGAAACTGTTATCCGCTTTGTTGATCCTGTCTTTTCAGTTTGTCTTATTCTCGCTGTGGGTGCGTGTGTCTTCAGGTGGACAGGACGACTCTGGACTGTATGCATCGCGTGTAGCCTTGCCGCTGTTGCACCTCTGGCGGCTGCCAACGCTGATGCGGCTGCTTCCGCGCAGGCCGTCATGTGCGGGACATATCTGATGCTGGCCTTCGCCGCCATCGGGAGATCGTCCGCGGCAGCACTCGCCGCCGTAGCCATTGCCGCCGTTAGTAACCCATCCTCGTTTCAGCCACTTGCCGCGCCACTTGGCAGCGGATTTTTTGCCGTTGCAATCGGAAAAGTCTTTTCGACGCAGGTTCGCTCAGGTCTGCATAACTTCATCGCAGCCTGCTGTTGTGTGATGTGCGGAGTTCTGCTGCTTGCAGACGTAAGACAGGGTCCCAATGACGGTCCTTTCCAGTACGAGTCCGCCGCCAGAGCATGCGACGCGATCAGCCGGAATTTCTCGCGGAACAGCTGGCTGGTTGTATCAACGACCTATGAATTGCCCTTTATTTATCAGCGGGGCTGGCATCTTGAGCTGTTGGATTTCGTTTCGAAGCAGCGGCCCGAGGACGTGGCCCGCCCGGATTTCAGGTTTCCGTACCAAGTGCGGCATTTATTTCTGTTCGTGGAAAGACGTCCGGTTCTGCCGCAGATTTGCCTGAACTGCTGGCAATGGTCTCTCAATGTCGCTCAAACATTCGATCCAGCCCTGCTCGCATACGTCTCGCCGCGCGGGCGCGGGTCACTGAGCTTTAACGCAGCTGAGCTTGTCGCAGCTTATCAGCGGACACATGACGACCTGACCGTTTTCTACTCCGATGACAATCTTACCGTGTATCATGTTCGTCTTTTGACGTAGTGGTGCACGGCCCTGCAGGAAGGACCGTACCCCACGTCATGTTGGACACCGCTAGCGGCAAGTCTCACGATATGCGTCGAGACTCAGCTTTTTGCGGATCGAATTGAAGTTCATCGAATTCGCCTGTGAGCAAAACTTGTCCGTCGTAAGTTTGTACTCTGTATTAAACACCGCCTTGCCGACCCTGATGAACGGCATCAGCGTGCTGCACTCATTATATTGAAAACACTGCTCGTTCAGAGCCCAATCAAAGTTGCCTGCCAGATCCTGCGCCTGATCGATATCATTCTTCAGGCCGATCGAAAGGCCGCGGGCGTGAGCGGCTGTTGCGAGGAACCGATTGTAAGCCAGCTGATCAACTGACGAGAGCGGAAACCCGGTCTTGTTTGTGTATCCATCGATATTGTCCGGCTCTACGGCGTCGAACCCTTTGGCTTTGCAAAGATCCAGACGTGCCTGCATGATGGGGCCGAGTACATCCAGTCTCCGTATATCAAGCCACTGTTCGCCCGGCCACCCATTCGACGACCCTCGAACCGAAGCAGGAAACTGTGATGCATCAGGGCGCCAGTTCTCGTAAGTCCCGGCGCTGATGTAACAGATTACCTTCCTGCCTTTGGCGTGCAAAGATGCAACCACGCTGGCACTGTTGTCGAACAAATCAATGTCAAAGACGCTGGCGTTCACGGTTTGATCCACAGGCGTAGTAAGTTGCCACTGCCAACTGGAGACTTGGGGCGGTATCCATATAGCGGTATTCTGCGTCTGAACAGCAGCGCTCTGTGGTCCGGGACCGTGAGACCGATCTCGTGTTACCACCTGAGCAGACAGCGTTGCGGCTGCAGTAATCATAGTTATGACAAGGGCGCGAGTATGATTCATTAAACGAATCCTCCATGTTTTGTTTGATATGCGCACGAAAGCCACGGACCAGGCGTGCGATTCCTCGCACAAGCCCTCAATCACTCGATCAGTTGCGGGGAGTTATCTGGACGATGCCAGAACTCAACGGCAGTTGTGATCCGCCGCTCTCGGTTAGCAGTACTACGTGACTAAAAGTACTATACAAGGCTGGCTGGCTGCAAGTCCGCGAATGCGGGTAACGTGGACTGAGTTGCTAAGTAATCGAGGTAGCGTTTTACATTTGGTTGTGATCGCATTAGTAATTTTGCTGTCGGAAAGTAAGTATGGAGTTCTCTGGAATTTGAATACGTGGAGTAACAGTAATTGTCAGGAGTATTTATACTCCTGAACTGTGGGATGATACTCAGGTTAGGCAACACGCCATTCCAGGCGGTCCGACGGAGGTGGACGACATGCTGAAATGCGCATTGCAGATAACGATGGTGGGAATGCTTGCGGGAGTAACGGCTTCGAATATATCCGCAGCGCCCATAACACTGGACTTCACCGGGCTTAATCCCGGTAATGAGCCTGTCTTGTACCTGTCCCAACCCGTGACTACGCAGGGGTTTACTCTTACATCGACGGGCGCAACTCCGGGCTTTAATACATATGGGAGTAATCTTACAAACTTCTTTGCGGGTACTCCGGCGCTGTCGCCGCTCATCGGCGACCTCGTCCGGTTACAGGCCACCGATGGCACTCCGTTTTCTTTGTTGAGCATCGGACTTGGTCGAAACTTTGCATTTGACCCCGCCCCCACCGTAGCTTTCACCGCGACCCGGGCTGATGGCAGCACGGTAAACCAGAGTTTGCTCGTGACGTTAAGTGTCGGGACGTCTGCTTTGCAGCCGTTTACATTTAGCGGTTTCAGTAACGTCGTCTCCGTGACGTGGAACCAGGCATCCACAGCTGAGGCGGGTTTGCATCAGTTCGGGAGCGTAACGGTCGATACGGGCAGTACTGCCGTGGTTCCGGAGCCCTCGTCATTACTACTTTTCGTCATCGGTGCTGTGGGTTTGATCGTTCGGCATGGCATCGTCAACTTAAGCTGATTCTCGAGGACCAGCGGGTTCGTAATTTCTTCAGCGGCGATCCGACGGGCGAAAGGCGCGGCACGGCCGAGTCGGTCGGCAGAACGAAGTCTGGCTCGCCGCCAATTACGGACGCTGAGTAGAGACCGAAACTCGGGCATGTCGCCTTTGGTTCTTGCACGAACGATCACGCGTTTGCTGTCGGCCGGCCAGCCGGCGACGTACCAGTATTCCGCATTTAGAGTCAGAGGCATGGCCGTCCGCGCATCGAGATAACGAACGAAAGAGACGACGCTTAGATGGTGTTTGAGACGGCTGTGAGGCGATTCACCATTAACCGAATCGATGCGACGTCGATCATCGTCTGCGAACTCTGTACCGCATACTCGTAGTCTTTGCTCAGGTTGCGTCCGAGCCACGCAAAGGTGCGTTCTACAATCCACGTCAGACCGATCACTTCAAAGGCACGCTGCTTCCGTCTGACGATTTACAGTTTCCAGCCGTTGTCCCGCAACAGTTGGCGCGCGAGCTTTCGCCTTTCATGGCGGCATCAGCCATCACCTCTGAACCTGGATGAAGAGGACTCAGGCGGGGCAGCAAGCGTTCCGCCGCCAGCCATGATGACAACCAATGGGCACTCAGACGGACGAGCTTGCGCTGTTGTCTGTTCGTAGAGCGCCGGCTGGATGCAGCCCCACACCCCCGCGTTCTTCCATGCCCGGCAGTAGTGATAGACGGTGCCCCACGCTGCGCTCTCGGGCAATCAGGCGCCAGTGGCATCCGTCCACAACAGGTAAAAGATCGCCTCGAGGACTGCGTGAAGTTCCATTGTGCGTCGTCGTCCGCCTGCACCTGCCGGCGGCGAAACATGGCTCGTAAAGCAGAGTCCGGACGAGGCTTCTCGCTACATCTCCCCAGGGTGTGCACAATGCGTGAAGCTGAAACGCGCTTCCGATGATCCCGTT
>Ga0170475_104290041_pt1 | contig 10840 bp, 11 predicted proteins | sample Soicark_Litter_5_FD_111474 | JGI IMG/M metagenome (GOLD analysis project Ga0170475, IMG submission 111474) | Avena fatua rhizosphere microbial communities from Hopland, California, USA. Combined Assembly of 48 SPs | reverse complement strand
CTTTACGGTGGGCAAACTATGGGCGTAAGATTCGACTTGCCTTCAATGGTTAGGATCCCAGGCTCCTATCGGTTGGCTGCACTCGTTTGTGCAATGCTGGCCGTCTCCGAGTTAGGTTCGGCGGGTTCGGTCCTCCGGCAGGACCGGGCGTGGAAGGTGTACCTCAACCGGGCCACCGGCTTCTGCATCAGCTATCCTTCGCGCTGGGCGAAAAGCGAAACTTACGATGGTTCGGGCTTGGCTGTCGCCACGGGAACGAAGAAACATTCGCCAATCCCGGTGGGCTCAATGGACGTGAGTGCGCTCGCCACTCCAGGCGTCCAGGTTCGGTCCGCTACGCTTGCTCTCGACGAAGACTTCGATGTGCAAATGGCTGGGCTGAAGAAATTCGCCCGTGCGGAACAGGTGGACATCCTTGAACGGCGAAGGTTCACGCTCGCGGCAAGCCCCAGCCTCTTCGTGAAGATCCGCTACCTGGATCCGCGCGACCGGAGACTTTGGATCGACGAAATCATTTTTGCGCGGCGCGATGGCCTCAGCTACCGTTTGGAACTGGAAACCAGGGCCGACCAGTTGGATCGATTCGAATCCAATTTCGCCCAATTTGTGAACTCATTCCAGATGGACTGCGGAAGCCGCACTACCTCCGCATCAACATCAACGGCGGCGGCGTTTCATCTCGCGCCCTAGATCGCGTTCGACCGTGCCGTCTGCTTATTGCACGCGCTCCTTGATGTAGTGTGCTGCAGACTCTATGGCACCGGCAGCGATTGCTGTCGTTTGCTTCGCCGCTTTTGCCGCATCGCCGAACGGAGACTGAGCTTTACTTGCCAAGTCTCCGAGCGCGTCCGCAGCCGTGCCGAAGGTCGAAACCACGCTCTCTTTGCCTTTCTGGTACCCATCTCGCAATTTTGAGCGTGACCAGTTTGCGCAGACAGGAACGACCAGCGCCATACCGGCTGCGGTCAACCCGGCTCCCAGCCCGATCAGGATCAATCCAGTTACACCGTTCCTTGATTGGTTTTCCATGTTCTTCTCCTTTGTTCCTTTCTGGCGCGACAAATCGTGTCCGTCGCACCATTGTATTCGCGTCTAAGGAGACGGTTCGGGCGAACTGGAAAAAGAAACGAGTTCAGACGTCCCGGCGTTTCGTTTTACCCAAAAGGTGGCGGGCTTTGGAGATGGCCTGCGCCTCGGCCTCTTCGGCTGTCGAGGCCGAAAACCGCGCCAGACATGCTCCAGGCGAGACATTATCGGCCTGGCAGACGAACTTGTTCCCCACGCGATAGCTGGTCAGGCGCACCGGCCACCCATTGAGTTCAACCTGCCGTTCGGAAAAGCCGCCGGAGGAACCGGCCGTGGACTGCTCCGTTTCGTTCGTCACGCCGACACCGCCCGAGCCGCGCCCCGTTCCACCGGCACGCCGACCAGGTTGCCCCATTCCGTCCAGGAACCGTCGTAGTTGGTGACGTTTTGGAGCCCAAGGAGATACTTCAGCACAAACCAGGTATGGCTCGATCGCTCCCCGATGCGGCAATAGGATATGACCGGGTTTTTCTCGTCAACCCCTTCTGCGCCGTACAGAGCTTTCAATTCCTCCAAGCTCTTGAATGTTCCGTCATCGTTGCAAGCCTTGCCCCAAGGTACATTGCGTGCGCCCGGGATGTGCCCACCGCGTTGGCATGTTTCGGGCAATCCGGGAGGCGCCAGAATTTCACCGGTAAACTCCTGCGGGCTTCGGACGTCGATCATAGAGACGCCACCCTTCTTCACCGCCTCCAAGACTTCAGGCAAAAACGCCCGCAATGACAGATCCGGTTCCTGCGCCTTGTAATTGGTTGCAGGGTATGACGGCACCTCTTCCGTTAATTCCCGGCCTTCGGCGAGCCACTTCTTACGTCCGCCGTTGAGCAGCCGGACATCTTTGTGGCCGTAAATCTTCAGTTGCCAAAGCGCCCACGCTGCGAACCAGTTATTGCTGTCGCCGTAGAGAATGATAGTGGTATCCGGAGCAATGCCCGACTTCGAGAGAAGTGCTTCCAATTGCTCTTTGGGAAGAATATCCCGCTTCACCGTGTCACACAGCTGGGTTGTCCAGGCCCAGGCGAGCGCGCCTGGAATATGGCCTAGATCGTAAGCTCCCGTATCGACGTCGACTTCAACAATTCGTATTCCCCCGTCATGCAAATGACTGGCAAGCCATTCTGTTTCGACGAGGACCTCAGGATGAGCATACTGGGCCATAAAGCCAAGGTATCACGGCAATCTCTATCGGGATTGCGCGGCGCCGCTAAGGCCGACCCGACGACGAGGTCGATGAGTTTTGCCCGTTAGTACCGTTATTGTTCGTGAACGAACCGTTGCTCGAGTTGCTGCCGGAATTTGAGTTGCCGAATCCGCTATTTGAGTTGCCGAAGCCGCTATTCGAGTTGCCGAAGCCGCTATTCGAGTTGCCGAATCCGCTATTCGAGTTTCCGAAACCGCTATTCGAGTTTCCGAAACCAGTATTGGAGTTGCCGAATCCGCTATTCGAATTACCAAAGCCCCTGTTCGAATTGCCAAATCCACTGTTATTAGTATTCGAATTACCGAACCCGGTGTTCGATTGTCCCCCGAACCCGGAGTTTCCGAACGCTGAATTAGCGTTCTGTCCCGCCCCTTGCGCGGAGCCCGTGTTGCCCGGATTCGATCCGGCTGCGGCTCCAGTTTGATTCAAAGCGCCCGCCACTTGCTTGGCGGCATCTTTGCTCGCATCGTAAACAAATTCCCAGAGTTGATAGCGACTCTGGTCGTTCACCGCCTTGATGCTGCTTCCTTCTGCCTTGCTGGCGACACCCGCGATCATGCCGCCCTGCATGCTACCTAATCCGGACGAAGATGATGCGGGAGATCCAAAACCAGCGGACGCGTTCGTACCCGGAGCAGTGCGGTTGCTGAACGGACTACCTTGGTTAGTCGCGGTAGCGCCGGGGTTAGTCGCGGTAGCGCCGGGGTTAGTCGCGGTCGCGCCGGGGTTAGTCGCGGAGGCGCCGGCATTTTGCCCAAGTCCCATTTGCATCCCGGGCCCGTTCTGGCCGTTTGGATACGTGCTGGAGTTAGTAGGCGCCGGGGGATTTCGTGATGGATCAGCAGTTGAAGTGGCCATGGTATTCGCTCCCGCCACAAAACTTCCCGAATTTCCGTTCGCATTGCCGTTCGCGGCGATCGCCGCAGCACGTTGACGCATGAAGGCGCCCGAAGGGGATCTAGGATCACCGGAATCCGTGTTGTTGTTCCCGTTCAGAGATGACAAATAGCCGCCAAAACTACCGTTTCCGTTTCCTGTCCCTGAGTTAGACCCGCCGAACGCGCCCGGCGTTTGGGCGTTCGGACCTGCAGTCCCGTTGCTGTTATTCGCAACGGCGTTGTTCGCGGGAGTTCCGGCGTTAAAGCCGCCAGAAAAGCCGGAATTATTCATCGGACCGTTATTGTTGGACCCCCCGAAAGGGGAATTTGAGGCATTCGTTGAGCCGAACCCAGTGTTGCCAGGGGGATTGCCGTTTGGGGCTCCAGAACCGGTGTTTCCGTTCGTGCCGTTCGCATTAACCGGGTTCACCTTCGAATCGATGATGATCCCGCCTGGACCCGAATGCAGAAGACGCCAATCGTCTTTCCCTGTAAACGGATCTTTAAATCGCTTGCGAAGGAAGCGAATCCGGTTCGTGTTCTCAAGCGCTTCGAGAGACGGAGGATACTGTTGGGTTTTCCGGACGAAAAGTTTTATGCCGTGCGCGTATTCATTCCCGCGATCAATGAGAAGCTGTTCCTTCTGCCGCTTCGCCTCGAAAGCAACGACCGGTAATTCGGTGTAAAGGCTGATCGCCAGGATGGCGGCAAATACCAGAACGATAAGGAGCGCGGACCCGCGCTCGGCATCTCCGTAGGATCGCCTCGCATCGACAGCTTTTCGCGTGAGACCCGTCATGGCATTGCGACCGGGACTACCGGCAGAGTTTGGCCCTGCCGCAACTGAACATCTTCCACCCGAGCGTTCGTCGGCGTCAGTTCCACAATCAGGAACCGTTGTTTGACGACTTGCCCCTCAGACGCTACCACTACATTGTCACCGTCGAGAAACAACCCGGAATTAGTCCTTCCAACCTCGGACGGACGGACGAAACCGTAATATCGCAAAGGTACATTCACCGTCGGTGGCGCAGGAGTGTTCGAAGCTGCGGCGGACGCCGGCGCCGGCAAGGGTTTCGGAATGATAACCGGCCCCTTGATCGCGGCCGGAGCGGTTGGCGGCGCTACCCGAATTTCGAACAGACTGCGCGTGGACGGCGCCTGTTCGACCGCTTGCAGGCGGCTGAGCAGATCCAGGTGCAAGGTAGGATCGATATCGCCTCGAGTTGCATCAACGGGTCGCAACCGGAGGGTTCCTCGATCGTTCGCTGCTTGGCTTGTCGAGCGCCGAGTGTTTGAAGCTCGTGACTTCGCAGCCGGCGCGGCCGGAGGCGGAGCGAACGTCGAAGTCTCGCTTCGAGCTGTTGTCGACGGGCGCGTCGGTGCGCTCGGGACGTCCTCGGAGCGCGAGTTGTACCAGAACAGAATCGCGGCAAACGCGACAAGACCGCCGACCAGGATCTTGGGATCGACCCCGACCTTCATGCCAAATACTCTTGTGCCGGACGCGCTCACTGCTGCCCTTTCATCGGTTGCGTGCCATCATCTCGAATCACCGCCTGAAAACGGATGGAAGCATTGATCTGGTCGCCCTTCTGCTGAGGCGAGGCGGTTATATTCTCCAGCATGATGAGCATCGGCGAGTGGTCTACCTCGTACAAGAACTTTTTCAGGTTCTCGTAGCTGCCTTCATAATTGGCTGTACTGTTCAACAGGTTCAGATCCGCTGACCCCTCGATCGGCTCTTCGTTGTACACGGCATCGCGTTCCTGGAGCCCGGACGACTTCGCCATACGCTGTATCTCTGCGATCACCGTGCCGTAGGCGATACGCTTCGGCAGCACATATTTGCCCTCGAAGTCGGCCGATTCATTACCGCCCAACTGCACCTTGGCTGAGACATTTTTCAATCTCGATGCGCGAGCTTTCGCGGACGCGATCTCGCTTCTGAGCTGTTCGCTTTGCCGCGTCAACTCGCGTCGGCTGCCCCCCGGCGGTGCGATGTAGAGGTAGAAAGCAACGGCATTCATGACGACCAGCACCGCCGAAGCGATTTGCAGCCAGCGGCGGACTTCGGAGCGAGCAACTCCTGTTTTGCCGGAAAAGAACGAGCTAAAGTTTCTGCGCATAGGCAACCGTGACCCGGAATTTAAATAGCGGATCGTTCTGAGTCGGGGGTTGTTGGCCAAGCACTTGCGCATCGCCGAACAACGGTGATTGCTGCAATCGCTTCAAGAGGTCAATGAAGGTCTCGGGTTGGGTCGTGCCGACGATCATGTCGAGCATCACACGGTTTGTACCCGTCGCGTCCTGACCACTGACCTGGGGGAGGCGCAGTCCTTCAAGACGCATGTTACCCGGAAGAATCTTTTCAAGGTCGCGGAACACCACAGTCCAGCTCACTGCGCGCCGGGCAATCAACTCATTCAGAAAAACATTGCGGGAGAAAACGTCCGCGTTCGCGGGCTTTGCCAGGAAAGAGGCGAATCCGCCTTCATCGCGATGGAGTTTCTGCACTTCGGCTTCTTCGGTATTAATCTCGCGACGGATATCCGCCGCCTGGCGGCGGGTGGAGAAGAACAGGCTCACCCCAACGAGGAATGAACAGGCGAGCAGGACACACACCAGTGCAAGACCGACGTTTTGAGCTCGCTCTCGCCGGAAGGGCTGCGACGCAAGGTTGATGGCGGCGAGAGACGGGTTGTTCATGCGGCGTATTGCTCCAGCAAGCCAAGCAACCCGGCGTTTGCCTGCGTGGGCGCTCCGAACTTTGAACGTAACGGAGCGTAATTGACTTTCAGCGCCTTCTGGGCTTGCCGGCCCAGCGAGTCCGTATCAGTGCCAAATCCGCAGAGAAGGAGGCGGCTCACTGGCTCTCCAATCTGGTCTTCCGCATAGGCTAACGTTTGCTGCAGAAGGGGCATAACGGTGCGTTCTTCGGAAAGGGCCGACTCTTCCGCGCTTAGTGTCAAATCGAGACAACGAACCAAACGCACTCGCCCCCCATCGAGCAACATGACCGAAAGGGTCGATCCCGCGGTTTTCGCCACCACAGTGAGACCCCGGTCCTCATTCACGCACAACGGCAAAGCCGCGACCGAAGAAGGAACGACCAGACCCACACGGAAACCAGCGTCCTTGATCAAAGCTTCATATTCATCGAGGATCGGGCGTGCAATCGAAACCGTCAGGACTTCGATTCGCTTCGGCTCGTTGATCTGGACCGAGTAGGACAACTGCGCCTCATCGATGTGAAACGGCACCGTTTTGCGAAGCCGGAACCGAAGCAAAGAAAGCCGTTCTTGTTCACCGGCAGGGAACTCTTCCAAATCGATCACTGCCATCCGGACGGCGTAGTCCGGCAAAACTAAGCCGGCCGTGGGACGTTTGCCGCCTTGAACGGGAGAGACCTCCCGGAGAGCTTCGAGATAGAGTTGCGGCTTCAGAAGATTCGGCGCTGCCGGCGAAGCCATTGCGCCGCGCTCGTTCAGGACCATTTGCCGCTGCTGGGCGGGCGAATGCGGCGGTACGACCGCAATCGACTCTTCCGTGATTTCAAACAGGCGATCCGGTGGAGGTTCGGAGATCAGTTTTTGGATTCGGTCAAGGAACGACAGACGCAGATACCTTCCTATTCGATGAACGTGACTTTGTTAGCTTCGCGAAGTGTCGTAATTCCCTGCCGCACTCGGTCGAGCGCCGATTCACGCAGGAACGTCATACCGTCGGCACGGGCCGTGCGCTTGATTTCCGACGCAGGTCTCCGCTCCAGAATCATCTCGCGGATTGCCTCGGTTAGGTCGAGCAACTCGTGGATTGCCGTTCGCCCACGGAATCCAGTCCCGCTGCACTCCATGCATCCCCGGCCCTCATAGAACGGGAACGAACGCCACTCATCGACATTCAACCCGCTCTCGACCAGATAATCGTCGTCGTGGCGAGCGGGCTGCCGGCAGTGCGGGCAAATCACTCGAACGAGCCGCTGAGCCAGGATGCAGTTCAACGATGAGACAAAGTTATACGGCTCCACTCCCATGTTAAGAAACCGCCCCAGAACGTCCAGCACGTTGTTCGCGTGCACCGTCGTAAACACAAGGTGTCCGGTAAGGGCGGCGTTGATGGCGATCTGGGCCGTCTCCTGGTCGCGGATTTCGCCAACGAGAATCTTGTCGGGATCGTGACGCAGGATCGACCGGAGGCCGCGTGCGAACGTCAGCCCCTTCTTCTCGTTCACGGGGATTTGAGTGATGCCTTTGATCTGGTACTCGACGGGATCTTCGATGGTGATGATCTTGTCTTCGTCGTTCTTGATTTCGCTGAGCGCCGCGTACAGTGTTGTCGTTTTTCCCGAACCCGTCGGGCCGGTTACCAACACCATTCCGTAGGGCTCTTTGATATAACGGCGAAACTTAACAACGTCACTTTCCGCGAACCCGACCACGTCGAGAGTGAGGCGCGAGAACTTCTCGCTCATCGACTCCTTGTCGAGCACGCGAAGCACGGCATCCTCACCGTGAATGGTCGGCATGATCGACACGCGAAAATCAATCAGCCGTCCTTTGTAACGAACGCGAAAACGGCCATCCTGTGGAACCCGGCGCTCCGCGATATCGAGTTCGCTCATGACCTTGATACGCGAGATGACGGCCGAATACCATTCCTTCGCGATCGGGCTCATTGCATACTGGAGCACACCATCGATGCGGTACTTGATCGCGAGTTCCTGATCGCGAGTTTCGATATGGATGTCGCTGGCCCGTCTCTCGAGAGCATTGAAGATGGTGGTGTCGACGAGCTTGATGACGGGCGCGATGTTGCCCTCATCCGAAGCGAGCCGGTCGATGGACAGGTTTTCGTCTGAAGCTTCATCGTCCCCGACGACGTCGAGCGTGAAGCCTTCGGTGACTTCTTCCAGAACACGCTGGGACTGCTCCGTCTTCTTCAGCAGGTCTGAGATCTGCGAGTGGGTTGCAACTTTGACCTTCAGCTTCTTCGCCAGAAGGATGGCTAACTCATCGATGGCAACAATCTGCCGGGGATCGGCAAGCGCGATTTCAAGCGTTCCACCGGTCGCTTGGACCGGGACGAAGTGATAGCGGAACATGAGGTCCACAGGAACAGTGCGAAACAGCTCATGATCAATCTTGGTCTTGCGTAGGTCGACGAATTCGCAGCAATAGCGCCGCGCTAGGCTTTCGGCCTCTTCGAGTTCGTCCCGCGACTCGCGGATTCTGATAATTTCGGTTGCCATGTGTTACCGGATTGTGTCCGCCAAAGAAAAAATTGGCAGGTAGAGGGCCACTAGGACGAACGCGACAAAGATGCCCATAAAGATCATGATCGCGGGTTCTATAAGAGACAGCAGAGCCGTCATTCGGGTTGAAACATCTTCTTCATAAAACTCGGCAACACTGGTCAGCATCTGCGGCAGCGCGCCCGTGGATTCTCCTACTTGCATCATGTCAACCGCCAGAGGAGGAACAATCCCGCTTGAAGCGAGGGATGACGAAAGCGGCTTTCCCTCACGCACAAGAACGGCGGTCCGATCGAGAACTTTCTTCAGCAAGGGGCTTCCCAGGGAGCGGCCCGAGGTCTCCAGTCCTTGCACCAGCGGGATGCCCCCGACCAGGAGGGTTCCTAAAACTCGGGAAAGCTGGGCCACCTGATACTTGGTCCAGACCTCCCCGAGCAGAGGCAATCGCATTTTGACCCGATCGAGTGTTTCCTGGGAACTCGGCCGGCGCGACCAAACGAACCCGGCTCCGATCAGGAACAGAACAGCGGCCATCCCGAAAAGCACGTAGTTCCGGGCCGTTGTCCCGACCGCAATCAGGATACGGGTGGCGGCCGGCAATCTCGCTTCCATACTGTTGTAAAGAGAAGCAAAATTCGGGACCACATACGTCACCAGAAAGACGATGAGGCAGGTGACCAGAACCAGAAGAATAGCCGGATAGAGCAACGAAACCAGCAACTTCTTGCGGAGCGTTAGAGTGAGCCGCTGGTAAGTGATGTAGCGCTCCAGCACTTCGGCAAGCGAACCGCTCTTCTCGCCCGCCAGCACGGAGGTGACGTAAATAGAAGGAAAAACATGCTGCCGCGCAAAAGCTTCGGACAGTACGGTTCCGGTCTTTACTTCGTCCCGCACGGCGCGCACATGACGCCCGAGTTTCTCGTCCGTCAGCTTGTCCGCGAGGAGGTCCAGGCCTTGCAGAATTGGCAGGCCGGCCTTGATCAGCGTGACGAACTGCTGGTTGAAAACGAGGAATTTCTCGAGGTTAACGGTTTTCCGCCGTTGGCTAATGCCGCTTAGCCTTGCTCCCAGGTCCTTGGCCCGAACCGAATAGACAAGATAGCCCTGTTGAGATAGCCGTTCGCGAGCTTCCCGCTCGCTCGTAGCTTCGGCTACCTGTTCATGCATTTGACCGCGCGGGTCCGCGTACCGCAGGAGGAACTCAGCCATATTTAACTTTTCCCTTCAGGCTTGTAACCCACGGCATCCACTACTTCGGCGCCCGGAGGGATCGTGAAATGAAAAATCGAATCATCAAGTGGTACGTTCAGCTTCTCGTCTCGGAATACGTAAGAAAGTAAAGACTCGTCGCGTCCCGTCACCTCCAACTGCCGGATCGAGCCGTCGGCCGCCACCAGCATTTGAACGGATTTGTAAGGAAGCCGGTCGTTCCTGGCCGAGGCGGTCAACACCGTACCATCGGGCTGCTGCTGCACCTGGAATCCCCCGAACTCCTTCTTCATGTCGAGCTTTCCCAGGAGAAACCCTAAGGGAGCCCGCATATCCTCAGTGTCGCGAACCGGTACTTTCTCTACCCTATTGTCCCCTGAGGTGTATAGGAATATAGTCTTTCCGTCAGAAATAAATAACTTCCCTTGCGGACGGGTGTAGGCCCACCGCATTTTGCCCCGCTTCCGTAGGCTGAGGGTCCCCGATTCCGGAGGACGCTTACGTCCGAGCAGGCTGTAACTCTCCTCAAAGTGAACCGATAGAGTCTGCGCGTTGTTGTATCGCGCCTCCACCTGTTTGATTACGATATCTGCAGACGGAGCCGCTGCGGCTAGGCTGTAGCAGAGGGAGACGCCGCAAATTAGCACCGAGCGCAACACATTATTAAAGACGCAGCCGGTTATCGGGGCGTGGACTCGTTGAACTCAGGGAGAAAGCCGTCCCACCTGCCACCCGGTCTCGCCCCCTCTTGTATAGACGATCCGATCGTGAAGCCGATTCGGCCGGCCCTGCCAAAATTCCAGACTATCGGGTCGAACCGCATAACCGCCCCACCACTCCGGAGTGGGTATGGCATCCGATTCCCGATACGTTTTTTGTAAGTCCGCGAGCCTTTCCTCCAATGGCGCTCGCGACGGCAGCGGTGTGCTCTGGTGGGAAGCCAAAGCGCCCAACCGGCTGCCCTTAGGACGGCCGCGAAAGTAGGCCTCAGACTTTTCCCGCGAGACACGGCGAACCGCCCCTTCGACACGCACCTGCCGCTCCAATTCGCCCCAATAGAAAGTGAGAGAAACAAACGGGTTAACCTCCATTTCCCTACCCTTCCGACTGGTGTAGTTGGTATAGAAGATAAATTCTTCGGCCGTCAGCTCTTTGAGCAGCACAATCCGCCCGGAGGGACGGCCGTCCGCAGTCGCAGTGGACAGTGTCATG
>Ga0170475_110619518_pt1 | contig 10841 bp, 1 predicted proteins | sample Soicark_Litter_5_FD_111474 | JGI IMG/M metagenome (GOLD analysis project Ga0170475, IMG submission 111474) | Avena fatua rhizosphere microbial communities from Hopland, California, USA. Combined Assembly of 48 SPs | reverse complement strand
GGCGTCCCTTTGCTTGATGGTCTTGGCCGCACGCCACCCCAGCCAAGAAGCCAAGGTGGCCCCCGCAGCCAAGGACGACAAGATGAGCGGCTGAGCAGCCAAGAAGAACGCCCGCAGGCTACGAGCCGAGGGCGAGTCCCAGGTGCTCGCGCAGGGTGAAGTACTCCTCCGAAATCGACCACAACAGCAGATCGCGGATCTTGTCCTTCGGCTCGGCGGACCCCACCGCCACAGGTTCCGCCTGCACGAGGCGGGTGGCCTCGCTGAGGTCGTTGCAGATCAAGAAGCCTGCGCGCGTCGTGGTGTAGTCCACGGCCACGGCCCACTTGGGGATGTCCGCTTCCGCCTTCGCCTCGAGCATTTTCTTGACGATGACGTTGATGCGCTCGAGGGCATCGGGCGGCAACATCTTGCGCAGGGCTTCCGCATATTGCGTGACGGTCGCCGCCACGTCCGGCTTGATCGGCAGGTTTGGTTGGCCGAGCTTCAGGGCAGCCAAGAAGACCACGCGCAGCTCGACCAGCGTCGACACCACCGTCGGCCATCGCAGCATGTGGTCCGCCCGCATGGTGGCGAGCTTCTTGCCGACCACGTACCCGAGCTCCTTCTCGGTCCTGCCCGAAAGGAGCGCCCCGCCCACCACGAATCCTGGCGTGAGCAGGTTCTTCTCGCGTGCGTTGGCCATGACCAGCTCGCCCGCACGGTCCTTGAGCAAGTAGAGATCGGGCAGCGGCGCGACGCCGAGAACTTGCCCGACGTACGCGAGCATCTTGCTGAAGGTGACCTGGCTCGACGGCACGTCGACGCGGTCCTTGCGCTTCAGCCCCCACTCTTTGTGTTCGCGGGCCTTGAGCGAGGCGTAGGCGGTGCTCACGGTGGCGAGGAGCTGCGAGACCATCCAGTCCTCGTCCGGATGGTAGATGGCTTTCCGCCACTGCTCCTCGGTCAACCGTGCCTTGGCGCGCACGAAGCCCTTGGGACGGTAGTGCTCGTAGAACTGCTGCTCGTCAGGGTCCGCCTTGCGGAGGAACGACAGGGCGGCGGTCAAGCAGTACGCGCGGTCGTAAAGGCGCATCTCCGTGTAGAGCTTGCGCAAGGTCTTCATGTAACCGGCGGCCTGGTTCACGTCGTCGACGCCCTGGATGAGGGTCCGGTACTGCACGACGGCCTTGTCGTAGCTGTCGGGGCCGGACAGCTGGTAGAGCTCCGCCAGGATCTGCCGCCGCCCCGGTTGGTTGGCGTCGAGGCTGACCGCGACCTCGAAGGCGGCCGTCGCCGACTTGAAGTCCTTGAGACGCGACCGGTACACCTCACCAAGCGCATGCCAGAGCGCGATCTGCGTCGAACGGAGCGCCTCGGGCGGCTCGGCGCCAAGGCGCTTGATCATCTTCCGGTAGTTGCGCTCCTGGTTCTTCCAGTCCTTCTTCGAGGTGAGGATCTTGTCGATCCGCTCGAAGGCCTCGAGGTCGGAAGGGTCCTCGTCGAGTGCCTGGTTGAAGAAGTCGATCGCGTCGTCGGTGCTGTGGAGCTCGTAGTTCGCGATCTTGCCCGCGGCGAGCAGGTACCGTGAGCGGACCTTGCCGCCCTCCAGCTCTGCCAGCTTCAGCAGCATCTCGATGACCTTCTTCCACTGTTTGGTCTCGCTGAAGAGCTCGAGCAGCTGGTTCAGCAAGGGCCGGTCCGTCGGTCGAACCGCCAGGGCCTCGAGGTGGGCCGCGATCGCCTTCTGAGGATTCTTGAGCTTGTCCTGGTAGAGCCGCGCGATGTCCTCGTTGGCGTTGAACTTCTCCTCTTCGCTGGTCGAGGTTGCCAGGACGGCGCGCTTCTGCTTGATGACGGCCTCCCAGTCCCCGGCCTCGCCATAGAGGTCCATCAAGGCGTTCAGGGTTGGGCGGTGGCCCGCCTGAAGCTCGAGAGCTTTCTCGAACATGTTGACGGCCTTGGTCCGCTCGCCGAGCTTCCACTTGATCCGCCCGAGCCGGTAGAAGAGCTCGACGGTATCGTCGTCCTTCTGCGCGTCGCGGTGGTGGACCAGAATGGTCTGGTAGATGCGGAAGGCGTCATCCCACTGCTCGAGGCGGTAGAGCAACGCAGCCCGATCGTTCAGCGTGGGCAGGTACGTGGCGTCGAGATCGTAGGACTGCTTGTAGTACTTGAGCGCCTTCTGGTTGTCCCCGATCTTGTCTGCCGCTTTGGCCAGCCGGTGGTAAAGGACCGCCAGCTCGCGGTTGGTTCGGCGGTCCGCCTTGCGGGCAAGCATCTCCAGCAGGGGCACCAGGGGCTGCCAGTCTTCCGAGCGGAAGTAGAGCTCGGCCAGAGGCTCCGCTGCTTCGACGTGCTCCGGGTCGAGCTCGATGACGCGCGCGAAGATGGTCTTGGCCTGCTCGTCGTTGCCGAGCTTCTCGAGCTGGATCTTGGCCGCCTCGGTGAGAAGACGGGTCTTCTCCAGCGCGTTGGGGGTGTTGGCTTCGGCCCGGACCATGAGCTGCGCGGCCTTGAGCCAGTCACCCCGCCGCCGGTAGAGCCCCAGCAGCGAGAGCATGGTCGGGACGTGCGTGGAATCCACCGAAAGCGCCTCGACCAGGAACTCCTCGGCGAGCTCTGGATTCTGCAGGTGCTCGTCGTGGATCTTGCCCAGGCGGTAGTTGAGCTCCACCTTCTGGCTGGGATCGTGCGAGACGTGCACCAGGCGGCGCATGACCTCGACCGCCTGGTCGTAGCGTTCCGTCTCCTCGTAGAGCCGGGCCAGACCCGAGAGCGCTCCCTCGTGATCGGGCTCGTAGCTACGAACGTCGGAGTAGGCCTCGATGGCGCGGTCGAGGTCGCGTAGCTCGCGCTCGTAGACCTGGCCCATCTTGCTGGTCAAGTCCAAGCGCTCGTTGGTGTCGGTCGACACCAGGATGTGCTTGCGATACGTGTCGACCAGCGCCTCCCATTTCTTCTCTTGGAGGTAGAGACGCTCCAGATCGCGGTAGGCGGTCTGGTTCTTGTCATCGACGAGGAGGATCTTCTCCAGGGCTTCGGCGGCGCGATCGAGCCGGCCAAAGTCCTTCTCCCAGGTCTCCGCGATGCGCTGGTAGTGAATCAGGCGATCGGCATCCGTCGAGGACACCTCGACCTGGTGCTCAAGGTTCTCGAGGTAGGCCTCGGCGTTCCCCGTCTTCTGGTAGAGCGAATCCAGCGCCCGCAGCGCGGTGAGGTTTTGCGGGTCGACGGACAGGACGTCCTTGTAGGCCTCGACGGCCTTGTCATTGTCGCCGAGGCGGTCCTCCCACAGCTCGCCCACCTGGACGCGAAGCTTCACGGCCTGCTCGGTGTCTTCGACCACGAGTACCTTGCGCGCCAACACCTCGACCAAGCGGTCCCACGCTTGCGTGCGCCGGTAGAGACGCTCGAGCGCGTTGATGGCATCGATGCAGCGCTCGTCAGTGTCGAGAGCACGCTGGTAGGCCAAGGTGGCCTGCGCGGCGTCGCCGATCTGCGTTTCGTACGTCTCGGCGAGCTGGAGCAACAGGTCCACCTTGCGGTTGGGTTCCTGCTCCTGCTCGGCGTGTCGAGCCAGGATGCCGGTGAGCTCGTGCCATTGCTTCTGCTTGCGGTAGAAGGTCTCGAGCGCTTCGAGCGCGCCCACATGCTGGGCATCGAGGCCCAAGGCCTGTTGCGCCGAGGCGATGGCGTACTCGAGGTTCCCGAGGGCGGAGTTGTACCAATGGCCGATCTTCACCCAGAGGTCGGCGGCCGACTTCGGGTCCTGGATCCCCTGAACCACCTGCTGGTAGTCGTTGATCAGCTCGTTCCACTTTTTGGCCACCGTGGCCAGACGCTCGAGCTCCTTCGCGACGTGGTCGTTCGCAAAATCCTCGTGGAACGCGTGCTGCAAGAGCAAGAAGGCATTGTCGCGGTCCTCGAGCTGCTGCTCGTAGACCTCGGCCGCCTGCACCAGCAACGAGATGCGCGCCGGCGCATCGGTCATGAACTGGACGCGATCGACGAGGAGATTGACCAGCTTGTGCCAGCTCTTCCTCTGTCGGTAGAGCTGCTCGAGCTCGAGAGAGGCCGCTTGGTTCGCCGGATCTCGCTCGAGGATGCTCTCGTAGACCTCGGCGGCCGAGCCTCCGTCGCCGATCTTGTCCGCCAGCAGCGAAGCCGCCTGCATGAGGACGTCGACCTGCTCCGTCGGGTTGGCCAGCGCAGCCGCCCGCTTCTTGAGGACGTCGACGGCATCCTCCCAGCGAGCCTCTTGCATGAAGAGCTTCTCGAGCGCCCCCATGGCGCGGAAGTCCTGCGGGTCGATCTCCAGCACCTCGCGCCAGGCGTCGATGGCGTCCTGGGTGCGCATCAACGTCTCGCCCTCGAGCTCGCCGAGCTGCGAGTACATCTCTTTCAGCTCGGTCGGGCTGATGCCGCTGTCCCCGAGTTGCCCCACCTGGATGAGGCGGCGCAAAGACTCGGAGAGCTCCTGCCAACCCCCCGCATCGCGGTAGATGACAACCAAGGCGCGAAGAGCGTCCAGGTCGCGCGGGTCGATCTCCAGGACCTGCTGCCACGCTTCGAGCGCGTTGCGATCGCGAGAAAGTTTCTCGCGGTAGATGCGCCCGAGGCGCTTGTAGGTCGGGACCTTCGCTTCCGGTGACTGGGTGACGGCGATGTGCTTCTCGAGGACCTCGGTGAGCTCTTTCCACTCGCCGGCTTGCTCATGCAGATCGGCGAGACCCGACAGCGCAATGGTGTCGTCCCCGTTCAGATCCACCACCCTGCCCCACAGCTCGACGGCTTTCTCTCGCTCGCCGAGGGCATCCGAGGCCAGCTTCGCCATGCGGGCGTAGCAACCGGCCATCTCGCTGTCGTTCTTGGCGACGTCCACGAGCTTTTCGTAGACGCCGTAGAGATCGGACCAGCGCTCGTTGCGGAAGTAGAGGCGCTCCAAGGCCTCCAGTGCCTCGACCGACCGAGACTGTTGCTCGATGACCGCCAGATACGCTGCGATGGCGGCCTGGTCGTCATTCAAGGCGTCAGCGCTGATGCGCCCGAGGCGGAGCTGAAGGTCGACGATCTCGTCCGATGCGTCGGTGACGCTGATGCGCTGGCGAAGGACCTCCGCCAGGTTGTCATAGAGTCCCTGCATCTCGTAGACGCGGTCCAAAGAGACGAGCGCCGCAGGATCCTTGGGGTGGGCTTCCAGCACCTGGGTCAGGCACTTTTCGGCCCGCTCCAGATCAGCGAGATCATTCTCGAAGGCAGCCGCCAACCGCAGCAGCACGTCTCGCTTCACCTCCGCCGGGCGCTCGGGCTCGATGGCGGCGAACATCGTGTCGACGTAGCTGTCCCACTGATGGGTCACCCGGGCGAGGCGGAGGAGCTCATCGAGCGACTGGCCGATGGCGGGCTCTTCCTTGACCGCGCGCGACCACCACTCGAAAGCAGCGACCTGATCGAAGAGCTTGTTCTCGGCGATCTCCGCGAGGCGGCGCAGCAGCCCCACCCTTTCCTGTGGATCCGTGAGGCGACCGAGCTGAGCTTCGTAGATCTGCGCCAGCTTCTCCCACTCTTCCCCCTGACGGTAGAGCGGCTCGAGGACCTCGGCGATCTCGACCTGCATGTTGCCCGCCTGGAACATCCGCTCGAGGGCGGCGCGGGTCTCTTCATGACCGGGATCGGCGGCGAGCACCTCGCGGTACGCCTGGATCGCCTTGGGCATGTCGAGCAGGGCGAGCTCGTAGATCTGGGCCAGACGGAAGGTGTGGCTGACGATCTCGCTGTCGGCGCGGGCGACACCGATCTCGCGACGCACCACCTCGGCAAGCTCTTCCCACCGTTGCAGGCGCGCGAAGAGCCGATCCAGCGAATTCAGCGCATCTCGGTTCTCCGGCTCGATCTCCACCACCTTGCGCAGGGTGGTGATGGCTTCTTCCTCCTGCTGGGTCTCTTCTTCATAGACCCGGGCGAGCTTCAGCAGCGTGTCCACCTGCTGCGTTGGCTCGGAGGTCTTGTCGAGCTGCTGCTGATAGAGCTGCGCCAGGCGTGCCCAGTTGTTGGTCTCCGCCGCCAGGCGCTCGAGGTGAGCCACGACGTCGGTGTTCGCCGGTTCGACGCGGAAGGCGCGACCGTAGGCATCGAATGCCTTGGTCTGGTGTCCGAGGCGCCGCTCTTCGATCTCGGCGACGCGCACGAGGAGCTCCACCCGTCGGGGGACGTCCTCGGCGTGTGCCGCCATGACCTCCTGCACGGCGACGACCCGATCCCAGTCCGAGATGCTCTCGTAGATCGGCTCGAGGACCTGCGCCGCCAGCACCGGTTCCTCGTTCCCGGCCATGAGCGTCTCGAGAGACTGAAGCGTCGGACCGTGCGACGGGTCCATGGACAACACCTGACGGTAGGCGTCCACCGCCTTGGGGATGTCGCGAAGGTTCTGGCGCCAGAGCTCGCCGATCCGGAAGCGAAGTGACACCACCTCCTCGAACATCGGCGCCATCTCCGCCTCACGTTCGAGGATGGCGAGGAGGTCATACCAGCGCTCGGTCTGCAGGTAGAGGCGATCCAGCGCCTGGGCGGCGTCGTAATCGCTGGGGTCGAGATCGAGGATCGTGACGTAGGACTCGATGGCGCGCTCGGGGGTTCCGAGCTCGCGGTCGAAGACCTGACCGAGCACGGTGAGCATCCGCTTCTTCTCGTCCAGGTCGGTGGCGAGCTCCGCCATCTTTGCGTAGACGTCTTTGAGCTCGTTCCAGCGGCCCAGACGCGCGTAGAGCCGCTCGAGCTCGCGAAGCGCCTGGAGATCGACGCCGTCGACCACCAGCACCATTCGATAAACTTCGGTGGCCTCTTCCGGGCTCTGCAACACCTCTTCGTAGATGTGCGCTGCCTTGAAGTAGAGCTCCTTCTTTGCGGCGACGTCGTGGACGATCTCCGCTTTTCTCAGGAGCAGAACCACCAGGTGCGCGTAGTCGTTGGCGCGCAGGTAGATGTTCTCGAGGGCGTTGGCAGCCTCGAGATCTTGCGGGTTCGTGTCGAGCGCCGAAGCGTAGGCCGCCGCGGCCTGATCATCACGCCCGAGCTCGACCTCCCAGAGAGCGGCGATCTTGTGATAGAGCGCGTTTTTCTCGGAGGCTTCGTCGACGTGACCGACCAGCTGGCCGTAGCGACGCACGAGATCCTCGAGGCGTCCCAACACCCGGGCCAGGCGCTCGGCCTGACCTTGGACTTCCTCGTCGAGCGGACGCTCCTTGAGGGCCCGGCCGTACGCCTCGTAAGCCTTCTCGGGATCGTCGAGGCCAACCTCGCTTGCCTCGGCGATCTGCCGGAGCAACGCGATCTTCTCCGAGGAAGAGCCGGCGTGCCGGACCTGCACCTCGTACACACCCACCAGCGCGGCGAAGTCACTCCGGTTGCGGTACACCGGCTCGAGAAGACCGGACACCGCCACCTCGTGTGCAGCCTGGGGAAGGATGCTCTCCAGAGCCTCGATGGTCTCCGGGTGATCGGCCTCGATGGCCAGCACCTGCCGGTACGTCTCGATCGCCGCCGCCAGGGCGCCGAGATGCTGCGCCTGAACCTGCCCGAGACGCCCGAGCAAGAGAACCTGCTCGGAAGGATCGGCGGTGAGAGCCAGCTGCTCCTGCAGATTGTCGGCGAGACGGCGGAAGTCGCCACCCGCCAGATACAGGCGGTCGAGCGCACGCAGCGCCTGCAAATCGCTCGGTGATTCGGCGAGGACCTGCCGCCACGCCGTGATCGCCTCGGGCGCGTTTCCGATCATCTCCTCCCACACCGATGCGATGCGGGTGCGGATCTCGAAGCGCTCTTCTTGCGACTTCACCAGCGAGACCTTGCGCTGAAGCGTCTCGATCAAGTCGGGCCAGCGCTCGGTTCGCGTGTAGAGGCGCTCCAATGCCACCAGCGACGAGGCATCGCCCGGCTGGATCTCTTGAGCGCGGCGGAAGTATTCGACGGCCCGCTCGGACTGACCAAGCTTCTCGTCGTAAGCGACGGCGACGACCAACAAGAGCTCGCTCTCGAGCTGGGGAGGCAACTTCGTCTTGGCCTTGTCCTGCAGAGCGCCCTCGTACAGGGCCACCAGGTCGGCGTGCCGATCGAGAGCGGTGGCCAGCGACTCCAGGGACTCGCGCGCCTGGATGGCCTGCGGCTCTTCCCCGAAGGCCTGGGCGTAAGCCTGCCAGGCTGCTTCCTCGTCTCCCAGTCTCTGTGCCAGCTCCCCGATCCGCAGAAGCAAGGCCACGCGCGCCGCGGGGCGCTTTTCCCGCGCGAGCTTGATGCGCTGAACTTCGACCAGGCGAGGAAGGTCAGAGGCTTCCTCGTAGATGGGCTCCAGCACCTGAACCGCTTCCATCTGGCGCTCGGGGTCCTTGAGATAGGCTTCGAGCGCAGCCCGCGCCGCTTCGTGAGCGGGTTGCAAGGCGAGCGTTTCACGGTAGCTCTCGACCGCGCCGGCCGGGTCGGCGAGATTCTGCTCGAGCAAGACACCGCGGCGATACTTCAGCTCGGAAACGGCGAGGGGGTCGCGACCGAGCAGCTCGATCTCTCGCGCCAGAACGGACGCCAGATCCTTCCATCGCGCGGTGGCCACGAAGATCCGATCCAAAGCCTGCAGCGCGGGAAGTTGGGCCGAATCCTGCTTGACAATCGCGGCGTAGAGCTCGACCGCCTTGTCGAGCTGCTTGATCTCTTCCTCGTAGAGGCTGGCCAGCTTGTAACGGATCTCGAGCTGCTCTTCCTTGGACTTGGCAAGCTCGAGCTTCTTGTCGTAAATCGCCAGCAGCTGGGCAAACCGCCCCGTGGCGATGTAGAGGCGCTCGAGCGCCGTGACAGCGCGCTCGTCCTTGGGCGACAGGGCGAGGATTTGCTGGTTGCGCGCGATGGCGTCCTCGGGACGTCCGAGCTCCTGCTCGTAAGCAGTCGCCAGCACCGAGAGGATGGGCAGAGCCTCCGCGCTCTGGCCGAAGGAGGGCAGAATCTCCTCTTGAACCGCTGCCAATGACTCCCATTGTCCCGATTCCTGGGCCAACCGCGCCGAAGCGGACTGGAACCAATCATCGCGGGGCTGCTCGCGCAAGGCCTGGAGAGCGACGCCCAATGCGGCGCCCTTGTCGCCCGCTTGCACGTCGAGAATCTCCACCAGGCGCTTCATCTGCGCTCGGCGTTGTTCCGGGTCGCGCGTGTGCCCAAGTTGCACCTGCAGCACGTGCGCAAGGCGGCCCACATCGCCCGCCTTTTCGTAAAGCGGAATGAGCGCCTCGGCCGCAGAGAGGCTCTCGCCGTCCAGAGAGAGCGCTTTCTCGAAGGCTTTCAGCGCGCGGTCGGTCTTGGCCAGGCGGTCGCGGTAGATCTCGCCGACCTTCAGCCACAGGCCGCCGCGGGAGTCGTCGTCATCGGTCTCCGCCTGGCGTTCGAGGACGCGCACCAGCTCATCCCACTTGTTCTGATGGGCGTAGAAGCGCTCGAGCGCGTTCCAATCACGCTGTTGCAGGAACAGCTTCTTGAGGGCGTCCTGGGCCCTGCGGTTCTCGGGCTCGCCCTCGAGGAGGGATTGCCAAGCCGCAATCGCTTTGTCCGGAGCCTGAACCTTCTCGGTGTAGAGAATGCCGAGCTTGATGAGCACCGCCGAGCGCCGGGCGGCATCGCCCGTCGCCAGGTCGGCCTGGCGCTGGAGGACCTCGCCGAGCTCGGCCCATTGCTTCTCTCGCTCGTAAAGCTTCTCGAGCTCGCCCAATGCCTCGGCATTCGCGGGAGCATCAGAGAGCACGCTCTTCCAGAGCTCGACCGAGATCTGAGGCTTCTTCAGCTTCTCGGAGGCGAGCTTGGCGACCTCGACCCGGCGCAGGTGGCGCTGCTCGACGTCGGTGATCTTCTCGATCTCACGCTGGTTGACGCTGACCAGCTTCTCCCAGTCGCGGCGCTTCTCGTACATCTGCTTGAGAAACGCGAGAGCCTGGGCGTTGTCGGGCTCGATCTCGAGAATGGTCTCGAAGGCCTTGATGGCCTCCGCCTGATTGGAGAACTTCTCGAGGAAGAGGTTGGCCACCCGCAAATGAAGGGAGACCTTCTCGCTGTGGTTTTCGACCACCGCCGCCTTCTTGCGAAGAAGCGAGATCAGGTCGGGCCAGCGCTTCATCTGCTCGTATTGAGCCGCGAGCGCGTCGGCCGCCGTGGGATTGTTCGGCTGGATGTTCAGGATCTGGTTGAACGCGTTCACCACCATCACGTCCAGCTTCAATCGGTCGCGGTACACCTCGACCATTTCGAGCAGGACGGGGACCTTGTCCTCGGGATGAACCCAGGCGGCCTTGTCGACCGCTTCTTTCATGACCTCGATGTACGCGTTCCAGCGCTCGGCCTTTTTGTAGACGCGCGCCAGCTCGCGGCGAGGAGGCCAAGCAGTCGGTGCGGAGGCGACGACCTTCTTCCACGCGTCGATGCCCTTCTCCACCGATTGCTTTTCGGCGTCGAAAGCCGCCTGAGCCTGGCCGGCCAATTCGGGCGGAAACTCGTAGACGCCGTTCGGGCTCTGGCCCGCCTCGTCGGCGTTCGTGCTGTGAGTCTGGCCCTGCTTTGACTGCTGCTCCACGTGGCGCTCCTTCGGATGACGGACGGCTGACAGCTCGGCTCGATGGCAGGCTCGGGAGGGCTTGCATCAAGGTCGCTGAAGCGTCCTAACTGCGCGAAACCGAGGTGAAAACGGGGAAGTTTTATAACACGCCGACCCCCTCGCCGAAAACGGCTTTGCGCAATTCGCCAGGGGTCCGAGGCTGCCTTTGGCTGCCCCAATCACCGCTTGCGCCCGCCCGCCCAGGCGGACGAGCATGCCCCATCGTCGTCGCTTCGGC
>Ga0170475_126286598_pt1 | contig 10845 bp, 6 predicted proteins | sample Soicark_Litter_5_FD_111474 | JGI IMG/M metagenome (GOLD analysis project Ga0170475, IMG submission 111474) | Avena fatua rhizosphere microbial communities from Hopland, California, USA. Combined Assembly of 48 SPs | reverse complement strand
CCGATGCACAGGCTCACCAGCGCATACCGTCCGCCGCTTCGCTGCAGCTGTCTCGCAGCAGTCAGTGCGATTCGCGCACCTGATGCGCCGAGCGGATGGCCGAGGGCGATGGCGCCGCCGTTGACGTTCACCTTCGACGTGTCCCAGCCGAGATCCTTGTTCACCGCGCAGGCCTGCGCCGCGAACGCCTCGTTGGCCTCGATCAGGTCCAGCATGCCGATGTCCCAGCCGGCCTTCTGCAGCGCCTTGCGGCTGGCCGGGATCGGGCCGGTGCCCATGATCGACGGATCGACGCCCGCCGTTGCCCAGGAGACGATCCGGGCAAGCGGCCGGACGCCGCGGCGCTTCGCCTCGTCGGCACTCATGACCACGGTGGCGGCGCCGCCGTCGTTGATGCCGCTGGCATTGCCCGCGGTGACGCTGCCGTCCTTTCCGAAAGCCGGGCGCAGCTTCTGCAGCGTGTCAAGCGTGGTTTCAGGCCTGGGATACTCGTCGTTCTCGACCACCACGTCGCCCTTGCGGCCCTTGATCGTCACCGGGACGATCTCGTCGCGGAAACGGCCGCTCTTCATGGCCTCGCCGGCCTTCTGCTGACTCGCAGCGGCGAACTCGTCCTGCTCGGCGCGGGTGATCTGGTACTTGCTCGCCACGTTCTCGGCGGTGGTGCCCATGTGGTAGCCCTGGAAGGCATCCCACAGCCCGTCCTTGAGCATGGTGTCGAGCATCGTGAGCTCACCCATCTTGACGCCGGAGCGCAGCTGCGCGCAGTGCGGCGCCTGGGTCATGCTCTCCTGTCCGCCGGCGACGACCACAGCGGCATCGCCGCAGGCCACCTGCTGTGCCGCCAGCGCGACCGCGCGCAGGCCGGAGCCGCAGAGCTGGTTGATGCCGAAGGCGGTTCGCTCGACGGGGATGCCGGCCGCGACCGATGCCTGCCGGGCGGGATTCTGGCCGGCCCCCGCAGTCAGGATCTGGCCCATGATGACCTCGTCCACCTCCTCCGGGCGGACCGAGGCGCGTTCCATGGCGGCCCGGATGGCAATGGTGCCAAGCGCATGGGCCGAAAGGCTGGTAAAGGCACCGTTGAAGCTGCCGACCGGCGTGCGGGCGGCGGAGGCGATGACGATCTCGGTCATGTCCTGCAATCTCCTTGTGCGGACAGGCAGGCAAGGCTCAATACATGTGCTGTCCGCCGTTGATCGACAATGTCGAGCCGGTGATGAAGTCGGCATCCTCGGCGGTCAGGAACACGACGCCGCGCGCGATGTCCTCGGCGCGGCCGAGCCGGCCCATCGGGATGCGGCCGATGATCTTCTGCAGCACGTCCTCGGGCACCGCGCGCACCATCTCGGTGTCGACGTAGCCGGGCGCCACCGCGTTCACGGTGATGCCGAAGCGCGCGCCTTCCTGCGCCAGCGCCTTGGTGAAGCCGTGGATGCCCGACTTGGCGGACGCGTAGTTCACCTGCCCGTACTGGCCGGCCTGGCCGTTCACGGACCCGATGTTGACGATCCGGCCGAACTTGGCGGCACGCATCCCCTCCCACGCCAGCTTGCACATGTTGAAGCAGGAGCCGAGATTGGTATCGATCACCGCGTCCCACATCTCCCGCGTCAGCTTCTGCATGGTGCCATCGCGGGTGATGCCGGCGTTGTTGACCAGGATCTCCACCCGGCCGACCTCGCTTTCGATCCGCTTCATCGCCTCGGCGCATTGCTCGTAGTCGGCGACGTCGAACTTGTAGCAGCGAATGCCGGTCCGCTCGGTGAAGGCCTGGGCGGCGGCATCATTGCCGGCGTACGTCGCCACCACCGTGCGTCCCGCTTTCTGCAGGTGCTCGCTGATGTCCGCGCCGATGCCGCGCTGCCCGCCAGTCACCACTGCCACACGTGCCATGAATCTTCCCCTCCTCTGGGCCTGTCGTCCGGTGCCGCGCGGCACCGGCCCGGCCTCATTTCCAAGCCCTGCGGGTGCCCGGAGTTGCCGAACACCCTAAGCCCGATCTTTCCCCGCATCACGGCCGCCGTCGCGACGCGGTCAATGCAGCTTCACATGCGGATCCGTGCGCCTGTTCAGGATGCGCGCGAGTGTCCCGAGCGCGGTCCGCGCAGTGCCATGCAGGGCCCGCTCGTGCATCTTGTACAACGAACGATACATCAGCCGGGCGAAGTAACCCTCGATCATCATGCTCTTGCCGACCAGGAACCCCATGAGGCTGCCGATGGTCGAGTACTCGCCAAGCGAGACCAGCGATCCGAAGTCCCGATAGGTGAATTCCGTCAGCGGCTTCCCGCCGAGCATGCGGCGGACCTGGCGCTCGACATGCAGCGCCTGCTGGTGCGCCGCCTGGGCACGCGGCGGCACCGGCGCGGGATGGCCCGGCCGCGGGCACCAGGCACAGTCGCCGACGGCGAAGACGGCGGGATCGCGCGTGGTCTGCAATGTGGGCAGCACCACAAGCTGGTTGCTGCGGCTGACCTCCAGCCCGTCGAGGTCCTTCAGCACCTCGGGCCCCTTCACACCGGCTGCCCAGACCACGAGTTCGGAGGGGAGGAAGCCGCCATCGGCCAGCTGCACGCCCTCGGCCGTGACCGCGCTGACGCGGGCACCGGTGCGGACCTCGACGCCAAGCCCGTCCAGCAGCCGGTGCGCCGCCTCGGATATCCGCGCCGGCAGTCCGGGCAGGATACGGTCGGCCGCCTCGACGAGGGTGATGCGGATGTCCTTCTCGGGGTCGATCCGGTCGAGCCCGTAGGCGACCACGGCGCGGGCGGTTCGATGCAGTTCGGAGGCCAGTTCGGTGCCGGTGGCGCCGGCGCCGATGATCGTCACATGAAGCTGGCCCGGGCGCACCGGACCTTCCTGTGCATGCGCGCGGATGCAGGCATTGACCAGCCGGCGGTTGAAGCGCACCGCCTGCTCGGTCGTCTCCAGAGCGACTGCATGCTCCTTCACGCCTTGCGTGCCGAAATCGTTGGTCTGGCTGCCGATGGCGATCACCAGGGTATCGTAGGGAATCGTGCGGCGGGGCGTGATCTCCCGCCCCTCCTCGTCGAAGGTCGGCGCCAGCAGGACCTCCCGCCGGAGACGGTCGAGACCGATCATCTCGCCATAGCGATATTGGAAGCAGTGCCAATGCGCCTGCGCGAGATAGTCGAGCTCGTGGTCATCGACACCCATGCTCCCCGCGGCGACGGCGTGAAGCAGTGGCTTCCAGAGATGCCCGCGTGTTCGCTCGATGAGGGTCACCACGGCTTTCCGGCGCCGTCCGAGCCTGTCGCCGAGCTTGGTGACGAGTTCCAGGCCTGCGGCACCACCGCCCACGACGACGATACGCGGCAGGGCCGGCTCGGCCGTCGCCGTGCTCCTGCGCAACGTGTCGCCGAGCGGCTCTGCACGCCCGGAGAGGACCGCTGCCTGATCGTTCCGCTCCGCCGTCGTGTGGTCCGTCATGACTGGGAGTCCTCTCTCCTGACGGGGTCCTCCTTCGGCTCGTCACACCGTCGCGCGGCGTGCCGGCACGCCGCCACCGGATCCTGCTGCCGCGTGTTCCATCTCGTCGGCGAGTTCGTGCGCGACCAGCACCTCCTCCGGCGCGTCCGCCTCGTCCTCGGTCTCGCCATCGAGGTGGCGGCGCAGTGTCGCCATGTCGACCGCATTCTCCCACCGGGCCACCACGATCGTCGCAACTCCGTTGCCGATCAGGTTCGTCAGCGCGCGGGCTTCCGACATGAAGCGATCCACGCCGACGATCAGCGCGATACTGGCGACGGGCACCGTGCCGAGCGAGGACAGGGTCGCCGCGAGCACGATGAAGCCCGATCCGGTCACTCCCGCCGCCCCCTTTGACGTCAGCAGCAGGATTGCGATCATCCCCAGTTCCTGGCCGAGCGACAGGTCGGTGTTGGTGGCCTGCGCCAGAAACACGGCCGCCATCGTCAGGTAGATGCACGTCCCGTCAAGGTTGAACGAGTACCCTGTGGGGATAACCAGACCTACGACGGATCGCTCGCACCCGAGGTTCTCCATCTTGGCCAGCATGCGCGGCAGCACCGACTCCGACGAGCTGGTGCCCAGAACGATCAGCAGCTCTTCCTTGATGTAGCGGATGAACTTCAGGATGTTGAAGCCGAACAGGGCCGCTGTCGTGCCGAGCACGCCCAGGATGAATATCAGGCAGGTGATATAGAAGCACAGCATGAGCTCGCCGAGCGAAACCAGCGTGCCGATGCCGTAGCGGCCGATCGTGAACGCCATGGCGCCGAAGGCGCCGAGCGGGGCCACGCGCATGACGAAGCCGACCACCTTGAAGAAGGCATGCCCCACCTGATCGATCAGGCGCACGACCGGTCGGCCGTGCTCGCCGAGCTTGTGCAATGCGAATGCGAAAGCACGGCGAAGAACAGTACCTGCAGGATCTCGCCCTCGGCGAAGGCGCCGACCACCGTGTTCGGCACGATGTGCATTAGGAAATCGACGGTGCTCTGCTCGCCGGCCTGCTTCGTATAGGCCTGGATACCACGTGTGTCGATGCTCGCCGGGTCGACGTTCATCCCCCGCCCCGGTCCCCAGAGATTGACCACCACCAGGCCCACGATGAGCGCGAGCGTGGTCATGAGCTCGAAATACAGCAGCGCCTTGAGGCCGACGCGGCCGACCTTCTTCATGTCCTCCATGCTGGCGATGCCGTGCACCACCGTGCAGAAGATGATCGGCGCGATCAGCATCTTGATGAGCTTGATGAAGATGTCGCCGAGCGGCTTCATCTGCGCGCCGAGCGTGGGATAGAAATGTCCGAGCAGGACACCGATGACGATCGCGCACAGCACCTGCACGTACAGGTGTTGGTACCACTTGCCGTGCGCGGATTTCGAGGGCTGGGGTATCGCGCTGGCGGACACTGGCTTCACTGGCATGGCCATGATGGGATCTCCTGGCACTCGCGCGCGCTCGGGCGGTACGTCACGTCCGGCTCTCCGGCGCCGTCGTCCCGGGATTGCTGCGCTGCAGCCATGCTGCGGCGCGCCTCAGCGCCGTTTCGGGACATAGAGGTCGGTGATGGTCCCCTCGAAGGCTTCGGCCGCCATGCCGATCGTCTCGGACAGCGTCGGATGCGGGTGGATGGTCAGGCCGACATCCTCCGCATCGGCGCCCATCTCGATCGCCAATGCGGCCTCGGCAATAAGGTCGCCGGCGTTCGGCCCGACGATGCCGCAGCCGATCACGCGATGGGTGTCCTCGTCGAACAGGAGCTTGGTCGTTCCCTCGTCGCGCCCGAGCGACAGCGACCGGCCGCTCGCTGCCCAGGGGAACACGCCCTTGCCGTATTTCAGGCCCTTCGCCTTGCACTCGTTCTCCGTAAGGCCGGCCCAGGCCACTTCAGGATCGGTGTAGGCGACCGAGGGGATCACCTTGGCATCGAAATGGCTGTTGCGACCGGCCGCGACTTCCGCCGCGACGCGGCCTTCATGGGTCGCCTTGTGCGCGAGCATGGGCTGGCCGACGATGTCGCCGATGGCGAAGATGTGCGACACGTTCGTGCGCATCTGCCTGTCCACCGGCACGTAGCCACGCTCGTCCACCGCGACTCCCGCATTCTCCGCGCCGATCGCGCGTCCGTTCGGCCGCCGTCCGACCGCGACCAGGACACGGTCGAAGGTCGCGGACGCCGGCGCCTTCGGGCCCTCGAAATGCGCCACCATGCCGTCGGCCGCCGCTTCGACCTTCGTCACCTTGGTCTTCAGGTAGATGGCCGCATAGCGTTTCTCGATCCGCTTCATGAGCGGGGTGACGATGTCCTTGTCGGTGCCGGGGATGATCTGGTCCATGAGCTCGACGATGGTCACCTCCGAGCCGAGCGCGTGGTACACCGTCGCCATCTCCAGGCCGATGATGCCGCCGCCGATCACCAGCAGGCGCTTGGGCACGTCCTGCAGGTCGAGCGCGCCGGTACTGTCGATCACGCGCGGATCGTCATGGGGGATGAACGGCAGGGTCACGGGCTCGGAGCCCGCGGCGATGATGGCGTGATCGAACGAGACGGTCACGGGCGCCGTATCTCCCCCGTTGACCGTGACCTGGTTGGGCGCGGTGAACTGGCCGGTCCCGGCCACGACCGTCACCTTGCGCTGCCGCGCGAGGCCCGAGAGCCCGCCGGTGAGCTTCCTGACCACGCCGTCCTTCCAGCCGCGCAGCTTGTCGATATCGATGCTGGGCTGTGCGAATCCGAGACCCGCATGGCCCATCTCGACGGTTTCCTCGATGACCTTCGCCGCGTGCAGCAGGGCCTTGGAGGGAATGCAGCCGACATTCAGGCACACGCCGCCCAGCGAGGGCCAGCGTTCGACGAGCACGACCTTCTTGCCGAGATCGGCGGCGCGGAACGCGGCGGTATAGCCGCCGGGCCCGGCGCCGAGCACGAGCACCTCGGCATGGTGGTCGCCCTGCGTCGCCACGGGCGGCCTGGCCGCCGGAACGGCAGCCGGCGGGGGGGCGGCCTGGGGCATCGGGACGGGGCGCTGCTCCGCCGTCTGCAGCGTCAGGATGAGGCTGCCCTCGGAGACGCGGTCGCCCTTCGCGACGCGGACGGACTGCACGCGCCCGGAGGTGGGCGCGGGCACGTCCATCGTTGCCTTGTCGGATTCCAGCGTGATCAGCGGATCCTCGGCCTTCACCTCGGCGCCGGGGGCGACATGCACCTCGATGACAGGCACGTCCTTGAAGTCGCCGATGTCGGGGACCTTGACCTCGAGCGTCTCGTAGACGCCGCTTGCCGACCCGTAGCCGGCCGGCTCGCCGGACGCCGGCGCGGCACCCTCGCGCAGGCGTTCCTTCGGCGGGATCGCGGCAGCGGCCCCCTCCTCGGCCAGAATCAGGATGACGCTGCCCTGCGAAACGCGATCGCCGACCTTGACCTTCACGTCGGCCACGGTCCCCGCTTGCGCCGCCGGCACATCCATCGTGGCCTTGTCGGACTCCAGCGTGATCAGGGGGTCGTCGACCTGAACCTTGGCGCCGGGCGCGACATGCACCTCGATGATCGGCACATCCTTGAAGTCGCCGATGTCCGGAACCTTGATCTCCACCGTCATCCTCTGCTCGCTCCGTGGTCCGGGGTTGCCGCCGTCACAGCACCAGTCGCCGCACGTCCTCGAGCAGCGTGCACAGATGCCGCGTGAAGCGCGCCGCCAGCGCTCCGTCGATCACGCGATGGTCGTAGGACACATAGAGCGGCAGCATCAGCTTCGGCACGAAGGCGCTGCCGTCCCACACGGGCGCCATACGTGAGCGCACCACGCCGAGGATCGCCACCTCCGGCGCATTGACGATCGGCGTGAACGCGGTGCCGCCGATGCCGCCGAGGCTGGAGATCGTGAAGCAGCCCCCCTGCATGTCGGCCGCCGACAGCTTGCCGTCGCGCGCCTTCTTCGACAACGCGCCGAGTTCCTGGCTCAGGTCGATGATGCCCTTGCGATCGACATCCTTGATGACCGGCACCACCAGACCCTCGGGCGTGTCCACCGCGACGCCGATGTTGAAGTAGCGCTTGAGGATCAGGCTGTCCTTCTCCGGACTGAGCGAGCTGTTGAACTCCGGGAACGCGCGGAGCGCCGAGACGCTCGCCTTGAGCAGGAAGGCGAGCAGCGTGACGCGGTAGCCCTTCTCCTTGCCGGCGGTGTCCAGTTCCTTGCGGTACGCCTCGATCGCCGTGACGTCCGCTTCGTCGCCATGCGTGACATGCGGCACGTTCAGCCACGAGCGATGCAGGTGCGGACCGGACAGCCGCTTGATCCGCGCCAGCGGCTTCGTCTCGACGGGACCGAACTTGGAGAAATCGATCGCCGGGATCTCGGGAATGCCCATCCCCCCGGCCGGGGCCGCCGCCGGTGCGGCGGCAGGGCCGCGCAGGAACGCCTTCACGTCCTCGGCCGTCACCCGCCCCTTTTCGCCGGAACCCTTGATCTGGCCAAGATCGACGCCAAGCTCGCGGGCGAGGCGCCGCACCGACGGGCTCGCATGTACGCCCGAGAAGTCGGGCGAGGCCTGCGCCGGTGCGCGGGCCGTCGGTGATCCCGGCTGGGGTGGCGGCGGCGCTGGCGGCCGGGCGGGCGGCTCCTGCAGCCCGATCACCGAAGGCGGCGGCGTCACCGGCGCTTCCCCTGGCGCGTCCTCGGTGCGCAGACGCACGATTGGCGCGCCCTCGCTCACCCGGGCGCCGACCTTGACCAGAATTTCCTCCACCGTGCCCGACATGGTCGACGGTACGTCCATCGTCGCCTTGTCGGACTCCAGCGTGACCAGCGGGTCGTCGACGTTCACGCTGGCACCCGGCTGGACGTGCACCTCGATGATCGGCACGTCCTTGAAGTCGCCGATGTCGGGGACCTTAATTTCGTTGATGGCCAGCATCCTGGCGTCCCTCTCTGTCAGGTCCGACCGTCCGGTCGGGCGGGTTCAGACGGTCGCGGGGTTGGGCTTCTCCGGGTCGATCCCGTATTTCTGCATCGCCTCGGTCACCTTCTGCGCCGGCAGCGATCTATCCTTCGCCAACGCATGCAAGGCCGCCAGGGTGACCCAGCGCCGGTCCACCTCGAAGAAGTCGCGCAACCGCTTGCGATAGTCGGAGCGGCCGAACCCGTCCGTACCGAGCACGCTGTAATGCCGAGGGACGAACGCACGGATCTGTTCAGCGAACAGGCGAATGTAATCGGTGGCTGCGACGACCGGCCCGTCGTGGCCGTCCAGGCAGGTCTGCACATGGCTGCGCCGCGGCGCTTCGGCAGGGTGCAGCATGTTCCAGCGCTCGACCGCGACCGCCTCGCGCGCGACATCCGTGAAGCTCGGCACGGTCCAGACATCGGCGGCAATGCCCCAGTCCTGTGCGAGCAGTTCGGCCGCGGCGATCACTTCGCGCAGGATTGCGCCACTCCCCATCAACTGCACCCGCGACCCCTGCCCTTCGGCGGCGCGGAACAGGTACATCCCCTTGACGATGTTTTCCGCCACCCCCTCCGGCATGGCGGGATGTTCGTAGTTCTCATTAAGCGTGGTGATATAGAAGAAGACGTCCTGTTGCTCGGTCACCATGCGCCGCAGCCCCTCGTGCACGATGACCGCGAGCTCGTAGGAGAAGGTCGGGTCGTAGGACACACAGTTCGGGATGACGGCCGAGAAGATGTGGCTGTGCCCGTCTTCGTGCTGCAGCCCCTCGCCGTTCAGCGTGGTGCGCCCCGAGGTGCCGCCGATCAGGAAGCCGCGCGAGCGCAGGTCGCCTGCCGCCCAGGCAAGGTCGCCGACGCGCTGGAAGCCGAACATGGAGTAGTAGATATAGAAGGGGATCACCGGCGTGTCGGAAACGCTGTAGGAAGACGCCGCCGCGATCCAGGAGGACATCGCCCCTGCCTCGTTGATGCCCTCCTGCAGGATCTGCCCGCTGCGATCCTCCTTGTAGAACATCAGCTGGTTCGCATCTTCCGGCCGGTAGAGCTGTCCGACCTGGCTGAAGATGCCGAACTGACGGAACATGCCTTCCATGCCGAACGTCCGGCTCTCGTCGGGCACGACCGGCACGATCCGGCGCCCGATGGTCTTGTCGCGCAGAAGCGTGTTCAGCACCCGCACGAACGCCATCGTGGTCGAGATCTGGCGCCCTTCGGTCGCCTTGAGCTGGGCGTCGAAGGCCGAGAGCGGAGGTGCGGTCAGCTCCTGCGATGACCGTCGCCGGCGGCTGGGCAGGAAGCCGCCGAGCGCGCGCCGGCGCTCCTGCAGGTAAGCGAATTCCTTGCTGCCCTCCTCGAACTTCAGGAACGGGATCTCCTGAAGCTGCGCGTCGGTCAGCGGCAGGTCGAACCGGTCGCGGAACTCCTTGAGGTGCGTCTCCCCCATCTTCTTCTGCTGATGGGTGATGTTCTGGCCTTCGCCGGCCTCGCCCATGCCGTAGCCCTTCACGGTCTTGGCGAGAATGACGGTCGGCTTGCCCCGTTGCTGCACGGCTTCGGCATAGGCGGCGTAGACCTTCTGCGGATCGTGGCCGCCGCGCGTCAGCGCCCAGACCTGGTCGTCGGACATGTCCGCGACCATGGCCCGAAGTTCGGGGTATTTGCCGAAGAAGTACTCGCGCACATAGGCGCCGTTCTTGGACTTGAAGTCCTGGTACTCGCCGTCGACGGCCTCTTCCATGCGCCTGAGCAGGATGCCGTCGGTGTCGCGCGCGATCAGCGGGTCCCAGCCGCTGCCCCAGATCACCTTGATGACGTTCCAGCCGGCGCCGCGGAAGATGCCTTCCAGTTCCTGGATGATCTTGCCGTTGCCGCGGACCGGTCCGTCCAGGCGCTGCAGGTTGCAGTTGATCACGAACACCAGGTTGTCGAGCCGCTCGCGGCCGCCAAGCGAAATGGCACCGAGGCTTTCCGGCTCGTCGGTCTCGCCGTCGCCGAGGAAGGCCCAGACCTTCCTGTTCTCGGTCTGCGCCAGCCCGCGCCCCTGCAGGTATTTCAGGAAGCGGGCCTGGTAGATGGCCATCAGCGGGCCGAGGCCCATGGAGACCGTCGGGAACTGCCAGAAATCGGGCATCAGCCAGGGATGCGGATAGGAACTCAGGCCCCGCCCGCCAACCTCCTGGCGGAAGTTCAGGAGCTGTTCCTCGGTCAGCCGGCCTTCGACGAAGGCACGGGCGTAGATGCCGGGCGAGGAGTGCCCCTGGATGTAGACCAGGTCGCCGCCATGCCCTTCGTGCGGGGCGTTCCAGAAATGCATGAAGCCGACATCGTACAGGGTCGCCGCCGACTGGAAGCTGGCGATATGGCCGGCAAGCTCCGAACTCTCCTTGTTCGCGCGAAGAACAAT
>Ga0170475_113108289_pt1 | contig 10845 bp, 2 predicted proteins | sample Soicark_Litter_5_FD_111474 | JGI IMG/M metagenome (GOLD analysis project Ga0170475, IMG submission 111474) | Avena fatua rhizosphere microbial communities from Hopland, California, USA. Combined Assembly of 48 SPs | reverse complement strand
TCCACGGACAAACACAACTCTCTGCCACGCGTCAAAGTCAATATAAGTCGTCCTTGTTCTCTGATACATCGTGTGAGACTTCTGTTCAACAGTTCAGTCTCACTTTAATTAAGGATCAGTGATCTTTAATTAAGAGACTGTTACAACTGGATTACAAGTAACTGCCATGTGAACAAGACTATCTCAGTACTGATCCAACAAGAAGATCAAGTATTTCATGACAGTTATTGTATGAGCTAAAGAGATATTTAATTAAGTGACTGTGGACTAAATTTAATCGCTCTAGGTTACAGGAAGTGCACTAAAAGTAATAAGAAAAAGAAGAAGACACTTAAACAAACAAGAAGGCAATTGTAAGAAGAAGAACAAGTAATGCCGTGGCATCATTTCAGTCTGTCTAAGGACAGACTGGCAGTTATACTACCTCTCCTAGTATTGCTGTCTGTCTCTCCAAGTCAATGTCAGCAGATGTGTAAGCAGACACAGGCAGGCAGAGAGTTCCTCGGGTCCCTCAGCGTCACAGCGAGTGGAAGGACTTGTATGAGGTGGTCCACAAAGACTCCACATGATCACACGTACACGGACAGCACTATGTTCCCTGATGGCACGGCGACTGCTGCTGGGAACAACTGTCGTAACCCGGACGACACGTGCCTTATGGTCCGTGGTGCTACACGACCGACCCGGCTATGAGATGGGAGCCTTGCAACGTCACGCTCTGCCCCTCCTCGACTGTCTTCTGTAAGACAACCCCAGGAGGTCGAGAGTTCAAAGGTCACCTCACCCTCACAGTCAGTGGTAAGGCTTGCCAGAGCTGGAACTCTCAGTTCCCTAACCCTCACTCGTACACCTCTGACTCGATGTTCTCTGATGGCTCAGTGGCCATAGCTCATGATCGATGTCGTAACCCTGACTCGACGTTCGAGGGAGGACCTTGGTGTTACACTATGGACAAGACTGTGCGCTGGGAACTGTGTGATGTCAAGCCGTGTGGAATGACAGAACAAGGTTTCTGCAAGGTCACTCACATTGGCAGGAACTTTCAGAAGCCCCTCAGCATTACCAAGTCAGGGAGGACATGCCAGAGCTGGACCTCACAGAGTCCCCATGTGCACAAGTTCACTGTGGGCACCATGTTCGTGGACGGCAACGTGGCCTTGGCCATGAACTACTGCCGGAACCCTGGCCTCTCCATGCCTGACGGCCCCTGGTGCTACACGACCGACCCTAAGATGAGATGGGAGTATTGTGATGTCAACTTCTGTGCTGGTTCTCATGCCTTGTGTAAGATGACTGACGCAGGACGAGAATTCAGAGGCAACATCACGAAGACAAAGAGTGGCAAGGATTGCCAAAGATGGGACTCCCAGACTCCCAATGACCACGCCTATACGCTTGGCACCATGTACCCTGATGGAAGTGTTGCCACAGCTGGTAATCAATGTCGTAACCCTGACTCAGCCTTCACTGAAGGACCTTGGTGTTACACTTTGGACAACTTCATCAAATGGGAGACATGCACCGTTCCACATTGTCCAAGAGACAAGACAACGGTGTGCAAGGACACAGAGGCAGGACTAACGTTCAGAGGCAACATCACGATGACCAAGAGCGGCAAGACTTGCCAGGCCTGGGCCTCACAGACACCCAATCGACACAGGTACACCAATGACACCATGTACCCTGACGGCAGCGCAGCGGCAGCCGGTAATAATTGTCGTAACCCTGACCCGGACCACATAGACGGGCCCTGGTGCTACACTACAGACCCGTCCACTCCTTGGGAGCAGTGCAACATCACTATGTGTGGAAACGCAGCACCCAGCACTCTATGTAAGAGCACCCAGGCAGGCAGGGACTTCAACGGTAGTGTGTCCGTGACGAAGAGTGGCAAGACCTGTCAGAGCTGGTCACAACAGTTCCCTCAGAGACACGCCTTCACTTCTGATGACCTCTATCCAGACGGAAGTGTCATGGCTGCCGGAAATAAATGTCGTAACCCCGACAAGTCGTTCAATGAAGGCCCTTGGTGCTTCACGACGGACCCAAACACACCTTGGGAACTATGCGACATTCAATCTTGTGGAAAACTGACTGGAACGTTCTGCAGAGAGACAGTGACTGGACGAGATTTCTTGGGAGACCTCAGGGTGACGAAGAGTGGAAAACATTGCCAGAGCTGGAGCAAGCAGACTCCAGTGGCGCATAACTTCACCATGGACTACATGTTCCCTGATGGAACCGTGGCTGCGGCTGGTAGCAAGTGTCGTAACCCTGACCCTGCCTTCAAGGGCGGACCATGGTGCTTCACCACAGACAATCAGACAAGATGGGAGACATGCGAAGTGCCAATGTGTGAAAAGGCAGTGCCAGTGTTTTGTAAGAAGACACCAGAAGGTCGTGAGTTCTCAGGTCACCTGACCATCACTAAGAGTGGCAAGCCTTGTCAGAGCTGGGCAGCTCAGACACCCAACGTTCACTCGTACAGAATGGACTCCATGTTCCCTGATGGCAGTGTGGCAGCCGCAGACAACAGATGTCGTAACCCTGACTCGTCATTCAGTGAGGGACCTTGGTGCTACACTAATGACACGAGAGGATGGGAGGTCTGTGATGTGCCTATGTGTCCAGATGCCAGTGACTCCGGGTGCAAGCTCACAGATGCAGGCCTGGAGTTCATGGGAGATCTCAGGGAGACGATTGGTGGAAGAATCTGTCAGAGTTGGAGCTCTCAGAAACCAAATGCACACAACTACACTGCAGACAAACTGTTCCCAGATGGAAGCGTTATCAAGGCTGGAAACAAATGTCGTAACCCTGACCCCACACACACTGATGGACCTTGGTGCTATACTAATGATCCTAACATCAGATGGGAACAGTGTGATGTGCCTAAATGTGCCAAGACAGGCCCATCATTCTGTAAGTCGACAATGGCCGGTCGTGAGTTCAAAGGTCACCTGACCGTCACTAAGAATGGCAGGCAGTGTCAGAGCTGGGCTGCCCAGTCACCTAATCGTCACTCATTCCTCGCAGACAACCTCTACGCAGACGGGAGTCGGAGCCTGGCCGACAATCGATGTCGTAACCCTGACCCTAACTATGGCACGGGACCTTGGTGCTACACGCTGGACCCTCTTGTACCCTGGGAAGACTGCGATGTGCCGATGTGTGAAAATATGACGAAGCCGATCTGTAAAGAGACTTCGACAGGACGAGACTTCAAGGGAGATCTTCGTGTGACTAAGAATGGTAAAACTTGTCAGAGGTGGGACACACAAAACCCTGTCAACCACACGTTCACCTCAGACTTCATGTTCCCTGACACCACAGTGACAGAAGCACAGAACATGTGTCGTAACCCTGACCCTTCCTACACTGGCGGACCTTGGTGCTTCACCACGGACCCTAACGTCAAGTGGGAGCCGTGTGATGTGCCTATGTGTGAAAAAGCAGGTCCAGCCTTCTGTAAGGACACTGCAGCTGGAAGAGAATTCATGGGTCACGTGACAGTCACTAAGAGTGGAAAGCCTTGTCAGAGCTGGAACTCCCAGACACCTAACAGACACCCATTCAACGTGGACAGTCTCTTTCCAGATGGGAGCGTGGAGATAGCTGGAGATCGTTGTCGTAATCCAGACAAGAGTTTTAACTTAGGTCCTTGGTGTTACACAAATGAGACTAACTCCTGGGAAGTATGCGACATTCCTCTCTGTCCAAAACAAACTCAATCATTCTGTAAACAAAGCCAGGTTGGCATGGACTTCATGGGAGACCTGAGAGAGACGAAGATTGGAAGAATCTGTCAGAGCTGGAGTCTTCAGTCTCCTAATGCCCACAACTACACTGATGGCAAGTTGTATCCAGACGGAAGTGCTGCCAAGGCTGGCAATCGTTGTCGTAACCCTGACCCGACCCACACTGACGGACCTTGGTGCTATACCAATGACCCACTGGTCAGATGGGAACAGTGTGATGTGCCACTATGTCCAACGAGTGGTCCAGCATTCTGTAAAGAAACAAAGGAAGGTCGAGAGTTCAAAGGTCAGCTGACAGTCACTAAGAGTGGCAAGCCATGTCAGAGCTGGGCCAGTCAGTCACCCAACAATCACTCGTACACGGAGGACAAACTCTTCCCTGATGCCAGTGTAGCCATAGCGGACAACAGATGTCGTAACCCTGACTCGTCCTATGCTGGAGGACCCTGGTGCTACACCCTCGACACTTCTGTCAGATGGGAGGACTGCGACGTGCCTATGTGCAGCAATCAGACGATCTGCAAGGCGACCCAGACTGGTCGTGACTTCACTGGTGACCTTAAGGTGTCCAAGAGTGGCAAGGCATGTCAGAGCTGGGCATCCCAAGTCCCCACACCTCACAACTTCACCTCAGACTTCATGTTCCCTGATGGAAGCGTTGCCGGGGCAGGAAGTAACTGTCGTAACCCTGACCCTCAGTTCACCCTGGGACCCTGGTGCTTCACCACTGACCCGAACACACCTTGGGAACAGTGTGATGTGCCTCTGTGCTCACAGCTGACAGCCTCGTTCTGCAAGCAGACGGATGCAGGTCGAGAGTTTAAAGGTCACCTGACGGTCACTAAGAGTGGTAAGCAGTGTCAGAGCTGGGGAGAGCAGACTCCTAACAGTCACGAGTACACCTCGGGGACCCTCTTCCCTGACGGTAGCGCTCAGGTGGCGGGTAATCGTTGTCGTAACCCTGACGACTCGTTCAACGAGGGACCCTGGTGCTACACCACGGACAATACCGTGCGCTGGGAGACATGCGATGTGCCTCTCTGCTCAACGAAGACTCCATTCTGTAAGTCTACTGTTTCTGGGGTCGAGTTCATGGGTAACCTGAGGGAGACCAAAGCTGGAAGGATCTGTCAAAGTTGGGGCTCACAGACACCAAACAAACACAACTACACAGAAGACAGAATGTTCCCAGATGGCAGCGCCATCCTTGCTGGCAATCGTTGCCGTAATCCAGACACCGTGAGACCAGACGGACCATGGTGCTACACCACGGACCCAAGGGTCCCCTGGGAGTATTGTGACATTCCTATTTGTCCAGATGCTCCGCCTTCCTTCTGCAAACACACCCCCGCTGGGCGTGACTTCAAAGGTCACCTGACCAAGACAAAGAATGGATTTGACTGTCAAAGCTGGAACTCTCAGACACCAAATGAACACTCGTACACAGATGGAAGTCTCTTCGCAGACGGAAAAGTTTCAGTAGCTGATAATCGTTGTCGTAACCCTGACCCGTCCTTCAATGACGGACCTTGGTGTTACACGACGGACAACAAGACAAGATGGGATGTCTGTGATGTACCTATGTGTCCAGAGGACATCAAGAACTTTTGCAAGGAGACCCCAACAGGTCGTGACTTCACAGGTAACCTAAGGATCAGTAAGAGTGGCAAGACCTGTCAGAGCTGGATGTCTCAGACCCCCTATGCACACAACTTCACCTCAGACTTCATGTTCCCAGACGGATCTGTTACCTCAGCTGAGAACAAGTGTCGTAATCCAGATTCTAACTTCCAGGGAGGACCTTGGTGCTTCACCACCGACCCAGACGTCAAGTGGGAAGTCTGTGATGTGCCGCTTTGCGTCAAGAGTGGTCCATCCTTCTGTAAGCAGACCATGGCAGGCAGAGAGTTCAGAGGTCACTTGACCGTTACCAAGACTGGCAAGCAATGTCAGAGCTGGGCTGTCCAGACACCAAACAGTCACTCCTACCTATCAGACAACCTCTTTCCAGATGGAAGTGCCAGGATGGCTGGTAATCAGTGCCGTAATCCTGACTCCACCTTTAATGATGGACCTTGGTGCTACACAACAGAGCCGGGTGTTTGGGAGCTCTGTGATGTGCCCATGTGCTCAGGTGACCCACAAAGCCTATGCAAAAAAACGGATGTCGGCACGGAGTTCGCGGGAGACTTAAGAGAAACAAAAAGTGGAAAGATCTGTCAGAGTTGGGCCTCGCAGTCACCAAATCCTCATCAGTACACCAACAACAGTTTGTACCCAGATGGAAGTGCGGCTTTGGCTGGTAATCGTTGTCGTAACCCTGACCCCACTCATCTCGATGGACCCTGGTGCTACACCATGGATCCTAATGTAAGATGGGAGCAGTGCAATGTGCCACTCTGTCCCAAGATAGGTCCATCGTTCTGTAAGACGTCAAGAGCAGGCCGAGACTTCACAGGTCACCTAACCATGACGAAGAGTGGCAAGCCTTGTCAGAGCTGGGGAGTCCAGTCACCAAACCCTCACTCGTTCACCTCTAACAATCTCTACCCTGACGGCAGTGCACAAGCTGCAGCCAACAGGTGTCGTAACCCTGACCCATCCTACACCGGAGGACCTTGGTGCTACACGTTGGACAGGATGATGAGATGGGAAGAGTGTGATGTGCCTATGTGTCAGATTCCAACAGTTTGTAAAGAGACTCCAAGTGGAAGAGAATTCAAAGGTGACATAAGAATGACGAAGAGTGGTAAGACTTGTCAGAGCTGGAACTCTCAGAAACCCAATGAACACAACTTCACCGCAGACTTCATGTTTCCAGATGGAAGCGTCCAGCTGGCAGACAATCAATGTCGTAACCCCGACCCAATGTTCAATGAAGGACCTTGGTGCTTTACCACTGATTCTCTTGTGAAGAGGGAAACATGCAATGTGCCATTGTGTGAAAGTGACATTCCACTGTTCTGTAAAGAGACGGATGCAGGTCGTGAGTTTAATGGTCATCTCTCAACCACAAAGAGTGGCAAGCAGTGCCAGAGCTGGGATTCCCAGTCCCCCAACAGACACAGGTTCACCGCTGACAACTTGTTCCCGGACAGCACCGTGGCCATGGCAGGTGATCGTTGTCGTAACCCTGACTCCGCGTTCAACGATGGACCTTGGTGTTACACGACGGATTCTGTGATCAAGTGGGAAGTGTGTGATGTGCCTCCGTGTCCAAAAGGTCCGCAGAACTTCTGTAAGCAGACCGAGGTTGGCTTGGAGTTTAAAGGCAACCTGAAGGAGACCAAGAGTGGTAAGATCTGTCAGAGCTGGAGCTCCCAAACACCCAACGCTCACAACTACACGAATGACAAGCTGTTTTCTGACGGAAGTGTGTTGGTAGCTGGTAATCGTTGTCGTAACCCTGATCCCACTCACACTGACGGACCTTGGTGTTACACTATGGATCCCTCTGTCAGATGGGAACTGTGCAATGTACCACTCTGTCCAAAACCCTCAGCATCATTCTGTAAACAAACTCAAGCCGGGAAAGAGTTCACGGGTCATCTGACAGTGACTAAGAGTGGCAAGCCTTGTCAGAGCTGGGCAGAACAGTCACCCCGCAGTCATAAGTACACTGACGACAGGCTCTACCCTGATGGAAGCGCTGAGCTAGCTGACAACAGATGTCGTAACCCTGACCCAACGTTTAATGGAGGACCTTGGTGCTACACTCTGGATCCAAACACAGAGTGGGAGATCTGTGATGTGCCGCTATGTCCAAAGAAGAATCAGACGGCTTGCAAGGAGACTCCAACAGGGCGAGATTTTAAGGGCGACGTCAGAGTAACAATCAACGGCAAGATTTGTCAAAACTGGACGGCTCAGAACCCTGTTCCACATAACTTCACCTCAGACTTCATGTTCCCTGACGCCACCGTGGCAGACGCTCAGAACATGTGTCGTAACCCTGACCCACAATATTCTGGAGGACCCTGGTGCTTCACCATGGATCCAAACACTAGATGGGAGCCCTGTGACATACCTTCTTGTGATACAAACACGGCCATGCCAGACTTTTGTAAACAAACCCAGGCTGGCAGAGAGTTCATGGGACATCTCACTGTCACTAAGAGTGGCAAGACTTGTCAGAGCTGGGACTCACAAAGTCCTCAGCCTCACAGGTTCACACAGAACTCAAGTTACCCGGATGGAAGCACCAAGCTTGCCTCTAATAGATGCCGTAATCCTGATCCATCGTTTAATGGAGGACCTTGGTGTTACACTACTGATCCAGCAGTGCCTTGGGAGGAATGCGACGTCCCCATGTGTCCAAGTGACAGTATAACTTTGTGTAAGACAACTGAGGCTGGTCTTGATTTCAACGGAGACTTAAGGGAGACAAAGAGTGGAAAGATCTGTCAAAGCTGGAACTCTCAGATACCTAACAAGCATAATTTCACCCAAGACAAACTCTTCCCAGATGGAAGTGTCCAGATTGCTGGCAATCGTTGTCGTAACCCTGACCCCACGCACACAGACGGACCCTGGTGTTACACCATGGACCCTAACACCAGATGGGAACAGTGCAATGTGCCAAAGTGTCCTGAGAAAGACCCGACGTTCTGCAAGGTCACGCAGGCCGGCAGAGCCTTCGTGGGTCACCTGACATTCACGAAGAGCGGCAAGCCATGTCAGAGCTGGGCAGAGCAGAACCCACAGAAACATCAGTACACGGACGACTCTTTGTTCCCTGACGGCAGTGCAGCGGCAGCAGCCAACAGATGTCGTAACCCTGACTCGTCGTACAATGAAGGACCTTGGTGCTACACCACTGATCCTAAAGTGCCTTGGGAACAGTGCGATGTTCAGATGTGTCCAAAGATCACTGACGTCTTCTGTAAGATGTCCACAGCTGGCAGAGAGTTCAGAGGCAACCTTACACAAACAAAGAGCGGCAGATCTTGTCAAAGCTGGAGCTCTCAGTCACCACACAAACATAACTTCAATTCCTCCTCAATGTTCCCAGATGGAAGCGCTGGTGCTGCTGGAATGGGATGTCGTAACCCTGACCCACTTATCAATGATGGACCCTGGTGCTTCACCAAAGATCCTCTTGTCAGATGGGAGTACTGTGAAGTGCCTTTGTGCGAGAACGGCGCTCCTACTTTCTGTAAGCAGACCAAAGCAGGTCGAGAGTTCAGAGGTCACCTGACAGTCACTAAGAGTGGCAAACCTTGTCAGAGCTGGGCCACACAGTCACCTAATCGTCACTCATACACGGCCAACTCTTTGTTCCCTGATGGCAGCGCTGCCGTGGCAGACAGATGTCGTAACCCTGACACGTCCTTCAATGATGGACCTTGGTGCTATACGATGGATACGACCACTCCTTGGGAAGTCTGTGATGTGCCTATGTGTCCAGCCGAGACAAAGGACTATTGTAAGATCACCCCAGCAGGCAGAGAGTTCATGGGTAACGTTAGAAGGACCAAGAGTGGTAAGACCTGTCAGAGATGGGCCTCCCAGTTCCCTTTCGCTCATGACTTCACCAAGGACATTATGTTCCCAGACGGAAGTATAGACGTGGCGGACAATCAATGCCGTAACCCTGACTCTAACAACAATGATGGACCTTGGTGCTTCACCACTGACCCAAGGACAAGGATGGAACAGTGTGATGTGCCTACATGTCCAAAAGCCATAGGCCCGTGCAAGGACACGGTGGCAGGCAGAGAGTTCCTGGGCGATGTGAATGTGACTAAGAGTGGCCGGCCATGTCAGAGCTGGGCGGTGCAGATCCCTAACAGACACTCATACACGGCATTCCCTGACGGCAGTGCAACCATAGCAGCTAACCGTTGTCGTAACCCGGACAAGTCTTACAACGAGGGACCCTGGTGTTACACCACGGACCCTAAGGTCCCCTGGGAGGCTTGCGCCATTCCACTGTGTCCAAAATCAAGTTCATTCTGCAAGACGTCACGTGCTGGGCGGGACTTCAAGGGTCACCTGACCGTGACCGTGAGTGGTCTTCAATGTCAAAGCTGGAACTCCCAGTCACCCAACGTGCACGGCTTCACCCAGGACGCCATGTTCCCTGACGGCAGTGTTGCCACGGCTGACAATCGTTGTCGTAACCCTGACCCAAAGTTTGAAGACGGACCTTGGTGTTACACGACGGATCCCAACAAAAGATGGGAGCTCTGTTATGTGCCTGCCTGCCCAGATGTCGACCTAGGCGCCCCAAAGTGCAGGAACACCCAGGCCGGTCACGAGTTCTTGGGTGATGTGACGGTGACTAAGAGTGGCTACGAGTGCCAGAGGTGGGACTCCCAGACCCCCTGGAAACACACGTACACGGACGACAGCCTCTACTCTGACGTAACTGTAAAGGCTGCGGGTAACAGATGTCGTAACCCTGACCCCGGTTACAGAGTTGGACCCTTCTGCTACACTTTGAATCCTAATGTGGAGTGGGAGCTGTGCGACATTCCATTCTGTACAAACATAGAATCATTCTGTAAGACGTCAGAAGGTGGCTGGGAGTTCACAGGTCATCTCACCAACACAGTCAGTGGAAGGACTTGTCAGAACTGGAACGCCCAGTCTCCCCAGCAGCACGAGTACACCCGTGATGACCAGTTCCCAGACGGATCTGTTGCCATAGCGTCCAATCGTTGCCGTAACCCAGACAAGACGTTCACTCAGGGACCTTGGTGTTACACACAGGACCCATTGGTGCGCTGGCAACTCTGTGACGTGCCAAGATGTTAAACCAATTGTTGTGTGGGTCCAGTGTAGTATAACAATACACTGAGAGGAAGACTTAACACAAGTTTAACAAGCAGCATGTACCACTGCATGTACCACTGCATCTACCACTGCATGTATCACTGATTGAATCTCTGCATGTATCTCTGCATGTATCTGCATGTATCTGCATGTATCTCTGTATTTATCATTGGATGTTTCAGATACATTTTTGAGTCCTTAAGGAAATCCAGCTTAAATTTCACTTAGAAACTTTGACTTTTATTATTTTGGTGTAACAGGGTAATCAAATGTTTATAATTTAGTGTAATTATTAAAGATCTTATTGCTA
>Ga0170475_104264789_pt1 | contig 10847 bp, 6 predicted proteins | sample Soicark_Litter_5_FD_111474 | JGI IMG/M metagenome (GOLD analysis project Ga0170475, IMG submission 111474) | Avena fatua rhizosphere microbial communities from Hopland, California, USA. Combined Assembly of 48 SPs | reverse complement strand
TCATCGTCCTCACGACCTACGACACCGACGACGAGATCTCGCGCGCCCTGAAGGCCGGAGCCAAGGCGTATGCGCTGAAGGACATTGCTGCCGAGGATCTCGTGGCCTGCATCCGCGACGTGCTCGCGGGCAAGACCTACATCGCTCCGGCGGCAGCCGCCAAGCTCGCTGAAGGCGTCACGCGCGTACAGCTCACGCCGCGCGAGATGGCGGCGCTGCGGCTGATGGCCGACGGCAAGGCGAACAAGGAGATTGCCGGCGAGCTCGGGATCAGCGATCGCACGGTGAAAACCCACCTCGGCCACCTGTTCGAGAAGCTGGGCGTGACCAGCCGCACGGAAGCGATCAAGGTGGCGACGCGGCGGGGTCTCGTGCGCCTCGAATAGAGTGTGGCGTCGGGTCTGTGGACCGGATCTCGCTTCGGGAGGTTCGCCCTCGCGTACCGAAACGCGCTCGACGCGGTCGCCGGCCTCGACATGCTCGTCTGGGCGGGCCCGGCCGGCCCGATCGACCCAGTACTCTGAGCTCGGCTGAGGAAGTTTCGGCCTGATTTGCGTCAATCTTCTTGGCGTTGCACGCGGTCGGCGGGATAATTTCCAGGTCCGAGTACAAAATTCATGCTTTGCGTTCGGTGCCACCGGCCGCTTTCAGACGACGGTAGTCCGTGCCCGTGTAATGCCGAAGGGACCGGTCTGCCTGGCGGCCTCGAGATCGGCGCCCTCGACATCGGCACGATTGCCCAGGTCGGCGATGCGACGCTCCTCGGCCAGGCAACCATCCTTGGGGATTTCGGCCTCTTCACGATGGCGCCGCGCGGAGCGGGGACCGCCACGCTGGCGACGGTGGAGCTGGAGACGCAGTTCGCCCCGGCCAACAACGTGTCGGTCGCCGATTGCACCACTGTCACCGCAGGCGAGTCGTGCGCCGACTTTTCACCTGAAGACCAGGGGCCGCTCAAGGTAGGGCAGGCGTTCGGCAGCCGTTACAGGATCATCCGGTTGCTCGGCATCGGCGGTATGGGTGTCGTCTACCAGGCGTGGGACGAAGAGCTCAGCGTGGCCGTGGCGCTGAAGATGATTCGGGTATCCGACGTACCGCTCAGCCGCTCGACCGAGCTCGAACGGCAGTTCAAGCACGAACTGCTCCTTGCCCGCCAGGTCACGCACAAGAACGTCGTGCGCATTCACGACCTCGGCGAGATGGACGGCATCAAGTACATCACGATGCCGTACATCAAGGGCAAGGACCTGTCCGACGTCCTGCGCAAACAAGGGAAGCCGCCGATCGGCCGGACGATGCGGCTGGCGCGGCAGATTGCCGATGGTCTTGCCGCCGCGCACGAGGCAGGCATCGTTCACCGCGACCTGAAACCGGCCAACATCATGGTCAGCGGCGAGGGCGACTCGGTCCAGGCGCTCATCATGGACTTCGGCATCTCGGCGCCGGCCAGCCATGTGGGCAGTGGCGAGATCACCGGAACGCTCGAATACATGGCGCCCGAGCAGGGCACGGGGAGTGCCGTGGACGCCCGCGCGGACGTATATGCGTACGGCCTGATCGTGTACGAGATGCTCTGCGGCCTTCGCCAGCCGGCAGGCAGCACCATCCAGGAACGTATCACTGCCATGCGGCGCCGGAGCGCCGAAGGCGTTGCCGCAGTGAAAGCCCTGAATGCGAGCGTTCCGCAGCCGCTCGCCGACCTCGTCACCCGGTGCCTCAACAACGATCCCGCGCTGCGGTACCAGAACGGCGCGGAGGTCGCCGCCGCGCTCGCGCTGCTCGACGACGCCGGCGAAGTGAAGCCGATCCCGCCACGATTCGGCAGACGCCTGATTGCCGCGAGCGTCGTCACGGTGCTCGGCCTCGTGGGCGGCACCTGGTGGCTCACGCGGACGCCGCCTCCGCCGCCGACGCATCCGCCGATGACGGTCCTCGTCGCCGACGTGCAGAATCGCACGGGAGACGCGGCGTTCGATCGCGGCATCGAGTCGATGGTGAAGATGTCGCTCGAGGGTGCGAGCTTCGTCACCGCGTTCGACCGGACGCAGTTCAGAACGCTTGGCGTGGCGCCGCCGGCGATGCTCGACGAGCCGACCGCGCGGGAGGTGGCGATCAAGCAGGGGCTCGGGGCCGTCGTGTCCGGAACCCTGGAGCGCATGGGCACCGGATATTCGCTGACGATGAAGGCCTCCCAGGCCGTCACGGGCAACGTCCTCGGCAGCGTGGAAGCACGGGCATCGTCGAAAGAGGGTGTGCTCGAGGCGGCCACGAAGGTCGGTACGTCGTTGCGAAGAGTCCTGGGCGACTCGAGCGAGGACACGAACCAGCGGTTTGCGATGGAAACCTTGTCGGCCACGTCCCTCGATGTCGTCGGTGAGTACGTGACGGCGATGGAGGCGGTGTCGAACAGCCGCTTCGATGATGCGCGTGCTCGCTTCTCGAGGGCCGTGCAGTTGGATCCGAACTTCGGCCTGGCGTATGCGGGCATGGCGATGATGTCGTGGAACCTCCGCCAGCAATCGGACGCGGAGAAGTTCGTCAAGGAGGCGGTCAGCCACGTCGACAAGATGACCGACCGCGAGCGCTACCGGACGCGCGGCTTGTTCTACATGATCACGGGCGACGACCAGGCTTGCGTGAAGGAGTACACCGATCTGCTGACGCAGTATGCGGCAGACGCAACCGCGCATAACAACCTGGCACTCTGTGAGTCGCACCTCAGGAACTGGACGCGGGTGATCGAGGAGATGAAGCGCGTGGTGGAGATCCTGCCGAAACGCGCGCTCTACAGGGTGAACCTCGGGCTGTTTGCGGTCTACGGAGGCGACTTCGCGGCGGCGTCACGTGAAGCGGCTGTGGCTCGCGACCTTGGGAGTCCGCTCGGGTGGCTGCCGGCGGCGCTTTCGGCAACGGGGCAGCAGCAGATCACCGATGCGGTGAACTCGTACCAGGAACTCGGCAAGATTCCAGCAGGCGGCCCGTCGTACATGAAATCAGGTCTCGCCGACCTGGCCTCGTACCAAGGTCGTTTCAAGGAAGCGGCAAGGTTGTACGAAGATGGGGCCGAGGCCGACCTGAAGGCGGGCAATGCCGATCGTGCCGCAGCGAAACTGAATGGTCTCGCCTACGCCGAGCTCTCGAGGGGTGAGCTTCGGTCGGCTATCAAGGCGGCAGAGCAGGCGCTGGCGACCGGCTCCGGATCGAAGACCAAGTTTCTGGCAGCGCGCATTCTGATCGAGGCGGGTGAGCCCTCGAAGGTTCAGGCGGTGATCGACGCGCTCGGCTCCGAACTCCTGGCGGAGCCGCAGGCGTACGCGAAAATTCTCGAGGCGAACGCCGCACTCAAGCAGGGGAACGCGCGCCTCGCGGTGCAGCGCCTTACCGAGGCCAACACGATCCTGGACACGTGGATCGGCCGGTTCGATCTGGGCCGGGCGTACCTGCAGGCCGGTGCATTCACGCAGGCTGACTCGGAGTTCGATCGCTGCGTGAAGCGCAAGGGAGAGGCGCTGGCGCTGTTCCTCGACGAGGAGCCGACGTTCGGTTACTTCCCGCCGGTGCTCTACTACCAGGGCCGTGTGCGCGAGGGGCTCAAGAGTGCCACAGGCGCCACCGAGGCGTATCGCGCCTACGTGAAGATTCGCGAAGCCGCCGGCGAGGATCCGCTTCTCGCCGATGCGCGCGGTCGCTCGTCCAACTAGACGCGACGACCAGCGTCCATTACTTCACCGTCAGCGTAAACGCGTTCGAAATACCGCTCTGTTGCCCGTTGTAGAACGTGGCCACGACGAAATAGGTATACGTCGTATTGTTCTTCGCGGTCGAGTCGGTCGCCGTTGTCGTCGGCGCGAAAGGCGTCGCCACGACAACCCGCACCGGAAGGTTCGTCGGGGTGATGCGGGCACCCAGCACGCGGTAGACAGTGTAGAAGTTCACCGCTCCGACGTGCGTTGGCGCCCACGAGAGGTTCACGATGTTCTTGCCGTTGACAGCCTTCAACGAGTCAGGGGCGTTGCCGACGGCGGTTGCGGTATCGAGGTCCAGGTCACCGAGCGGGGCATCCGTGTCGTCGGGTGCGCCGCGATCGCCGGTTCCCACATCGCCGAACGCTTTGTCTCCGGTGCCGACGTCCCCGAAGGCAACATCTCCGAACGCGACATCCCCGAAGGCGGTATTCCCGAAACCCACGTCGCCAAACGCTTTGTCCGCAGCTCCGACGTCGCCAAAGGCGAGATCAAGCGAGAGCGCGCCGCCGGTGCGTTCGCTCCCGGTATTACGACGGCCGCCGATCTGCCGCAAATCGACGCGCGTCCAGTCGTTCACGCTCTGCTTGAGAACCGGAAACTGGCCGTTCACCTTGATCCCGTTGAAGCTGATGTCCTGCGAATACGGCGCATCGGCGAGTGCCGAGGCTGGCGACGATCCATCGGCGTTCCAGTCGATCGGAGGGTTTACGGTTGTCCCGTCAACCCGCACCCACGGGATACCTTCCGTGATTGGGGATCCATTACAGTGCCTCGTCGCGGGAGTCGTTCCCAGGCCGCCTTTGCTGGGATTATCGATAAAGCTCGAGTCCTGTGACGCATACCACCGCGTCACGAACGGCAGCGTGTGCTGCGGGCTGAACGGTGCCAGCTCGCGGAGCCTATTCGGGTCCAGTGCCGGCACTTGAGCGTCGCGCGAATAGTCCAGTACGGCGGTGCCGGTCAGTGTAAGCAGCCCGCGAGCCTGGAACAGGTAGTTCATGATGCTGAAGTAGTTTGGTTTGCAGTTGAACTCGAGTGGCTCGCCACCATGCCGGAGCCCGAGGTTGTGTCCGAGTTCGTGCATGAACGTGGCGGCCGTCATGTAGTCGGTTCCATTGGCGCTCGCCACGTATGTGTCAGTGCCCAAGTAGTTGTGCCAGAGCCCAAGCGTCACCAGGATGTCGCCCCCGACAAGATCCGCAATACCGGATGTGTTCGCAGGCATGTTGGGCGCATTCAGTCGCGGCAGGCCAATCGCGTGAGCGAACAGCGCGTAGTGGAAGATGTCCTTCCGAGTGTGGTCGAATCGCCGCAGGCACGGCGGCTTCGTCGGGTCTCTCTCCGCAGCCACACACTGGCTTTCACTCATGTTGAGAGGCATGTCCCTGTAATACCGGTACGCACTCTTCCAGCCGAGGGTCCCGTCAAAGTCTGGAAAGTGGCAGGCCGGGCTGCCCGCTGCGCACACTTCCACTTCGGGGACAGCGTCTCCCCCTTTCGCGAGCGGGACGTTGGTCTTCCCCACATACGCCGGGATGACGAATGGATCGCCTTGATACAAGTCGGGCCCCACGTCGAAGTGGACCCGTATCCCGACCAGGTTGCCCCTGGAATCGTAGAACGGTGCGTTCGCGAACGCGTTGCCGAGCATATCGAGCGCCGCTCTCGAGGGCATGTGGTCGTGCGGCGGTACCTTGCCCTGTGCCGGGTTGAAGCTTTCCTTCTCGTTTTTCAGGTACCCGATTTCGATGAAGATGTCCTTGACGTCGGGATTGGCGTTCATCGCCGGCAGGTTCGGCAGCGGCTGTCCGTTCGGATCCGTCAACGTCGAAGATGTCTCCCAGATATCGAGCAGGCCATCACCGTCGGTGTCCCGAACTGGAATGCTGAAGACGACAGCACCCCAGGAGAGGCAGTCGAATGGCGTGAAGTTGAGGTGATCGACCGACGTGGTGACCGAGCCAGTAATGCTGGACGAAAGGGTTATCGAGACCGGCTTGCTGTCCCACGCCGGATCGCTCGCGGGGCCAAGTGCTCCCACGAACGGATTGGAGGCGCCAACGACGCTGCCGTTGAACAACAGCCGTTCCGAGAAGTTCGGCTGGCCGTCACCGACGATGTGAGTCAGCCTGGCCTCCCCCGGATCGGACTGATAAAAGCCCTTGATCGTGAGGTTCATCGCGTTGGTGCTCTGGTCCATCGTGTAGCCACCGTCGTAGAAGACGATGGCTTTCAGCGGAACATCGAGACCCTCCTTTCGATAGACCACGACCAGGGAGGCGCCCGCGGTCGACGGGACGGAATTTCCCGTGCCGCCATCCGGCACCATCACCTTATGAAGTGCCTTGACCTTGTACTTGTTCGTGTGCTCGTCCAGGGGAAGGAACCTGAGGACATCCGCCCGATACGCGAACATCTTGTGTGCACCGTCGGCACCCCGGGTCCCTCCACCGGAACTCCAGCACGGCGCCGTGCCGGCCGGGTTCAATTGGACCGCAAGGTTGCTGATGTCGCCGTCGTTGAACGTCGCTCCTGAAACGGCCTTGGTGCCGTTCTTCGCCAGGTCGACCGTCTCCCAGTAGAGAAATGCCGCCAGCACGTCGACGCCATCAGGAATGGAGGCGCCGGTCATGTCGATGTATCCGGTTGCGACGCCGTTGACGCCGGTGCCTCGTAACCCGATCCCGCCGACGACATAGTCGCCGGTGACGAAGTAGTTCTTGAAGAACTTCAGCGCATCAGCGGGCGGCGGAGGGGCGGGGGCCGCTCGTCCGACGGTTTGAAGCAGGAGAAAGAGGGCGGCGAGCGAGGCGAACGTCGTCTTCATAGAGAGGCCTCGAATCGGGAGTGGTGAACGGCCTACGGTTCGTCGACCCGAATAGTCCATCGCACCGCCATCGTGCGCTTCGGGTACACGATGCGCTCGTCGCACGTCTGATACGTGAACGCCCCGGAAACGCGAATCTCGGTGCCTGGCTTCACGTTCTTGTCGATGGTTACGATGTGATCGATCTTGAACTGGCGGCCGTAGAGAGGGACCCGCTTGTCGTTCCCCGGGTTCTTCTCGTAGTCAGGAATGTCGTAGGACGGCTTGCCGGCCGTGATCCCCTTCGGCCTCGTCAGGATCACCACAGCCGGGACGAAGTTCTTCGCGCCCGGTGCGAAGACGCGGACGCCGCGGTCGGGGCTCACCTCGAGGTGGAGGACGACGGTTCCGCCGGGGACCGCTTTCTCGGCTACGACGCTCGTCTCGGCGCTTATGCGATCGAACAGGCTCGACGCGGACGGCGGGCGTACCAACTGTCCGTGCGTCGTGGCTGTCGAAGTGACGATCAGGACGGTGAGGACGGCAGCGGCTGCTCTCATGACCTCACATTGGACGCGTGTGTCACCGCGACGGGCTGGCCGGCGGCGCGCCAAAGGGTGTGGTACCGGTGCCTGCGCCAGCGCCGGCGGTGTCGGAGTTTTCCGACGGCGTCGCAAGGACTGCCGCGGTGATACCAGCGGCACCAGCCGCGGCGAGCAGCAGCCAGGCCGCCGAGGGTTTCTTCTTGTCGCAGTCGATTTCAAGGCCCGTGAGCGCGGCGGCCGCGAATGGACCGGCGGTGCAGACGACCCTTCCCTGGGCATTCACGAGTTCCATCAGGTAGCTGGCAGGTGTCATGCCCGTGAACTCGAAGTTCGCCGAGCCGTCCAGCGGTACGGATGCCGCAATCTGGCCCGTGTCCACCTGCCGCGCGCGCACGACGTAGTTGCTGTACGGGCGTTTGGCTTCCTTTTTGGCAGTTCCAGTCACCGTCACCGTTTGACTGGCGGCCGCCAGCGACAGTGACGCTCCAAGTGTGAGCGACACGACGACCACGAGAACAACAGGTGCGCTGCGCATGGACTTCTCCCCTGACCGTACGAAAATCCTTAAGCTACCTCAACCACTCTACTTTCGAACAGGGGAAAAGGGAACCGACTCTAGTCCTAGGTCGAAAGTCCCATGCAATCCTGGCTACCGGCCAGCTCGCAGCGCGAGGGTTAAGCTCACGCAGGACTGGGTTTTGACCACGGATGGCGACGATCCTGACAAGGCTGAAGCCGTCTTCAGGTGACGAAGTGGAGAGCGAGTTGATATGTGGTACTCGCCTTGCTGCCTTGCGGTCCGACTTTCCCAGGAGGACAAATGGCTGAGCGCGCCCCGAACACGGAAGACGAGCAGATGGCCGATCTGAATGACGATGATGTCACAGCCGCCGAGGACCAGGACGAGGAACTCGAAGACGACGATGAGACGGAAGAGGATGACGAAGAGGAAGAGGACTGACCACAGTCACTGACCAGACCTGGAGTGCGGGCAAAGAGAGGCCCGCACTCTCTATTTCGCAATCGATCGCAGGTCCACTCCAGGGGCCGAACACAGCGCAGCCCACAGATCACCCACCTTGTCGAGGCGGCCGGGGACGCTTCGTATTGTGAAGTCTTCCCGGCGGATGTCCTCGTCGATCTCCTTCCAGGTAAGTGGCGTCGAGACGCCGGCATACTCGCTTGCTCGTGCGCTGTACGCCGATGCGAGCGTCTTGCCTTCGATGTTCTGCAGGTAATCAATGTATACGCGCGACCCGCGCGCTTTGACTGACCGCTCGACCGTGGCGGCCTTCGGATGCTTTTCCGCGACCAGCGTCGCCACGAGCTGGCAGAAGAGAAGGCCCGATTCGTACGGCGTGCCCGGCGCCAGCGGAATGTAGATGTGCATCCCGCTGGACCCGGAGGTCTTCGGCAGTGCAAACACGCCCAGTTCCTGGAGTTCGTCACGTATCCACCGGGCGACGTCGATGACCTTGCCAAACGGCTGGTCGTCGGGCGGATCGAGATCCAGTGCGACCTGGTCCGCGATGCCAGGCGTCTGTACGCGCGAGAACCAGGGATCTTGCGAGATGGCGGCAAGCTGCGATGTATAGAGGAGCGTTTTCAGGCCGCCGCCGATGAGCTGCGGCCGTGCGTCGGCCGACTGCACCGGCTCGACGCGCACACCCGCGGGCGCCTCGGCCGCGCGGTGCTGATAGAACGGTTTCTCGTGAACACCGTTCGGGTAGCGCTTCATCACGAGTGGGCGGTCGGCGAGCACGGGCAGGATCGCCGGTGCCACGTGTGCGTAATAGCGAAAGAGGTCGCCCTTGGTGAGCTTCGGCCCCGGCCAGAACACCTTGTGCAGATTGCTGACCGACAGTGTGTCGCCCCCGGGCAGCTGGAGTTGGCCGTCGCGTCGCGCCTTCTCGAAGTCGGCTAGCTGGTCGAGCAGCGACTGGATTTCGGTCCGGGTCGGTCCCGACGCGGTGGCCCGCTGCTTCCTGCTGCGGCGCCCGACGGCGGCCCACTCGGGTTTTGGGGCATCAATCAATCGCCTGGCGACCGAGCTGTGCAGCCGCGTACCGCTCTCGCGGACCACGTCGTGCGGACGCTTGTCGTCACGCAACCCCAGATAGACCGGGTGGCGCAGGCGGCGGTCGGCGGTCCATTCGGTGAACTTTATCTGTGCGACCAGGTCGGGGTGCACCCAGTGGGGGCGCTCGTTCGACTTCGGTTTCTCCGCGAACGGGCAGTCCTTCGTTTCGAGCGGCTTGAGCTTCGCCATCACGCGTGCGAGCTCCTTCTCATCGAAGCCGGTGCCGGTGTGGCCGACGTAGACGAGGCGATCGGCCTCGTAGACACCGAGCAGCAGCGCACCGAACCAGGCGCGTGTCTGGCGGGGCTCGGTCCAGCCGCCTATGACGAATTCCTGCTCTTGGATGATCTTCAGCTTGTACCAGTCGGGCGAGCGCTTTCCGGAGCGGTACTTGGACGAGGCGTTCTTCGCGATCAGCCCTTCCCACCCGCTCGCGAGTGCCCGCTCGTAGAGCGCGCGGCCGTCTCCAGCCGCCTGTTCGCTCAGGCGGAGCAGCGACGACTTCTTCCCCTTGAGGAGCGATTCGAGCGCCTCACGCCTCGCGGACAGTGGCTGCTCGCGCAGGTCGCGTTCGCCAATCCGCAGAACGTCGAACACCACGAATGCTGTCGCTCCCGTGGCACCGCGTTCGTCCTTCACGTGAATGCGTCCCTGCAGTTTCTGGAACCCGGCAGGATTTCCGCTGGAATCGAGCGCGACGATCTCGCCGTCGAGCACGACCGGCTCGCGCCGGCGCTTCGCCCAGGCAGCCAGCGCCGCAACGATTTCCGGGAATTGCGAGGTCTTCTCGTTCCCGAGTCTCGACCAGAGGTGTATCGAACGTCCCCCCGCGCCCACGTCGGCCACGGCGCGTATGCCGTCGTATTTCGGTTCGTAGAGCAGGGCCGCATCGACGAGCGGCGCCTCGGCCAGGGTCGCAAGCATGGGAGAGAAGGTGGACATACCTGCAATTGTGGTTATGCGGCTCGCCGTTTCCGGGCCTTTTTCGAGGCCGCAGCCTTTTTGGCGGGCTTCCTTCCAGTGGCCCGGCCGCGCGCCCCGGATTGTTCGAGGCTGCGCTTGAGCCGCTCCATCAGGTCGACGACTTCGGCCTGTCGTGGCTCCTCCGGAGCCTCGAGGGTGACCTCCTTGCCCTTCGTCTTTCCCTCGATGATCCGCATGAGGTTGGCGCGGTACTCGTCCGTGTACTTCGACGGGTCCCACTCGGACGCGAGGCTATTGACCAGGGCCTTGGCCATGTCGAGCTCGGGCTTCCGGATGTCCTTCGACGGCGGAAACGTGAGCTGCGACTCGTCGACCAGTTCGTCGGCAAATCGCATGACCGAGAGCACGATCGCGTCGTCGATGACTTCGACGGCCGCCAGGTGCTGGGTGTCACGAAGGATGAACTTTGCGACGCCGACCCGGCCCGACTCGCGGATGGCTTCCCTGAGGAGCGCGTAGGCGCGATCGCCGCCCGTGCCGGGCGTCAGGTAGTACGGGGTTTCGAAGAAGCGGTCGTCGACGTCCTGCGACCGCACGAAATCGATGATGTCGATGGTGCGGGTCTTCTCGACCGCAGCCGCGCGAAAATCCTCCTTCGTGAGGATGACGAAGCGGCCCTTGGCGTACTCAAAACCCTTGACCAGGTCTTCCCAGGCGACTGGGTGACCGTCGCGGATGCAGACGCG
>Ga0170475_100069663_pt1 | contig 10850 bp, 9 predicted proteins | sample Soicark_Litter_5_FD_111474 | JGI IMG/M metagenome (GOLD analysis project Ga0170475, IMG submission 111474) | Avena fatua rhizosphere microbial communities from Hopland, California, USA. Combined Assembly of 48 SPs | reverse complement strand
GGAATATCTGGAGATGGGGGCTCAGAAGGTGGCGGGGTTCGTGCGTGAGGGCGGCCTCTTCATCGACGTGAAGAGCGCGTTCTCGCAGGCGCAGATGGACCGCGGGATTCAGTACTGGAGCCTCTAGCGACGCTGCCTGCTCCCTGGGGCGCATCGGCATGACTTCGGGAGCCGGTGCAGCCCGGGGACCCGCGAGGGTCTTCTCGCGTGAGGTGGAGATAACTGCACCTTACGCTGCTGCTACATTGCTGTACTCGTGCTGCGCTCGCTCGATGATGATTTCTGAGTCAATCTCATTGGAGGGAGGAACGCTCTGAAAAAGGCCGTTTGGCCCCTAACGTTCCCCGCAGCTCAGCTTCGGGCGGAACCCCACGTCCAGCTTCTCGCAAGCATCCGGATAGAGCAGTGAGGCTTCTTCGCAGGCCATGAAGCCCGGCACGACGGCGGCGATACACTCCTCTGTCCGGGCAAGTTCGTCCGTGCCATTTTCGCCGACCTCGTCGCTGGCCCCGGCTCTCGCGAACGCGCAGCAACGTCGAAGGTCAGCGGTGGCGGTCACTGCGCACGTCCGGCACGCCACAATCGGATCGGCAATGAGCATCTGCCATCCGACGAAGGTGCGATGCTCGATGAATGCATGGTCGGCCACCTGGATCGCTCGCGCAAAGAACGCGCCGGTGTGGGGCTCCTCAGTGGCGGGAAGGGAGACGGTTGCGTAAGGAGCCACCAGGGTACCGTGAAAGCTCACGGAAATGTGGGGAGGGTCTGTTCCCTCGTATCCGAGAAGCATCGACGGCTGTGATGAAAGCTCGCGCATGGATCCGGCGATGCTGAGTCGTCGTCGGACCCAGACATGGAGGAAGCCAGTTGCATTGTCGATTTCGAGGGTGCCTCCCTCGGAGACCGCGATGGTCTCGAAGAAGTAGGTCCCCTTTGTGAGGCGGGCCGTTCCTCCTCGAGGAACAGTGAGCGAACGATAGGAGCCCGGAGCCAATGGGTGCGCGCGGCTCGTCGTGGGAGTGATGGCATCGGTCGGCAAATCGGCTGCCGGAGGTACGGTCACGTGCCAGCGGTACTCTTCGACGGCGGAGCTTCGGTCCGACACCAGAGCAACGCCGACGGGCGGTGGCGTTCCATCGAAAGGAACCGGTGTCTTGGCGTATTGGGTGATCATCACCCCTTCTTCAAGTCGTGCCGGCTCAGGCCCCGCGGCATAGAGTGCCCCGAGGCGGCTGCGGCGGCCAATGCTCACGCGGCATGTAGAGCTGATCCGGGCGAGGTCCTTGGTGTCATGATGCGGCGATGGTTCGGCGATGGTTACGTCGCGGCAGACCACGAGCGACTCTGTGGCCGCGAGGGCCAGCGTGTGTCGCAACACCCCTTGGGGAATGAAGATGGTGTAGTCACCCTCCCTATGGGCCGCCGGCGGGGCGAGGTCGAACGAGGCCGCATGGAAATGTCGCTCCTCCTTCGTCCACCATGGGCTCTCGATGTCCCTTCTATGACAGGAGGCGGAGCCGAACGCGAGAGCCCCGACCGCCGCCGCTAAGACAAGCCGACATTGCAGTCGGATAAACTCGCGCTTCCTCACATGCGTGATGGTCACCTCTCTCACGCTATTTCTTCCTCTCGAGGGTGATGCTACCCAATTGGAGGGGCTCGCCCGGTTTCGGAGTAACCAAAAGTCCAACGCGAGGGAATGTCTGCGTCGCGAGGACCCCGGGGACCTTTGAGGCACGAGCCATTAGTTCTTCGGCGCCTGGCAATCCGATGGTGATTCGCCCTTGCCGAGCCATGATGGCATCGAAGGTGAACCGCCCGTCCAGATCCGAGCGGGTCGAACGATGTCGCTCCTTGCTCGGCCACCCGGCCTCTGCTTTTGGCGAGCTTCCCTCGAGGCCGAACGTGATTTGCACGGGTTGTCCTGAAAGGGGAGCCCCGGCCTCGTCCGTCAGGCGCCCTGCAATTTGCGACCAGGCCGTCAAGTCCAAGGCGACTTCCGTCGCCTTGTTCGGGGCGAGCAGCACCGTCTGCGCGGCATAGCCCTCGTCAGCCCGCACAATCAAGGTGTACTCGCCGGGCAACAGCAATGTCTCCGCGAAATGCCCCTCGGGATCTTCGAGCTTGGCCGTCGTGTGTTGCGGTCCCTCGAGGATGACCTCAAAGCGCGTGACCGAGGCGCCACGCGCCCGGACTCGCCCTTCGAGAGAACACAACTTCTCGAGCGTGATTGCCACGTGTTCTGTCTTTTGAGGAGCCACCGTCACCGGTAAGGAACTCGCAGCCTCGGCTCCGATCAGGGACCGCGCCACCACACGGTGAATGCCGGGGCAAACACCGCTCAATTGGAAATGGCCTGTCGGTCCCGTGAAAGTTCCAGGTCGCGAGAGGCTTCCCGCCCTGGCGCTCTCAACGGCTTCTACCCACACATGGCTCGTCGGCGTCGCCGCCCCATCAGTCACCGTCCCCATGATCGTTCCGGAGCACGCTTGAACGGAGAGCTCGATGTTTCGAACGCCTTCCACTCCCGTGAGGTCTACGGTGGAAGGCGCAAACGGTCCACCCATGCGCGCTGGATCCGCCCACGCAAGGCGCCTGCCCTGAAAAGTGGCCACGACTTCGAACGGCCCTGCTTCGAGACAGCTCGCGCGAAAGGTCCCGTCGCCGGCGGTGTGCACCCGGCGCGTTTGAAGGTGTTGACCCTCGGCAACCTTGTCGGCCTCGCGTACACCGCTCTCCCAATCGCCTTCCGCGATGAAGCGCCAACCTGCCGCGCTGAGGACCGCGGAGCTGATCTCCAACTCTGCGTCGGTAACCGGATTGCCGTTCGAATCGCGGACCACGCCGGCGATCGCGGCCCGCGACTTCGCCCGGAGCTCCACGGAGCGAACATCCTGACCACGCACCTCGGCCCGGCCCTCATAGCAGGCGCCCCCCTGAGAGCGCTCATGGACTACAAAGATTCCGTCTGGCACCTCATCAAAGGCATACCGACCGCGCTCGTCCGCGACCGCGAACCAATGGGGGGACGCGAACCAATCCCTGGCCGGCGTGCCTCCCTCGACCGACTCCATGACCATTTCGCTGCCAGCCTCTTGGCTGCGCCCTTCCACTGTGAAAGTGCCTTTTGAAGGCATATCGGCTGGGATAAAGCCCGTTCCCATCCTTAGTGTCGCGCCCGCGATTTGTTGGCCAATGGGCAGAAATAGCCTTTGAGGCGCAGAGGCAGCGGTCTTTAACCTCGCAGTAAGTCTCACCGCCCCCGGTCGGAGGCCTCGCAAGATGAAGAGACCATTGGCCCCGGTGCGCGCGACCGTGCTTTTGCGAGGGGGGACGTTGCCGAGAGGGAGCTCCCCTTCAATGCCAATGGCCGCGCCAACGACGGGAACACCTCCCGAATCGACCACGCGGCCAAGCACAGTGGCCCCTTGAACCGTCCTCATCTTTACGATCAGGGAGTCCGCTTCTCCGGTAGTGATCGTAGTCGCGCATGCAGCGTGCGTCTCGTCGCGGCCTTCAATGACGTACGTGCCTGGTGGAAGGTCGAGAGAAAACCGGCCAGCTTCGTCGCTCGCGGCCGAGCTGACCGCGAGGCTTCCTCCAATGCCAAGACGACGCGCAGTTACCGTGGCGGCTCTGACGGGGCCCTCTTCGGACTCAATCTTTCCGAGCACATGCGTGCGCTCCGCAATGGGCTTAGCCGAGGTGCTCCCGCGGCACCCCGCGCTCAACATCGCGATCGCGAAGGCGCCTAGCACTAAGGGTCGGTGGTCAGTACAGAGCAACGGGATCAGATCTTGATTCATTGACCGACTTCCGCGACGATGTGAAAGCTCTCTGAGGGCCGACTTTCGCATGAAATCACCATCAACACGCTCTGCGCGTCTGCTAACACGCCGTCTGGTGAATCGACAAGTCCTTATTCCGCTGCCCCTCTTGTCGATTTCCGTTTGTTGCCATCTCGGGTTTGCCCGCTTCGGACGGCCCTATGCCGTCACAGCGACTTGGGAGCAGCATCTCGGAGGCGAGTACTTCAATATCGCCCGGGCAATGACCGACGGCAGGGGCTTCTCCGACCCCTTCGGGGAGTCGACTGGGCCGACCGCCTGGATGCCGCCGCTCTATCCGACCCTGCTGGCGCTACTGCTCACGATCCTTCGCTCTCGCATGTTGGTGAGCGTCGCGGTTCTCGGATTGACGCATGTCTCGCTAGCCGCGATCGGCTTTACTGTGTACACGATCTTACGTCGACGAGTCGCAAAGGTCCCACCCTCCGTGGTGGTGATCCTACTGGGTATCTGGGTCGCCGCCTTTAACTTTTGGTTCTTCCTAATTACTCAGGACATTTGGCTGGTGGCCTTGGCGGTCAATGCCACCCTTTTATTGGCGAACCGACATGTCGAGGGACGACCAACCAACCCAGTCGCTTGGATCCTGGCGGGCGGCGCGATGTCCCTCGTGAGCCCGGCTTTGTTGCTCCCGTTTTTCGTCCTCGTCGGCTATTTGGCGCTCCGCGACCATGAATGGCGACGTTGGGCAGGCATCCTGGCGGCCGTTGGTCTCCTGGGTCTTCCTTGGCTCGCGCGCAATGTCGTGACCTTTCACCAGTTCATTCCGGTGAAGGGAAACCTAGGCTACGACGCCTATTTGGTCAATGTCGTCGACGACGATGGCATCTACGACAACAGAACCCTTACGCACCACCCCTACACCAACAGCGTCACGCTCTTCGAGTACCAAAAACTCGGTGAGGCTGCCTTCTCGCACCACTATGGTGAGGTCTTTTCGGCTTATCTGAAACAACACCGCTCGAAGTTCCTTCAGAAGGTCTCGAACCGCGCGATTGCCGCGAGCGTCTACTATCGGCCGATCGTGGAGGACGAACGGGGACCGAAGCTGATCTTTACGCGGGTCATTTACGCGCTGCCGCTTGCAGCGTTCGTCATTCTCGCGCTTCTGTCAGAGCGTCACCGAAAGGTGACGGACGCCTGCACGGTCTTCTGCGCGGCCTACCTGACCCCGTACGTTTTCATTGCGTTATACGCGCGCTATTGGCTAGCCCTGACCCCGATGTTTTTGCTGGTGATAGGCCTCGCGCTCGACACCATCTGGCCGTCCCGCTGGTCGAAAGGCGAGCCAGTAGTACCTAGTGCGGTGGTGCCCGCGTCCTAGCCTCGTCGTTGCTCAAGGCCAATCCATTCTTTCCCGAGCGCCGAGCGCACCCGCCGATGACCGCGGCGACCTACGGAAGAGACGTACTGCCAGCGCTGCTGCGTGACGAGCGGTGGCAGTGGGGTGAAGAACTCATAAGGAAAGAGACGATCGATCACGAATCCGCAGCTGACTGCTGCCTGAGTCATGGCATCGCTCGTGTCTTCAGGGTCGCTGCGGCTTCCGACGATCCAGTCCGCTTCGCAGACATCCTCGCCGTGCTCGTACTTATAGCGATCGATAACCGACACGCTTGAGGACAGCGTTCTATCCATCACCACATACATCGACAAATCCCAGCCGTGTTCGAGGGCCACGCGGTCGCTGGGTCTCAGCTGCGGAAGCAAATGGCGCACGACCGGTCGCAAATCGCCCCAAGATCGATCTTGCCAATAGCATTGGCCGGCGCCCCAGATGGCGCCTGCGACGACGATCGGCAATGAGAACCGTCGGCTGGCTGTCCAGCGGCGCGCCATTCCGAATCCGACCAACGGATAGAGCGCCAGAAAGCCGAAGGCGCAATCCTTAACCAAACTCACATAGCGGTCGAGAACGACGTGCAGGATTGGCCAAGGCAAGCTGGCCCCGAAAAGAATCACCGCCAATCGGCGACGTTGCAGTTGCCAGAGCTCACTTACTGCCGCCAGGGCCAAAGCCAGCGGAAGGCTCAGCGCATACCCGACCTGGAAGATGAGTGTCGGGCGGTCGAAGATCGCCGGCTCATTGAGGGCTCGCGACCAGGCTACCTGTGGCACGACAAAGCCGTAGACCAGATACATATAGGTCGAGACGGCCAACGCCACACAAGTCACCACGATCGCCATTAAGCCTGCTGTTCGTCGAGGCCTCCCGTCGACCATGGACAGGGCGAGCATGGGTACGAGCGCTATGACGGTCGGATACTTCGCAATGATAGCCAAGGACGAAGCGACTCCGCACGCGACCGCCCAGCGGACCCTTCCGGTCTGCGACATCCGCACGGCGGCATAGGCAGCACCACAGACCATGAGAATGGCGACGGAATCGTAGACTGCGAAATGGCCTAGCGAGAAGAAGAGGCCGTTGATGGCCAGCCCACCAGTTGCCCACGAGGCCGTCCGCTCGTCAAAGAGTCTGCTGACGAAGCGATGGAATGTGATCAGCGTCAGCGTATAGAGCGCTGCGGTGAGAGCGCGCACGGCCAAAAGTCCCCCCAGGCCATAGGCGGCGCCCGCCAAGACAGGAAAAACATAAGCACTGCCGCCCAGCCAGGTGACGTCTGGGCCGAGTCGTCGCCATATCTGTAGCCCGATCGTTGCATTGACGGCCTCATCTAAAAAGGGGCCGTTCGTGGCAATCACGACGACCACGCATTGAAGGGCAAAGAATCCGAGAGGGATGAGCCATCTAGCCAGCAGGAGGCCGCGGCTAGGTGAGGCATCAGCGTCGACCGTGCTCGACATCGTAGCCGTCACGACAGGCGGGTTCGTAGCATCACCCACGCGGCGGATAGACCATCGCGCCAGCGAATCTTCTTACCCTGTTCCGTGGTGCGAGGTCGATACTCGATGGGCAGCTCGTAGATCTCGTGATTCTTCAGCCGCAGACGCGCCGGAATTTCAAAGTCGAGGTCGAATCCTGAGGAGTGCAGCGGAAGTGAGCGCAGCACTTCGGTTCGAACGAGCTTGTAGCAAGTCGCCACGTCGGTGATCGGTGCGCCGTAGAGGACAGTGAATAGGCGACTGAGAGCCACGCGCCCAAATTGAAACGCATTCCAATCCATGAGGTTCTGCCCTGCCAGGCGAGAGCCGAACACTGCGGCTGCACCACGTTCCTCCGCGAATCTGAGCAGTCGGACGATGTCGCGGGGGTCGTACTCCAGATCAGCGTCTTGGCAAATGACGTACTCGCTCTCGGCCATCGCCAATCCTGTTCGCACCGACGTACCCTTCTCCATATTTCGGGGCTGCAAGATCGTGACGAAACCGTCGCCGCGCAGCACCACTTGGCCCGGTACGACCGCCCCCCGCTCCCGCAATGAGATCGACGAAATCTCCTCCGAGCAGGCCGCGCGCAGAAGCTCACGCGTTCCATCGGTGGAGCAATTGTCCACGACGATGATGGCCAGGTCGATAGGCAGACTCTTTACCCGGGCGATGATCTCAAGAATCGTATTCCTCTCGTTGAAGCAAGGGATGATGACCGTCAGCTTCTTCAAGGGAGAACGGGCGAAGACCGTCAATGAGGGAGAAGCGAGTCTCATGTCAAGGGCGATCGGTGACCTTGCAAACATGCGATTCGCACGCGACGAAGGCCGGCGGACAAGGGCAATTTCGGGGCACCCGAATCAGCGCCTCGAGGGCGGTCTGATAACGACTCAGGGCCGCGCGGCTGATCGCGGCCGACTTGCAATTGGTACAGTTATCGGTCGCACCAAAGGCTGGCACGGAGACGCAATCAGAGGCATCACGACATTCCTGATTGAAGTCCGCAAGCGGGGGCGATGAGGTGCCGACGGAAGTATGCGCCGACTGCGCCGATGACATGCCACCATCCACGACCGCCTCCGAGGCCTGTGTCGCTTCACCGACCTTCATTCCGTTCGTGGCACCTCCGGTGGTCGCGCCGTGGCATCCCCCCCCGAGAGCGCCCAGCCCCAAGAACGGCAACGCGTAGTAGGCAGATCTCCATCGGCCCCCGTTCGATGGCATGGCTCCCCACTCAGAAGACGAGCGAACGACGACCATTTGGTTCCTTGTCCGTCCAGGAACGAACCCGCCCACCGCGCTCATTCGAGGCAAGCGCGGCCTGACCAGCCTCCGAACGTCCGTTCGCCCAGACCTTCCAAGGAGGTTTGCCACTGGACCATAGGTTCTCGAGGGTCTGGCGCTCTTGCAGCGTGTCCATGCACATCCAGAAGCCCGTATGGCAATAGACGCCGAGTTGTCCATCCGCCGTGAGCTTCCGAAGAGGCTCCCTCTCCCACACCGTCAGGTCATCAGCGACCAAATCTATCGCCTTCCGATTCACCACGAAATAGCCGGCATTGATCCAGTCGGCGGCCCGGGGCTTCTCCTCGAAGCGCATTGCACACCCATTGTCCATCGCGATTCGACCGAAGCGATCCGGGGCCTGAACCGCTGTCACAGTGGCCAGCCGGCCACCTTCGCGATGCGACCGAATGAGGTCGCCGACATCGACGTCGGCGACGCCGTCTGCGTATGTTAGGCAAAATTCCTCATCAGACCCGAGATACTCGGCGGCGCGCTTGATCCGCCCACCCGTCATCGTCTGAACGCCAGTCTCGACCAACGTCACCCGCCACGGTTCGGATTGCGTCTTGTGAATCGAGATGAGATCGCTTTGAAGATCGATGGTGAAGTCAGAACCGCGATGAAAGGCGTTGAGAAAGTATTCGCGAATCAGGTCGCCCTTGTGTCCCAAGCAAATAATGAAATCCGTCACGCCACAATGGGCGTAGATCTTCATTACGTGCCACAGGATCGGGAATCCGCCGATTTCTACTAGTGGTTTTGGCTTCGTCGCGGTTTCCTCCGCGAGCCGTGTTCCGAGTCCGCCTGCCAGAATCATTGCTTTCATCGGAGCCCCACCTCTCTACCTGCGTGAGCAACAAAAGCCTGCTTGATCACTCGACAAATAGTCAAACCACATCTCCGCTGGTCGCGAGAAACGAACGATACCAACTGACGGTTCGGCGAAGTGCATCGTCCAACGACAACGAGGGCTTCCAGCCAAGAACGGCATGGGCTTTCCGGGACGCTACGTACGCCTCGCGAACCTCGGCCACTGCCTTATTCTGGATCACCGGCTCGAGTGGACTGTCCATGATCCGCAGGATCTGTGCCACCAAGTCTCCGACAGAGAGTCTCAGTTCGTTCGAAAAATTGAAGGCTTCTCCTGAGAGACTACGTCGCGCTGCCAACTGCTCAGCCAGAGTGAGATAGCCCTCAACGGCGTCTTCGACATAAAGGTAGTCTCTTACGAATTTGCCGTCGGAACGAATGACAGGAGCGTTGCCGCGCAAGATCGAACGGATCGTTCCGGGGACGATGCGGTTGAAGTTCAGGTCGCCACCGCCGAACAGGTTTGCACAGCGGGTAGTGGCCAGTGGTACGCCGTAAGTTGCCGCATACGATGACGCCAACAGGTCGGCGCACGACTTGCTGACGTCGTAGGGGTTGACCCCCGCTAGAGACATCTTCTCATGGTAGGGGAGGTTCGGCTGATCGCCGTAAGCCTTGTCGCTCGAAGCGAAAATCACCTGCTTCACGTTTGGCGAGCGGCGGCACGCCTCGAGGACGCGCCACGTCCCGGCAATGTTCGTCTCGAATGTCTCCAAAGGGTTGCGGTTTGCAACGGAGACAATGGCCTGAGCGGCGAGATGGAAGACGGTGTCGATTTCGTATTCGCCCAGGAGGCGCTCCACCGCCTCGCGATCTCGTATGTCTCCTCGGACAATGGAAACCCGGTCCAGGGTCTTCGTCCGCAAGAGCTCTGATTGAGGAATCCAGTCACGAATGAGGCAAACGACGTTGGCACCGCGCCGAACGAGCTCGGCCGTGAGCCAGCTGCCCAAGAATCCGGTACTACCGGTCACCAGCGTTGGGCGATCGCGCCAGAAGCCCGATTCGCGTGGCGAGAGATCCGGTGCCTTACCATCCAACGAGCCACTTGCATGAGGCATGTTCGTCTCCGGGAGAGTCAGACTTGCGCCCAGTGTAAAAGGTCGCGTCAATGAGCGTCAACCCTTAGTGCTCGTCTTTCCTCAGGGCCCTCTTGATTCGTCAATCGACACCGCCTGTCGCTCAATGGAGTGCACTGACGTGGCGGTCAGGTTCCGATGGCTCGTGAGGCGAAAGAACTCTGCTGCAGGAGGTTCAATCACTCGAAGGTAGAACACGCGGAGGTCATGCAGACGTCACGCGGAGATCATGAAGACAAGGAAGATCGCGGGCGCGTCCACTGGACCGTTGACAGCCGTTTTTGGTGGAGATACCGTCGCGCGTCAGCTGACCCCTGCACTTCCATTGTCAGTGACCCTAGTGGAGCGGATCGATTGCTGGCCGGCGCTTTCCCATTAGAAAAGACATTGCCATCTCTTCCTGCTGTAGACCGCCGTGATCGATGTCGCACGTTCCCCCGGGGGGATCGACCACGACAGGCATTGGTCTGCGCGAAAGTTTGCAACCATGCCTGGTGCATCGCTGTTGACGTGTCATTGCAATGCTTGCTGCGACATCGTGCAAAGAATGCCCGTAAGAACTACTCATCAATGCGGCGCGGGAAGTTGCTCGGACCCGCCCTGAGAACGGGCTGTGCCGTTGGAAGTGCTCCTCAAATGTGGTGCGCACGCCTGTGCGAACCAGTACGTAGGACGGGCATTTGCCCACTGGACCAGTCACAAGGAGAAACAGTCACATGAGTCAAAACTGGTGGTCACTGAGAATGAGGAACACCTCGCTGCTATTGCTCGGTGGAGCGGCGGCTGGTACGTGGTTCGCTGGCGCGTGCGGCGCTCTGACGGATGACGACGACGCCAATACTGTCCGGGTTCAACAAGGACAGCTCGCGGCAGTAGAGGAGGACGAGACCATCGACTATGTCCCCGATGGCTACCTCCATGTCCCAGGCGGCGCTCT
>Ga0170475_126844340_pt1 | contig 10852 bp, 1 predicted proteins | sample Soicark_Litter_5_FD_111474 | JGI IMG/M metagenome (GOLD analysis project Ga0170475, IMG submission 111474) | Avena fatua rhizosphere microbial communities from Hopland, California, USA. Combined Assembly of 48 SPs | reverse complement strand
CTGTATTTAAGTTTAAACATACACGAACTGATTGAAAGAATTGGGTTCCTGCAGGACCAAAATCAACTAGCATAGTTGGATTAATATTAATACTTGACCCAGTACTTAAACGGAATCTTTCCAGAACTGTACTTGGAAGAATATCTGTGATAAACATATCAAAATCCCCAAAAGATGAAAGAGCTGGGATGGTAATACTAGCAATAATGGAAGATGAGGTAGTAATTATACTGCGTTGGACTCTGGTCTTATAGCGACATGAATGATTTGAAACTACACTTGTGGAAGAATAGGTTAAGGCAGTAGGATCAGGACATCCTCGTACTAGTAAATCAATGACAGCCCAATGTGAACAAGCTAAATCTTGATTTGATCCAGAATAAAACCGAGTTGCACAATAACTATTAATAGAGTTTAGACAACTAGGTTGAATTGCATAGTAATTGGTAGAATCATAGCCACATGATGGATTATTGCAAGGAGTTCCTGCTGCTGCACGATTGAAGGTAGAACAGACAAAGCCATAGCAGCAAGTACTTGGTTGACAAGTTCCACCACATAAAATATTTTGAGGATTATCTTTAAGTGTGCCTTGAGGGCAAGAAAAGCTTGCACAAGTTGTGTCTGGCACACATGAATTGCCTATGAGAACATGTCCGGAGGAACATTGATAACAATTTGTTGAGTTGCAGACAGCACATTGAGATGAACAATCAGAGCAGATCGTGTTTGTGTTAGCACCACAGGGAGTACTCACATATTTACCGGTTCCACATGTACTGCAAGCTCCACATGAAGTATCGGTAGAATTTGAACAAGGAGATGTGATATATTGTGATCCTCCACATGCAGTGCAAGCGCGACATTGTTGAGTAGAAACATCAAGATAACGACCAGAAATACATCCTGAACATCCTGCGAAACCGGCACCGGTACATGATGCACAATTGGTTAGACAAGATCCGCATGCAGTATTGGTAGAATTTGAACATGGAGATAACATATATTGTGTTCCACCACAAGCACTGCAAACACTGCATTGTTGATTGACACTATCAAGATAACGACCAGGAACACAAGCTGAACATCCTGCAAAACCGGAACCAATACATGATGCACAATTGGTCATACAGCCTCCACATGACCGATCAACCAAAGGTGTGCATGGAGATATTTGATATTGTGTAGAGCTACATACTGTACAGGCTCCACATACAGTATTAGTAGAGTTTGAACAAGAAGATATCAAATATTCCTGTGTGCCGCATGGAGAGCAAGCACTGCATTGCTGATTGACACTATCAAGATAACGACTAGGGACACATCCCGAACATCCTGCGAAACCGGTACCGATACATGATGCACAATTGGTTAGACAGCCTCCACATAATGTATCAGATAAGTTTGAACATGGAGATATTTGATAAGATGATGAACCACATACAGTGCAAACACTGCATTGTTGGTTAACAGCATCAAGAAAATGACCAGGATTGCATGCTAAACAACCCGAGAAAGTACTATCGGTACACATTGCACAATTGGCAAGACAGGCTCCACAAGAGATGTCACTTGAATTTGAACATGGCACTGCCTGATATTGTGCTGGGCCGCAGGTACTACATGAACGGCACTGCTGAGTTCCAATATCAAGGAAATGATTAGAAGTGCATGCTAAACATTCTGTAAAACTAGTACCATTACAGATTGCACAATTGGGAAGACAAGGGTTGCACTGCTGATTAACAGGATCCGGACCATAGCCTGTAAGACATGCCGTACAGTTTGCCAAAGATGGTCCAGTGCACGTCGCACAGTTAGTGACACAAGCTACACAAACCCCACTGATGGGGTTAAAATATCCTGTAGAGCATTGACAATCAAAATCAAGATAATGCCATTCTGTTCCAGCTATCTGCCATGGTACTAGATAAACTCTTTGTAATAGAGGTGCTATAACTGCACCTAAGTATCCATTTGATAAAGGGACAGGTAAGTTAAAAGAATATGCTACTATAGTACCGGTAGGACTAACATAATGAAAAGTAGTTGTTGTAGGAGCACGTGGAAGGAAATAAATCCTTCCTTGAGTAGCAACATAGATAGCATCATCATAGTGGGCAACTGAGATGGAACTTTGTCCATGTGCATATTGAACTACATTACCGTTAGAACCATCAATATAATGCCAATAGGTAGGAGGTGGGGTAAAAGGAGAGAAATACAGACGATTAAGAATAGGATGGAATGTTCCTCCGGCATAGGCTTGATTTGTTTGTGCTGGAAAACTATGAGTATAAGATTCAATTGTTCCATTATTAGCAAGGTTAATATAAAGCCAGGTATTTGTTAGACTTGTACTAAAAGGAGCTAGATAGATTCGATTTAATCCTGGTATCCAAGCACCCCATGTATAAGCATCAATAGGAAGAGAAGTAAAACTATTATTGTACCCAGTAATACTACCAGTACTACAGTCAACATAATGCCACTGTGGTTGAGGACCTTGTAGCCATGATAGAAAATATATGCGATGTAATGTAATAGAGTAGATCGCAGAGCTAAAAGCATTACTAGGATGGCTTCCTGTACCATGAGCATAGCTTACAACATTGCCAGTCCCGTTTATATAATGCCATGAAGATTGAGTGGCTTGACCAAATGGCGCAAAATAGCCACGATCTATTCCAGGACAATAGGCACCGCCAACGTAGGCACTAGCAACAACATTGGATTGTCCATGTACATATGGGATAACATCTCCAGTATTACCATCAATATAATACCAAGAAGTGGGAATTGGTAATGAATGCCAAGGAGCCATATAGATTCTATTAAGGGTAGGTATATATAATCCTTTAGCATAACCTCCAGCTGCACCATGAGTATACTTTCTCCATGATGGTGGATTGTTAGCAGTAGTACTTGGCTCTGGACAACTTTGACATGATGATCCTTCTAATGTATATCCAAGAGGACATGCAACTGTACAATTGGCAGCATTAAAAGGTGGATAGTATGGAACCGGACAATATTGGCATGGAGTATCAAGATTATTGCTACACGGATTAACTGCAGCTTTACCAGCCGGACAACTCGAACAAGGGCCGCATGTAGTATCCAAAGCACTTGTACATGGAACAGTTGCATATAACGAGGGACCACACATAGTGCAAGGACGGCATTGTTGAAGGCCAGTATCTCGGAAATTGCCAGGGGAACATGTACTACACTCTGCAAAGCTAGGGCCAGTACATGTCGCACAACCAGCAATACAAACCCCACATACAGTATCAGTTACATTTGTACAGGCCGTTACGACATAGTTTGCACATGTCGAACAAACACTGCATCGTTGATTAGCAGTATCTCGGAAATAGCCAGATGTACAAGTTGAACATCCTGCGAACGTTCCATTAGTACACGTTGTACAGTTGGCAACACACCCACTACAAACTGTATCAGAGGTCGGTGTACAAGATCCTGGAACAATAAACAGACCAGACGAACATGATGTACTGCATGCCGTACAAGGAGCGACTACCATAGTACGGAAATATCCAGCTGCACATCTTGTACATCCTTCAAATGATGTATTAGTACATGTTTCACAGTTTGGAATACAACCACAGGAAGCTTTCACTGACGTCATATAAGGGCCTAATTCTGGAACGAACTGTGGAGGAATGCCACAAAATCCTTGCCACTGTGTAGGATCAGGAAATTGACCCCATTGACAACTACCAGGAGTTAATGGTGGCGGAATATCAGCAACTTCTGTATACATACTTGTAAATTTTACAGTTCCGTCATCACATGCTATTCCTGAATATACTACACGACTACCATTTGTACGAGCACATAAAGAAGGTTGATAGGTCCAGACCGTTACAGAACACGGTGCTATGCACTTTCCTGATACAACGTCCCAATAGGTCCCTGCGGCACATCGACAACTCCCAGACAGGAAATGCCATTGGGTGTTATTTTGTTGACTTGGGATCAGGTAAGCACGTTGTAGTATAGGAAGATAGGCTGCACCTAAGTATGTAGGTTCTGGGTTTGTCCATGTAATTATCGTCGAATTATATTGCTCTACACCTCCGGTACTATTGACATAATGCCATAACGTAGTTTGTGGTATACGAGGTAGGAAATAGACACGTCCTTGAGAGGGAAAGTAAACTCCATCATGATATGCTGTACTAGGAAGAGTCCCTTGATTATGAGCATAGATAACAACTGCACCATTACCATCAATATAATGCCAATTAGCAGAAGCTGATGCTTCATGAGGTACAAAATAAACTCTATTAAGAATAGTGGAATAGACACCTCCTGCATATGCTCTAACAACAGCAGGAAGGGCATGTGTAAATCCTATGACACTACCATTATTTGCAATATAATGCCAAGTGGTTAATGTAGCTGCATAATAAGGGACTAGATAAATACGATCTTGAAGTGGAGAATAAACTCCACCCATATAGGCATAACTTGTTAAGGAAGGAGTAATTTGATTTAAATAACCGTATATACTTCCATTGCTACAAGCGATATAATGCCATGTTGGTTCCGTAGATCCATTACTAGGCAATAAATATAATCGATTTAAAGTTGGAGAATATACAGCACCACTGTACATAGAGTCAGGGACAATCGTACCATGGGTATAATTATTAGGCTTGCCGGTACTATCGATATAATGCCACTGTGGTTGAGTAGATTGGGAAAGGGGTACAAAATAAAGTCGATCGATCCCAGGACAATATCCAGCACCTTCATATGCACTAGTAACAATAGTCTGACTATGATTAAACGATACTACAGATCCGGTATTCCCATCTAGATAATACCACACATTTGTAGTAGCATTATTAGGAGCAAAATAATAACGACTTAATGTTGGCATATAACCTCCTCGACCTAATCCGGCAGCAGTAGTAGCAAATTCCGGTAGTTTATGATAATACATAACTATTTTAGGAGTAGTCAATACTGTATTTGGTGCAGGACATGAAAAACATGTTTGATTAACAAGAATCTGATCCAGGGAACAATCATCTGCACAGCTCAGGGAATTAGCCGGTGGAAATATAGGAGCAGGACAAACATTGCATACTGGATTATTTGTAACAGTGGTCATTGCAGTACCAGCTATACAAACACATCCTACACGAACTGAAAGAAAGCGATTGGCAGAATCTTTAGAGGATATATGTATACGTTGCTGTGTAGGTGAATAGGCACCACCACCAAACCATCCACCACTTGGTATTGGCTCAGGAGTTGAATAATATCCAACCTTTCCAGTAACATCAATATACTGAAATTGAATGGTATCCCGAAAAGGGAGAAAATAGAGTCGGTCCTGTGTTGGTACATACACTGCACCACGATATAGTGCTGTACTATTAACGGTATAATTTTGTACTAATCCGGTATTGCAATCTATATAATGCAATGTTGCACTAGGACTTTGAGTAGGCGCCATATAAATACGGTTAAGCTTAGGATGTAGAACTCCTCCGTTGTAACCGGGTATGTAATTCCAATCATATCCATGTAAATATGACATCACTTGACCGTTATTACAGTCAATATAATGCCAAAAAGGTTGAGAAACAGACAGAGGGATAAAATATATTTTATTTTGAGTTGATGAATAAACTCCACCATAATAACTTACAGAGACATTAACACCATGTTGATATGGTACAACAGTACTGGTAGAACAATCAATATAATGCCAATCAGGACCTGCCATATCACGAGGAGCTAAATAGATACGATTTTGAGGAGGTGAATAAACACCACTAGAATAAGCCCCAGTAGGAGTATTACAAATTATTCCTGTATACGAAGTAACATCACCACTACTATTAATATAATGCCAGATAGTAGTTTTACTTTGCGCCCATGGTACAAAATAAATTTTATGTTCAAGTGGAGAATAAACCCCACCAACATAAGCTTGATTTACAACATTACTACCATTTAAATAAGGCATTACAGTATTATTACTAGCAATATAATGCCACGGTCCAGTATCAGAATTACTAAATGGTACCAGGTATACCCGATCAAGGACAGGAAAATAGACAGCACCTTCATAATCAATAGTAGTGACAGCACCAGTTGTACGAGGAATAATAAAATTATTTGAGGGTATAGAAGCTTCTGTATCTGAACAGGTTGAGCATATATCTGGTGTTAGCACTACCTGACCAGCACTGCAATCTGCACATTCATTAGTCGTAGAGTTAAAAACTCGACCAGCGCATTTACAATTTACATCCAAATAACGATACTGAGGATCTGTAGCAGTAGCCCATGGAATTAAATAAAGACGTTGTAGTTTTTGTAGGTATATGGCACCAATATAGGAATCGACTGGTGGAGCGATCCATGGAGGAATATAGACTATTACATTTCCCATATTATCGATATAATGAAAAATAGCTGAATCTGGGTTACGGGGGATAAAATAAATCCGTTGTTGAGTGGGTATATAGATCCCACCATCATAGGGGGTATCAGGAAATTGCTGAGAGGATAAACCATGTGCATATCTGACTGCATTTCCATTAGTACAATCGATATAATGCCATTGAGCAGTCCAGAGACGTGGAACGAAATAGAGACGGTTAAGAACAGGCGAATACGCAGCACCGCCATATAACAGGTTTATTCCACCAACAACTGTATATTTCTCTGCAACTCCAGTATTTAGATCGATGTAAATCCAGTTATTCTGATCACTTACCTGCGAAGGAGCTAGATAGATACGATTTAAAGGAGGTGCATAACCAGCTCTTAGATATGCGGCCCCAACCAGAGTATATCCATGAGTATATGCCGCAATCAAACCAGTATTACAATCAACATAATGCCATTGTGGTTCTGATGATGATTGATATGGGACCATATAGATTCGATGTAGTGTCTGAGAATAATAAGCATCTGTATAAGAATGTAAAACCAATGCACCCATGTTATGGGCGTAGCTCACTACCTGACCAGTACCATTAACATAATGCCAAAACGGCTTCGTAGATTGACCAGAAGGTACAAAATACAAACGGTCTATTATAGGACAATAAGCAGCACCATGATAAGGTAAAGCACTAAAAGCAACTACTTGATTATGTTGATAAGCCACCCATGCTCCCGTATCAGCATCAATGTAATGCCAATAGGTTGGTACAACACCACCACTCCATCGAGGTGCAAGATAATATCGATTAAGGGTTGGATGAAGGGCACCTCTTGCATATGCAACTGGTGCAGCAATATTATGGGTATATGTTTTCCAAACCGGGTCCAGACTCTTTGTGCTTGCTGGTTCAGGGCAGGTTTTACAGAGTCCATTTACCAATTTTTGGCCAGCAGGGCACATAACTGAACAGCTAGAAGAATTAATAGGTGGAATGAGTGGCTCTGGACAATATTGGCAAATAGTATCAGTGTCAGTGCCACAAGGTCTGCTTGGTGCTTTTCCCGTCGGGCAATTCGAACAGACTAGGCATGAAGACATTGCACGACTATAGTAATAGCCAGCAGCACATTTACAATTATTATCTAAATAAAGCCATTTGGCATGTTTGCTTGCTACTGCAGGTACGACATAAACACGATCTACTAGAGGTGCATAGACATATCCTCGATAAGCCTTAGCAGTAAGATAAAAACCCGGATCGTAAGCAGTTAATACACCAAGTTTAAAATAATGCCATTGACGTGTTGCAAGATCTTGAGGAATAAAATAGGTACGACCATTTAGATAGATTGCTCCACTATATGCACCAGAACCTATCTGATAGGTACTCTGATTATAGGTTAAGACACTACCAGCGTTAATATAATGCCAAGTCGATTCATTTGCTCTTCCAGCAGGTGCGAAATAGACGCGGTCGGCGCCTGGATCGAATGCACCACCCTGATAGGTACCCGGTCCTGGAGATGGATTGACATACCCCATAACACTCCCATTTTTACCATGAATATAATGCCAAGAACTAGATGAAGTTTGTAAATGTGGTACTAAATAAAAATAATCTAATGTCGGATGCCATACTGCACCAAAATATGCATTTGCAATTAATGAAAGACCATGAGCATAAAACTCAATAAATCCTGTGGAACAATTTACATAATGCCATTGACTTACAGATGTTTGTCCATAAGGAAAGAAATAAATACGATTTAATGATGGTGCAAATGAACCATCAATATAGGCTTGATATGATACACCTGCCATACCATGGGTATAGGGCACAATGGCCCCAGTATTAGAAACATAATGCCATTGTGAAGTATTGGCTTGACCATGAGGAACAAAATAGAGACGATTTAAGTCAGGACAAACCGCAGCACCATAATAGGCATAAAGAGATACGGAAGTACCATGAACGTAAGGGATTACATTACCTGATGATTCATCAATATAATGCCAGGAAGAAGCTGGTGTGGTGGTTTCATATGGAGATAGATAGATTCGACCAAGTGATGGGAAGTATCCACCACCAGCGTATTCAGGTGTTAATAAGGGTTGATTATGAGCATAATCTCTCCAATCAGGTGACGCCGATAGGGTACTGCCTGTATCAGGACAGCTTTGACATCCAATAAAAGTCATACGAGTAGACCCAGTACATACAACTCCACAGTTGACTCCAGATTTTTCAGGATACCATGGCGCAGGACACAAACTGCATCTTTGCTGTTGAGAATTTAACGCATAACCATTCTCACATCCAGTACATTGTGCATAACTTCCACCAGTACAACCCGCACAGTTTGCAACACAAGCTCGACATCCACTCGCTCCACCCAGACAATAAGTACTGGAATAATATTGATTTGAATTACAATTTCCTGATCCGCATGCTTGACAGGTACTAGCGGGTGCATCGATAGCATAATAAGTAGAAGAACATGAACAACCACCTTCAATATAATATGTCTGTGAAGCTCCATTTCGAAAGAATAGCGTTGGCCAGATACGATTTCGCAAGGTATCAATCGCAGCAAAACGATATTGAGGCGAGACAGTTGGACTAAAAGTTGCAGAGTATGCTCCTATAGCTCCAGTCTTCCCATCAATATAGTGCCATTGAGCTGTCACTGGTCTTGCAGTAGCAATAAAATATAATCGATCTAAGGTTGCGAGATATGCAGCACCATCATAATCACTAGTGGTACTAAGAGGAGGAGCAGCATAAGGAACGACTAATGGAGTAACTGCGGTACAGTCAATATAATGCCAAAACCCAGTATTTTGAGAATATGGAGCGAAATATACTCGATCTAATGTAGGTAGATAGCCACCACCTGAATATGCTGTATTATTTACTATTGCATTATGTGTATAACTTACAGGACCTCCAGTACTATTGATATATCGCCACTGTGAAGATAGAGAATCAGAAAAAGGAACAAAATAAATTCGTCCTTGTGTAGGTGCATATACACCTCCTGAATTGGATTGAATTACACCAAAAGTATTCGTATAATTCCCCATTGTACCAGATTGACAATCAATATAATGAAAAGTAGCTGCACTTCCACCAGGAACCATATAAATTCGATCAAGGAGAGGTGTATAAACTCCTCCAATGTAGGTTATAAGTCCTGATGGTTTTGGATAAGTACCAAGAGTACCATTTTCTCCATAAATAAAATATAGATTAGGTCCAGGATTCCCAGGAATAAAATAGACGCGATTAGTTTTAGGACATAATACTACATCATTGTATGCACGGACATTAGGAGGAATATCAGATGTAATTTGAGGGTCGTATGATTTTATTTCAGAGGTTTGACAATCAAAATAATGCCATTTTGTACTATTACCTGCATAGGCTGGTCCCATATAAACACGATCTAGACTAGGAACATAGGCTGCTCCAGAGTAAGGATAAGTAATTGCAGCTGAAGGGAGATCTGTAGGAATAGCAGGATAATGTAATGGAATAGTCTGGATAGATAAGCCTGAATTACAAGGGATACATTCACCAGCTACTTTAACAAGACCGCTGCTACAAGGCAAATCAGGGCAAGAAGAGCTTGGAAATGATAGTTGTTGCAATCCATTAGAAAAGATCGTGGTAATTTCCTCATATCGTAACACTCTTCGCCATATAGAGAGCTCATCCAGATTCCCAGTAAAATTACCAAATCGCCATGGGTTATGACTTGTTAAACTTCCCATAGCGAGGGGCATATTAACACGAATCATCTTGGATTGCCAGTAGATGCAGCATATCCTGTTACAATATTAGATGTATGATCTACAGTAAATGCTACTAAGGTCCAACTAGATGGAGTCCCAGTTGTTGCATATGGAATTAATTCTGATGCAGTAACACCATTAATACTCAAAGAAAGATTTCCATTTGCTGCAACTCCCAAAGTAATGCTTGAACTGGGATCCACCTGTTGAAGGATAGTATCAGCCGTGTTAGGAGCGCCAGAATATGTCATCCAGAAGACCACACTGAAGTTTGAAGACCCAATCTGCAAGTTCGGTGATGAGTTGATATCAATTGATAGCAATGTATCTCGATTGAACTGAAGATAATTTCCAAATCCAGGGCGTGTCGAGCCTGAGGTTGGATTGGATAGCGTGAAGGTTCCATTATAACCACTCCAAAGATCAGTTCCTGAAGGTGTATCAAAAGAATAGTAGGACACGCCACATGCACTATTGCAGAAACCACATTGTCCAGCATAAGCCAGGGGCACCAAAAGCAATAGCACCCACGCCATCAAAATTTGGAATTGGGTTCAACCAGTTCCAAAGAAAGGTTCTCAGCGACCTGGTTGGGCGGATCGACAACGCTATTTCTTT